>JAESFV010000036.1_pt1 | contig 310555 bp, 292 predicted proteins | sample 9269471 | NCBI WGS metagenome assembly JAESFV01 (sample SAMN14502647, study PRJNA617108) | algae metagenome | isolation source: Symplocastrum torsivum CPER-KK1 and co-occurring heterotrophs from... | place: USA: Central Plains Experimental Range, Colorado | collected 2001-01-01
CCGACAGGCGATCGGCCGGGGCGTTCGGCGCCGTGCCGGCCGAAAACGCCGTCCAGACGTCACCCAGCAGGCGGGCGCCGGTGACTTCGAGCGACGAGAAGGCGACGTCCTTGTTGACCTGCTGCCCAAACAGCAGCGTCAGGTGCCCGACAGGCAGCATCATCAACGCCATGATCACGGCGATCTTCGCGCCCACCGTCAGGGACGCGGTCCGGGTTGCCAGCATTTTCATCGAGGGGGGTTCCGCAGCGGTGTCAGCCGAGCAGAGTATCGAAGCCGAGCGTTAAATATGACCTAAGGTAACTTTTGGATTTGAGGGGCACTTGGAGGTTTGTCCAAACATGGCAAGCGATCTCGCGCCCTCGATAAGAGCCTCGACCAAAGTCTAACGAACCGACACCGTTCGGCCGTCGCAGGCTCGCGGCCATCGGGCTCGCCGACCCGCCTCAGAGCCTCGACAGATCCGGGAATGGGCGCACCGGCGCGGTGCCGTCCCACCCCTCCGGCGCCTCGCGAATCAGGTGGAACATCTCGCCCTTGGGGCCGGCGACCTTGCGTCCGCTTCCATCCGGCCCGCTCATGCGGCACCGCCTCGGCGGACCGCGTTGAAGACATCGTCGCCGCCGACCTGGCCGCCCTTCAGCACCAGTTCGAGCCCGTCCCGCTCCGGATCCGGCGCATGGGCGCGGCAGAGCGGCGAGCCGGGTGCCATCGGCGCGATCGCGGTCAGCGCATCGATGCCGAGCTTCGCGGCGGCGTGGCTCGAGGTGTCGCCGCCCGAGATCACCGCGCGCGTCAGCCGGGCCTCGCGCAGCACGCGGTCCAGGATGGTGCCGAGCCCCGCGCCGATCCGGTCGTTGACCGCTTCGATCGTCAGCCCGGCGGTGGCCACCGCCTCGCGCAACCGCGCGACCGCCGGATCGTCGGGCCCCTGGGCGGAAAAGACGAGCGGGCTTTGGCCCTCCTCCAGCGCCGCCAGCGCGCGACGGGTCGCAGCCTCGATCTCGCTTTCCCAGGCACGAGCATCGACCGCGCGCTCGGCCGCGAGGCGGATCGGCGCGAAGCCCCGCTCCTGTGCTGTGGCGATCTGGCGGGCGGTAACGGGCGAAACCGAGCCCGAGACGACGGCGATCTGCGCGACCGCCCCCGGCGTGGCCAGGGCGGGTGCGGCCGGCAGCAGGCCCGCGGCGCGCCAATGCGCCACGAGCGCCGCCTCGACGCCCTGCGAGCCGATGGCGAAACAGGGCTGCCCGCCGCGCTGCCAGAGAAGGCGGCCCGCCTCCTCCAGGGTCTGCGCATCCATGACGTCGATCGAGACGATGGCCGCGCCCTCCGCGAGCGCGGCGTCGAGCGCGGCATCGCCCGCGCCGCGCTTCATCGCGACGAAATCGACGAGGCCGATCGGCAGATTGGTCTGGCGGGCGAGATGGCGGCCGAGATCGGCCTCGTCCATCGGCGTCACCGGGTGGCGCGCCATGACGGGATGCCGGTCGAGACGGTAGCCGCGGCCATGGGCGAGCGCGAAGAGATGGCCGAAGCTCTGGAAGCGGCCCATTCCGGGTTCGCCGACGACGAGCGGAATCCAGCCCTCGAAGAGCCGCGCACCGATCTCCGCCGCCCGGCCGATCGAGCCGATATGGGGTGCGGAATCGAAGGTGGAGCAGACCTTGTAGTGGAGGATGGGCGCACCGAGCGCCTTCAACCCGGCGAAGATCGGCGGGAGATGCTCGTCCATCCAGGCCGGGCTGCGCGAGCGCGCGACGCCGGCGATGCCGATTCCGCGGCAATGCCGGAAGGCTGCCAGGCGCTCGGCTGTCGGCGGAGCGAGGAACAGCACCGTCTCAAGACCGGCGAAGGCGAGCGCCTCCATCGAGGCGGAGGAGCCGGTGAAATCATCGCCATAGAAGGCGACGAGCGGCCCCGCCGGGAGGGGTCGCAGCGCGCTCACGCCGCGATCTCCAGCGCCCGGCCGAGTTCCGGATGGGTGCGGGCGTGCTCGGCGAGCGGAATGCCGGCGGTGGCCGCCGCCCAGGCCTCGCGCAGCGAGCGCACGCCCGCCGCGACGCCATCGGGATGGGCCATCACGCCGCCACCCGCCGTCATGAGCAGGTCGGTGCTGCCGAGCGCGGCATAGGTGCCGTGCGCCTGCCGCACCGTCTGGCCCGACGAGAACACCGGCATGACCGTGCAGGGCTTGTCGGCAAACATCGGCGTCAGGCATTCGCGCGCCGAGGCGATGACGCTGTCGTCGGTTTCCGAGAACTTGTTGGAGAGCCCGTTGACATGCATGTGGTCGGCGCCCGCCAGGCGCCAGAGCTTCTGCCAGGCGACATAGGACCAGCCCAGCATCGGGTGGCGCGAGAGATAGCCCCAGCCATTGCGGTGCGCGTGGATCGGCAGCTGGGCGAAGCGCCCGAGTTCGATCATCCCGACGAGGCCGACCGAGTTCAGGCTCGCCATCAGGCAGGTGGCGCCATGGGCGAGCAGCGTGTCGTGGCGGCGGCGCATCTGGTCGAGATCGCCGGTCAGGTTGAAGGCGAACATCGGCTTGCGGCCAGTGCGGTCGGCCTGGCGCTCGATCACCGCCATCACCGCGGCGACGCGCTGGTCGAAGGGACAGGCCGGCCCGTCCGACTGCAATTCGTCGTCCTTGATGAAGTCGATGCCGGCGCCGCAGAGTTCGTTGACGAGCGCCGCGGTCGCGGCCGGATCGAGCCCGACGCTGGGCTTGATGATCGTTCCGATCAGCGGGCGGCCCTCCACGCCGGAGAGGCGACGCGTGCCGGCGACACCGAAGCGCGGCCCGGGATAGGCTTCGGCGAAGGCCGCGGGCAGGCGGATGTCGAGGATCCGCAGACCGCTGGCGCATTTCAGCTCGAACAGGTTGCCGGCGACGGTGGCGAGCAGGTTGGGCAGGGACGGGCCGATATTCGCCAGCGGCCAGGACAGGGTGACGCAAGCCCGGGTGATGCGCTCGCCGGGGGCGCTCGCGACATTCGAAGGCAGCGAGCGGCCGGGCACATCGCGCTCCAGGATGTCGAGCGCGACCACCCGCGCCGCGGCGCGCTCCTTCAGCTCCGGCGTCTCGCCGGGAATGGCGACGAAAGTGCCGCTCGACTGCTCGCCCGTCATGGTCTCGGCGGCGCGCGCCGGGTCGAGCGGTGTCTCCAGCAGATAGTCGGCCTCGAAGCGATCGGTCAGCATCGATCGCGTCCCCTCAGGCCACGCGGCAAGTCAGGCCGCCATCGACCGGCAGCGCCACGCCGTTGATGTAGGCCGCTTCGTCGGAGGCGAGGAACAGCGCCGCATGGGCGATGTCCCAGGCCGTGCCCATCTTGCCGGTCGGGCTGGCGGCGTCGCGCGCCGCGATCATCTCTTCGGTGCTGGCGTACTGCCCGGCGATCTGCTGGTGGATCAGCGGCGTGTTCATCATGCCCGGCATGATCGCGTTCACGCGGATGCCGTCGCGGGCATATTGCAGCGCCAAGCCCATGGTGAAGTTGTTCACCGCCGCCTTGGCCGCATAGTAGGCGCTGTAGGGATAGCCGGTGTAGCGGATCGCGGCGACCGAGGAGACATTGATGATCGCGCCCTTCTTCCGGGCGAGCATATGCGGCAGCACATGCTTGGCGGCGAGGAAGCAGGTGGTGACGTTGAGGTCCAGCGTGCGGTGCCAGTCGGCCTCGTCGAGCTCGATCGGCCCGCCCATCCCGGCATAGCCGACATTGTTGTGCAGCACGTCGATCCGGCCATGGGCGGCGATGATGTCGGCGACCAGCGCCGCGACCTCGTCGGAGCGCGTGGCGTCGCAGGCATGGGCGCTGGCGCGGCCGCCCTCGGCGGTGATGATGGCGACCGTCTCTTCGGCCGCGGCAAGGTTGACGTCGATGCAGGCGACCTGGGCGCCCTCACGGGCGAAGACGACGGCCGTCGCCTTGCCGTTGCCCCAGCCGGGCCCGACCGAGCCCGCGCCGAAGACGATGGCGATCTTGTCCTGAAGCCGTCCAGCCATGCGCCCCTCCAACCGCGGCCCGCGCCGCCGGGGGGGCGGGGCCTGGGCATGCGGACGTGTCCTCTTTGCGGGCGGACTGACGGTCTCAGCCGGGCGCCGTACGGCTCCCAACTCCTCGCGTCTCCGACCCGGCTCGTTCTTGATCGTTGCGCACAGGCTAGGCAGGGGCGAGCGAAAACGACATCCCAAATCGGCGCCGGCCGCTGTAAGATTTTCTCACAGCAGAAGGCCCCTCCCTATGGTATCGCCCCGCCTGCCCCTCAACGCGCTGCGCGCCTTCGAAGCCACGGCGCGCCTCAACAGCATGTCCGCCGCCGCCGCCGAACTGGGCGTCACCCATGGCGCGATCAGCCGCCATGTCCGCAGCCTGGAAACCGAGTTCGGCGTGCCGCTGCTGAAGCGCCTGCCGAAATCGGTCGAGCCGACCCAGCAGGGCGGACAGCTCGCCGCAACGCTGGGAGACGCCTTCGCGCGCATGCAGCAGGGCGTGGCGGCACTGGCGCCGCTGCCGCTCACCATCTCCTGCTCGGCCACGATCAGCATGCACTGGCTGATTCCCCGGCTCGGCGCGTTCAGGCGCGCCAACCCGGACGTCGAGATCCGGCTCAACCTCAACTATGGCGAGGTCGATTTCCTGCGCGACGAGATCAGCCTCGCGATCCGCTCGACCATGTTCAAGGCGCCCCAGGAGGTGATCATCCGGCCGCTGCTGCGCGAGCGCGTCGGCCCCGTCTGCCATCCCGACTATGCGCAGCGGCTCGGGCTGACCGGGCCGGGCGATCTCGCGACGGCGCGGCTGCTGGGCACGGCGACGCGGGTCAACGCCTGGCGGGAATGGATGGAGGCCTTCGGCTATCGCGGCGAGCCGCTGCAGCCGCAGGACAGCTTCGATCATTTCTACCTGCAGAACCAGGCGGCGGCCTGCGGGCTGGGCGTCGCGATCGCGCCCGAAATCCTGGTCGCGGGCGAGATCGCGCGCGGCCATCTGGTCGCGCCCTTCGGCTTCGTCGACGGGCCGCACGAACTCAATCTCTGGATCGCGCCGCATCTGCGCCACCGCTCCGACGTCAAGCGGCTGGCCGGCTGGATCGAGGCGGCGATGCAATCGCCGGGCGGCTGACGGCGATTCTCGCCGGCGGCCTCATTCGCGCCGGAACACCATGCCGCCATGGTGAAGCGTGTTGTCGTCGACGAAGGTGCCGTCGGCGGTGAAGCCGGTGTCGTCCCAGTAGCGGATAGAGGTGCCCTCGACCTCGTAACGCCCCTGATAGGCACTCCGGCGCGCTCCCCGGGCTTCGTCGTAGCGGCCGTTCGGCAGCAATTCATGCCTGATGCGGCCATCGGTCGTCACCCACATGCCGACATAGGGATGATCGCCCGCCCTCGTCGGCTGCGTGGCCGCGCGGCAGGGCGCCGAGGCGCCCACCCCGTCGAGGGCCGGCACGGACAGGGTCGTCGAGAGCGCCAGCATGAGCGCGGCGGTTCGAAGATCGGTCATGACGCGCCCTCCCTCAACGGCTCTGCGTCGGACGCACGACGATCTCGCTGACGTCGACGTCTTCGGGCTGTTCGATCGCGTAGCGCACGGCCCGCGCAATCGCGTCCGGTTGCAGCGCTATGGCGCGATAGCCTCTCATGGCCTCGGCCGCGACGGGATCAGTGATGGTGTCGGCGAGTTCGCTCTCGACCACCCCGGGATGGATGCAGGTGACGCGGATGCGCTCGTTCTCCTGACGAAGGCCCTCGGAGATAGCGCGAACCGCGTGCTTGGTCGCGCAATAGACCGCCGCGGTGGGGACCACTCCCAGCGCGCCGATCGAGGCAATGTTGACGATGTGCCCGGAGCCCCGCTCGGTCATCTCGGGCAGGACGGCGGCAATGCCGTGGAGCACGCCCCTGATGTTGACGTCGATCATGCGATCCCACTCGTCGAGCTTGAGCGAGAGCAGGGGCGAGAGCGGCATGACGCCGGCATTGTTGACGATCACGTCGACCCGGCCGAAGCGCTCCCGGGCCGCCCGCGCGAAGGCGGCGACATCGGCGCGATCGGTGACGTCGAGCCGGCGGATCAGCGTCGATCCGCCGATTTCGGCGGCCAGCGCCTCGAGCCGGTCGGTGCGGCGGGCCCCCAGCGCGAGCGTGGCACCGGCGTGGCCGAGTTCACGGGCGATGCCCGCGCCGATGCCGCTCGAGGCTCCGGTGACGAGGACGACCTTGTCGATGGCCATGATGAATCTCCCTTCCTGCACAATCCATGGTGACTTGGCAGAAAGCTAAGCTCGGCCCACTGTCGCGATAAGCCATTCACGCGTTACTTCACTGGAAAGAAATTCTAACCAATGATACCGGATCTCAACGCGCTGGCGGTCTTCGCGCGGGTGGCGGACGAACGCAGCTTTCGCAAGGCAGCCGACCGGCTCGGCGTCACGCGCTCGGCCGTGAGCCAGACCATCGCGCGGCTGGAAGCGACCCTGGGCATCGCGCTGGTGCGGCGGACGACCCGCAGCGTCAACCTGACCGAGGCGGGAGAGCGTCTCGCCCTCTCCCTGTCTCCTGCGCTCGCGGAGATCCATACGGCCCTTGACGACACCGGGGCTCTGAGCGACCGGCCGCGGGGGCAGTTGCGGCTCGCGGTCTCATCGATTGCGGAATCCTTCCTCGCCGGTCCGCTGCTTGCCCGCTTCGCCACCGTCCATCCCGGCGTCCAGCTTGACATCACCGTGACGGACGAGGAATTCGACATCGTGACCGAAGGCTATGATGCGGGGGTTCGGCTCGGAGAGGTGATCGAGCAGGACATGATCGCCGTGGCGGTTTCGCCCGCACAACGCCAGGCGGCAGTCTGCTCGCCAGCCTATCTCGCCACGCACGGAGCCCCGGCCCATCCGCGCGACCTCGCGGCGCATCGCTGCATCGGCTGGCGGCCGGCTCCGAGAATGGCGGCCTATCGCTGGGAATTCGCCGAGCAGGGGCGCGAATTCGCGGTCGATGTCGCGCCGGAGATCACGACCAACGACATGGCGCTGATGATCAAGCTCGCGGTCGCCGGCGCCGGCATCACCTTCGGTATGGAGGAGAGCTTCCGGGCCGAGTTCGAGGCGGGGCGTCTGGTCCCGATCCTCCAGCCCTTCTGCCCTTCCTTTGCCGGCTTCTATCTGTATTACCCCAATCGCCGCCACCTGGCCCCGAAGCTCAGGGCCCTGATCGACCATCTCAGGGAAGGCACGGCCTGAGCCACTTCCACGACGGCCGCGGCCTTAGGCGTGGAGGCTTGCGACGCGGCCGATCTCGTCGACGAGCCAGGCAGAGAAGAGGCCGATCAGGCCGCCCTGCCGGGTCTCGCGGGGGTAGACGAGGTGATGGCCGACATCGACGACATCGACCGTGCGGCCGCGCAGCGGCGCCACGAGCCGGCCACTGGCGAGGTCGCGGCGGGCGAGAAGCGTCGATTCCAGCGCCACGCCGAGGCCATCGGCCGCCACGCCGAGCGCGAGGAAGCTACGGTCGAAGCGCAGCGTGTGCTGCAGCGTCGGCGCCAGCCCGTTCGCCTCGAACCAGTGCGGCCAGCGCAGCTGCTTGTTGTCGCTGAGGATCAGATTGCAGCGCAGCAGGTCCGCCGGGCTCTCGATGGCCGCGGCGAGCTCGGGCGAACAGAGCGGCGTCACCGTCTCGCTGCCGAGCGGCACCGCGATCACGCCGGCGGCATGGACCGGGCCGTAGACAACGTCGGCATCGAAATCATCCGTGGTGAAGCGGGTGTAGTCGGTCCCGGCCGAGAGCCTGACCTCGATGCCGGGGTGCCGGCCGAGGAAATCCGACAGCCGCGGTGCCAGAATGGCGGACGCGATCGAAGGCGCCGCATGCAGGCGCAGGACCCGCTGGCCGGAGCGGGCGGACACCGCCTCGACGCCGCGGCCGAGATGCTCGAAGGCGGCCGAGACATGGCGCATCAGGAGATCGCCGTTGACGGTGAGCCGGACATTGCGGCCGTCGCGTTCGATCAGCTGGACGCCCATGGCCCGTTCGAGATTCTTGACCGCGTGCGAAACGGCGCTGGGGGAGAGCCGCAACTCGTCGGCCGCTGCCTTCTGCGAGCCGCGCCGCGCCACGGCCTCGAAGGCGCGAAGGGCCGACAGGGAGATCTGGTTCAGCACGGACGATTGATCTCGCTTCCAGCGGGAAATCAGGATTGCAGCCAGCTCACGCCATCGGCGCCAAACGACGTGATCCGTGCACGCAATGCCGCCTACAGATGAATTCAGTTCACGTTAGGTTGAAAAACCACCGTTTGTCCACGCCGGCTGCCTGCTGCTTCTCTGTCGCCAAGAAGACGCTCCGCCAGGGGCGCGGTCCAACGGAGGAAACAGCATGCTCCTCGAGGGCAAGACGGCCGCCATCTCGGGGGCGGCCAGCCTGCGCGGCATCGGGCTCGCGACCGCGAAGCTTTTCGCCCGCCACGGCGCGCGCGTCGCCATTCTCGACATCGATGCCGCGGCGGCGCACAGCGCGGCGGCCGAACTCGGCCCCGAGCATCTCGGGGTCGCCTGCGATGTCGCCGACAAGGCCTCCTGCGAGGCGGCCGCCGCCACGGTCCTCGCCGCCTTCGGCCATCTCGACATCCTCATCAACAATGCGGGCGTGACCCAGCCGGTGAAGACGCTCGAGATCGACGAGCGCAGCTGGAACCGCATCCTCGACATCAACACCAAGGGCGTGCTGTTCCTCAGCCAAGCCTTCCTGCCGAGCATGCAGGCCCGCCGCCGCGGTTCGATCGCCTGCATGTCGTCGGTCTCGGCGCAGCGCGGCGGCGGCATCTTCGGCGGACCGCATTATTCCGCCGCCAAGGCGGGCGTCCTCGGCCTGGCCAAGGCGATGGCGCGGGAGTTCGGACCCGACGGGATCCGCGTGAACTGCATCACGCCCGGCCTGATCCAGACCGACATCACGCAGGGCAAGCTGACCGACGCGATGCGGGCCGACATCATCAAGGGCATTCCGCTCGGTCGCCTGGGCGATGCCTCGGACGTCGCTGGCTGCTACCTCTTCCTGGCCTCCGACCTGTCGGCCTATGTGACGGGGGCCGTGATCGACGTGAACGGAGGCATGCTGATCCATGGCTGATCTGCCGAACACATCGCTGGCCGACCGCGCCTATCGCATCCGCCGCAACGCGGTGCTGATGGGCGAGGTGCAGGGCCAGGGCTACATCGCCCAGGCGCTCGACATCGCCGACGTCCTCTCGGTCGCCTATTTCCACGCCATGACCTACCGGCCGGAGGATCCGGACTGGGAGGGGCGGGACCGCTTCCTGCTCTCGAACGGCCACTACGCCATCGCGCTCTATGCGGCGCTGATCGAGGCCGGCGTGATTCCCGAGGAGGAGCTGGAGAGCTACGGCACCGACGACAGCCGCCTGCCGATGTCGGGCATGGCCCAGTACACGCCGGGCATGGAAATGTCCGGCGGGTCTCTCGGTATCGGCCTCTCGATTGCGGTCGGCAAATGCCTCGGCCTCAAGCGGAAGGGCTCGCCCAGCTTCGTCTACACCCTGTTCTCGGATGGCGAACTCGACGAGGGCTCGGTCTGGGAGGCGATCATGGCCGCCGCCCACCACAAGCTCGACAACCTGATCGCCATCGTCGACATCAACAACATGCAGGCCGACGGGCCTTCGACCCAGATGATGGGCTTCGAGCCGCTGGTGCCGAAGCTCGAGGCCTTCGGCTGGTATGCCCAGCGCGTCAACGGCAACGACATCGAGGCGGTGCGCGAGGCCTTCGACCGGGCGCGCCAGCATCCGCTGCCGCAGCCGCGCATGATCGTGGCCGACACGCTGATGGGCAAGGGCGTGCCCTTCCTCGAGACGCGTGACAAGAGCCACTTCATCCGCATCGAAGCCCATGAGTGGCAGCTCGCCCTCGCGGCGCTGGACGCCGGGAGGAACCCATGAAGCCGGTCTTCTCACCACCGACGCCGGGCAAGCCGCGCCTGACGACCTCGGCCATGATCGCCTCGATCGCCGCCGAGGGGCAGGCGACGAAGCCCGCCCCCTTCGGCCACGCGCTCGTCGCGCTGGCCGAGAGCCGCCCCGACATCGTCGGCATGACGGCGGATCTGAGCAAATACACCGACCTGCACATCTTCGCGAAAGCCTATCCCGACCGCTTCTACCAGATGGGCATGGCGGAGCAGATCCTGTTCGGCGCGGCCTCCGGGCTGGCGAGCGAGGGCTTCACGCCGTTTGCCACGACCTATGCCGTCTTCGCCTCGCGGCGGGCCTATGACTTCATTCACCAGACGATCGCCGAGGAAGACCGCGACGTGAAGATCGTCTGCGCGCTGCCCGGCCTGACCTCGGGCTACGGGCCGAGCCACCAGGCGGCAGAGGATCTCGCCCTGTTCCGGGCGATGCCGAACATGGTCGTGGTCGACCCCTGCGATGCGCTCGACACCGAGCAGGCGACCGCCGCGATCGCGGCCCATAAGGGGCCGGCCTATATGCGGCTGCTGCGCGGCAACGTGCCGCTCGTGCTCGACGCCTATGACTACCGATTCGAGCTCGGCAAGGCGAAGCTCCTGCGCGAGGGGCGCGAGGTCCTCGTCATCGCCTCGGGCATCCTGACGATGCGGGCGCTGGAAGCCGCGAAGCTGCTGGAGGCCGACAAGATCGGCGTCGCGGTGCTGCACTGCCCGACGATCAAGCCGCTCGACGTCGCCACCATCGAGGCCGAGGCGCGTCGCTCGGGGCGGCTCGTCGTCGTCGCCGAGAACCACACCGAGATCGGCGGGCTCGGCGAGGCCGTGGCCCGCCACCTGATGACGGCCGGCGTCCATCCGACCTTCCGCCACATCGCCCTGCCCGACGCCTTCATGGCCGCCGGCGCCCTGCCGACACTGCATGACCGCTACGGCATCTCGGCCGAGGCGATCGGCGCCTCGATCAAGGGCTGGCTGGGCTAAAGCGGCGCCGCATCGGGACGGGGCGCTTCGCCGCCCGTCCCGGGCCTCGCCTCAAGCGCCTGCGCGGCATCCTGCATGGCGGCCAGCCCGGCCTCGCGGACCATGGTGGCAATCTCCGCCAGTTGCGCCGCCAGCGGGTTGGTCTTGCGCCAGACCATGCCGATGGTGCGGGATGGCCGCGGTGCCCCGAGCCGGGCGACGGATACCGCCGCGCTGCGGATCTCGACGGCCACCGCCATTTCCGGGATCAGGGTGACGCCGATGCCGGCACCGACCATCTGCACGAGCGTAGAGAGCGAACTGCCCTCCATCAGGGCCCGCGGGGCCTGGGGCGAGAAGGCGCAGACCTCCAGCGCCTGTTCGCGGAAACAATGCCCCTCCTCCAGCAGCAGCAACCGCATCTCGCGCAGCATCGTCGTGCTCGGCACAGGCCGCGCCGCCTCGTCGCGCGAGCGGACGAGGACGAACTCCTCCTCGAAGAGCGGCGTTTCGGCCAGCGAGGGTTCGGAGGCCGGCAGCGCGACGATCGCCGCGTCGAGCCGGCCGCCGACGAGATCCTCGATCAGGATGCGGGTCAGGGCCTCGCGGGGGCTCAACTCGACATCCGGGTAGCGCCCGACGAGCGCCTTGATGAAACGGGGCAGGAGATAGGGCGCGACCGTGGGGATGACACCGATGCGCAGGCGCCCGGCCAGAGGCCCGCGCGAGGCGCGCGCCAGATCGGCGAGTTCGTCGATCGCGCGCAGGATGTCGCGACCGCGCAGGGCGAATTCCTCGCCCAGCGCCGTCAGGCGGATCTGCTTGGCGCTGCGCTCGACCAGGGTGACGCCGAGGCTGTCCTCGAGATCCTTGATCTGCAGCGACAGGGCCGGCTGCGAGATCGCGCAATGCTCGGCGGCACGGCCGAAATGGCCCTGCCGGGCGAGGGCGTCGAAATAGCGCAGATGCCTGATGGACAAGGCGGCCATAGGTTTTTCTCATCGCTCCAATTACAAATTCAAAATTAATTTTATCACGTTCGCATGCTACGTCCTACCCAGCTGCATTGTCCGCGACGGCTCGCGGAGCACGGAATCGGCGGGGAGAAGGCAATGGACGGACTGAACACGGCACCGAAGGGCAAATGCCCGGTGATGCATGGCGCCAACACCAGGACCGAGGGCATGGTCACGAACTGGTGGCCGAACGCGCTCAACCTCGACATCCTCCACCAGCATGACAGCAAGACCAACCCGCTGAAGGGCTTCAGCTATCGCGAGGCGCTCAAGACGCTGGACGTCGCCGCGCTGAAGCGCGACCTGCATGCGCTGATGACCGACAGCCAGGAGTGGTGGCCGGCGGATTGGGGCCATTACGGCGGACTGTTCATCCGCATGGCCTGGCACGCGGCCGGCTCCTACCGCCTGGCGGATGGGCGCGGCGGCGGCGGCACCGGCAACCAGCGCTTCGCGCCGCTGAACTCCTGGCCGGACAACGCCAATCTCGACAAGGCCCGCCGCCTGCTCTGGCCGATCAAGAAGAAGTACGGCAACCAGGTCAGCTGGGCCGACCTGCTGATCCTCGCCGGCAATATCGCCTATGAGTCGATGGGCCTGAAGACCTTCGGCTTCGGCTTCGGCCGCGAGGACATCTGGCACCCGGAGAAGGACGTCTACTGGGGCGCCGAGAAGGAGTGGCTGGCGCCCTCCGACGGCCGCTACGAAGACATCATGGACGCCTCCACCATGGAGAACCCGCTCGCCGCGGTCCAGATGGGGCTGATCTATGTGAACCCCGAGGGTGTCAACGGCGTGCCAGATCCGTTGCGGACGGCGGCGCATGTGCGCGAGACCTTCGCCCGCATGGCGATGGACGATGAGGAGACCGCAGCGTTGACCGCCGGCGGCCACACGGTCGGCAAGACCCATGGCAATGGCGACGCCGCCAAGCTGGGCCCCGTGCCGGAGGGCGCCGACATCGCCGAGCAAGGCCTGGGCTGGATGAACCACGAGACCCGCTCGGTCGGCCGCAACACGGTGACCTCGGGCATCGAGGGCGCCTGGACCACCCATCCGACCAAGTGGGACAATGGCTATTTCGACCTGCTCTTCGGCTATGAGTGGGAGCTCAAGAAGTCGCCCGCCGGCGCCTGGCAGTGGATGCCGATCAACATCCGCGAGGAGGACATGCCGGTCGATGTCGAGGATCCGTCGATCCGCGTCATGCCGATCATGACCGACGCCGACATGGCGATGAAGATGGACCCGGCCTACCGCGCCATCTGCGAGCGCTTCCACCGCGACCATGCCTATTTCTCGGAGACCTTCGCACGGGCCTGGTTCAAGCTGACCCATCGCGACATGGGGCCGAAGATCCGCTATTTCGGCCCGGACGTTCCGGCCGAGGACCTGATCTGGCAAGACCCGGTTCCCGCCGGCCGACGCGACTACGACGTGGCTGCGGTCAAGGCCAAGATCGCGGCCTGCGGCCTCTCCGCGGCCGACATGATCGCGACGGCCTGGGACAGCGCCCGCACCTATCGCGGCTCCGACATGCGCGGCGGCACGGACGGCGCGCGCATCCGCCTCGCCCCGCAGAAGGACTGGGAGGGCAACGAGCCGGCAAGGCTGGCGCGTGTGCTGGGCGTGCTGGAAGGCATCGCGTCCGAGACGGGGGCGAGCGTCGCCGACGTGATCGTGCTGGCGGGCAGCCATGCGGTCGAGCAGGCGGCGAAGGCGGCCGGCTTCGACGTGGCGGTGCCCTTCGCGGCGGGCCGTGGCGATGCCACCGCCGAGCAGACCGACGTGGCCTCCTTCAAGGCGCTGGAGCCGCTCGCCGACGGCTTCCGCAACTGGCTGAAGAAGGACTACACCGTCAGCCCCGAGGAGATGCTGCTCGACCGGGCCCAGTTGCTCGGCCTGACGGCCCAGGAGATGACGGTGCTGGTCGGTGGCCTGCGCGCGCTCGGCGTCAACCATGGCGGCACGAAGCATGGCGTCTTCAGCGACCGCTCTGGCGCGCTGACGACGGACTTCTTCGTCGGCCTGACCGACATGGCCTATCGCTGGGAGCCGGTCGGCAAGAACCTCTACCACCTCGTCGACCGCAAGAGCGGCGCGGCGAAGTGGACGGCGACGCGGGTCGACCTCGTCTTCGGCTCGAACTCGATCCTGCGGGCCTATGCCGAGGTCTATGCCCAGGACGACGGCCAGGAGAAGTTCGTGAAGGACTTCGTCGCCGCCTGGACCAAGGTGATGAACGCCGGCCGCTTCGATCTGAACTGAGCCTGCGCGGCGGCTGCCGCCGCAGCGGCCACCCTGTCCCCGCGCCTTCCGGCGCGGGGATTTTCGTTGGGTTCGGTCGTGCCGTCGCCGATCCATCCGCCTGCGGCATGGACGCCCGGTGGCCGCTCGCCCGCTTGCGGCTGCGACAAGGCAGGCCGATATGGGCAGTCATGACAAGCTTGATCGTCTGGTTCGATGGCGGATGTCCGCTCTGCCGCCGCGAGATCGCGGCGATGAAGCGGCTCGACCGGGCCGGCCGCATCACATTCCTCGACGTCGCCTCCGACGAAACCGATTGCCCGATCGACCGGGGCGCGCTGCTCGCGCGGTTCCATGCGCAGGAGAACGGCGTGCTGCTCTCGGGCGCGGCCGCCTTCGCGGCGATGTGGCGCGCCATCCCGCTGCTGCGCCCCTTTGGGCTCGCGGCGCGCAACCGCCTCGTCGGCTCGGCGCTGGAATGGCTCTATGTCCGTTTCCTGCGCCATCGGCCGGCCCTGCAGCGCTGGGTCACGGCCCGCGACGCGAAGCCCTGAGCCCCCGCGACGATGTCAGGCGCCGTCGTCGAGCACGAAGACCAGCACGCCGAGCGGCGGCAGGACGACCTCAATGAAAGCCGGTTCGCCGCCATGGGCCTCGGCGCGAGCCTGGACCCCGCCACCATTGCCGACATCAGACCCGCCATAGACGCCGGCATCGCTGTTCAGCACCTCGCGCCAGCGCCCTGCCGCGGGCACCCCGATGCGGTAATTCCAGCGGGTGACGGGCGTCAGATTGACGACGGTGACGACCGGCTTTTCACCGGGAACTTCGCGCAGATAGGCATAGACGCTGTTCTCGCGATCGTCCTGGATCAGCCAGCGGAAACCCTCCGGCACGGCGTCGCTCGCATGCAGGGCCGGCCAGGCGGCATAGAGCCGGTTGAGATCACCGACGAGCGCCTGCATGCCGCGATGGAGCGGGTCCTCCAGCAGGTCCCAGTCGATCTCGCCGTCATGGTTCCACTCGCGGCGCTGGGCGATCTCGCCGCCCATGAAGAGCAGCTTCTTGCCGGGATGGGTCCACATGAAGGCGAAATAGGCGCGCAAGCCGGCGAATTTCTGCCAGAGGTCGCCGGGCATCTTCTCCAGCAGCGAGCCCTTCCCGTGGACGACCTCGTCATGGGAGAGCGGCAGCACGAAGCGCTCGGAGAAGGCATAGACCAGCCCGAAGGTCATCTCATCATGGTGATGGCGCCGGTAGAGCGGGTCGCGCTGCAGATAATGCAGCGTGTCGTGCATCCAGCCCATGTTCCATTTGTAGGAAAAGCCGAGGCCGCCTTCGGAGACGGGCCGCGTCACGCCCGGCCAGGCGGTCGATTCCTCGGCGATCATCACCGCGCCGGGCTGGCGCTGCGCGACGAGGGTATTGAGCTCGCGCAGGAACGCGACCGCCTCGAGATTCTCTCGCCCGCCATCAATGTTGGGAACCCATTCGCCAGGCTGGCGGCTGTAGTCGCGGTAGAGCATCGAGGCCACGGCATCGACCCGCAGCCCGTCGACATGGAAATGCTCGAGCCAATGCAGGGCGCTCGCGATCAGGAAGTTGGACACCTCGCGGCGCCCGAAATTGTAGATCAGCGTGTTCCAGTCCTTGTGGAAGCCCTCGCGCGGATCCTCGTGCTCGTAGAGCGCCGTGCCGTCGAAGCGGGCGAGGCCATGGGCGTCGGAGGGGAAATGGGCGGGCACCCAGTCGACGATCACGCCGATCTCCTCGCGGTGGCAGGCCTCGACGAAGAGCGCGAAATCCTCGGGCTCGCCGAAGCGCCGCGTCGGCGCGAAGAGGCCGAGCGGCTGATAGCCCCAGGAGCCGGTGAAGGGGTGTTCCGCGACCGGCATCAGCTCGACATGGGTGAACCCCATCGCCTTGACATAGGGCACGAGCCGGTCGGCGAGGTTGCGCCAGTCCAGCATGTCGCCGTTGGGTCCGCGCACCCAGGAGCCGGGATGAAGCTCGTAGATCGACATCGGCGCATCCGGGGCTTGTCGTCTGGCCCGCGTGGTCATCCAGGCCTCGTCCCCCCAGACATGCGACGCGGGGCGCGGCACGATCGAAGCCGTTCCCGGCGGCAGTTCGGCGGCGCGCGCCAGCGGATCGGCCTTCTGCGGCAGGAGGTGGCCGTCCCGGTCGATGATCTCGTATTTGTAGAGTTCGCCGCTGCCGAGGCGCGGGATGAACAGCTCCCAGACGCCGCCGTCGCCGCGCCGGTTCATCGGGTGGCGCCGACCGTCCCAGCTGTTGAAGCTGCCGACCACGGAGACGCGGCGCGCATTCGGCGCCCAGACCGCGAAGCGCACACCTGCCACACCCTCGGCGGTGCAGGCATTGGCCCCCAGCGCTCGCGCGAGTTCGAGATGGCGCCCCTCGCCGATGAGATGCAGGTCGAGCTCGCCGAGCAGGGGGCCGAAGGCGTAGGGGTCCTCGGTGACATGCTCGCCGCCCGGCCAGCGAATGGCGAGACGATAGGAACCGGCGGCGAGATCGCCGACGAAGAGGCCGTCGGGCTCGGCAGGCCGCAGCCGGACATCGTCGCGCCCCTGCTGCCGGACGAAGACAGCCTCCGCACCGGGAACATAGGCCCGCAGATAGCGGCCAGCCGTACCCTGATGCGGGCCGAGAATCGCGGCCGGTGTGCCCCAGCGGCCCTCGGCCAGAGCGGCGGCGGTCTCCATCGCCAGGGGCGGGACCCGTTCGACCGTGGCCTCACTCATCCGGAGCTCCTTCCGGCAGCAACCGCCCCAGCAGATCGGTCATCCCGCGCAAGGGCACGGCCAGCCAGTCCGGGCGGTTGCTGACTTCGTAGTTGATCTCATAGGCCGCCTTTTCGAGCATGAAGAGACCGAGCAGCGCCTCGTCGGCCTCTCCGCCCTCGCCCATCTCCCCGGCGCCGATCGCCTCGCGATAGGCCGAGAGCAGGGCTGCGGGCATGGCGGTGCCGAACGCCTCGGCGAGGGTCTTGTAGCGGGTCGCCTGACCGGCCGAGGCGACGGTTCGTGCGCCGGCTGCGACGGCATAGTCGAGCGAACGCAGAATGCCGGCGACGTCGCGCCAGCCGCTGTCCTTGGCGCGGCGCTCGGAAAGGGGCTGGGCCGGCTCACCCTCGAAATCGATGATCATGACGTCACCACTGGCGACGAGGACCTGGCCGAGGTGGAAATCGCCATGGACGCGGTGGAGCAGACTGCCCTCGCCCGCGGCGCAGAGCCGGTCGACGACGTCGAAGAGGTCGGCGCGGCGCGAAACGATCGCCTCCGCCATGGCCTGTTCCTCCGGCGGAAGGCCGCTGGCCGCCTTCTCCAGATTGGCGCACGCCAACTCGACCCGGTTGCGGATGCGTTGCCGCCAGCGCTCGACCTGCCCGGCATCGGCGGGCTCCGGCGCGAAGGCCGGGTCTTCGCTCGGCTGCGCCAGCACGACATGCATCTCGCCGAGGCGCTGGCCGAGCATGCGCGAGAAGCTCTCGTAGATCGCCAGCTGGCTTTCGAGATCGACATCCTCGCGCGACATCTCGTCGAGCGCCCGGCCGAGATAGGCGGCCGTCCACTCCCAAGCGTCGCCCTCGCCTGGAATGAAGGCCTGGACGACGGCCATCACCTCCTCTTCGCCCTCGGCGGGAACGTGGACGATCTCGCCGAGCAAGGCGGGCGCATTGCGGAAGCCGCGCTCGGTGAGCAGCCGCGACATCTCGGCCTCGGGGTGCTGACCCGGCGCCAGCCGCCGGAACAGCTTCAGCATCACCTTGTGGTCGACGATCACTGACGAGTTCGACTGCTCGGCAGAGAGCCAGCGCACGGGATCTTCCGGCAGGACCTGGACATCGTCGAAGGCCGCGGTGGGGCGGAACTGGACCTCCCCGACCGTGCTCTTGACGGAGCCCCCCGCCTTGAGCAGCGCCAGCAACTCGTGGATGAAGCCTGGAAGCGAGAAGGCATCCGTCAGGAAGCCGGTGCGGCGGCCGCGCCGGACGCGGGCGAGCGCCATCTGCTGCGGCAGCGCCGCCGTGATCTCATCGTCCCAGCCGATCCCCAGCGGCAGTTGGTAGCGCTCCGTGCCGCCGGCATGGGTGACCTCGACCGCCATGATGGCCGCCTCGCGGCCGCTGCCGATGCGGGCGGTGGAGGCGACGCGGGTCTCGCCGAGTTTCTGGTCCTTGGCGGCAAACCAGCGCCGCTTGGCGAGATAGGGCGGCAAAATCGCCGTCTCGAACTCACGGCGCGACTGCGGCGTGATCATCTCGTCGGGGCCGCCGCGCAGGACGAACGTCGTATAGTCAGGCATCGGCTCGGGCGTCTGGCCGAGCCAGGACGGAACCTGCGCGTCCTGCGCCAGCACGAACCAGTAAAAGCCGTAGGGCGGCAGCGTCAGCAGGTAGCTGAGCTGGCCAATGGCCGGGAAGACCGCGTTGCCGAGCATCTCGACGGGATGACGGCCGGCGAATTCGGAGAGGTCGAGTTCGAAGGCCTGGGCCGAGCGCGAGAGATTGGCGACGCAGAGGATCGTCTCCCCCTCATGCTCGCGCAGATAGGCGAAGGCCTTGCGGTTCTTCGGATAGAGAAAGCGAAGGCTGCCGCGGCCGAAGGCCTGATGATCCTTGCGCACCGCCAGCACGCGGCGTGTCCAGTTGAGGAGCGAATGCGGGTCTCGCGTCTGCGCCTCGACATTGACGGCATCGAAGCCATAGAGCGCATCCATGACCGGCGGAAGGACCAGACTGGCCGGATCGGCCTTGGAGAAGCCGCCATTGCGGTCGGGCGACCACTGCATCGGCGTGCGCACGCCGTCGCGGTCGCCCAGGAAGATGTTGTCGCCCATGCCGAGTTCGTCGCCGTAATAGATCACCGGCGTGCCGGGCATGGAGAGCAGCAGGCTGTTCATCAGCTCGATACGGCGGCGATCCCGCTCCAGCAGCGGGGCGAGCCGGCGCCGGATGCCCAGATTGATCCGGGCGCGCTTGTCGGTGGCGTAGAAGTTCCAGAGATAGTCGCGCTCCTTGTCGGTCACCATTTCGAGCGTCAGCTCGTCATGGTTGCGCAGGAAGATCGCCCATTGGCAGCCCTCGGGGATGTCGGGCGTCTGGCGCATGATGTCGGTGATCGGGAAGCGGTCTTCCTGGGCGATCGCCATGTACATGCGCGGCATCAGCGGGAAGTGGAACGCCATGTGGCATTCGTCGCCCTCGCCGAAATAGGCCTGGGTGTCCTCGGGCCACATATTGGCCTCGGCCAGCAGCATGCGATCCGGAAAGGAGGCATCGAGTTCGGCGCGGATGCGCTTCAGCACCGCATGCGTCTCGGGCAGGTTCTCGTTGGAGGTGCCGTCGCGCTCGATCAGATAGGGGACGGCGTCGAGCCGCAGGCCATCGACGCCCAGCTCGAGCCAGAATCGCATCACGCCGAGCACCGCCTTGATGACGGCGGGATTGTCGAAGTTGAGATCGGGCTGGTGCGAGTAGAAGCGATGCCAGAAATAGGCGCCAGCCGTGGCGTCCCAGGTCCAGTTCGAACGCTCGGTGTCGAGGAAGATGATGCGCGTGCCGGAATAGAGCTGATCATTGTCCGACCAGACGTAATAGTTGCGGTGCGGCGAGCCCGGCTTGGCGAGGCGCGCGCGCTGGAACCAGGGATGCTGGTCGGAGGTGTGGTTGATGACGAGTTCGGTGATCACCCGAAGGCCCCTCTCGTGGGCCGCCCGGATGAAGCGCTTCACATCCGCGATCGTGCCGTAATCGGGATGGACCGCCTTGTATTCCGAGATGTCATAGCCGTCGTCCAGCCGCGGCGAGGGATAGAAGGGCAGGAGCCAGATGACGTTGACGCCGAGCGAGACGATGTAGTCGAGCTTGGCGATCAGGCCGGGGAAGTCACCGATGCCGTCGCCATTCGCGTCAAAGAACGACTTGACGTGGATCTGATAGATGATCGCGTCCCGATACCATTGCGGATCGCGCGCATCGGTGGCGGGTTTGGCGATGCCGTCGGTCATGGTCATGGAGAACCTGTCGGCGCGCTCAGGCGCCAGATCGAGAAGGGAAGCTCGCGCGGGTCGAGACGGATCGACTGGGATTTGCCGTGCCAGTGGAAGCGGTGTCCGCGCATCAGGTCCTCGACCGCGATCGAGCCGTCGTCGGGCAGCCCAAACTCCCAGAGCGGGACCTCGATGCCGGCCTCGTGCGCGTCGAAGGGGTCGAGATTGACAGCGACGAGGATGATGTCGCCGTCGGGGCGCGCACGCTTCCCGAAGCAGAGGATCTCGTCGCTGAAGGCGTTGTAGAAGGTCAGCCCAAGATGGCTCTGAAGCGCCGGCTGGCTGCGGCGGATGCGGTTGAGGCGGGTGATCTCGGCGATGATGTTGCCCGGTGCCTGCCAATCGCGCGGCTTGATCTCGTATTTCTCGCTGTCGAGATACTCCTCCTTGCCGGGAACAGCCGCGGCCTCGCAGAGTTCGAAGCCGGAATAGACGCCCCAGAGCCCGGACAGGGTCGCTGCCAGCGCAGCACGGATCAGGAAGCCCGGCCGGCCCGAGCGCTGCAGGAAGACCGGGTTGATGTCCGGCGTGTTGACGAAGAAATGCGGGCGGAAGATGTCCCGCGCCGGGGCCTCGTTCAGCTCGCTCAGATATTCCGTCAGTTCCGCCTTGCTGTTGCGCCAGGTGAAGTAGGTGTAGGACTGCGAGAAGCCGACCTTGCCGAGCCGGTACATCACCTTGGGGCGCGTGAAGGCCTCAGCCAGGAAGAGTACGCCGGGATCGCGCGAGCGAATGTCGGCGATCAGCCACTCCCAGAACGGGAAGGGCTTGGTGTGCGGATTGTCGACGCGGAAGATCCGCACGCCTTCGTCGACCCAGCCCTGCACCACGTCGCGCATTGCCAGCCACAGCCCGGGGACGGCGTCTTTCGCATAGAAATCGACGTTGACGATGTCCTGGTACTTCTTCGGCGGGTTCTCGGCGTAGCGCATCGAGCCGTCCGGCCGCCATTGGAACCAGCCGGGATGCTCCTCGAGCCAGGGATGGTCGGGCGAGCACTGGATCGCGAAATCGAGCGCGATCTCCAGCCCATGATCCGCCGCCGCCCGCACCAGCGCCCGGAAATCCTCGCGGCTGCCGAGCTCCGGATGGATCGCGTCATGTCCGCCGTCGGAAGAGCCGATCGCGTAGGGGCTGCCCGGATCGTCGGCGGCGGGGGTCAGGGTATTGTTTCGGCCCTTCCGGTTGGTCTGGCCGATCGGGTGGATCGGCGGGAAATAGAGCACGTCGAAGCCCATGTCCCGGATCGCCGGGAGACGACCGACGACATCCCGGAAGGTGCCGTGACGCGATGGACTGTCGGTGATCGAGCGTGGAAACAGCTCGTACCAGCTCGAGAAGGCGGCCGCCTCGCGGTCGGCCTCGACGGGATAGACGCGATCGCCGCCGGTGGCATGGGGACGCGGATCGGCCCGCATCATCGCCTCATTCAGCATGTCGGCGAGCAGGACCGCGGCATCCTCGGCCTGGCCCGCCCCGAGACGGGCGAGATGGGCCTCGATCAGGGCGCGATCGGCGGGCACGGCACCCGGTGCGAAGCTTTCGAGGATGAGCCGCCCCTCGCGAATCTCCAGCGCGATGTCGAGGCCGGCATCGCGCTTCTTGGCGAGGTCGCGGCGGAAGGTGCCGAACTCGCTCCACCAGGCCTCGATCGCGAAGAGGTGGCGGCCGACGCGCAGGAGGGGGAATTCGCCTTCCCAGATATCGTTGACGCGATGCGCCATCGGCGCGCGCGACCATTCGGCCTCGTCCTCGGCTCGCCATCTCAGCTCAGCCGCCAGAACCTCGTGGCCGTCGCCGAAGATGTCGGCCGTGACGCTCACCCCATCTCCGACCCGCCGCTTGACGGCGAAGCGTCCGCCTTCGACGGTCGGGGCCACCGCTTCGATGGCGATCCGCCCTGCCGCGAGCGCCGCCCGGTCGTCTGGTGCCGGAGGGGCGGGTTCGCGAACCGGGGCGGTCTCGTCGAGCGGGACCACCAGAGCCGAGGCCGGAGACAACGAACTGGCGAGCGTGGTCGCCGCCGCGGATCCCCATCCCGCCGCCAGCCGCACGGGATCGATTGCGAGCGCGTTGACGGGGTCGGTGTTCAGCAGGACGAGGCAGCGAGCCTGACCGGCGCCCTCCCGCAGAACTGCGGCCAGGGGGGCCTGGGTATCGAGGGCGCGCAACGGTCGTCCTGCCCTCACCGGGAGACCGGCCACGGCCTGATTGACCGCGGCCACGGCCTCACGCCGGTCGCCGGCGTCCTGCCTGGCAGCGGCGAAATCCTCGGCTCTCGCGTGCAGCAAGGGCACATCCATGCCGAATTCGAAGCCCATCGGCATCAGCCAGCCATCCGCCAGCAGCGCCGCCTCGGTCAGCGCAGAACGCCGAATCCGTTCGGGGTGGACTGGAGCCCTGGCCGGCAACCGCGGCGCGAAGGGGTCCTGAGGGCAGCCGATGACGGCCGTAGCGGGGGCGAGCGCGTTGTAGTCCTCGACCAAATCCGCAACGCTGCGGCCCGCCGCGATGGGCGCGGACACATAGTCAAAGGCAGTTGCGCAGGTGATCCGTTCCGCCGTCGTTGCTTCCGGCATCCAGCCCAGCGCCTCAAATTCGCCGAACCGGTCACGGACAGGTGCCAGGATCGATTGCCAGACCGCGAGAGGCACGGTGCTGGCCGCATGGCAGCGCACGCCCCGGACACCGGCGTCGCTCCATGCCCGCAGGTGCTGCCCCCAGAACGAGGCCAACCGCTGACGGCTTTCCTCATGCTCAAAATCGGCGTGCAGCACACTCCGCGTCAGATCGGTCCGGGGGTCGAGCCCAGCCCGCCGCGGCTGACGCCAGCATCCGGGCAGTTCGGCGACGGGCTCGCTCTCCGCATCCGCCCGGTCGACGACGAAGTCCATCCAGAGCACGAGGCCGTGATGATCGCATTCGCTCGCGAGGGACCGCAAAGCTGCGACCGTTTCGTCCGCCCCGATCTGCGAAAGCGTGCGCGTCGAAAACAGAGCGCTCTTTCCGGCAAAAGGCCAGGCGAGAAGAAAATGGGTAAAACCAAGCTCTCGCGCGTGCTTAATCTGGATTTTCAAACCCTCAACCCTGTCATCAAGGCGAGGATTTGAATAATAGATCCGGGCACCGCCCGGTTTCCCGCGGCGATCTCTCGCGCTCATCCCGCGCTCGGCGGGCGATAATGTATCGACTCCCGCCACGTTATCACCGCTGAGACCATTCATCCGAGGTCAAACGGCTGGGTGACGGCTCGGTTCCATTCCTGCGGTGATGGTCGACTGAGAAGGGTGTCCGCCCCTTCGTCAATGCGAGGCTCCGGGTGCCCCCCACACCGCACCGTTCCATCGGGCATGGGGTTGCGCCGATCTGCCGCAACGATCTGCCCGCCGACGACCGCGCCGACACCAAGGGCTGGCCGGTCACCGGCTCAGGTTATGTCGAGGCGGAATCGGCGAACGACAAGGCGGTGCTGGAAAGCCCCTGGGTTGCGGCGGTCGCGGAGGGCGAAGGCGTGCCCTCGGCATCGTCGCCTGGTGCGATTTCGCGGCGCCCGAGGCCGGAGCGCGGCCCTTTGATCCGCGACGCGATCGCCATCGAGGCCGAACGCGACCGGCTCTTCCACGACAATGCGCGGCGGATCTCTACCGGTTCTGAAGAGCACCAGCACCGCAGCCGTTATTTCGATAAAACCGGAAATATCGATTGACGACACCTGCAGCATCGATCATGCTCGCAGCATGGACACGATCATCGCAGCGTCGCGCCTAGAGGCACTGGGCAATCCGACCCGGCTGTCGCTCTACCGCGCCCTCGTCCGCGCCGGCCATGGCGGGCTCTCGGTCGGGGATTGCCAGAGCCGGCTTGGGATCGCGCAGTCGACGCTCTCCTTTCATCTGAAGGCGCTGATCGTGGCCGGGCTGGTGACGCAGGAGCGGCAGGGCCGCACCCTCGTCTGCCGGGCGAATTTCGAGGTGATGAGCGGACTCGTCGACTTCCTCGTGGCGGAATGCTGCCGGGACGAGTGCTGCGGGACGTCCGACGCGAGCGCCGCCTGACAGTGTGGGCGATCATTCGATTGGGAGAACAGCCATGAACCAGACCATCGCCATCATCGGTGCGGGACCGGTGGGACTCGCTGCCGCCGCGCATGCGCTCGAGCGCGGGCTCGATCCGGTCGTGCTGGAGAAGGGTCCGGCGGTCGGCCATGCCGTCCGGCACTGGGCGCATGTTCCGATGTTCTCGCCCTGGGCCTTCAATGTCGATGTGGCAGCCGAGCGGCTGCTGAAGGCGTCCGGCTGGACGCGCCCGGACGGGGACAGCTATCCGACCGGCGGCGATCTCGTCGCACGCTATCTCGCCCCACTGGCGGAGATTCCCGCGCTGCGCGAGCGCATCCGCCTCGGCACCGAGGTCGTGGCCGTGTCGCGCCGCGGCTTCGACAAGGTCCGCACCGCCGGCCGCGAGAACGCCCCCTTCGCGCTGCGCTGCCACTCCGGCGGCGAGGAGACGACGCTCTTCGCTGACGCCGTGATCGACACCTCCGGCACCTGGTTCTCGCCCAACCCCGCCGGCTCCGGCGGACTCCCCGCCATCGGCGAGGCACAGAACACCGGACGCATCCGCTACGGCATGCCGGATGTGCTCGGCGCCGATCACGTGCGCTATGCCGGCCGCAGGGTCGCCGTGCTCGGCGGGGGGCATAGCGCCATTGGGACGCTGACCGCGCTCGCCGCCCTGCCCGACGCGCCCTCCCCGACGGAGGTCACCTGGCTCTATCGCGGCGCCGATGTCGCCAAGGCCTATGGTGGGGGTGCTGCCGACCAGCTCTCCGCGCGCGGCGAACTCGGCCTGCGCATCGCGCAGCTCGTCGAGAGCGGTCGCCTGACCGTCGAGACCGGCTACCGCCTCGACCGGATCGAGAGCGATGCGGCCGGGCTGCGGCTGATCGCCGATGACGGCCGCACTGTCCCGGTCGACGAGCTGATCGTCGCCACCGGCTTCCGGCCCGACCTCGGCCCGCTCAGGGAATTGCGGGTCGCGCTCGACCCGGCGCTGGAATGCCCACCGGTGCTGGCGCCGCTGATCGACCCCAACGAGCATTCTTGCGGCACGGTGCGCCCGCATGGTGCGGCCGAACTCGCCCATCCCGAGCCTGACTTCTACATCGCCGGGATGAAGGCTTACGGCCGGGCGCCGACCTTCCTGCTCGCGACCGGCCATGAGCAGGTCCGCTCCATCGTCGCCGCACTCGCGGGCGACCATGAAGCGGCGCGGCGGGTCGAGCTCGTGCTGCCGGAGACGGGCGTCTGCAGCGCCACGCCGGGCGGCGGCAAGGCGGCGGCAGCGGGCTGCTGCGGCGGGCCGGCGCCTGCGCCCAGCACCGCCTGCTGCGCGCAGGATCACGAGGCCAAGGCGGCAGGCCAGACCGGCTGCGGCTGCGGCGGGACCACGAAGACGCCGGAGCTCGCGACCGCCTGATGACGACGCTTTCTGCTCCGCCTGCGGGCTCTGCCGCGCGCGGCCATCTCGGCCTGATCGTGGCGCTCGGCGCCACCCAGGTCGCCGGCTATGGCACGCTCTACTACACCTTCGCCGTGCTCGCCCCCGAGATGACCAAGAGCTTCGGCTGGGCGCCGGAATGGACCTATGGCGCCTTCGCCGCCGGCCTGCTGGCCGGCGGTCTCGCGGCACCCTTTTCCGGCCAGTTGATCGACCGCTTCGGCACACGGGCGATGATGAGCCTCGGCAGCGTGCTGGCCGCGGCCGCGCTCTACGGCCTGTCGCAGGCGCGCGATCCGGTCAGCTTCTACGTGGCCATGATCGCGGTGGAGACGGTGGCGACGCTCGTGCTCTACGACGCCGCCTTCACCGCGCTGACCCAGGCCGAAGGGGCAGGCGCGCGGCGCGCGATCAGCAAGCTCACCCTGATCGGCGGCTTCGCCTCGACGCTGTTCTGGCCGCTGACCACGGCGCTGCTCGCGCATTACGACTGGCGCAGCATCTATCAGCTCTACGCGATCGGCTATCTCGCCCTGTGCCTGCCGCTGCATGCGCTGCTGCTGCCGGCCCGTGGCGGCAAGGCCGCGATGGTCACGGCAGCGAAGCCGGAAGGCGATGGCCACGCCTATCTCCTCGGCCGGGATCGTACGCGCGCCTTCCTGCTGCTGGCGCTGGCGTTCTCGCTCCAGGGCTTCGTCATGTCGGCGATGTCGGTGCATATGCTGACGATGCTGCAGGGACTGGGCCTCAGCGCGGCGCTCGCCGTCGGGATCGGCGCCATGGTCGGCCCTTCGCAGGTGACCGGACGGCTGGTTGAGATGCTGTTCGGGACGAACCTCGAGCCGACGACGACGGCCTGGGTCTCGGCGGCGCTGATGCCGATCGGCTTCGCGCTGCTGCTGGTCAGCGGCACGACGGCGACGCTCGCCGGGCTCTTCGCTATCGCCTATGGCGTCAGCATGGGGCTGAGCTCGATCGTGCGGGGCACGGTGCCGCTGCGGCTGTTCGGCCCCGCCGGCTATGGCGCGATGCTGGGTAAGCTCTCGGCACCGGGGCTGGCCATCCGCGCGGCCGCGCCGGTCGCCTTCGCGGTCATGGTCGAGCGGGCCGGGCTCATGCCGAGCACGATCCTGCTGATCGTGCTCTCGGGGGCGGCGGCGGCGGCCCTGTTTGCGCTGTCGCGCTATGCGGCCTCCGCACCGGGTGCCGGCGGCAGATCAGGATGAGCAGGAGAGGCCGGGGTCAGGCCAGCGCCGCCGCGATCTCTGCCACCGTCGAACGGGCCGTGCGCATGACGCCGATCAGGGTTGCGGAGGCCGCGCCGGTCCAGTCGCCATAGCCCACGAGCCAGAGCCCCGGCTCGTCGATCGACCGCGTTTCGCTCGTCGCGACTCGGCCATCCTCCCCGACCACTCCGAGCGGCGCCAGATGCGACAAGGCCGGCCGAAAGCCGGTGCACCAGATCACGGCATCGACGGTCGAGCGCGTGCCGTCGGCCCAGACGACGCCGTCTTCGGTAAAGCGGACGAAAGGAGCGACCGCGTGCAGCACGCCACGCTCGCGCGCCTCCCTGACCGGCGGCACCATCACGACGTCGCCGAAGCCGCCGACGGGCAGGTCGATCGAGCGACCCTCCTGGGCCGCCCGCCAGCGCGCCGTCGCCCGCTCGAACAGGACACGACCATCGACATCGTCCGGCAAAAAGGCGGGCGGGGTCGCCGTCACCCAGGTCACATCGGCCACCAGTGACAGCTCGGCCAGGATCTGCGCCCCGGAATTGCCGCCGCCGACGACGAGAACGCGTTGGCCGGCGAATGCGCTCGGTGTGCCGTAATGCGCCGAATGGATCTGGCGTCGTGTGAACACATCCTGATCCGGATAGTTTGGCCGGAACGGATGGCGCCACGTCCCGGTCGCGCTGACGACGAAGCGGGCGCGCCGCGTGCCGGCGCTGGTCGTGATCGAGAACCCGGCTCCGTCGCGGTTGACGGCCTCGACCTCGACCGGCCGCTCGACGTTCAAGGCGTAGCGCGCCTCGTAGCGGGCGAGATAGTCGATCACCGCATCGCGATCAGGGTAGCCGTCCGGGCTTGCCGGCATCGGCCAGCCCGGCAGCGAGCTCCATTGCGCCGGCGAGAACAGCCGCAGCGAATCCCAGGCATGGAGCCAGGCGCCGCCGGGCTTCTCCTCACCGTCGAGAATGGCGAAGCGAAGCCCCGCCCGCTTCAGAAAATAGCCGCAGGCGAGCCCGGCCTGGCCGCCGCCGATGACCACCACGTCCAGCAGGTCGTCCATGTGGCTCTCCTCCAGGACGCAGGGTCCAGCTTGATAGACGGCCGTGAGGGTCATGACACCACCGGCAGCCAGAGCCAAAGCGCCAGCAGCGCGGCCAGCAGCACAGGCGGCGTGAGGACCAGCCCGACCTTCATGTACTGGCCCCAGCCGATGGTCTGGCCCTTGCCGGCCAGGACATGCAGCCAGAGCAGGGTCGCGAGCGAGCCGATCGGCGTGAATTTCGGACCGAGATCGTTGCCGATGACATTGGCGTAGATCATAAGTTCCTTGGTGAGCGGGTCGACGGCGGCCCGGTCGATCGCCAGCGCCCCGACGAGCGTCGCCGGCATGTTGTTCATCACGGAGGCGAGCCCGGCGACAAGGAACCCCGTCCCCACTGTGGCGACGAAGCTGCCCTGGGCGGCGAGCCAGACGAGGATGCCGGCGGCGATGTCGGTCAGCCCCGCATTCCCGAGGCCGTAGACCACGAGATACATCCCGACCGAGAACAGCACGATCTGCCAGGGCGCCCCGCGCAGAACCTTGGGCACGGAGACGACCGCACCCTTGCCGCCCGCAAACCAGCGCCCGGCGATCGCCATCAGCAGCAATGCGGCCGCTCCCGTCACGAAGGCGATCGGGATGCCGAGCGGCGCCGTGGCAAAATAGGCGACGAGCAGGACGCCGAGCAGCGGGAAGGCGGCGCGGAAGACGGCCCTGTCGCGGATCGCGGCGGCAGGCGCCTCCAGCTCCCCGACCGCATAGGCCGGCGGGATATCGCGCCCGAACCAGAGCCAGAGCACCAGCAGCGTCGCGGCCAGCGACGCCAGGTCGACCGGCACCATCACCGCCGCATAGCGCGCGAAGGAGATGCCGAAGAAGTTCGCCGTGACGATGTTGACGAGGTTGGAGATCACCAGCGGCAGCGAGGTCGTGTCGGCGACGAAGCCGCAGGCGACGATGAAGGACATGGCGCCGGCGGGCGGAAACTTCAGCCGCAGCAGGATGGCGAGAACGATCGGGGTCAGCAGCAGCGCCGCGCCGTCATTGGCGAAAAACGCGGCGATGACCGCACCCAGCAGGATCACCAGCGGAAACAGCCGCCGCCCGTTGCCACCGCCCCAGCGCGCGACATGCAGCGCCGCCCAGGCGAAGAAGCCGGCCTCGTCGAGGATCAGCGAGATGACGATCAGGCCGACGAAGGTGAAAGTCGCGTCCCAGACGATGGTCCAGACCGTGCCGACATCGGCCCAACCGACGATACCCGCCAGGAGGGCAACCGCGGCGCCGGCGAGCGCCGACCAGCCGATGCCCAGCCCGCGCGGCTGCCAGATGACGAGGACGAGCGTGGCCGCGAAAATGGCGAAAGCGAGCATGAGATTATCCGAGGATCTGTCGTAGGGGCGTGCGGCCTTGCGGGAGCAGGGGGACCACAGTGGATGGTGCGACTCAGCGGGGCGCGGCGGGGTGGGTGACGACCTCGCCGTCTTCCTTGACGAACCGCGCGACGGGGTCGTCGAGCAGGTCCAGCACGCGTTCGGAGGGGCGGCAGAGCCGCGTGCCCCGCCGGGTGACGACGATCGGGCGGTTGATGAGGATCGGGTGCGCCATCATCGCGTCGAGCAGGGCGTCGTCGCTCAGCGAGGGATCACCGAGACCGAGTTCGGCATAGGGCGTGCCCCTCTCGCGGAGGATGTGGCGCGGCCGCGCCCCCATTGCCGCGAGCAGCCCGACCAGCGTCTCGCGACTCGGCGGGGTCTTCAGATACTCGATGATGACCGGCGCCTCGCCCGAGGCCCGGATCATCGCCAGGACGTTGCGCGAGGTCCCGCAGATGGGGTTGTGATAGATCGTGACGGTCATCGCCTGGCCTCGGGCTGCGCGCAGCTGCGCGTGGCGAGCGCGAGGACATCGCCGCAGATCGCCGGGTTTCCGCCGCAGCAATCGGCGGTGAGGAAGGCGAGCAACCGCCCCATCTCGACGAAGCGCGCGGCGTAGAGGATGCGCCGCCCCTCCCGCCGTGAGGCGACGAGGCCCGAGCGTTCCAGCGTGGCCAGGTGGAAGCTCATGCGCGTCGGTGCGATTCCGAGGCGTTCCGCGATCTCGCCGGAGGGCAGGCCCTCGGGCCCGGCCCTCACCAGCAGGCGGAAGGCGGCGAGACGGTCGATCTGCGCCAGGGCGGAGAGCGCTTCGATGGCGGCTTCGTCATGCATCCTGCAATACTACAAGTATTGTTGTAATCTGCAAGCCAAAGAGAGCCCGGCGCACCGCAGCGGCCGGGCTCTGTTCGGGATCGCTGCGCCGCGGCGCGGCCGGCTCAGGCAGCCTTGCGGGCGACGTCGAAGGGGATCTCGATGTCGACGGCGAGCGTCGAGACCTGGGCGCCGCGCTCCATCGTGACGCTGACCTTGTCGGCGTCGATCTGCATGTGCTTCGAGATCGCGCGCAGGATCTCGTCCCGGAGCTTGGCGACGAGATCGGAATCGCCCACGGCGGCGCGCTCATGCGCCAGCAGGACCTTGAGGCGCTCGCGGGCGGCCGGCGCCGACTGCACGCGCGAGAAGAAACGACGCAGGTTCATGCCGCCTTCCTTCCGAAGATCTTGCCGAAGAAGCCCCGCTTCTCGCCCGGGATCATGATCGGCAGGTTTTCGCCCTGGAGCCGCCGCGCGGCTTCGAAATAGGCGATCGAGGGGGCGCTGCGATCATCCGCCAGCGTCACCGGCGAGCCGAGATTGGAGGCGCGCAGGACATCCATGCTCTCGGGGATGATGCCGAGCAGCGGGATGGAGAGGATCTCCAGCACGTCGTCGACCTTGAGCATGTCGCCGCGCTCGGCCCGGACGGGGTCGTAGCGGGTCAGCAGCAGGTGCTTCTCCATGTGCTCGCCGTTCTCGGCGCGCAGCGTCTTGGAATCGAGCAGGCCGATGATGCGGTCGGAATCGCGCACCGAGGAGACCTCCGGATTGGTCACCACGATGGCGACGTCGGCATGGCGCATGGCCAGCGTCGCGCCGCGCTCGATGCCGGCGGGGCTGTCGCAGATCACCCAGTCGAAGACGCTCTTGAGTGCGCCGATGACCTTCTCCACGCCCTCGGCGGTGAGGTTGTCCTTGTCGCGGGTCTGCGAGGCCGGCAGCAGATAGAGCGTCTCGACGCGCTTGTCGCGGATCAGCGCCTGGGTGAGCTTCGCCTCGCCCTGGATGACGTTGACGAGATCATAGACGACCCGCCGCTCGGCCCCCATGACGAGGTCGAGATTGCGCAGCCCGACGTCGAAATCCACCACCACGACCTTGTCGCCACCCTTGGCGAGCGCTGCCCCCAGCGCGGCTGACGACGTCGTCTTGCCGACGCCCCCCTTGCCCGAGGTGACCACGATGACCTTGCCCATAGACCTCTCCCGATTGTCCCGATGTCGCCCGGTCAGGCGATCGACCCGACCTTGAATGTTTCGCCCTCGAGCCAGATCTGCACGGCCTTGCCGCGCAGTTCCGGCTCCATGTCCTCGGCGGTCTTGTAGAAGCCGTCGATCGCCAGCAGCTCGGCCTCGAGCCGGCTGCAGAAGATGCGCGCCGACGCATTGCCCATGGTGCCGGCGAGCGCCCGGCCCCGCAGCGTCCCGTAGACATGGATCGAGCCGCCCGCGACGACCTCGGCGCCCGAGGCGACCGAGCCGACGATGGTGACGTCCCCTTCCGGGAAGAACAGCGACTGGCCCGAGCGCACCGGCTGGGTGACGATGATCGAGGGTGTCGGCTTGCCCGGCGTCGGGTCGGAGCGAACGACGCTCTCCGGCGCCACAGCGGCCACCGCCTCCGACGCGGGCTCGGCGGACGGCGGCTCGACATCGGCGGTCGAGCGCCCGCCCGACATCGCCGGCGGCAGATCCGAGCCCAGCATGGAGGCCCTGGCCCCCTCGATTCCCATGATCCGGACGCCGCGACCGGAGAGCTTGCCGACGAGGTCGCGCAGCTCCGCCCGGTCCAGCTCGAGCCCCTCAATGTCGAGCACGACGGGCCGCCGCAGGAAGAAGCCGGCCGAGAGCGCGGCCAGTTCGTCGAGCCGGATCAGCCAGTCCTCGAGCGGCAGCTCGGGGGTCAGCGTCAAGGCAAGGTAGGAGCGCCCCTTGAGGCGGATGGGCCTGGGTTTGGTTAACACGGCGGTCATCTTGGTAAATTTTCGGTGTCTTCGGTGTATTCAGCCAATGGTTAACGGCTGGTAAATAACGCGGCTCCGCAGGCCTTTCCGATGCGCCGTTGTACAGGTGCCGCAGGCCGTCCGAAGGGAGAGGCGGAAAGCCTTGAAACGTGCGATCCTCGCGGCCGGGCGATGTGCCTGCGGAGCAGACCATGGACATCATCGTAACGCCCAGCGGCCCGACGAGCTGGGCTCTGATCGACCTGCTCGGACGCAATATGGGGCGCGTCGAGCTGGCGGCGCCGGACGAATACCGAATCATTCCCGGCGAGCGCGTCGCCGAGAGCATGCGCGCGATGAAGCACGGCCCCTTCGCAACGCTCGACGCCGCGCTGTCTCAAATCGAGGTCTTCACGCGCTCGACCTGCCGGCTCGCCCCCGCGGCCGACTAGCGCGGGCGCGGCCTTAAGCGGCGGTCACCGGGCGGCGGGAGCGGCCTGCCCGGTACGCTCGCGCAATGTCTGCGCGACCGCGGTTCCCTGGTCGATCAGCAGGTTGATGTCGTTGGTGGCGACGATCAGCCGGGCACCGAGATCGAGCGCATGCGACTGCAGCAGCGCCGCGCCGACGCCGATGACGCCGAAGATCTTGCCCTGCGCCCGCGTCTCCGCGGCGACCGCCGCAAAAGCCGCCAGAACCTCGGGATGGTCGACCGCGCCGAGGTGGCCCATATCGGCGGCGAGATCGTTGGCGCCGATGATCACCGCGTCGATGCCCGGCACTGCCGCGATGGCGCCGGCCTCAGCGACACCGCCTGCGCTCTCGACCATAGCGACGACGAATGTGTCCGCCTCGATCCGCCTGGTCATCTCGGCGGCCGGCGGCACCTGGAAACCGAGCCGCGCCAGCGGGCTCGGCAGAGAGCGCTTGCCGAGCGGCTGGAAGCGGCATTTCTCGACGATCAGACGCGCCTCCGCGGCGGTCTCGACATGGGGCACGACCACGCCCTCGGCGCCGCAGTCGAGCACGCGCGCCAGATCCGGTGCATAGGGTCCGCCGACGCGGACCAGGCAGGGCAGCCCGGCCTCGAAGGCGGCAACACTGATCGAGGCGGCGTCGCCGATCGCGATCGGACCATGTTCCATGTCGACCAGCAGGAAATCGAAGCCGCAGCTGCGCGTGACCGCAACGATCTCGGCCGTTCGGATGACGCAGGCCGCGAGCCCGATCGCCGTCTCGTCGCCCGCCAGAGCCGCCTTCAGCGTCCGCCGCATCCCATTCTCCCTCGCTTCGCCGACGCGCCGATGTCCTGGCGCCCGGCACCGATGCAGGATGCGTGCAAGCGTGCGAAGTGACCAGACCATGCCCGCCCCGCCGCAGAGCGGACGCTTGAACCCAGCCACCGCCGGCCCCACAAGAGCGTCAACGGGCGCCTCCGCGCGCCGCCCCATGGAGACGATGATGGCTTTGCCGCAGACGATGAAGCAGGTGCGCTTTTCCGGGCCCGGCGGGCCGGAGGTGATCGAGATCGAGACGGCCCCCGTGCCGCAGCCGGGAGCGGGCCAGGTGCTGATCGCGGTCGCGGCGGCCGGCATTAACCGGCCGGACTGCCTGCAGCGGGCGGGCGGCTATCCGCCGCCGCCCGGCGCGACCACGGTGCCGGGACTGGAGGTTTCGGGTCACATCGTCGCCGTCGGCGAGGGCGTGGCCGAGAGCCGCATCGGCGAGGCCGTCTGCGCGCTGCTGATCAGCGGCGGCTATGCCGAATATGCCGTTGCCGATGAGGTGCTCTGCCTGCCGGTGCCGAAGCCGCTCTCGCTGCTGGAGGCCGCCGGCCTGCCCGAGACCTATTTCACCGTCTACGACAACGTCTTCACCCGCGGGCGGCTGCGCGCCGGCGAGACCATCCTGGTCCATGGCGGCTCCAGCGGCATCGGCTCGACCGCGATCCAGCTCGCCAAGCGGGCGGGAGCGACCGTCTATGCAACGGCCGGGTCGGCCGACAAATGCGACTTCTGCCGGTCGCTGGGGGCCGATGAGGCGATCGATTACCGCGCTCAGGATTTCCTGGCGGAGGTCAAGCGCCTGACCGACGGCAAGGGGGTGAACGTCATCCTCGACATGGTCGGCGGGCCCTATATCCAGCGCAACATCGCAGCGCTCGCGGTCGAGGGGCGGCTGGTGCAGATCGCCTTCCTGCAGGGACCGAAGGCCGAGCTCGACCTGACGGCGATGATGATCCGCCGGCTGACGCTCACCGGCTCGACGCTGCGGCCGCGCTCGGTCGCGTTGAAGGCGGAGATCGCAGCGAAGCTGCGCGAGGAAATCTGGCCGCTGCTTGAGGCCGGCGCCGTGAAGCCGATCATCCACGCGACCTTCCCGCTGGAGCAGGCGCGGCAGGGCCACGAACTGATGGAGTCGAGCGCCCATCTCGGCAAGATCATGCTGACCGTCGGCGGCTGAGCCGTCGGTCGAAACTCGGCGCCGCTCAGGCGCCGAGATGCCGGCGCAGGAAGGCGACGCTGCGGGTCGCCGCGTCGAGCTGGGCGGCCTGGCTGAAGCCGTGGCCCTCGCCGGGATAGATCTGCGTCTCGACCGGCACGCCGCGGCCGCGCAGCAGCGCCTCGATCCGCTGCGCATTGCGGACGGGCACGATGCGATCGGCGGAGCCGTGGAGGATCAGCGTCGGCGCGCGCGGCCGGCCCTCGTCGAGATCCTCCGGCAGGAAGCCGAAATAGCTGACGACGGCGCCGATGCGCCCGTCACGCGCGGCCAGCGACAAGGCGAGCGCGCCGCCCAGCGAAATGCCGACGATCGCGAGGCGCGAGGCGTCGATCGCCGGGTCCTTGCGGATGCTCTCGATCACCGAGGCGAGGCCACTGCGCCAGACCGGGTATTTGCGGCCGATCTCGCCGAAGGAGGCGCGCTGCTCGCCGGTGACCTCGAAGTAATGCGGGAACAGCACGGTGTAGCCCTGCCCCGCCAGCGCATTGGCGGCGAACTGGTACTGCGCGCGCCGCGTGATGCCGTCGGCGCCGTGGAGCAGCAGGATCGCGGGCCTGCGCCCTCTGCCTGCGCCCTCGACGCGGTCGATGGTCACAGGCGTCTGGGCGGATGCGGCCGTGGGTGAGCCGGCGACAAGCGCTCCCGTCAGGCCGAGCAGGGCAGTTCTGCGGTCCATGATGTCTCCCGTTTCGCGACTCGCCGTCGAGACGAGCCCGTGTTTCGCGGACGGCGTCCATCCCGGGCCCGCCGATCGGAACCAGCCGCGGCCGGCCATGTTCCCGAAACGCCTCCGGCCGTCTTTCCAATGCGTCCAATGAGAAGTTTTGGAACCTGAGCCGCCGCTCCCTGTTGTCGCGGGACGAGCCGCGAGCCCCCCGCGAGGCCGGCTGGTCCGCATGCCTGCCCACCCTGCCGCCGCCGAATCGAGGAGACGAAGGCCTTGTCCGAGCACGCCGTCGCCGGGACGCAGACCGTCCCGATCCAGATCACCCTGAACGGCGAGCCGCGCTCGCTGTCGGTCTCGCCCGTCACGACGCTGCTCGATCTGCTGCGCAACCATCTCGACCTCACGGGAACGAAGAAGGGCTGCGACCACGGCCAGTGCGGCGCCTGCACGGTCCTGATCGACGGCCAGCGCTTCAACAGCTGCCTGCAACTCGCGGTGATGCAGGACGGCAAGGCGATCACCACCATCGAGGGGCTGGCGCAGGACGGGCGCCTGCATCCGCTGCAGGCCGCCTTCATCGAGCATGACGCCTTCCAGTGCGGCTACTGCACGCCGGGGCAGATCTGCTCGGCGGTGGCGCTGATCGAGGAAGGGCGCGCCACCAGCCGCGAGGAGATCCGCGAGTTCATGAGCGGCAACCTCTGCCGCTGCGGCGCCTATACCAACATCGTCGATGCAATCGAGGACGTGGCAGTCCGCCGACGGCAACCGCTGCAGGAGGCCGCCGAATGAAGCGCTTTTCCTATCACCGCGCCGACAGCGTCGCGGATGCCGTGCAGGCTCTCTGCGCCACCCCGGATGCGCGGATCGTGGCGGGCGGCACCAATCTCGTCGATCTGATGAAATATGGCGTCGAGACGCCCTCGGCCCTGGTCGACGTGACGCGGATCGCGGCGCTGAACGGCATCGACGACACCGATGAGGGCGGCCTGCGGATCGGCGCGCTGGTGCCGAACCGCACGGTCGCGGAGGACGCGCGCGTCACCACCCGCTTCCCGCTTTTGGCGAGCGCGATCCTGGCCGGCGCGACGCCGCAGCTGCGCAATGCGGCGACGACCGGCGGCAACCTGAACCAGCGCACCCGCTGCTATTACTTCTACGACACGAAAACCCCGTGCAACAAACGCGAGCCGGGGTCGGGCTGCCCCGCGATCGGCGGCGTCAACCGCATCCACGCCATCCTCGGCGCGAGCGAGCACTGCATCGCGACGCACCCTTCCGACATGTGCGTGGCTCTGGCGGCGCTAGGCGCGGAGGTCCGCGTCGAGGGTCCGAACGGGGCGCGCCGCATTCCCTTTGCCGACTATCATCGCCTGCCGGGCGATGCGCCGGAGCGCGACAACACGCTGCAGCCCGGCGAGATCGTCGAAGCGGTTCTGCTGCCGCCGGAGGCCGAAGCCTTCGCCGGCCATCACAGCTATCTGAAGCTGCGGGACCGCCTGTCCTACGCCTTCGCGCTGGTCTCGGTCGCGGGGGCCCTCGACATCCGGGAGGGGCGCATCGTGGCGGCCCGGCTGGCTCTCGGTGGGGTGGCGCACAAGCCCTGGCGCCGTGAGGAGGCGGAAGCGGCGCTGGTCGGCTCGCCGGCCGACGAGGCCGCCTTCGCGGCCGCCGCGACGCATCTGCTCGAGGGTGCGCGGGGCCATGAGCACAACACCTTCAAGATCGAGCTCGCCCGACGCGCCATCCTCCGCGCGCTCGGCCAGGCGGCCGCCGGCACCCCGCAATCGCAGACCGACAAGCGCATCGCCTGAAAGGCTTCCGATCATGCTGAAGAACGACCTTCATGTCGGCTCGCCCCGCAGCCGCGTCGACGGACCCGCCAAGGTGACGGGACAGGCGACCTATGCCGCCGAGTTCACGGCCGCCGACCTCGCCCATGGCTACATCGTCGAGAGCGCGATCGCGCGCGGGCGGATTCTGTCGATCGATACCGCCGCAGCCGAGGCCCTGCCCGGCGTCGTCAGGGTCTTCACCCATGAGAACAGGCCGAAGACGGCCTGGTTCGACTACAAATACCGCGACATGGTCGCCCCTCCGGGTGCGCCCTTCCGGCCGCTCTCCAGCGACGAGATCCAGTATAGCGGGCAGCCGATCGCGCTGGTCGTGGCGGTGAGCTTCGAGGCCGCCCGAGAGGCGGCTGGCCTCGTCGGCGTGTCCTATGAGCGCCAGCCGCACGAGACCGATCTCGACCGGGCCCGGCACGACAGCTACGAGCCGCCGAAGAAACGCAACGGTATCGCGCCGCCGCCCGCGCCGCGCGGCGACGCGCAACAGGCGTTCGGCGCCGCGCCGGTGCGGATCGCCGGCGAATACGCCATCGCCAGCGAGCACCACAATCCGATGGAGCCCCATGCCACGACGGTGGTCTGGGAGGGCGGCGGCAAGCTCACCGTCCACGACAAGACGCAGGGCGTCCAGAACAGCCAGGCTTATGTCACCAACGTCTTCGGGCTCTCCGGGGACGATGTGCGCGTGGTGTCGCCTTTCGTCGGCGGCGGCTTCGGTTCGGGCCTGCGCCCCCAGCACCAGCTCTTCCTCGCCGTGATGGCCTCGCTCGCGCTCGAACGCTCGGTGCGCGTCGAGCTGACGCGCCAGCAGATGTTCGGTCATGTCCACCGGCCCGAGACCGTCAACCTGGTCTCGCTGGGGGCGGGCGAGGACGGCAAGCTGCACTCCATCCAGCATCAGGCGATCGCCGCGACCTCGCGCTTCGAGGACCATCAGGAGGTGGTCGTGAACTGGTCGGGCCTGCTCTACCCGGCCGAACATGTCGATCTGCGCTACGAACTGGCCAAGCTGGACACCTATTCGCCCGGCGACATGCGTGCGCCCGGCGCACCGCTCGGCGTCTTCGCCCTGGAAAGCGCGATGGACGAACTCGCGGTGGCCACGGGCGTCGACCCGGTCGAGCTGCGCCTGCGCAACTACGCCGAGCGGGACGAGAACGAGGACAAGCCCTTCACCTCGAAGGAGCTGCGCGCCTGCTATCGCGAGGGTGCCGAGCGCTTCGGCTGGAGCCGGCGCGATCCACGGCCAGGCTCGATGCGGGAAGGGCGCGAGCTGATCGGTTGGGGCATGGCGAGCGGCGTCTGGGAGGCCAACATGATGAAGACCTCGGCGCGGGCGACGCTCACCGCCGATGGCCGTCTCGCCATCGCCTGCGCCACCTCCGACATCGGCACCGGCACCTATACGATTTTGGCCCAGATCGCCGCCGATGCGCTCGGCCTGCCGATGGACGCGGTCGACGTCGCGCTCGGCGATTCGACGCTGCCGGAGGCGCCCGTCCAGGGCGGGTCCTGGACCGCGGCCTCGGCCGGCAGTGCCGTCGCGGCGGCCTGTGGCAGCCTGCGCGCGGCCCTGCTGACGCGTGCCACGGCCGAGGGCTCCCCGCTCGCCGGCGCCGGGGCTGACGACGTGATCTTCGAGGGGGGCCACGTCCGAAGCCTGAAGGAACCCTCCCAGGTCGTGACGCTGGCGGATATCGTTGCCGCCAGCGGTCAGGACCGTATCGCGGCGACCGAGTCCGCAGGCCCCGGGCTGATCGGCATGATGCTGCCAAAGAGCCATTCATCCTACACGCATTCGGCGGTCTTCGCCGAGGTCAGGATCGACGAGGAGCTGGGGGTCCTGCGGGTGACGCGCATCGTCAACGCCGTGGCGGCGGGGCGCATCCTGAACCCGAAGACGGCCCGCAGCCAGATCCTCGGCGGCGTCGTCTGGGGGATCGGCATGGCGCTGCACGAGGAAACCCTGACCGACCATCGCCTCGGCCGGATCATGAACCACTCGCTCGCCGAGTATCATGTGCCGGTCAACGCCGACATCCACGACATCGAGGTGATCTTCGTCGAAGAGCGCGATGAGAAGACGAGCCCGATCGGCGTCAAGGGGCTGGGCGAGATCGGCGTGGTGGGAACGGCAGCGGCCATCGCCAACGCGGTCCATCACGCCACCGGAAAGCGCATCCGGAGCCTGCCGATCACCATCGATAAGATCCAGCAGGGTTAGCGCCGCGCGGGAACAGCGCCCGCGGCGCCGCGCCTCCACGCCGGGACACCGCCGGCTTGCGCCCCGCGCCATTTCCGGGTGGCGTGCATCGTGCTGTTATGCTCACGACTCGGGCCGTCGCGGCACGAGCCGGATCGAAGAGATTGCGAATGGAGCCCGCCCTGCCCTCCGGCCTCGATCAGACCGCCGCCTTCTCGAAGCTGTCGATCGCAGCGCTGGCGAGATCCCCGACCGACTGCGAGCCGTCCGCCATCAGGCGGACGACGATGCCGCCGAGCCTGGCCCTGGCGGCTTCGTCATCGTCACGGAAGCGACCCTTTCCGGCCAGGACAGCCCAGGCGCGCGCCTGCACGGCTTCGGCGACGAGAAGCTCCTTCGAGTTCAGGACTCCGGGAAAGCGGAATTCGGTGGTCTGCATAGGCGTAGCCTTCATCGTTGAGAGCGCGAGATATGGTGCGGGACGCCCCGCGCAAGGTCGCTTTCCCAAGGTCATGTTCAGGTTTCCGCACCCGATGCCGGGCGTGGCCCCATGACGACGCAGAAGGCCGCGACGGGTTCCTTCGCCGCATTGGGTGCCATCGTCTCGGGGGCCCTTCTGCTGCAGCTCGCGGGCACCATCGTCAACACGGTGGTGCCGCTGCGTATGGCGATCGCCGGGCAGCCACCGCTGCTCATCGGCCTCGTGGCCTCGGCCTATTCCGTCGGCTTCCTGATCGGCTGCTTCGCGATGCCGTCGCTGGTGCGTCGCATCGGACACATCCGCGCCTTCGCCGTGTTTGCGGCCCTGCAGGCGGCGGCGACGCTGAGCTTCGCGCTCATCCCTGAGCCCTGGTGGGGCGGCCCGCGCCTGCTGATGGGGCTGGCCGCGGCGGGCCATGGCATCTGCATCGAAAGCTGGATCAGCGGGCAGGCCAGCGGGGCAAGGCGCGGGCGCATCTTCGGCGTCTACCAGCTGCTCAACCGGGTGGCGATGATCGGCTCCCAGATCGGCGTCGGCTATGTCGCCATCCAGTCGCAGAACGTGTTCCTGCTCGCCAGCATGGTGTTCTCGTTCGCGCTGATCCCGGTGGCGCTGACGCGGGCGCGCGGGCCGGAATCGAGCGACGTGGTCGCGGTGGGCCTGCGCGCGCTCTGGCGGCAGGCGCCCGCCGCCGTGGTGGGGTGCCTCTATGTCGGGCTGGTCAGTGGCCCGCTGACGAGCGTGATCCCGGCCTATGGCATCCTCGCCGGGCTGGACCAGCGCAACACGATCCTGCTGACGGCGGGAATCCAGGTCGGCGCGCTGCTGATGCAGTGGCCCATGAGCCTGCTGGCCGACCGTGTCGCCAGCCGCCTGATCATGCTCTGCGCGGCCTGCCTCGTCACCGCAACGGCCGCGACGCTGCTGGTGATCCAGGCGGCGGATGTGGCTCAGGCGCGGCTGTGGCTGTTCTCCCTGTTCGCGCTGATCGGCGGGTGCAGCATCCCGCTCTACACGGTGGCCGTCACCCATGCCTATCTGCGGATCGGCCGCGAGCAGGCGGTGGGGCTCTCGGCCCAACTCCTCTTCCTGTGGGGCACGGGCGCGGCCGTCGGCCCCGTGATCGCGACCGCCCTGATGCAGGCCATGGGCGCGCGCGGGATGCTGGTCTATCTGATGGCGCTGTCTGCCCTGGTCGCGATCTACATCACCCTGCGGATCACCCGGAAGCCGTCCCCCGTCTTCGTGGACGGCGAGCGCGCCTCGGGCGGGCCGACGATCCCCGAGATCGAACTGACCAAACGCTAGCCGCGCCGCCGCAGAGGAGCCGTCCTTGTCCAGCACCCCCTATTACGATGGCGTCGTCATCGACCAGACCGATCGCAGCGCGCCGCTGGAGCTCGAATTCGGCCGCTCGAGCGACTGGCAGGACGAGAACCTGATCTATCTCGTCATCGATGGCCGGCCGCTGATCATGGACGATGCGACGGGCCGCCAGATCTACACGGCGATGATGAAGCTCGGCGCCTATCTGGGCTACGATCAGGCGCCCTGAAGGCCCCGGGCGAAGCCCGGCAGGGTCGTCGTCCCCTCGCCCGCGCCGATGTCGAGCACCTCGTCGGCGGTCGCCGCCAGCAGCGCCCGGTCATGGCTGATCAGGACGAGGCCGAGGCTCTCACCGGCGACGATCTCCGCCAGCAGCGCGATGGCTTCGCGCTGGACCAGCGGGTCGAGGCGCGAGGTCGGTTCGTCCGCCACGATCAGCGCCGGCTTCAGCAGCAGGATGCGCGCCAGCGCGAGGCGCTGGGCCTCTCCGCCCGAGACCTCGCCGGGGCGCCGCGCGAGCAGCTTGCGGTCGAGCCGCAGCCGCTCCAGCAGCGGCGGCAGCGCGTCATCGAGTACGAGACCCGGCACGACCTCGGCGAGATCGGCGAACTGGCGCGCAAAGCTGCGTCCCGGCAGGAAAACGCTCGCCGGATCCTGATGAAGCTTCTGGTAGCGCTGACGCAGGCGGCGCGCGCCGGTGCGATCGCGATAGGGGTCGACGCCCTGCCAATTCACGGCTCCGGCCGACGGGGGCTGCAGGCCGAGCAGGATGTTGCCGAGCGTGGTCTTGCCGCAGCCGCTGCGCCCGGTGAGGCCGAGAATGCCGCCTGGCGGGATATGGACGTCGACACCGGAAAACAGCGGCTCCGCGCGGCTGAAGCCGAAGGACAGCCCATGCGCGGAGAGCACCGGCGCCTCGAGGTCGCAGCAACGCAGGCAGGGTCGCCAGGTCGAGGGGTCGGCAGCGAGCCAGGCGCGCGTATAGGGATGGTCCGGGGCGGCGAAGACGGTGTCCGCCGGGCCCTGCTCGACGATGCGCCCGTCGCGGAGCACCGCCAACTGACCGCCGAGTGCGCGCGCCAGCGCCACATCATGCGTGATCACGAGGAGCGCGCGCCCGGCGCCGCCGAGCGAGGCGAGCAGCGCGGCGGACTGGGCGACGCGCGCGGCATCGAGCCCCTTGGTCGGCTCGTCGGCGACGACCAGCGGCGCGCGGCCGACCAGCGCGAAGGCGACGAGGACACGCTGGGCCATGCCACCGGACAGCTCGGCCGGAAAGGCGCGCGAGACGCGCGGCGGCAGATCGACTGCGGCCAGCGCCTCCTGCGTCGTCAGCCCATGACCGGCCTCGCCGTGCCGCGCCGTGCCGTCGCGCGCCCCGGCATCCCAGAGCTGCGGCGCAATCCGCATCGTCGGGTCGAGCGCGGCGCGGGGCTCCTGCGGCAACAGCAGCGTCTCGCGCGACCAGAGCAGCCGCAGCAGCCCGGCCTGGCTGGCCTCGACCGGTGCATGCCCGTTGATGGCGATGCTGCCGCTGGCGGAGAAGCCGGCCGGCAGGAGGCCCATCACGGCCTGGGCGATAAGGCTCTTGCCGCTGCCGGTCTCGCCGATCAGGAGCAGGACGGAACCACTGGCCAGCGTCAGGTCGATATCGGCCACCAGAGCGGTGCCGCTCCGATCCCGGATCGTCAGGCCCGCAAGGACCAGGGCGGGCGCGGTCATCACATCTCCTCCGGCATGGTGGGCGGCTCGGCGAGGGCCTGGCCGAGCAGCGTCGCCCCGAGCACGGCGAGGAAGATCGCCAGGCAGGGCGCCGCCATCTGCACCGGCGCCTCCGCCAGATAGGGCAGCAGCTCGCTGATCATCGCGCCCCATTCGGGCGTCGGCGGCTGCAGGCCCAGCCCGAGGAAGCCGAGCGAGGAGATCGACATGATCGCGGCGCCGAGCCCCAGCGTCGCCAGCGTCACCGTCTGGCGGAGCACGGGCGGCAGGACATGGCGGCGCAGGATGGTCAGCGCGGAGAAGCCGGCGAGACGCGCCGCCTCGACATGGGGCTGCGCCAGCTCGCCGATGGCGATGGCGCGGGCCATGCGCGCGAATTGCGGCCAGAGCGCGAGCTTGATGCCGATCAGCATGGGCAGGACGCCGCCGCCGAGGAAGCCGGAGATCAGCAGCGCCAGCAGGATGCCGGGGAAGGCGAGCATCAGATCGGCGAGGCGCATGATCGCGATGTCGGCGACGCGGCCGGCATAGGCGGCCAGGAGCCCGAGCGCGACGCCGACCCCGGTGGCGAAGCCGACGCAGGCGACGGCGATGCCCAGCGAGCGCACGCCGCCATGGACGAGGCGGGCGGCAATGTCGCGGCCGAGATGGTCGGTGCCGAACCAGTGCTGCGCGCTCGGACCCTCCAGCGTGCGGACGAGGTCCTGCGCGGCCGGGTCATGCGGGATGACGAGCGGGCCGATCACCACCAGCGCCGCGAGCCCCCCGAGCAGCAGCAGGGGCGCGACCAACGGACGGCGGATGCGGGCGGGCGGATGCGTCAGGGCGAGCGTCATGCGTCGCGCCCCGCGAGACGGCGCGGATCGAGCCCGATGCAGACGAGATCGGCGAGGAGATTGACCGCGGCATACATCAGGCCGACGACCATGCCGGCGCCCATGACCATCGGCACGTCGCGCGCCAGCAGCGACTTGACGAGCAGGTCGCCGAGGCCCGGATAGTTGAACAGCGTCTCGACCACGACGAAGCCGTCGACGACATAGGCGAATTGCAGGGCGGCGAAAGTCGCCACGGGGATCGCCGCGTTGCGCACGCCATGATGCAGGAAGGCGGCCCCGGCGCTGCGGCCGCGAATGCGCGCAAACGTCATGTAGAAGGCGCCGCGGACCTCGACCACCGCATTGCGGATGATCCGCACCGAGAAGGCGGCCAGCCCCAGCGCCAGCGTCAGCGCCGGCAGCACCATATGCGCGCCGGTGCGGAACCCCGCCGGTGGCAGCCAGCGCAGAGTCAGAGCGAAGAGCGAGATCAGGCCGATGCCGACCAAGAAACTCGGCATCGAGGCGAGCGCCACCGCCAGCGCATTGGTGCCACGGTCGAGCCAGCCGCCCGGCCGGAAGCCGCAGGCGATGCCGAGCGGCAGCGCGATGGCATAGGACAAAAGCCAGCCGAGCGCGCCGAGCCCGAGCGTGAAGCGGCCGTGCTCGGCGAGCTCCCGCCAGACCGGCTGGCGCGACACCAGCGAATGGCCGAGATCGCCCTGCGCCAGGCGGCCGATCCAGCTCGCATATTGCGCCAGGAGAGGCCGATCCAAGCCCTCCTGCTCGCGCACTCGCGCGACAGACTCCGCCGTGACGCGGTCGTCGCCGCTGCGGGCGGCGGCGATCCGCAAGGCCGCATCCCCCGGCAGCGCCTGGACGAAGGCGAAACAGAGGCTGGCGAGGACGAGCGCCGTCAGCACCGCCTGCACCAGACGTGAGGCGACGATGCGCAGGACGGTGCCCGCGGCGCCGCCGGGCCAGAACGAAGACCGGGCTGCACTCACGACGCGATCGTGACCCTGTCGAGGAAGTAGCGCTGCTCGAGCGGGTCCGTGACGAAGCCGGAGACCCGCGGATGAACGGCGACGATCTGGTCGTACCAGGTCACGGGGATGATCGGCAGCTCCTCATGGATGATGCCGGCGATGGCGCGCCTTGCCGTGGCGCGGCGCTTGTCGTCCGCCTCGGCGAGATAGCGCGCCACCTCCTGCCTCAACCCATCATGGCGCCAGCCGGTGGTGCCCGTCGAGCCCGGCGCGATGCTGTCGGCGGCATAGTCCAGCGCGATGGTACCGATCGGGTCGGGCACGATGACGAGATTGCGCGAGCTGAGACCCAGTTCGAGCGAGCCGTCCTTCTGCGCCTCAAAGATCGCCTGCGCCTCGCCGACGCTGATGGCGAGATCGAAGCCGATCGCGCGCAGCTGCGCCTGCATCGCGGTGGCGATCACCGGCAGCTCAGGCCGGTTGGCGAAGGTGCGGACGGTGCCGGCGAAGCGCACGCCGCCCTTGGCGCGGATGCCGTCGGCGCCGCGCGGCCAACCGGCGGCGTCGAGCAGGGCGTTGGCGGCCGTGACATCCTGCCGGAGCGGGGCCAGGTCGGCGAAGTGCCATTCGGCCAGCGTCGGCGGCAGGTACTGCGTCGCTGCCAGCGCCTTGTTGCGCATGATGCCCGCCGCGATGCCCTCGCGATCGAGTGCCATGCTCAGCGCCCGGCGCACCGGAGCTTCGGCGAATTGCGGCTTGGCGCAGTTCAGCATCAGGATGTGGGTGCGCGGAATGATCACCCGCTCGATCGTCATGCCGGCCGATCCCGCGCGGCCGACGCCCTGCGCCGCCAGGTTGAAGACGATGTCGGCATCCTTGGCGACGGCGATGTTGGTGCGGGTGTCGCCATTGGCGACCGCGTCATAGCGCACGGCGGCGACGCGCGCCTTCTCGCCCCAATAGACTTCGTGCCGGACCAGCGCCAGGCTGCGGGGCAGCTCGGCCGCGCCGATCTTGAACGGGCCCGTGCCGATGATCGCCCGCACGCGGCCCTCGCCGTCGAAGGCGCCGGGCGCCAGCAGCGCGGCCGAGTTGTCGACGAGATAGGACAGCAGGGGGCCGAACGGCTTCTCAAGCTTCAGCACGAGGTCCTGACCATCTGCATGGACGGCGGCGATGCCGGCGCGCTTCAGATAGAGCGAGTGCGGCAGCAGCCGGTCGAAGGACGCCTTGGCGGCGGCGGCATCGAGCCGCGTGCCGTCATGGAACACGGCGTCGCGCAGCCGGAAGCGCCATTGCAGCCCGTCGTCGCTGACGCTCCAGGACTGGGCCAGGCCCGGCGCGATGCGCCCGTCCGGCAGCGAGGCGACGAGTGTTTCCGTGATGCCGGCGCGGGTGAAGGTGAAGCCGGATTCGCCAAGCTGGAGGGTCTTGACCTCCCAGGGCTGGGCGATGCGCAGCTCGGCCGGGCCCGCAGCCTGGGCGATGGTCGGGCGCGCGGCGAGCGCGGCCGCGCCGGCGAGCGCGCCCGACAGGAGGGCGCGACGGTCGAGGGGCGTGGACATCATGGGGAGGCTCCGGGGGTATTGGCGGCGAGCATCGGCTTGCGGGCCGAGAGGATGAAGGTGTCGTCATAGGTCGCGAGCAGCCGCAGCCGCTCGCTCCAGGAGGCGGAGGCGAACTGGCGGCGCCCGATTCCGGTCAAGGGTCCGGTGCGGAAGGCAACGAAGCCGGCGGCCGACGCCATGGCGGCGAGGGCGGGCGCCTTGAGCCCGTCGCGGAAGAAGACGCCGCGCATGATCCGCCGATGCGCCGCCTCGTCCCAGAGACGTGGCGCGGCCGTCAGCCGGTCGACCCAGCCCGACAGGCGCTGCAGCAGCCTCGCCCTCCGCGAGCGGTTGACCCAGTCGCCATCGATCACGACCAGCGCCCCGCCGGGCTTCAGCACGCGCAGCCAGTCCGCCAGGGCGGCCTGCGGATCGACCAGCGTCCAGACGAGGTTCCGGCAGATCACCAGATCGTAGCGGGCGTCGGGCATCATCGTGTTCTCGGCATCGCTGAGATGAAAGCGCACGGCGGAGCCACGGTGCTTGCGCTTCGCCCGCTCGATCATCGGCTCGCAGAGATCGATGGCATCGACGCTGCAGCCGAAGCCGAGCAGCACCCGCGTGACCTCGCCCGTGCCGGAGGCGAGCTCGAGCACACGGTCGCCGGGGCCGATCGGGGCATGGTGCGCGATCAGTCTCGACCAGGCGTCGAACTCGCCGCGCGACCTGATCTTGTGGCCATAGGAGAGATCGAAGGTCTCGGCGCGCCTCGACCAATAGGCGCGGATCTCGTCCTTCAGGCCGAAATTCGCTCCCGATGGCCCAGCGTCCTGCGCGGCATCTAGGGTTGTTTCCTGCAGCATCCGTCACCGGGCTCCCGCGAGCGGGGAGCGGTCGGTGCTGTGGCGCCGTTGCGTTCCGGACGCGCGAAAAACCCGCGCGGGAGAGCGACCGTCATCAGAGCTCCTTCCGGGGCACCCCGCCCGGTCGATTGGCTTCACGACGTCGGCAGGTCTCCTGGCTCGCGGGTCGATGCTCCGTTCGGCCTTCCCGGGCGAACCCAGTGGCATGATCGAACGTCGCTCGCCGCTGACAGTTGCGGGGGCAGCTCCGGATTTGCGCCCTCGCAGGCGCTCACCGGATTCCCTTTTGATCCCTCTCGGGAACCGACGCGGCGAAAAGAGCATGCCGGATGCTGCGCCGCAAGACAGAATGTCGCAGGCCATCGCGGGCGCGGCGCGGCGCCCGGTTTTTCCGAGATCGCGCATATGGCTCAGGCCGCTTGCCGATCCCAGGAGGGGAAGGGATCCTCGAGCGCGAGCAGGCCCTGCGTCATGCCGGTCGCCGGGCTGCCGGTGAGGCAGGAATCGAGCAGGGCGCGAATCGCCGCCTCGTCCATCGCCTGCGTGCCGATGAAGACCAGTTCCTGGCGCCGGTCGCCCCAGGTCTGCGACCAGTGCTTGCGCATCAGCGAGGCGAACTCCTCCGAGCGCGGCCAGCGTTCCTTGGGCACGGCGGCCCACCAGCTGCCCATGCCCTCGGTGCGGGTGATGCGACCGGCCAGCGAGTATTCGCCGACCCAGCGCGGCCGCGTCGCCAGCCAGAAATGGCCCTTGGCGCGGATCACGCCGGGCAGGCGCTGCTCCAGCAGATCGTACAGCTTGCGCGGGTGGAAGGGGCGGCGCGCCCGGTAAACGAAGGAGCGGATGCCGTATTCCTCGGTCTCCGGGACATGGTCCTTGAAGCCGAACAATTCCTTGTGCCAGAGCGGATGCTCCTGCGAGCGCTCCTCGCTGTAGAGCTTCGTGTCGAGCACAGCGGCCAGCGGCACGCGGCCGAAATCGGCCTCGACGATCCTTGCGTCGGCATTCAGACCGCGCACGACCTGGCGGACCTGCTCGCGCTGCTGCGGCGTCGCCTCGCCGATCTTGTTGATGACGACGACGTCGGCGAATTCGATCTGCTCGACCAGGAGATCGACCAGCGTGCGGCCATCGCCCTCGCCCGCCGTCTCGCCGCGATCGGCCAGGAAGTCGCGGCTGTCGTAATCGGCGAGCAGGTTGAGCGCATCGACGACCGTGACCATGGTGTCGAGCCGCGCGACATCGTCGAGCGACTGGTCGTTTTCGTCGCGGAAGGAGAAGGTCGCGGCGATCGGCAGCGGCTCGGCGATGCCGGTGCCCTCGATCAGCAGGTAGTCGAAGCGCTTCTCGGCGGCGAGCCGGCGGACTTCGCTGAGGAGATCGTCGCGCAGCGTGCAGCAGATGCAGCCATTGCTCATCTCGACCAGCTTCTCCTGCGTCTGCGACAGGTCCGCCCCGCCCTCGCGCACCAGGTCAGCGTCGATATTGACCTCGCTCATGTCGTTGACGATGACCGCCACACGCTTGCCCTCGCGGTTGTTGAGGATGTGGTTCAGCAGCGTCGTCTTGCCGGCACCGAGAAAGCCGGACAGCACGGTCACGGGCAGGCGGCGGTCGATGAAGAGGGCCTCGGTCATGGCGGGCAGTCCCAAGAGAGATCGTCGGATTTTGTTACAGTATAACATTACTCGGTTGTCAACGGCCCCGGCGGACAAGCCGCCGCAGCGTCCCCCCTTTGACAGGCCTCGTCCCGGTGCTAGGAAGCGAGCCGGGAGACCCGTCCTTGTCCGCATTCCGCAAAAACGCAGCATCTCGCCGTTGGGTCGCGATCATCGCGGCCTATCTGCTCGTGCTGCAGGCGGTCTTCACGGGGCTGGCCTCGGGGGCCCATGCCGCGAGCATGAGCCTCGACCGGTCGCTGGCCCTGGCACTCTGCGCGCCGGGCGAGATGCCGGCGCCCTCGGCCTCCGACCAGGGCACGGCCCAGCATGACCGCACGAGCTGTTGCGTGATCGGCTGCGCCCTGTCGGGCGGCGGCCTGCCCGCACCCGCCGCGAGCTTCGTGCCGGTCGTTCACCGCCCCGTCGATCTGGTCGCCTTCGCGCGCCATCTCGACGCGCCGCAGGGCTATGTCGCCGGCCATTCGCCGGCCAATCCGCGCGCGCCCCCCGCTCTCGTCTGAGCCAGACCCGGGCCGAGCCGGCGCAGCGCGCACTTCGCGACGCCGGCCGCCACGGCCGCGACGGGTTTCGCGCCCCGCCACCCCGGCAATCTCGCCGACGGCCGCGCCGACCCAGCCCCTCCGTCTGGCCACCCGTCCCTGACCGCCTCGCGGTCCCTCTGCCGCGCTTCTTGAGCCGGCGATCTCCGCAGTCGCGCGCAACCCGCCCCGACTGCGGCCCGACACAAGCTTCCGCCCAAAGTCATCAACCCCTCGAGGAACCTGCCATGAACAAGCCCGTCCATTATCTCGCCGCCGCGATGCTGACCCTGACCAGCGTCGTGGCGCTGGCGCATGACTACTCGCTCGGCTCGCTCAAGATCGATCATCCCTGGACGCGCGCGACGCCCGGCGGCGCCAAGGTCGCCGGCGGCTATCTGACGATCCAGAACAGCGGCAGCGCGCCCGACCGGCTGCTCGGCGGCTCGTCCGAGATCGCCGGCCGCGTCGAAATCCACGAGATGGCGGTGAAGGACGGCATCATGACGATGCGGCCGCTGCCCGAGGGGCTCGAGGTCAAGCCGGGCGACAAGGCCGAGCTGAAGCCCGGCGGCTACCACATCATGTTCATGGAGCTGAAGCGCCCGCTGAAGGAGGGCGAGCGGGTCAAGGGCACGCTACAGTTCGAGAAGGCCGGCACGGTCGCGGTCGAATTCGCCGTCCAGGGCGTCGGCGCCCGCGACACCGGCCACAAGCACTGAAGCGAGAGAAGCAACACCAAATGCGTTTCTCGCTCACATCGCTCATGGCCGGCGCGGCCCTGCTGGCCTCATCGCTGTCGGCGCTCGCCGCCCCCACCGAGATCACCGACGCGCTCGGCCGCAAGGTCACGGTCGCGCTGCCGGTCAAGCGCGTCGCGGTGAACTTCAATTTCGAGGAGTTCACCGCGGTCGCCGGCGTCGAAGGCTGGCAGAAGGTCGTCGGCATCTCGCGCGCGCCCTGGGAAGGCTGGCGGCCGGTGATCTTCAACCGCTACAAGGCGGTGATCCCCAACCTCGCCGCGATGCCCGATATCGGCCACAGCGACGACAACAGCTTCAGCGCCGAGAAGGTCATCGGCCTGAAGCCAGACGTGCTGCTGATGTCGGAATGGGGCTACAAGGCCCTGGCCACCCAGATGCAGCAGATCGAGGGCGCCGGCATCCCCGTCGTCATCATCGACTACAACGCCCAGCTGCTCGAGCGCCATCTCGCCTCGACTCGCGCGCTCGGCAAGGTGATGGGGGCGGAAGCCCGGGCCGAAGGTCTCGCGAGCCTCTATGAGCGCGAGTACAACGACGTGCTCGCCCGCGTCGCGAAGGCCAAGGCCGCGGGCGCGCCGACCAAGAAGGTCTATGTCGAGCTCGGCCAGGCCGAGGCGGAGACGGTCGGCAACACCTACAACAACACGATGTGGGGCAAGATCATCACCACGCTGGGTGCGCAGAACATCGCCACCGGCAAGATCCCCGGCCCCTGGGGACCGCTCAATGCGGAAGCGGTGATCGCCGAGAACCCGGACCTGATCCTGATGGCCTCGTCCTCCTGGGTGAACCGGCCCAAGGCGGTGCGCACCGGCTACGACATCCCCGAGACGGAAACCCGCGCCAGCCTGATGCCCTATGCGCAGCGCCCCGGCTGGGCAAATCTGAAGGCGATCCAGGCCGGCGACATCAACGCCATCGAGCACGGCCTCGCCCGCACGCTCTACGACTTCGTGGCCATGCAATACATCGGCAAGCGGCTCTATCCGGAGCAGTTCGCGGATGTCGACCCGGTCGCATCCTTCCGGGCCTATCACAAGGCCTTCCTCCCGATCGCCTTCAGCGGCACCTGGATGCTGCCGCTGAAGCCATGAGCGCGATCTCCCTCACCGCGACCTATGCCGCGATGGGCGCGCGCCGCGTCGCGGTGCTCGCCATCGGCTCCGCCGCCATCCTCGTCAGTCTCGTGCTCGACGTCGCGACGGGGCCGGCCTTCCTGCCGGTCGGCGCCGTGGCGAAGTCGGTGTTCGGGCTGGCGCAGGACCGCACGGTCGATGCCATCGTCTGGTCGATCCGCCTGCCGATCGCCTTCGTGGCGCTCGTGGTGGGGGCGGCGCTGGGTCTGTCCGGCGCGATCATGCAGACGATCCTGAACAACCCGCTGGCGTCGAGCTATACGCTCGGCGTCTCGGCCGGGGCCGGCTTCGGAGCGGCGCTCGTCATCGTGCTCGGCGTCGCCATGCCGGTGCCGGAGGCCTGGGGCATTCCGCTGATGGCCTTCCTCTTCGCCGGCATCGCCTGTGCGGGTGTCTACGGCATCGGCCAGGCGCGGGAATCCTCGCCCGAGATGCTGGTGCTGGCGGGCATCGCGCTGCTCTTCCTGTTCCAGGCTCTGCTGGCACTGCTGCAGTTCGTCGCCTCGCCCGAGGCGCTGCAGCAGATCGTGTTCTGGCTGTTCGGCTCGCTGCAGAAGGCGAGCTGGAGCAAGCTCTGGATCATCACGGCGGTGCTCGTCGCCTGCATCCCCCTCCTCATCGTCGATGTCTGGCGGCTCACCGCGCTGAAGCTCGGCGACGAGCGGGCGCGGGGGCTGGGTGTCGATGTCGCGCGCCTGCGGCTGCGCTCCTTCGTGCTGATCTCGGCGCTGACGGGCGTCGCGGTCGCCTTCGTCGGGACGATCGGCTTCGTGGGGCTGGTGGCGCCGCATATCGCGCGCATGCTCGTCGGCGAGGACCAGCGCAGCTTCCTGCCGGCCTCGACGCTCTATGGCGCGCTGCTTTTGTCGCTGGCGTCGATCGCCAGCAAGACCGTTCTGCCCGGCGCGATCGTGCCGATCGGCATCGTCACCTCGCTGATCGGCGTGCCCTTCTTCGTCTGGCTGATCCTGCGCAACCGGAGGGCCTTCTGGTGAAGCTGACCGTCGATGGATTGAGTGTCCGCTACGGTGCGACGCAGGCGATCGAGGAGGTGGACGTCGCCGCCCATCCCGGCGAAGTTCTCGCGGTGATCGGCCCCAACGGCTCGGGCAAATCCTCGCTGGTCAAGGCCATCGCCGGGCTGGTGGCGCATGAGGGTGTGGTCAGGTTCGACGGCTCGACCGTGCGGCCCGAGCGGATCGGCTACATGCCGCAGGACATCGGCGCACGCGCCGCGCTGACCGTGCTCGAAGCGGTGCTGCTGGGGCGTCTCGGGCGGCTCGGCCTGCGGGTGCGGCCTGACGATCTCGCCGCCGTCGAGGCGGTGCTGGGCGAACTCGACCTGATGCCGCTGGCCTCGCGCTATCTCGGCGAGCTCAGCGGCGGCCAGCGCCAGCTCGTTTTCCTGGCTCAGGCACTGGCATCCGAGCCTGCGCTCCTTCTGCTCGACGAGCCCATCAGCGCGCTCGACATCCGCCACCAGCTCGAGGTGATGGAGATCGTGCTGCGCATGACCCGGGCAAGGTCCCTGACCACGCTCGTGATCCTGCACGATCTCAACATCGCCGCGCGCTTCGCCGACCGGGTGCTGGTGATGCGCTCGGGCCGCGCCGTCTGCTGCGGACAGCCCGAGGCGGTGATCGATGCTGCGATGGTCGCGTCCGTCTTCGGGGTCGAAGCAACCCTGTCTTCCGATCCGCAAGGGCGCCTGATCGTCACGCCACTGCGGGCGCTCGCGGCGGCCTGACACGCTGCCGCAAGCGCTGGCCGGTCTCAGCGGAAGGGCGGGCTGTATTGCAGGCCGCCTTGCGTCCAGAGCGCGTTGGGGCCGCGGGCGAGCTTCAGCCGGGACTGGCCGCCGAGATAGCGCTCAAAGGATTCGCCGTAATTGCCGACGGTGGCGATGATGCGCACGACCCAGTCGTTGCTCACGCCCATCGCCTCTCCGAACTTGCCGTCCAGGCCCAGGAAACGCCGGATCTCTGGATTGGTCGACTTCGTCATGTCGCGGACATTGGCCTGGGTCACACCCAGTTCCTCGGCATTGACGAGGGCCGCCACCGTCCAGCGCACGAGGTTGAACCAGCCCTCATCGCCGGTGCGGACCCAGGGCCCGAGCGGCTCCTTCGAGATCACCTCCGGCAGGACGGCATGGCCGTCGGGGTCCTGCAGCTTGAGCTTCACCGCAGCCAGCGCCGAGATGTCCGTGGTGTAGGCATCGCAGCGCCCGGCCTCATAGGCCTTCAGCGCCTCCTCGGAGGTGGCGAAGGCGGCAGGCTCGTATTTCATGCCGAGCTTGCGGAAATAGTCGGCAAGGTTGAGTTCGCTCGTCGTGCCCTGCGCCACGCAGACCGAGGCGCCGTCGAGCTTGGTGGCGCTGGCGACGCCCAGCTTCTTCGCCACCATGAAGCCCTGTCCATCATAGTAGTTCACGGCGGTGAAGGTGACGCCCTGGCCGAGATTGCGCGAGAGCGTCCAGGTCGTGGTGCGCGGAAGGACGTCGATCTCGCCGCCTTGCAGGGCGATCAGCCGATCCTTCGAGGTCAGCGACACGAACTTCGCCTTATCGGGGTCGTTGAAGATTGCCACCGCCAGCGCCCGGCAGATGTCGATGTCGAAGCCGTTCCAGCGGCCCGCCGCATCCTGGATCGAGAAGCCGGCGACGCCGGGGCTGGTGCCGCAGATGACGTGGCCGCGGTCCTTGATCTTGGCGAGCGTGCCGCTGTTCTGGGCTGCGGCCTGCGTCGCGAGCGCGGCCAGCGCCGCCAGTCCGATGAGCAATCGTTTCATGGTGATCCCCTTTTTTGGTCGGCGTCGATTTGGGCACGGCTCTCCTCCCGCGGCGGGTGGGAGCCCGCCGCGTTGGTTTCATTCCGGCTCTTCTTGTCTCAGGCGACCTTGGCGGCCGGTTTCTGTTCGAGCGCCACCAGCAGCGCGTCGAGGTCGCTCCAGAGGTCGTCCTCGTCCTCGAGCCCGATGCTGATGCGCAGCACAGGGCCCTCCGGCGTCCAGGGCACGACGCTGCGGTCGCCCTGCACCGCCATCGGCGCGATCAGGCTGCGGGTCCCGCCCCAGGAGGCGCCGATGGCGAAGATCTTCAGCGCGGTCAGCGCGGCTTCCAGAACGTCGTCGGCCACGGGCTTCAGCACGAGGCTGAACACACCCGAGGATCGACCCATGTCCCGCTTCCAGAATTCATGGCCGGGGCAGGAGGGCAGCGCCGGATGCAGCACCGTCTCGACCGCCGGCGAATGCGTCAGGCGCCTGGCGAAATCCTCCGAGACCCGGCCCATATGGGCAACGCGCAGCCCCATCGTCTCGATGCCGCGCAAGGCGAGCTGGCATTCGTCGGGCGAGACACCGACGCCATAGCCGCGCAGCAGCTCCTTGAGCTTCTGGCGCAGGCCGATGTCGGCGACGGTGATCGAGCCGAGCAGCAGGTCGGAATGGCCGCCGACATATTTGGTCAGGGCCTCGCAGGCGAAATCGGCGCCATGGGCGAGCGGCTTGAACAGGAGCGGCGTCGCCCAGGTGTTGTCGCAGCCGACGAGACAGCCCTTGGCCTTGGCGGCCTTCACGATGGCGGGCACGTCCTGCACCTCCATCGTGCCCGAGCCGGGGGACTCGACCCAGACCAGCTTCGTGGTGTCGTCGATGAGATCGGCGATGCCGGCCCCGATCAGCGGGTCGTAGACGCCATAATCGATGCCGCGCGGCTTCAGATAGTCCGCGCAGAAGCTGCGCACCGGCGGATAGACATGGTCGGGGATCAGCACCCTGTCGCCCGGCATCAGCACGGCGAGCATCACCATGGTCACGGCGGCCTGGCCGGACGGCACCAGCACGGTGCGCACGCCGCCATGCAGCGCGGTGAGCTGCGCCTCCAGCGTGCGGGTCGTCGGCGTGCCGTGGAGCCCATAGGTGTAGCCGTCGAAGCCGCGGTATTTGCGCGCCGCGAAGCTCGCCGCATCCTTGTAGACGATGGTCGAGGCGCGGTGCGTCGGCACGGCCAGCGATGCATAACCCTCCTCGTTGACGGCCGGATGGTGAACGCAGCGGGTCAGGTCTTGCATGGAAATCCCTCTCTGGGACCCATGCGTAAGCCATCGGCCCGGCGCCGCAATCAGGCATGAGGCATGACATGATGCCTGGATGTTATGACCGAGGCCGGCGAGGCTGGCGGCTCAGCGCTCCGCCATCAGGCAGTCGATGAAATCGCGCACCAGCTGTGATTTCGGCCGGTCGGCGGGCAGCAGCAGGACGCTCTTGCTGTGCACGGCGGGCTCGAAGGGCAGCAGCACGACCCTGGACTGGTCGAACCCCGCGATTGCATAGGGGCTGACCAGGCCGACGCCGACGCCTTCCGAGACGAGGGCAAAGACGGTCGCGGCATAGATCGTCTCGACGACGATCCGCGGCGGGAGCGCCCCCGCCTCGGCGATGGCGAGGTCGAGGCGCTGGCGCGCGCGGTCCTCGGGGACATAGGCGACGAAATCGAGGCCGGCGAGGTCGTGCGGCGTGATCACGCTGCGCTCCGACAGCGGGTGCCCGACAGGAATCGCGCAGAACGCCCGAGGCGAGACGAAGGGCTGGTGGACGAGCCCGCTGACATCGACCTCGTCGGCGGCGAGGCCGAGATCGAACTCGCCAGCGACGACGCCGTTGCGGACATCACGCGAGGGCAGCACCATCAGGGTCACCGCGGTGTCGGGGCGCCGGTCGCGAAAGCGCCTGACGGCTCGCGGCACGAGCGAGGACCCCAGCGCCGAGAGCGAGGCGACCCGGATCTGGCCGGCGCCGTGGTCGCGGATGCGGGCGGCGGCGGAGCGGATCTTGTCCATGCCGCGAAAGGCGGCCTGGACCTCGTCATAGAGCAGGCGGCCTTCCGGCGTCGGCACGATGCGGTTTCGCACCCGGTCGAAGAGCAGGAAGCCGACCGAGGCCTCCAGATCGGCGATGGTGCGGCTGACGCCGGGCTGCGTGACGCCGAGCAGTTCGGCCGCCCGCGAAATCGTGCCGGCCTTCATCACGGCGACGAAGATCTCGATCTGGCGGCTGTTCACGGCGGCGATGCTCCGGCTCTCCCGCCTACGCGGCTGGCGCAAGGCAAATCACAGCCCGCGCCGCGCCGCAAACGCGACGTCTGCGCCGTCACGAGGCGGTCATCGACGCGGCGGTATCTGCCGCGCCATGATCACCCGTCCGACAATGCTCGAGCCGACCGCGCCATCGGCCAGCCGGTCTGCCGCACGGGATGACGGCGGGTTGCTTCTGTCGCATGGCGACTCCATTACCTGAAAAGCGATTGCCGTCACGGCCTGACCCAGCTTTCATCGCTCCCAGCCTCCGGAACCCTGCCATGCCCGATCAGGACACTCCCCTCGCCGACCGCGTCGTCATAGCGGTCTTCGACGGCCTTCGCCCGGATATGCTGAGCCCGGAGCAGACGCCGAACCTGATGCGGCTGGCCGCGCGCGGCGCCTGGTTCCGCCGGGCGCGCAGCGTCTTCCCCTCTGTCACGCGGGTCGCCACGACCTCGATCGCCACGGGCGCACCGCCCGGCGTGCACGGCATCGTCGGCAATGCCTTCCATCACCGCGAGGCGATTCCGGAGCGGATATTCGACACCAGCGACGCCACGATGCTGCGCCGCGCCGAGGCTCATCACGAGGGGCGGCTGGTCGATGTCGAGACCATGGGAGACCGGCTGGCAAAGGCCGGCAAGCGGCTCGCCGTCGTCCATGTCGGCTCGCCCGGTTCGGCGCATTTCATCAACTCGCGCGCCCGCGCCAATGGGCACTGGACGTTTTCCGTCCATGGCACGGGTGCCACCCAGACGCCGGAAGCGGTCGAGCAGGCGCTGGCTCTGCTCGGCCCGCTGCCGCCGCGTGAGATGCCCCGGATTTCCGAACTCGCCTATGGCGGCCGGCTGATGACGGAGCATGTGCTGCCCGTGCTGGCGCCCGATGTCGCGCTGATCTGGTTCAACGAGCCGGACACGACCTTCCATTATCGCGGGCTCGGCTCCGCCGAGGCGAAGGCCGGGCTGAAGGAGGCGGACCGCGCCTTCGGGACGATCCTGGACTGGGTCAAGGCGCAGCCGGATGCGGAGCGCATCACGGTGATCGCGGCCTCCGACCATGGCCAGATCTCGACGGGCTCGGTCGAGCCGCTGTTCGACGCCGCCGTCGCGGCCGGCTTCAGCCTCAGCGCCACAAAGGAGATCGGCGAGGCCGCGCTCACCGCCACCGGCGGCATCAGCGGCGAGATCCGCCTGCGCGATCCCGCGGACCGCGCGACGCTCGCCCGCATCGCCGCCTGGCTGATGGAGCAGCCCGCCATCGGCCATGTTCTCTCGGCCGACCGCAACGGCGTCGAAGGCCAGGTCGAAGGCACACTTTCGCTCGGCCTAATGGGGGCGGGCCATGCGCGCCAGCCGGAGCTGATGTTCATCCTGAAATCCGGTCTGGAGGCGGATCCTTACGGCCTGCCCGGCCTGGGCGCGATGACGCCCGGCGACGTGCCGCTGGGCGGCGGCATGCATGGCGGCATCAACCCGCATGAGCTCAACACGGTGCTGATCCTCGCCCGCGGCGACGGGGAGGAGTCCGGCGCCGTGTCGCAGGAACCGGCCGGCATCATCGACATCGCCCCGACGGTGCTGGGACTGCTCGGGGTCGCGCCGGCCCCGACCATGGTCGGTCGCAATCTGGCGCGGCCCGCGCGCAGCGAGGCCCGGATCCAGCGCCATGCGGCCGGAACCGGCGCCTTCAGCCAGACGGTCGAGATCGTCGAGCAGGACGGCCGCCACTTCATCCTCGGCGGCGGGCAATAGCGTCCGCTGCCTCCCGGACGAAGCGCCGCTGTCATGCAGGTCACGCCGTCAGCGGCGCATGGCCGGCGTTTCGACGGGAAGGCCCCTGGCGCGGGCGGCGAGAAAGAGTTCCAGCGCCAGATATTCCGGCCCGCCCGCCTCGAACTGCGTCGCGCGCACGCCCAGCGAGCAGGCGCGCAGGCGCCGGTGCAGCGAGCCGACCTCGTTCCATTCCAGCCGGTAGGCGGGATAGCCGGTGCCCGCGCCATGGCTGATCGTGTCGCCGCGCAGCTTCTGGCCGACGAGGCCATCATGGCATTGCCGGCAGGAGAGGTTGAGCTGGCCCTGCCGGCGCTCGAAGAAGGCCCGGCCCGCCTCGTAATAGGGCTGCGCCGGCCCGTCGGCCGTGACCTGCATCGACAGGCCGCGCGAGAGCGAGGCGAGATAGGCGGTGAGCGAGAGCAGGTCCGGCGTCTCGTAGCCGAAGGCGGGCTGCGCCTGACGCTCGACCCGGCACTGCTCGATGCGGCCTTCGAGATTCAGCAGCCGGCCCGTGGCGGCATCGACCTGCGGATAGCGCGTGGCGGCGCCGCGCAGGCTCTGCTGCGGCTCGACATGGCAACCGATGCAGGCCTGCCCCTCGCCTGCCGGCCTGCGGCTGAACAGCTCGCGCCCCTGCTCGACCCAGAAGAAGCCGGGGTTGCGCGTCTCATCGGCCTGCTGCCGGCGCAATTCGGGGGAGAGGAAGTCGGAGCCGGAGCGGATTTCGGCGAGGGCGGCGCCTGCCGACAGCACGGCAAGTGCTGTGAGCCCCACCAGGAGCGCCGTCATTCCGGGCGCAGCGAAGCGGAGGCCCGGAATCCATCCTAGGGCCAATCCCTTCGAGGCCTTGCGCTCTACGATGGATTCCGGAGCGGCGCCGCTTTCGCGGCTTGTCCGGAATGACGGCGCCGCCCTCACGTCACGGTCAGCCGGGCGGTGCGGGTGTAGGTCGCGCCGCCGTCCTCGCGCCATTCGAAGACGATGTCGCCGGTCTCGATGGCCCGCGTCGTGAACGACACGAAAGGGTTGGCCGAGACGCCGGTGTGCATGTCGAAGCGGAAGATCGGCTCGCCGGCATAGGTCGCGGTGAGCCGGTTCAGGATCTTGCGCGGCACGGTGCCGCCCTTGCCGTCGGACTGGCCGCCGCGGTCCATCGGGTGGCGGGTGAGAACGCGGATTTCGACGATCTCGCCGGCCTTGGCCTCGGCGGGCAGGGTGATGCGGGCGTTGAAGCTCATCGGATGTCTCCTCAGCCGCCGTCGATGCAGGCGCTCAGCGTCACGACGATGTCGGCATCGGTCATGACGAAGCGGCCGTCGCTGAGCGATGCCAGCGCCACGACCTTCTGCGATTGTGCGATCCGCAGCGTGGTCGCGACCTCGGCGCGACCGGCGCGCGGGCCGAGATGGAAGCGCGCCATGTCCGGAAAGGGGTTCTTCTCGGCGATGAGATGAATCCAGCGGACATGGTCGGCTGGCGTCATCGGGCTGTCGACGACGATCCTCGTGTCGACCGAATTGCCGTTCTCGGCGAGTGCCGGGATCTCGAGCCTGATACGCGCGCGCTCGGGCAAAGCGCCCTCGGTGACGCGGGCAATGAGCTGCGCGAGCTCCGGCGGCGTGTCGGCGGCAGCCTTGAGCGGAAGCCCGGCGGCCAGCAGCCCGGCCGCCGCGCCCGCCATGAGGCTGCGGCGGTCGATCCCCGCTTCAGTCTGCGCGGAGCGTGGCGAGATAGCTGACGACATCCTCGATCTCCTGGGCCGAGAGGGCCGGCTTGCCCCGGAAGGCCGGGGCGACATCACGCAGGTTTTCCGTCCTGAAATAGGGCGGCATCACCGTTTGCGGGTTCAAAAGCGAGGCATCGACCAGCCGCAGACGAATCTGGCCGGCGTCGAGCCGCGCGCCGACGCCGGCGAGCGGCGGCCCGATCGAGCCCTGGAAGGGCTCGGACGGATCCGCGCCCTGGTGGCAGATCAGGCAGTTGCCGCGCTCGCGATCCCGCAGGAGAGCCTCGCCCCGCCGGACATCGCCGGCGAGGCCCCCGAGCGGCGCAGGGATCGCGTCGCCGACGACCGCGTAGGGTTCGAGCGCGGCGGCTGGAGACGCTTTAACTGCGATGAACGCCAATATCGTCAGGCCCCATCTGATCGCGACACCTGCCGCCCCCCTCCCCCCGCTTGCGGTGGGGAGGGCTGGGGTGGGGGGCAGTGCCGCTCGGCGAGACGAAACAGGATGGAGCTCGGGCTTTCCGGCCCCCCACCCCGGCCCTCCCCACCGCAAGCGGGGGGAGGGAGAAGAGCCGCGCTCGATCCTCACGCCTTCTTCAGATCGGCGTTCTTGAGCGGCAGGTTGCGGATGCGCTTGCCGGTGGCGGCGAAGATCGCGTTCAGCACGGCGGGCGCCGCGACTGCGATCGTCGGCTCGCCGACACCGCCCCAGAAGCCGCCGGACGGCAAGAGCACCGTCTCGACCGCCGGCATCGCCTCCAGCCGCATCACCTCGTAGGTGTCGAAGTTCTCCTGCTCGACACGACCATCCTTGATGGTGATCTCGCCATAGAGCGCCGCCGAGAGACCGTAGACGAAAGAGCCCTCGACCTGGCGCTCGACCTGCGCCGGATTGACGACGTGGCCGGGATCGGTCGCCGCGACGATGCGGTGGATCTTGAGCTTGCCGTCGTCGCTGACCGAGACTTCGGCGACCGCCGCGACATAAGAGCCGAAGCCCATTGTCTGGCAGATACCGCGGAAAACACCCGCCGGCAGCGGCTTGCCCCAGCCCGCCTTCTCGGCGGCTGCGTTGAGCACGGCCAGATGCTTGGGATGGTTCTTCATCAGGGCCCGGCGGAACTCGAGCGGGTCCTTGCCGGCTGCGTTCGCCAGTTCGTCGATGAAGGATTCGAGATAGATCGCGTTCTGGTTCAGGTTGACGCCGCGCCAGAAACCCGGCGGCACATGCGGATTGCGCATGGCATGGTCGATCAGCAGGTTGGGGATCGAATAGCCGATCGAGGCCTCGGGCCCGGAGGCGTTGAGGCCCTGGAAAACGACCGGATCGCGCCCGTCCCGGATGTTCTGCGGGAAGATGCCGGCGACGATGGACTGGCCGGAGATGCGCATGTGCAGGCCGGTCAGATTGCCGTCCTTGTCGAGCGCGCCCACCATCTTGCACTGGGTCAGCGGGTGGAAGCGGCCATGCAGCATGTCCTCCTCGCGCGACCAGATCAGCTTCACCGGCGTGCCCGGGATCTGCTTGGCGATGGCGACGACCTGGCGGACCCAGTCATGCACGGCGCCGCGCCGGCCGAAGCCGCCGCCGAGATCGATCTTGTAGGCCTCGCATTTGGCGATCGGCAGGCCCGACGCCTCGGCGGTGGCGGCCAGCGCCGCCTCGCCGTTCTGCGTCGGGGTCCAGACCTCGCATTTCTCCGGCGTGTAGAGCGCCGTCGCGTTCATCGTCTCCATGCAGGCATGGTTCTGGAACGGGTAGGAATAGACCGCCTCGACGGTGCGGGCCGCATTGGCGATCGCGGCCTTCACGTCGCCGTTCTGGTTGCCGACCACGGCCTGAGGCGCATCGAGCCCCTCCTTCAGCCACTCGGCCAGGCTCGCGCTGGAGACCTTGGTGTGCGGCCCCTCGTCCCAGACGATCGGCAGCGCGTCGAGCGCGGTCTTGGCCTGCCACCAGGTATCGGCCACGACCGTCACCGCGCTGTCGCCGACGGGCAGCACATGCTTCACCCCGGGCATGGCCTTGATCTTGGCCGCATCGAAGCTCTTCACCTTGCCGCCGAAGACGGGGCAGTCCTTGATCGCGGCGTTGAGCATGCCGGGCAGCTTGAAGTCCATGCCGTAGATCTTGGCGCCGGTGGTCTTGTCGGCCGTGTCGAGCCTCGCCAGCGGCTTGCCGGCGATGGTCCAGTCCTTGGGATCCTTCAGCGCGATGTCCTTGGGCGCCTCGAGCTTGGCGGCCGCAGTGGCGACCTGCCCGTAGCGCAGCGAGCGGCCGGAGGCCTTGTGGGTGATGACGCTCTTCTCGGCGGTGCATTCGCCGACCGGCACCTTCCACTCGTTGGCGGCAGCCTGGATCAGCATGGTGCGGGCAGCGGCGCCACCCTTCCGGACATATTCATGCGACTCACGGATGCCGCGGCTGCCGCCGGTCGAGAAATTGCCCCAGATGCGGTTGCGGGCGACGTTCTGCCCCGGCGTCGGATATTCGGTCGTGACCTTCGACCAGTCGCAGTTCAGCTCCTCGGCGACGAGCTGGGCGAGGCCGGTCAGCGTGCCCTGCCCCATCTCGGAGCGGGCGATGCGGATCACCACCTTGTCGTCGGGATGGATCACGACCCAGGCGTTGATCTCGGGCACGGCGCCCTGCGCCTGCGCCTGCCCGAAGGGGATGGCGAAGCCGAAGCTGAAAGCGCCGGCCGCGGCGGCCGAGCCGGCGAGCATCCCGCGGCGGGACAGGCCTTTGCGGGCGGAAGCGGTGGTCTCAGGGGTGGTCGAGGCGGATGTCATGTCGTCCTCCGGATCGGTTGGTCGCGAGGGAAGCGGCGGTCTTGTCCAGATCCGGCCGCGCTCAACCCCGCGCAGGGGCAGCGAAACCAGGCGAGACCTCAGCCGCGGCCGAGTGTTCCGCCCGCAACGACATCGAGGATGGCCGTCTTGACCCGGGCATAGGTCCCGCAGCGGCAGATATTGGTGATCTCGGCGGCGATGTCTGCCTCGGTCGCCTTCGGATTGGCCTGCAGCAGGGCGGCCGTCGCCATGATCATGCCGCTCTGGCAGAAGCCGCATTGCGGCACCTCGTGCTTGATCCAGGCCTGCTGGACGGGATGCTTGCCGTCGGGGGAGAGCCCCTCGATCGTGACGATCTTCTGCTCGGCCGTGACCGCGCTGAGCGGCAGGGCACAGGCGCGCGTCGCGACACCGTCGATATGCACCGTGCAGGCGCCGCACTGGGCGACGCCGCAGCCGTATTTCGTGCCCGTCAGGCCGATCTGCTCGCGGATGACCCAGAGCAGCGGCGTATCAGCGGCCGCTTCGACATCGAGCATCTTGCCGTTCACATTGAGCTTCGCCACCGTCGACCTCCCGGTTCCGTTCAAGAAGAGCGGCGAGAGAGCCCACGCGCCCCGCCGCTTGACCGGCGAAGCACCACAGCGCACCGGCCAGACTTGAATTGGAACAGAGTGAAGCTCAGTTGCGGTCGCAAGCCAACAGCGACCGCGGGGCCGATCACGCCGCGTGAGAGGACCGGATTGCCCGTTCCGCGCGGCGGCATGGCGGATTTTCTGCGCAGGCGCTCGGTTTGAGCCCGCCATTGGCGGCCGTTTCCGAAGACGGTGCCGCGACCGGAATCACGGCAACGTGATCCCCGACATCAGCCTCCCAGACCGGGCGCCGGCAGACTGCGCGAGCCGCGACGGCGCGAGGACGTTGCGGCCGGCTGCGGCTGTGTCTCCATCGCCGCCGGCGCGTCGCCGGCATGTTCGAAGGCCCAGATTTCCTTGGCGCGATCCCAGTGGCGGCGGTCCTCGCCATCCGGGCGTCCATCCTCCATCCAGAGGCGATAGGCGATCTTCCTGATCTCAGTCAGAGCTTTGTCGTCTTCCATGGCGGATATCCTCCATCCCGAATGTTTCCGGCCCGCGACGCGGCGGCGGGCCTTTCGGGTGAACCATCTTCCGCCGTGAGCGTTCCCCGCCGTCGCGCCCGAAAAAGAGGCGACGGCCGTGTCAGCCCGGCGGAGGCGCCGGCTCGACCGGCAGGGTGACGATGCGGATGGCGGTGTCCTCGGGATCGTTGGCGATGTCGAAGCCGAGCTGGCGGCAGAGCGCCAGCATGCGCGTGTTCTCGGCCAGGACCTGGCTGCGGATCGTCTTCAGCCCCTCGGCACGCGCCCATTCGATGATCAGCGTCATCAGGGTCCAGCCCAGCCCCAGCCCCTTCATGTCGGAGCGCAGCAGGATGGCGTATTCGGCCTCCTCATGGGCGATGTCGGCGTGGAGACGCACGACGCCAGCGACCTCGCCCGCCTCGTCGAGCGCCACGAAGGCCATGGCACGGGCATAGTCGAGCTGCGTCAGATGGGCGAGGAAGGCGTGGGTGAACGCCTTCACCGGGGCGAAGAAGCGAAGCCTGAGATCCTCCGGCGTCACCTTCTTCAGCATCTCCGCAATGGCCCCCTCGTCATCGGGGCGGATCGGCCTGACCTCGAATTCTCGCCCGCCCCGCAAGGCGATCCGTTTCGCCCAGCTGCCGGGATAGGGCCGGATCGCCGGGCGGCGGCGCTGCTCGGGACGGCGCTCCAGCATGATGCGGGCATCGACCGCGATCACACCGGTCTCGTCGGCGAGCAGCGGGTTGAGGTCGAGTTCGCGGATCTCGGGCAGGTCGACCGCCATCTGGCCAACGGCGACGATCGCGGCGGCGACCGCCTCGAGATTCGCCGCCGGCACGTCGCGATAGGCGGCGAGCACGCGCGAGACCCGGGTTCGCGCGATCAGGCGGCCGGCGAGGCCGAGATCGAGCGGCGGCAGTGCGACATGGCTGTCGTCGATCAGCTCGGCGGCTGTCCCGCCCCGGCCGAAGACGATGACGGGCCCGAAGCACGGATCGGTCGCGAAGCCGACGATGAGTTCGCGGGCCTTGGCGCGCTGGGCCATGGGCTGCACGGCGAGACCGGTGATGCGCGCGCCGGGCCGCTCCTGCGCCACCCGCGCCAGCATGCGCTGCGCCGCCTCGCGGATGGCGGCCTCGGTCGCGAGATCGAGCGCGACGCCGCCGACATCGGATTTGTGGACGATGTCGGGGGAAACGATTTTCAGCGCGACCGGCCGGCCCGATGCCAGGAAGGGCCGGGCCGCGACCAGCGCCGCCTCGATATCCGCCGCCACCACGGGCCTCAGTTCCGGAACGCGATAGATCGCCAGCAATGCGGACACCTCGCCGGCATCGAGCCAGTCGCGCTCCTGCGTCAGCGCGCGGGCGACGATCGCCCGGGCCTGGGCCAGATCGGGCGGGAGCACGTCGTCGGCCGAGGGCGGCGTCGCCATCAGCTCCGTCTGCAGGCGGGCGTGGCGCAGCAGGTGCTGGAAGCCGAGCACCGCCTCGGCGCCCGTGGCGAAGGAGGGCAGCCCGGCCGCGGCGAAGCGCGCGGCGACGGCCTCATCGCCGCCGATCCAGGCGGCAAGAACGGGCTTGCCCTGCCCCGCCGCCCGGGCGGAGGCGAGCACCGCGTCGGCACAGGCCTCGGCCTGCGCGAGGCGGTGCGGCGCATGGACCGCCAGCACGGCATCGACGCCGGCATCGGCGAGCAGCTGCGCGACGGTGCCGGCATACTGAGCCGGCGTCGCGACCTCGATCACCGCCTCCCGCGACGCTCCCGCGCCGCCGTCGAGCCTGGCCAGGCTGCCGCCGAGCTGGCGCAGCCGCCCGGCGGCGAGAGCGGCGAGGCCGGCGCCGTTGCTGACGATCGCCAGCCGACCGCCAACGAGCTGGCGCATGCGCCCGAGCGTCTCGGCGGCGGCGAAGAGCTCGTCGAGATCGTTCACGCGTAGCAGGCCGGCGCGATGGAAGGCCGCGTCATGGGCCCGGTCGGGCGTGACGATCAGACCCGCATGGGTCAGCCCCCCGCTTGCACCCGCAGGCTGCCAGGGCTTGAGCACGAGCACGGGCTTCAGCCGTGCAGCCGCGCGCGCCGAGGAGAGGAAGCGCGCCGCATCCTCGACCTCGTCCAGCGCCAGCAGGATCGCGCGGGTGCGGCCGTCCTGCCCGAAATGATCGAGGCAGTCGGCGAGATCGACATCCGCGGCGGCGCCCAGCGTCACGGCGCCGGAGAACCCGACCTCGCGCCGCGCCGCCCAGGCCAGGACGCCGGCTGCGATCGAACTCGACTGCGCCACCAGCGCGACGCCCCCGGCTCCTGGCACGAAGGGCGCGAAGCTGGCGTTGAGGCGCAGGCGCGGCGCGACGAGACCGATCGAATCCGGCCCGAGCAGTCGGATGCCGGCAAGGCGCGCGGCCTCGCCCAGGGCGCGCGCATCGGACCGCTCGCCATCGGCGACGAGCACGCCCGCACAGCCGCGCCGACCGGCGGCGGCGATGACCTCCGCAGCCCCGGCGGCCGGCGCGATCACGAGATCGACCGGCTGCGGCAGTTCGTCGAAGCCGGGCACGGCCTCGAATCCATCCGCGCTGCCGCCGCCGAGCACGAAGGCACGCCCGGCATAGCCTGCGCCGCGGATGCCATCGAGCAGCGGGCTGGTGGAGGCCCCCGGCGGCGCCCAGACCGCCAGCGAGGCCGGTTCGAGCATGCGTTTCAGTCGGTCCATGGTCATGGTTTCATCGTAGCAGAACGGAACGCGCGGGTATGTGACGGCGAGGGCCGCGCGCGGAACCCTTGCTCGCGCCAAGGCTTTCGACCAGAGGGGATGAGACGCCCCGACGACAGGACGCGCCATGCCCATCGCCTTCGACAACTCCTATGCCAGGCTGCCGGAGCGCTTCTTTGCGCTGACCCCGCCGACGCCGGTACCCGAGCCGCGGCTGGTGCGGCTCAACCGTGCGCTGGCCGAGGAGCTCGGGCTCGATCCTGCCTGGCTCTCGGGCCCGGAGGGACTCGCCATGCTGGCCGGCAATGCGGTGGCCGAGGGCTCGACGCCGATCGCGACCGCCTATGCGGGCCACCAGTTCGGGAACTTCGTGCCGCAGCTCGGCGACGGCCGCGCGATCCTGCTGGGCGAGGTGATCGACCGCTCAGGCCGCCGCCGGGACATCCAGCTCAAGGGGGCCGGGCGCACGCGCTATTCGCGCGGCGGCGACGGGAGGGCGGCGCTGGGACCGGTCATGCGTGAATACATCGTCAGCGAGGCGATGGCGGCGCTCGGCATCCCGACAACGCGGGCGCTCGCCTTCGTGCTGACGGGCGCCCGCGTGATGCGCGACGAGATCCTGCCCGGCGCGGTGCTGACGCGCGTGGCGTCCAGCCATATCCGCGTCGGCACCTTCCAGTTCTTCGCGGCGCGGCAGGACACCGAGGCGCTGCGGGCGCTCGCCGACCATGTCATCGCGCGCCACCACCCGCAGGCGGCGGAGGCGCAGAACCGTTATCTCGGCCTGCTCGAGGCCGTGATCGCGGTGCAGGCGGACCTCATCGTGCGATGGCTGCTGGTCGGCTTCATCCATGGCGTGATGAACACCGACAACGTCTCGATCGCCGGCGAGACGATCGATTACGGCCCCTGCGCCTTCCTCGACGCCTATGACCCGGCCACCGTCTTCAGCTCGATCGATACCGGCGGTCGCTATGCCTATGGCAACCAGCCGACGATGGCGCTGTGGAACCTGACGCGTCTCGCGGAAGCGATGCTGCCGCTCTTCGCCGAAGGGACCGACGAGGCGGTGCAACTGGCGCAGGACGCACTCGCCGGTTTCGCGCCGCGCTTCCAGGCCGGATACGATGCCGGGATCGCGCGAAAGCTCGGCCTGCCCGGCGACAGCGAAGCGGATACCGTGCTGGGCGCCGAGTTCCTGGGCCTGCTCGGCGCGCGCGAGGCGGATTTCACGCTGACCTTCCGCCATCTGGCCCGGTTGCAGGCCGGCCAGGCTGACGAGGCCCCGCTGCGAGCGGCGCTGGCGGAGGACCCTGCTCTGGACGACTGGCTGGCCCGCTGGCGCCAGCGCAGCGCGGGAACGGCGCCTGGCGCGCTGCTCTCGGTCAACCCGGCCTATATTCCACGCAACCACCGCGTCGAGGCAGCCATCGCCGCCGCGCAGGAGCGCGATGATTTCGGCCCCTTCGAGGAACTGCTCGCGGTGCTCGCGGAGCCCTTCGTGGAGCGGGCGGTTCATGCGGATTACGAGACCCCGCCAAGGCTGGAAGAGCGCGTGCTGCGGACCTTCTGCGGGACCTGAGCCTCACGGCGCCGCGAACTGGCCGGGCGTCGCCCCCTCGGCGATCTTGTCCATCAGCCAGCCGACGAAAGCCTGGATCTCGGGATTGTCCCGCTCCTCGCGCCGATAGATCAGGCGGTGGGCCACGACGCCGATGCCGGTGGGGCCGAGCGGCATGACGAGCCGGCCTGCCGCCAGAAGATCGCGCGCCTGCAGCGTCGATTCCAGCGCGAGGCCCAGCCCGTCCTCGGCGGCGGCCAGAGCGAGATGGGCGCGGTCGAACTGCAGGCCCCTGGCGCTGAGGGGCACGAAGGGGGCGTGGCGCGCGGCCCACTGATCCCAGGGCACGACGCAGCGCAGCGAGTGGATCAGCGGCACGCGCGCTATGTCGCCCGCCGTCTCCAGCCCATGGGTGGCGACAAAGGCCGGGCTGGCGAGCGGGACGATCAGCTCCTCTCCCAGAGCCACCGCCTCGCAATCCTCGGGGACCGGCCGCGCATACTGGATGTCGATGAGGATGCCGTCCTGGCCGAGCCGGGCCGGCTCATGGCTGGCGAAGAGCGAAACGTCGATGCTGGGATGCTCGCGCAGGAACTGGCCGAGCCGCGGCATCAGCCAGAGCGTCGCCAGGCTGGGCGAGGCGTGGATCGGCAGGCGCCGCACGCCCGCCCCCGAGGCGACGCGGATCGTCGCCGTCATCAGCCGCGCGAAGCTCTCGCCGATCGAGGCGGAATAGGTCAACGCCTCCTCGGTCGGGACGACGCTGCGCCGCACGCGCAGGAACAGGGGCCGCCCCAGCATGCCCTCCAGCGCGCGCATCTGATGGCTGATTGCCGAAGGCGTCAGGTTCATCAGCTTGGCCGCGCCGGCGAAGCTGCCGGCCTCCATCACGGCGCGGAAGGTCTGCAGCCATTGCAGCGGTGGCATGCCCCCGATCATCGGTGAATCCTATTCGTCGATCATGCCAAACTTATTCGCTTTTGTCGCGAATGAACCCCATGTTACGCCTATGGCATGAGGAATGCAGCTCATCAAACGAAGCTGCGGCCCGCAGGGAGGAAAGACGCGCCGGCACCCGGTGCCAGGTGACGCGCAGCCCGCGTTCGCCACCTTTTTTCCGTGCGACGCCTCCTCGAATGACGAGACGTCCGACCCCTCGCGGTCGGCCTGGCGAGGAAAGAACCGGCGCATGAACCTGCACAGACTGCTTCTCGAACGGAAGGCCGCCGGCAAGCCGGTCACCGTCGCCATCATCGGCGCCGGCAAGTTCGGCACCATGTTCCTCTCCCAGGCGCGCAGCACGGACGGGATGCACATCGTCGGCGTCGCCGACCTCAACACCGCCCGCGCCCGCTCGCAGCTGAAGCTGGCCTGCTGGCCGGAGGAACAATACGCGGCGGCCTCGATCGACGACGCGCTGAAGAACGGGGCGACGCTCGTCACCGAGGACGGGGATGCGCTGATCGACCATCCGGGCGTCGAGGTCATCATCGAGGCGACGGGCGATCCGGGCGCCGGCATCCGCTTCGCGATGCGCGCCATCGCCAACGGCAAGCACATCGTCATGGTCAATGTCGAGGCCGATGCCTGCGCCGGGCCGCTGCTGGCGCGCAAGGCGCGCGAGGCCGGCGTGGTCTATTCGCTGGCCTGGGGCGATCAGCCGGCCCTGATCGCCGACCATGTCGACTGGGCCCGCGCCTCGGGCTTCCGGGTCGTCAGCGCCGGCAAGGGCACGCGCTACCACCCGACCTACCACCAGTCGACGCCCGACACGGTCTGGGACATCCTCGACAAGTACATGAAGATCAAGGATCGCAATTCGATCAATCCGAAGATGTTCAACTCCTTCGTCGACGGCACCAAGTCGGGCATCGAGATGACGGCCGTCTGCAATGCGACGGGGCTGGAATCGCAGGCCGAGGGCCTGTCCTTCCCGCCGGCGACGCGGTTCGAACATGCCGAGATTTGCAAACCAAAGGCCGATGGCGGCGTGCTGGAGCGGGCCGGCGTCACCGAGGTGACCTCCTCGGTCTATCGCGACGGCACGGATGTGCCCCATAGTCTCGTCATGGGCACCTATGTCGTCTTCGAGTCCGACAGCGCCTATAGCGAAGAGTGCTTCCGGGAGTATTCGATGCTGCCCGACAAGAGTGGCCGGTATTCCTGCCTCTACCGGCCGATCCACATGATCGGGCTCGAACTCGGCATCTCGGTCGCCTCGGCCGCGCTGCGGCATGAGCCGACGGGCGCGCCGATCTGCTTCAATTCCGACGTCGTCGCCACGGCCAAGCGCGACCTCAAGGCCGGTGAAATGCTGGATGGCGAGGGTGGTTTCTGCGTCTGGGGCAAGCAGACCCCGGCCAAGACCTCGCTGGCGGAGGGCTATCTGCCGCTCGGCCTCGCCCATCGCGTCAAGCTCAAGCACGACATCGCGCTGGGCCAGCGGCTGAAATGGTCGGATGTCGCCTTCGACGCCAATGATGCCGCGGTCAAGGTTCGCCGCGAGATGGAGGATCACTTCCGGGGCTGACGCCGCCCCGGCCATAGCAGTGCAGACCGGCCAGAGCCCGAGATAACGGGCCGGCCCAACGTCCAGGGAGGACATCATGACCAAGAGCAGAACAGACCAGCCGACCCGCCGGACCGTCCTGGCAGGAGCCGCGCTCGGCGCCGGCCTCATCGCCATGCCCGGCATCCTGCGGGCCCAGCAGTTGAAGTGGATCGGGGCGTCGGCGACGCCGCAGACCGACTTCATCTCCCAGAGCCTCGACGTCTTCGCCGCGCGTGTGAAGGATCTGACCAAGGGACAGATCGACATCACCTCGCATCATGCCGGCGCGCTCGGCGGCGAGCGCGAGAATGTCGAGGGGCTGCTGCAGGGCTCGATCCATGTCGCGACGCCGGGCGCCGCCCTGCTCGCCGGCTGGTACAAGCCGGCCGAGGTCTTCACCTATCCCTATCTGTTCAAGAACGTCGCCCACAAGGACAAGGTCATGACCGCGATCATGACCGAATACGGCAACGACGTCGCGGCCCAGGCCAAGCTGCGTCCGCTGGGGGCGATTCCGCGCATGCCGCGCCAGCTCTCCTCCAGCCGCGTCGTCAAGACGCCGGCCGATCTCAAGGGCTTCAAGATCCGCGTCCCGGAGACCACGATGTGGCGCCGGACCTTCGAGCGCTTCGGCGCCTCGCCGACGCCGCTGCCCTGGCCGGAGGTGTTCCAGGCCCTCAAGTCGGGCGTGATCGAGGGCCAGGAAAACCCGATGGCGCTGACCTATAACGGCGGCATCTTCGACGTGAACAAGAACTTCGCGCTGACCGAGCACATGATGCAGGACAACATGATCGTGATCTCGGAAGCCAGCTTCCGAGCGGTCAGCGAGGACCAGCGCAAGGCCCTCGTTCAGGCCGCCCGCGACATGGAGGACACGCTGCGTCCGAAGGTGATCGCCGACGACGACCGCATCCTCGCTTTGGTCAAGGCCAAGAACATCGCGATCAACGATGTCGACAAGGATGCCTTCCGCAAGACGCTCGAAGGCATGGAGACCGAATTCGCCCATGTGAAGAAATGGGTCGACCGGATCAAGACGATCGCATGAGCGCCTGACGCCGCTATTGCCGGGCCCCCTGGGGGCCCGGCACCTTGTCCTCGCTCGGCAGGATTGTCATGCAGCCTCTGACCGGCCTGCCTGCGCTTTGGCGCCGGCTGTGCGACCTTTGCGACTGGATCGCCCGCGCCATCGTCGGCGTGTCGATCGCGGCCATCGTGCTGATCACGATCGCAGCGGTCTGGTACCGCTACGGGCTCGAGCGCCCGCTGTCCTGGACCGAGCAGGTCTGCCGGATCCTGTTCGTCTGGTCGGTCTTCGCCGGCGCGGCGGTGCTCTACCGCAACATGCTGCACATCGCGATCGACATGTTCGTGCTGATGCTGCCGAAGCGGCTGCAGACGCTGGTGCTCTGGCTCAATCAGGGGCTCATCCTGCTGCTGGCCGTGCTGATGCTCTGGTTCGGGCTGCAGATCTCGATCGGCACGCTCGGCCAGACCTTCGGCGCGCTGGAGATCAGCCCCGCCTCCTTCTATTTCGCCGCGCCCTTCTGCGCCGCGCTGATGATCGTGTTCTGGATCGAGAAGCTGCTCGATCCGGCCAGACGCGATCCGCTCGGCGACGTGCATCTCTAGGAGACGATCCCGATGGCCGGCGTGCTGATGCTGTCGTTCGGCGTGATGATGGTTCTGGGCCTGCCGATCGCCTTCGCGATGGCGCTGGCCGCCGTCATGACGATCGCCAACCACCCGACGCTGCCCTTCTCGGTCTTCGTCCAGCGGGCGCTGATCGGCGCCGATTCCTATTCGCTGCTGGCGATCCCGTTCTTCATCCTGGCCGGCAACATCATGAATGTCGGCGGCATCACCGCCCGCATCATCAGCTTCGCCAATGCCTGCGTCGGCCGGTTCAGTGGCGGCCTCGGCCTCACAACCGTGATGTCCTGCATGGTCTTCTCCGGCGTCTCCGGCTCGGCGGTGGCCGATGCGACCGCACTGGGCAAGGTGCTGATCCCGGGCATGAAGCGCTCGGGCTACGACCCCGGCTTCGCCGCCTCGATCACGGCCTCGGCCTCGGTGATGGGGCCGATCATCCCGCCCTCGATCCCGCTGGTGATCTACGCCCTGTCGGTCGGCAAGGGCGTCTCTGTCGCGGCCCTGTTCCTCGGCGGCGTCGTTCCCGGACTGCTGCTCGGCGGCGGGCTGGCGATGGTCGTCTATCTGATCTCGCGCGCCCGAAAGTACCCGGTCCACGAGGCGGTGCCGATGCGCGAGGTGCTGCGCTCCGGCAGCAAGGCGATCTGGGCGCTGATGATGCCCTTCGTCATCCTGTTCGGCGTCACCGGCGGCGTCGTCACCGTGACCGAGAGCGCCGCCGTTGCCGTGCTCTATGCGCTCTTCGTCGCCATGGTGATCCATCGTGAGCTGTCCTGGCGCCAGCTCTGGGGCATCTGCGTCCAGAGCGGGCTCGATTCCGCCGTCGTCATGATCATCATCGCCTTTGCCGCCGGCTTCGGCTGGCTGATGGCGGTGAGCGGTCTGCCGCGCGAGATCGCCGCGTGGATCGGCGCCTTCTCGACCAATCCCTGGGTCATCCTGCTCCTGATCAACGTGCTGCTGCTGATCGTCGGCTGCTTCATGGAAGCGATCGCGGCGATGATCATCCTGATCCCGGTGCTGATCCCGATCGTCGAGGCGGTCGGCATCGATCTCGTTCATTTCGGGCTGGTGATCGTCTTCAACCTGATGCTCGGTCTGCTCACACCGCCGGTCGGCATTCTCCTCTACATCTGCGGCAACTTCGCCCAGGTGAAGATCGAGCGCGTCGTGCGGGAGGTGCTGCCCTTCCTGGCGGTCGGGTTCGGCGTGCTGGCGATCATCACCTTCCTCCCCGAAGTCGTGCTCTGGCTGCCCCGGCTCGTGCTGAACTGAGCCGGGTCGCGCCGCCATGCGCGCCACGCCGGCCCCGGCCCGCGCAACGCAGGCCGGGGCATCTGTCGCGCCCAGCCCCCGTCATGCTCTGATCGCGCGCCGGCCACCCGGGCCGTTGCGAGGAGACCGACGATGGATGGCCGCCGCCCGACGATCCAGTCCCGCCACGGCATGGTCGCCGCGGCCCATCCGCTTGCGGCCCAAGCGGGCGCGCGGCTGCTGATTCAGGGCGGCAACGCGTTCGACGCCATCGCCGCGACGGCGGCGGCGCTGACCGTGGTCGAGCCGTTCATGTCGAGCCTGTCGGGCATGGGCTCGGCGACGCTCTGGTCGGCGGCGGAAGGCCGCGTCAGCGTGCTCGACTTCGTGCCGCCGATCCAGATGAGTTTCCCGGCCGAACGCTTCACGCAGCGCAGCGACCTGGAGCGCGGCCCCCATGCCGTGGCGATGCCCGGCAACCTCGCCGGCTGGTGCGAGCTCGTCTCGCGCCATGGCCGCAAGACACTTCCCGAGGTCTTCGCCCCGGCGATCGCGCTGGCGCGGGACGGCTTCGCCCTCTCGGAATTCGGCGTCGCCGAGTTCAACGAGCAGGCGCCGCTGCTGCAGGCCTGGACGGAGCTCTATCCGGGTTTTGCGGCAACCTATCTGCCCGAGGGCGGGCCCGTCCGCGTCGGCCAGGTGCTGCGTCAACCCGATCTCGCAACGACATTCGCCGCCATCGCAGCGGAGGGGCCTGATCATCTCTATCGCGGCGCGCTGGGGCAGCGCGTTGTCGCCCATCTGCGTTCGCTCGGCGGGCTGATGACGATGGAGGATCTCGCGGCGGTCAAGCCGCGCTGGCGCGAGCCTTTCGCGGCCTCCTATCGCGGCCTCACTGTCCATGTGCCACCGCCGCCCTGCGAGGCCTTCCAGTTCCTGCTCGGCCTGAAGATTCTCGAAGGCTTCGATCTGGCGGGCCTGCCCAAGGACGGGCCGGAGCATCTCGACCTGGTCTATCGCGCGATCCGGCTTGCGGCGGGCGTGCGGATCGCCGCGAACAACCCCTCGCCCGAGCGTCTCGCCACGATCTTCGCGGAGGATGCGCTCGCCGCACTGCGCCGGCGCCTGACCGACGGCGCGCCGGTGGAGGGGCCGACGGAGCAATGGACGCCGCAGCCGGGCGAGGACCCGGCGCATACGACCTCGTTTTCGGCGGCGGATGCCGAGGGCAATCTGGTGTGCATCACCAACAGCCTGGGCAGCCCCTTCGGCAGCGGGATCGTGGTGCCGGGCACCGGCGTCTGCCTCAACAATTTCCAGTACTGGTCGGACGTCCAGACCGGCAGCCCGAACCGCTCGAAGCCCGGCGACGAACTGCCGATGTGCATGTCGCCCAGCGTCTCGACGCGGGATGGCTGCCCCGTGCTCGCGCTCGGCACGCCGGGCTCTTACGGCATCATGCAGACGCAGACCCAGGCGATGGTGCAGCATCTCGATTTCGGGCTGCCGCTGCAGGACGCGATCGAGGCGCCGCGCGCGCGGCTCTGGGACGGGCGGGCGATCGAGGCCGAGAACCGGATCGCGCCCGAAACCCTGGCCGAGTTGCGCCGGCGCGGCCACGCCATCACCGCCTTCGACACCGGCTGGACGATGCGCTGCGGCGGCATGCAGGCGGTGGCGGTCGACCCCGTCACCGGGGTGATGACCGGCGCGGCGGACCCGCGCCGGGATGGGTATGTCGTGGCGGTGTGAGGGGCTACCCTCAGCCGCGGCTGGCGGTGCAGACGATCTCGATCAGCGCGCCGCCGAGATCGGCGACGCCGACGGTCGCGCGGGTCGGCAAGGCGTCGCCGAAGAAGGCGGTCCAGACCGGGTCCATTTCCTTCTTGCCCGGCAGATCGGTGACGAAGATGGTCGCGGCGACGATCGCCTTGCGATCGAGCCCGACCTCGCCGAGATAGCCCTCGATCTTGGTCAGGATGTTCTGGGTCTGCGGGCCCATCGACTGGGTGATGTCGTCGGCGATGCAGCCGCCGACGAAGACGAGATTGCCGGCCTCGACGACGCGGTTCTGGATCGGGGTCTTGATGTGGCGCTTGATGGTCATGTCGTCTCTCTCAGGGGTGGGTGAAGCGGGAAATCTGGAGCCCGTCGATCGGGACGTTGCTCGAGCCGGTGGCGATGATCTCGGCCATCACGGCCCCGGCGCCCGGCCCGAGCTGGAAGCCATGGGCCGAGAAACCGAACTGGTGGTAGACGCCCTCGTGCTTGGCGCTCTTGCCGAAGACGGGCAGATCATCGGGCATGCGGGCCTCGATGCCGGCCCAGGCGCGCAGGATCGGCGCCCCGCGCATGATCGGGAAGAGGTCCCAGACCGTCTTGGCGTTGGTGGCGAGCTTGCCCCAGTCGAGCATGGTGCGGTTCTCGTCGCGAATGGCGCGGCCGAGATAGCCTCCGCCGATCAGCACGGTGCCGTTCTCGAACTGCTTGAAGGAGAGCTTGCGCTTGCGCAGGATCACCACCGGCCTGATGAAGGCCGGCATCCGGGCCGTGATCATCAGCATCGGCGCGATGACCTCGAGCGGCACCGGCTCACCGAGATCGGCAGCGATGCGGTCGGCCCAGGCGCCCGCGGCATTGACGATGCGGGGGGCGAGGAAGGCACCGTGATCGGTCTCGACGCGCCAGTTGGCGCCATCGCGGGCGACGCGGGTGACGCGCACGCCCTCGCGGATGTCGGCGCCGAGGCTCTGGGCCTTGCGCTTGAAGGCCTGCGTCGCGCGCAAGGGGATCGCCGCGCCGTCGCGGCGCGAGACGACGCCGCCGGGGCAGGCGTCCGAGACAGCCGGCACGAGGCAGCGCAGTTCGGCCGCGTCGATCAGCTCTTCATGGTGGAAGCCCCGCAGGGTCAGGTCGTCGACGCGGGCGCGGCAGTTGCCGAGGTCTTCCTCGTCCTCCGCGACCAGCACCTGGCCGTCGGAGGTGAAGCCGCAGTCATCGTCGACGAGGTCCTCGATGCGGTGCCAGAGCGCCATCGAGGTGTTGGAGAGCGGGATCTCCGCGACGTGGCGGGCGAGCTGGCGCACGCCGCCGGCATTGACGCCGGAGGCATGGCGGCCGGCATGGTCTTTCTCGATCAGGATGACCGAGAGCCCGCGCATCGCGCAGTGCAGCGCCGTCGAGCAGCCATGGATGCCGCCGCCGATGACGATGACGTCGGCGCTGCGGCGCCCTTCGCTCACCGCACCACCGCTTTGACGGCGGCGTCCGTCGGCGGCAGCGCGGCGAGCTCGGCCAGCGTCACCGGCTTCACCGGCGGGCGCAGCCGGTAGTAGCCGGTCTCCTCGGCTGAGACGCCGCGCTCCTGCGCGATCAGCTCGACCACGGTCGGGCCGCAGAGACGGCCCTGGCAGGGGCCCATGCCGCAGCGCAGGAAGGCCTTCATCTGGTTGGGGCCGGTGACGCCGAGGCGCCGCGCCGTGTCGCGGATCTGGCCGGCCGTGACCTCCTCGCAACGACAGACGATGGTCTCGTCCGCCGGAGGCGCAAGGAATTGCGGGGCCGGGCGATAGAGCAGGTCGAGGAAGCGCCGCCCGCGCAGGCTGCGGGCCAGTTCGGCCTGTGTGGGGGCTGCCTTTTCGTTGCGCTCGGCTTCCGAGAGCCGGCCGAGCCGGCGGGCGGCGTCCAGCGCCGCGATCTCGCCGCGCAGCGCGGCGCTTTCGGCGCCACCGATGCCGGCCCCATCACCGGCAATCGCGATGCCGGGGATCGAAGAGGCGAACCACTCGTCCACCGTCGGCGTCCAGCAATGCTGGACTGTATCGAAGTGCTGCGCGCAGCCGGCGGCATTGGCGAGGTTGATGCCGGGGATGACGCCCTGATGCAGCAGGAGCGCGTCGCAAGGAATCGTCTCGGTCGCCCCGCCACGCGTCACCGTCACACCCGTGACCTTGCCGGCGCCTTGCGCCGCCAGCGCGGTGACGCCGGTCTTGAAGGGCAGCTTGCCGCGCGCCGCGGCCATCAGCTTCAGGCCCTTGGCGAGATAGGGCGAGCGCAGGAAATCGGGAAACGCGGCGATGGCGGCGAGCCAGTTGCGGCGCGGCGTGGTGTCGAGCACCGCGACGATGTTGGCGCCGGCCGCCGCGAGTTGGCCGGCGAGCAGATAGAGCAAAGGGCCGCAGCCAGCGATGACGGTGCGGCCGCTCGGCACGAGGCCCGAGGCCTTGAGCGCGATCTGGGCGGCGCCGGCCGTCATGACGCCCGGCAGGGTCCAGCCGGGAATCGGGAAGGGCCGCTCCTGCGCGCCCGTCGCCAGGATGACCTGACCGGCGGCGATCAGCCGGGCCTGTCCGCCCAGCGAGAGGCCGAGCTCGAAGCCGCCGGCCTCGTCGGGCGCGACCGACCAGACGGTGCAGCCCGGCGCATAGGCGGCGTTCGTCGGCCGGAGCCGGTCGACCAGCGCCCCGCCCTTCCAGTAATCCTCGCCCAGCACGGCGCGCGGCGTGACCGGCGTCGTGGTGATGGCGCGGTAGATCTGGCCTCCGGGTGCGGGGTTCTCGTCGGCCAGCAGCACGGAAAGGCCGAGTTCGGCCGCGCGTGCGGCCGCCGCGAGCCCGGCCGGGCCGGCACCGACCACGGCGATGTCGTAATGCTCGGCAACCTGGCCGATGGTCTCGATCGGGATCATGACTGGGCCCCATCGGGATGGCGGCGCCCGGCCTGGGTTTCGATCCGCATGCCCTCGCGCAGCGGCACGAGGCAGCCCTGGCGGTTGCCGACGCCGTCGATGACGACGAGGCAGTCGAAGCAGACGCCCATCATGCAATAGGGCCCGCGATCCGCGCCCGAGACCGGCGTCTGGCGGCAGGCCTGGATTCCGTTGGCGAGCAGCGCAGCCGCGACCGTGTCGCCGGCGCGCGCCGTCAGCGCGCGACCATCGAAGGTGAAGCCGAGCGCCTCGGCCGGCTTCGCCTCATGCATGGGCCGGAACATGGAACCTCCGTGCGGAAAAGGCATCGAGCGTGTCCGGCAACCCGCCCGACAGGATGGCGGGGGCGAGCGTCAGGACATGGTTGGCAGCCAGCGTCACGCCGGAATGGCAGGTGACGACGAAGGCACCAGGATGGCTGAGCGACTGATCGTAGATCGGGAATCCGTCCGGGCTCATCACCCGCAGCGCCGACCAGGAGCGCACCACGTTCAGCCCCGCCAGCCGCGGGAACATCCGAACCGCGCGCTCGGCCATGACCGAGAGGATCGGCTGGCCGACCACGGTGTCGAAGCCGCGATCCTCCTGGCTGTCGCCGATCATGATGCCGCCCTCGTCGGTCTGGCGGATCGTCACCATCGGGTTGTGCAGGAAGGCGTCCGTCTTCTCGGTGACGATGATCTGGCCCTTGCTCGGCTTCACCGACGCGTCGAGCCCGACCATGGGGGCGAGCCTCGCATTGCCGAGGCCGGCCGCGAGCACGACCTTGCCGGCCGCGATCTCGCCGAAGGCGCCTTTCAGCCGGAAGCCGCCCGCGTCCGAGGTGATGCTGTCGACGGTGCAGTTGGGGCGATAGTCGACGCCGCGGCGCGCGCTGGCGTCGCGCAGCGCCCGGAACAGCTTGAGCGAATTCACATGGCCGTCGAGCGGGCTGTAGACCGAGCCGACCACATCCTTCCCGATGTCGGGCAGGCGGCGCTTGGTCTCGTCATGGTCGAGGATCTCATAGGGGAAGTCGCTCAGCGACATCTGGTTGTGCAGCCGCTGCATGGTCTGGCGGCGCTGCTCCAGTTCGGCCTCGGACAGGCAGAGCATGAAGCCGCCGGGCTGGCTGTGGGCGACGTCGATGCCGGTGTCCTCGTGGAGCACCGCGGCGAGTTCGTGCCATTGCTCGGCCGAGCGGCGCGACCACATCGCATAGTCGGGCATGCCCAACCCCTTGGACTGGACCCAGACCAGCGCGAAATTCCCGCGCGAGGCGCGGAAGGCGACGTCGCCCTCGTCGAGGACGGTGACGCGGGCGCCGCCACGCGCCAGGCCGAGCGCCATGGCGCCACCGACGACGCCACCGCCGACGACGACGATGTCGGCTTCCGATGACAATGCTGAGATCGTCACGTCTGTCAGCCCTTTCCGGATCCGACGAAGAGGCGGTCGAGCCCGAACAGCCGGTCGAGCGCGAAGAGCAGGATCGCGGTCATGGCGATCAGGCAGGCGGAGACGGCCGCGATCAGCGGGTCGATGTTGTCCTGGATGTAGAGGAACATGCGCACCGGCAGCGTCACGGTCGCGGGCGAGGCGATGAACACGGTCATCGTGACCTCGTCGAAGGAGTTGATCGCCGCCAAGAGCCAGCCGGAGACGACGCCTGGCAGGATCAGCGGCAGCGTCACCCGGCGGAAGACCGTGGCCGTGCCGGCGCCGAGCGAGATCGCGGCATGCTCGATGCGCCGGTCGATGCCATAGGAGGCCGCCAGCACGAGCCGCAACGCGAAGGGGATGACCACGATGATGTGGCTCAGCACCAGCCCGACGAAGGTGCCGGAGATGCCGATCTGCGTGAAGAAGCGCAGGAAGGCGATGCCGAGCACGACATGCGGGACCATCAGCGGCGACATGAACAGCGCCGTGATCGCCTCGCGTCCGGGGAAGCGGTAGCGCGCGATGGCGAGCGCCGCCGGCACCGCAAGCCCGATCGCGATGGTCGAGGACAAGGCCGCCAGCCAGAGCGAATCGCGGAAGGCGCGGATGAACTCAGGGTAATCGAAGATCGCCCTGAACCAGCGCAGGCTCGGGCCGCGCGTCGGCAGCGAGAGATAGCCCTCGGGCGTGAAGGCGACGACGCAGACGATCAGCAGCGGCGCCAGCATGAAGACGACGAAGAGCCCGTGGAAGATCAGCGCGGGGATGCCGTTGCGTCTCATTCGAACACCTGTGCGTAGCGGCGCTCGATCAGGCGGTTGGAGCCGACGGTGATCAGCACGAGCGCGACGAGCAGCAGCGTCGCCACCGCGGCGCCGAGCGGCCAGTTCAGCGTGTTGAGGAACTCGTCATAGGCCAGCGTCGAGGCGACCTTCAGACGGCGCCCGCCGATGATCGCCGGCGAGGCGAAGGCGCTCGCCGCCAGCGCGAAGACGATGATCGAGCCCGAGAGAATGCCCGGCACGATCTGCGGCAGGATCACACGGCGCCAGATCGTCAAGCGGCCGGCGCCGAGCGAGAGCGCCGCGTTCTCGATCTGCGGGTCGAGCCGCTGCAGCGAGGCCCAGACCGCGAGGATCATGAAGGGGATCAGCACATGGATCAGCGCGATGACGACGCCGGTCTCGGTGAACATGAATTCGAGCGGCGTCTTGATCAGGCCGAGCGCGATCAGCCCCTGGTTCACGAGGCCGGTGGAGCCCAGGAGCAGCGCCCAGCCGAGCGTGCGCGCCACGACCGAGACCAAGAGCGGGCCGATGATCACCAGCAGGAAGGCGCTGCGCCAGGCCGGCGACATCCGGTTGAGGATATAGGCCTCGGGCACGCCAATGACGATCGCCGCCAGCGTCACCAGGAAGGCGATGCGGAAGGTCCGCATGAAGATTTCGAAGAAATAGGAATCGGTGAAGACCTCGATCCAGTTCTTCAGCGTGAATTCGGGGACGATGCCCTTGTACTGCCCCCAGTCGTAGAAGGAGAGCAGCACGGTCATGCCGAGCGGGATGATCACCAGCCCGAGGAAGACCAGCAGCGCCGGCCCCGTCAGCAGGAAGGGCGCGTTGCGCTGCGTGACGACACCGCTCATGCCGCCGCTCCGGCGGGCAGGAGGGCTGCGTCGGCGGCCGAGAAGCGTAGGCGCACCATCTCGCCCTCGCCCGGGACTGCGGCGCCATCATTGCCGCGCATCAGGGTGAGCGTGCCCGCCGCGCTCTCGGCGGCGAGCAGCCAATGCGTGCCCTGGAAGACGCGGCCCGTGATGCGGGCCTCGAGACCGGCCTCGCCGGCCAGCGCAAAGGTCAGGCGCTCGGGCCGGACGGCGAGCTGCAGCGGCCCCTTGCCGGCGCCCGGCAGCGGCAGGACGAAGTCCCCGACGGTGACCGCGCCCTGCCCGTCTCCGGCCGCGGCGAGCACGTTGGTCTTGCCGAGGAAGCTCGCGACGAAGGCGCTGGCCGGATGGTCATAAACCTCATGGGGCGCGCCGATCTGCTCGATCCGGCCCTGGTTCATCAGCACGATGCGGTCCGAGAGCGCCATCGCCTCGTGCTGGTCGTGGGTGACGAGGATCGTGGTGGTGCCGATCGAGCGCTGGATCTGGCGCAGTTCGCCCTGCATCTCCTCGCGCAGCTTGGCGTCGAGGTTGGAGAGCGGCTCGTCGAGGAGAAGCAGCGCCGGCTTGATCACCAGCGCCCGCGCCAGCGCCACGCGCTGCTGCTGGCCGCCCGACATGCGGCGCGGATAGCGATCGGCGAAGCCCTTGAGGCCGACCAGTTCCATCGCCGCGAGCGTCTGGCGGTCTCGGTCGGCCTTGGCGATGTCGCGCATCTCGAGACCGAAGGCGATGTTCTCCGCCACGGTCATGTGGGGAAAGAGTGCATAGCTCTGGAAGACGATGCCGAGACCGCGCTTGTTGGGCGCGACCGAGACCAGATCGGCGCCGTCGAGCCGGATGCCGCCGTGGTCGACATCGACGAAGCCGGCGATCATCTGCAGCGTCGTCGTCTTGCCGCAGCCGGAGGGACCGAGCAGCGAAACGAATTCGCCGCGCTCGACGGAGAGGTTCATGGCGTCGACGGCGGTGAAGCCGCCGAAGCGCTTGGTCAGGCCATCGAGGACGAGATGGGACATGGGACTTTCGACGGTTTCAGCGCAAAGATCGGGCGTCATGGTCGGGCTTGAGCCGACCATCTCAGGACACCTGGGACGAGATGCCCGGGTCAAGCCCGAGCAGGATGGTGGAGACGCGCTCGTCACGCGATTCTCGGGTCGCCGCGTTGCGGCGCCCGAGAATGACGCGTGGAGCCTTACCGCTCGATCTCGCGATTCCAGCGCCGGGTCCATTCCTCGCGCTTGGCGTTGGCGATGTCCCAGTCGACGGCCTTCAGCGCCTTGACCTCGTCGCCATAGGGCAGGCCCTTCTGCTCGTCCTTGGTCAGGGTCACGGTCGTGTTGGCGGGGCCGAAGCCGGCGCCGGTGGCCATGATCTTCTGGATCGCGGGCGAGAGCATGAACTGGATGAAGGCGTTGGCCTCGGCCGGGTTCTTGGCGCCCTCGACCGGACAGGCGGCGACGCCGAGCGCGAAGCTGCCTTCCTTCGGGTAGACGAAGGCGACCGGGAAGCCGGTGTCGGCGAAGGCCTTGACGCGGCCCGAACCCCAGACGCCGAGCACGGCCTGGCCGTTCTGGAACAGCTCCGTCATCTTTGCCGGGGACGGCTCATAGGCGACGATGTTGGGGTTGATCTCGTCCTTGAAGGTCTTGAAGCCCGGCTCGATATTGGCCTCGCCGCCGCCGCCGATCTGCGCCATCGCGATCAGGGCATGCAGGCCATAGGTGTTGTTGATCGGCGGGGTGACGATCTTCTTGCCGTAGGTCTTCGACTTGAGATCGTTCCAGGACGTCGGCGCCGGCCAGTTGTTCTCGGCGAAGATCTTGGTGTTGTAGAACAGCCCCGTCGCGACGAGACCGAGGCCGACGCCCTTGTTGGACTTGAACCGCATCACCGGGGCGACGTCCTTGTAGACGGGGCCGTCGGTCAGCGTGCCGCAGAAGCCGAGCGCGACCGCCTGATAGGCCGGGCCGTCATCGACGATGGCGACGTCGATCTGCTGGTTGCCCTTCTGGGCCTGGAGCTTGGCGAGGGTGTCGGTCGAATTGCCGGCGACGTACTCGATCTTGACGTTGGCCTGCTTCTCGAAGACCGGCAGAATCTCCTTGCGCATGGTCTGTTCGAAGGAGCCGCCATAGCCGGCGACATACATCGTCTTCTGCTGCGCCATGGCCGCACCGGACGTCGCCAGCGCGGTGGTCGTCAGCAGCAGTCCAACCCAAGAGAACTTCATGAACCCCTCCTCATTTTTGCGAGTGATCCGTGAAGGTTCTGCGACAGATTGTAACGGGTCAAATCGAATCATTCGCGCAATCCATACGAAAATATTATGATCTGACTTTGCACGGCGGAAGCGATGCTGAATCCTCGTCAAATCGAAGCTTTTCGGACCGTCATCGTCACCGGAGGGGTGACTTCAGCGGCAAGGGCGCTGAATATTAGCCAGCCGGCCGTGACGAGATTGATCCACGATCTGCAGTATGTGCTCGGTCTGACGCTGTTCGAGCGGCGGGGAACGCGGCTCGTGCCGACGAACGAGGCGCTGTCGTTATACCGTGAGGTCGAGCGGCAGTTCGTCGGGCTCGAGCAGATCGAGAACACCGCCCGCAACCTGCGCGAAGGGCTGTCGGGCAGCCTGAGGATCGCAGCACTGCCGACCTTCAATGTCGGCTTCCTGCCGCGGCTGGTCGCTGCCTATATGAAAGACAAGCCCGGCCTCGAGATCGCGATCTACGGCAGCATCTCCTCGCAGGTGGTCGACTGGGTCGCGACAGGCTTCTGCGACATCGGCTTCGCGCAGTACCCGCTCGACTTCCCGCATATCGATGTCGAGCAGTTGCCCTCGGTGCCGGCCGTGGCCGTGCTGCCGGAGGGGCACAGGCTCTGCGAGAAGGCCGTCCTCGAACCGCTGGATTTCGTCGGCGAGCCCTTCGTCTCGCTGGCCGGATCGACGCAATGGCGCTACCGCACCGACGCCCTGTTCTCGGCCGCGCGGGTCACACGGCCAATCAAGGTCGAGACCCCGCTGTCCATGATCGCCTGCTCGCTGGTGGCGTCCGGGGCCGGGGTGGGAATCGTCGATCCCTACACGGCCGCGGAGTATCGCGGCCGCGGCATCGTCACCCGCCCCTTCCGCCCGGAGGTGCTCTACGACATCGGCGTCGTCTGGCCGGCGGGGCGCTTCCGCTCGCCGCTGGCGCTGGGATTCGTCGAGACGGTGACCGCGGCCATCCGCGACCTCGCAACCGCCAGCGAAATCGCGACGGCTCAGTAGGCGGCACGCAGATGCGGGCCGGTGTCGACGTCGACGATGCGCTTGCGCTCGACCTCGACCGGCTTGTCCCAGCCCCCGCCCAGCGCCTTGTTCAGCGAAACGAAGTTCGAGGTCACGGCGACGCGGCTCTGCAGCAGCGTGTCCTCGGCGCTGTAGAGCGAACGCTCGGCGTCGAGCACGTCGAGGAAGCTCGCGGCGCCCGACTGGTAGAGCGTGCGCGAGAGCCGCGCCGCCTCGCGATAGGAAGAGGCGGCGGCCGAGAGTTTGCCGGCGCGCTGGCGCTCCTTGGCGAGGTTGACCAGCGAATTCTCGACATCCTGCAGCGCGGTCAGCACGGCCAGCCGCAGCGCCGCGTCGGACTGGTCGCGCTGCGCCTGCGCGACCTCGACCGCGGCGCGCAACTCGCCGCCGTTGAAGATCGGCACGCTCAGCGTCGGACCGAAGGACCAGCCGATCGAGGAGTTCTTGGCGAGGTCGCCGGTCTTCAGCGCGGTGGTGCTGATGGCCCCCGTCAGGCTGATGCTCGGATAGAGCGCCGCTTCCGCCTGGCCGATCCTGGCCGTCGTCTGGGCGAGTTGGCGCTCGGCGCGGCGGACATCGGGACGGTTGACCAGAACATCGGCCGGGATGCCGGCCGGCGGCGTGCCGCGCGCGGCGGGGATCGGCCCGCCCGAGCCGAGGAGGCCGGCGAGCGCGGTCGGCGGCTCGCCGGTGAGGATACCGAGTTGGTGGAGGCTCTGCGCGTAGGCCGCTTCGAGCGTCGGGATGGCGGCCTCGGTCGTCGCGGCCTGGGCGGCGGCGCGCTCCGCATCCAGCGCCGAGGCAGTGCCGGCGGTGAAGCGATTGCGTGTCAGGCGCTCCGTCTCGCGCTGCGAGGCAGCGGTGCGGCGGGCGAGCGCGATACGCGCCTGCGCGCCGCGGGCTTCCGCATAGGTCGTCGCGACGTCGCCGATCAGCGTCAGCAGGGTCGCGCGCAGATCCTCGTCGGCGGCGTCGACGCCATAGGTCGCCGCCTCGACATTGCGGTAGTTGGCGCCGAACAGGTCGAGCTCGAAGCTCGCATCGAAGCCGGCCTGATACAGGCTGGAGGTGACGTTGGAGCCGCTCGACGAGGTCGCGGCTGAGGAGCGCGAGCGCGTCGCCGAGCCCTGCCCGTCGACCTGCGGCAGGAGCGCGCCGATCGCCTGGCGGCGGGTCGCGCGGGCCTCGCGGATGCGCGCCTTGGCGGAGGCGACGTCGAGATTGCCGGCGACGGCGCGCTCGACGATCGCGTTCAGCTTGCGGTCGCCGAGCTTCTTCCACCACCCGCCGAGCCGCGCCGCGTCGAGCGGCTTGGTTGTCTTCGGAGCGTTGCCCCACTGGCCGGGCAGCAACTGGCCGGGCGTCACATAGTCGGGCCCGACGGCACAGCCGGCGAGCGTCATCGTGACAAGGCCGATGCCGGCCCAGCGGGCGAGAGGCGTCTTGGTCATCCGTGTCATCTCAATGCGCCTCGATCGTCGCCTCGGCCGGCTTTTCGGCCGGAGCCTTGCGCCAGCGCCTCACCGTCCCGGCGACGATGACATAGAGCAGCGGCACGAAGAACACGCCGAGCACGGTGGCGGCGATCATGCCGCCCATGACGCCGATGCCGATCGCGTTCTGGCTGCCGGAACCCGCGCCGGTCGCGACGGCCAGGGGCAGCACGCCGAGGATGAAGGCAAAGGAGGTCATCAGGATCGGCCGCAGGCGCTGGCGGGCCGCATCGACGGTGGCCTCGACCAGGCCCTTGCCCGCCGCTTCCTGCTCGATCGCGAATTCGACGATCAGGATCGCATTCTTGGCGGCGAGGCCGATGGTCGTGAGCAGGCCGACCTTGAAATAGACGTCGTTGCTCTGGCCGAAGAGCGTCGCCGCGGCGAGCGCGCCGAAAATGCCGATCGGCACCGAGAGCATCACCGCGAAGGGCACCGACCAGCTCTCATAGAGCGCCGCCAGGCAGAGGAAGACGACCAGCATGGCGAGCGCATAGAGCGCCGTCGCCTGGCTGCCCGAGAGCCGCTCCTGATAGGACAGGCCGGTCCATTCATGATTGAAGCCGGGCGGCAGCTTCTGGGCGATGGCGTCGATCTGGTCCATCGCCGCGCCGGAGCTGATGCCCGCGGCCGCCGCGCCTTGGATGTTGACGGCCGACGCCCCGTTGTAGCGCTCGAGCCGCGGGGAGCCATAGGTCCAGTGGCCCGTGGCGAAGGCCGAGAACGGCACCATCGATCCGCCGCTGTTGCGGACATACCAGCGGCCGATATCCTCCGGCTGCATCCGGAACGGCGCGTCGGCCTGGACATAGACCGACTTCACACGGCCACGGTCGATGAAGTCGTTGACATAGGCCGAGCCCCAGGCGGTCGAGAGCGTGGTGTTGATGTCGCCCAGCGAGAGGGTGAGCGCGCTCGCCTTCTCCTGGTCGATCTCGACGGCGTATTGCGGCGTGTCCTCCTGGCCGTTGGGGCGCGTGCCGGTCAGCGACGGGTTCTGCGCGGCCATCCCGAGCAGCTGGTTGCGTATCTCCATCAGCCGCGCATGGCCGGCGCCGGCGACGTCCTGCAGGTAGAACTCGAAGCCGGCGCTGTTGCCGAAGCCCTGGATCGAGGGCGGGGCGAGCGCGAAGACCATGCCGTCTTTGATGCCGCGGAAGACGCCCATGGCGCGCCCGGCCACGGCCTGGGCCGAGGCCTGCTTGCCGACGCGCTCCTCGAAGGGCTTGAGCCGCACGAAGGCGATGCCGACATTCTGGCCAGCGCCGCTGAAGCTGAAGCCGCTGACGGTCAGAACGCCCTCGACGAGGTCCTTCTCCTGCTCCTGGTAATGCCGACGGACCTGATCGAGCACGGCGAGCGTGCGGTCCTGCGTCGCGCCCGCCGGCAGCTGGACGATGGTGAAGAGGACGCCCTGGTCCTCGTCCGGCAGAAAGGAGTTGGGCAGCCGCGCGAACAGATAGGCCATGCCGCCGCCGATCAGCAGGAAGACCAGCATGAAGCGCAGCGGCCGCGCGATCATGCCGGCGACGCCGGCAGTGTAGCCGTTCAGCGTCTTGTCGAAGCCGCGGTTGAACCAGCCGAAGGGGCCGGTGCGCGCGGCATGCTCGCCGGCGGGCTTGAGCATGGCGGCGCAGAGCGCCGGCGTCAGGATCAGCGCCGTGACGACCGACAGCGCCATCGCGGTTACGATCGTGATCGAGAACTGGCGATAGATGATGCCCACCGAGCCGCCGAAGAAGGCCATCGGAACGAAGACCGCCGCGAGCACGGTGGCGATGCCGACCAGTGCGCCGGTGATCTCGCCCATCGACTTGATGGTCGCCTCCTTGGGCGAGAGCTTCTCCTCCTGCATCACGCGCTCGACGTTCTCGACGACGACGATGGCGTCGTCCACGAGCAGGCCGATGGCGAGCACCATCGCAAACATCGTCAGCGTGTTGACGGAGTAGCCGGCCACCGCGAGCACGCCGAAGGTGCCCAGCAGCACGACCGGGACGGTGATCATCGGGATCAGCGTCGCGCGGAAGTTCTGCAGGAAGACGTACATCACGATGAAGACGAGGATGATCGCCTCGAACAGCGTGTGGACGACCTTCTCGATCGAGACCTGCACGAAGGGCGTCGTGTCGAAGGGATAGACGACGTCGATGCCCTCGGGCAGCGTCGGCTTGAGGCGGTCGATCGTCGCTTTGACCGCCGCGGCGGTGTTCAGCGCGTTGGCGCCGGTCGCGAGGCTGACGGCGAGGCCGGTCGCGGGGGCGCCGTTGTAGCGGGTGGCGGTGGTGTAGTCCTTGGCGCCGAGCTCGACGCGCGCGACGTCGTTGAGCCGCACGATCGAGCCCGACGAGCCGCTCTTGAGGATGATGTTCTCGAACTGCCCGACCGTCTGGAGACGGCTGACGGCGGTGACGGTGGCGTTGAGCTGCTGGCCCTTGACCTGGGGCAGGCCGCCGAGCTGGCCGGCCGAGACCTGGACGTTCTGCGCCTGGATCGCCGTGACCACGTCGCTGGGCATCAGCGCGTATTTCTGCAGGCGCTCGGGATCAAGCCAGATCCGCATGGCGTAGCCCGCGCCGAAGAGCTGGGTCGAGCCGACGCCCGGCACGCGCTTGAGCGTGTCGTTGAGGGTCGAATCGACATAGTCGGCTAGGTCGTTGGTCGACATCCGCCCGTCGCGCGAGACAAAGGCGGCGACCATCAGGAAGCCCGTCGAGGCCTTGGCGACGGTGATGCCGGTGTTCTGCACCGTCTGCGGCAATTGCGCGGTGACGAGCTGCAGCTTGTTCTGCACCTGCATCTGCGCGACGTCGGGGTCGGCGCCGCTGGTGAAGGTCAGCGTGATCGTGGCCTGGCCCGAGGAGGTCGAGGTCGCCGACATGTATTGCAGGTTGTCGACGCCGGTCATGCCCTGCTCGATGACCTTCGTCACCGAGTTCTCGACGGTCTGGGCGTCGGCGCCGGGATAGCTCGCGCTGATGCTGACCGTGGTCGGCGCGATCTGCGGATATTGCGAGACCGGCAGGGTGCGCAGGGCGAGCAGGCCCGCCAGCATGATGACGATGGCCACGACCCAGGCGAAGATCGGGCGCTCGATGAAGAAGCGGGACATGGCGCTCAGTTCTTCGCGGTCTGGCCGGGAGCCTGGCCGGCGGGCAGGGCGGCCTGGCGGTTGGCGGCCTTGAGCTCGCCGCTGGCCTCGTCGATCGTGACCTCGTTGCCGGTGACGGTCTGGCCGGCGCGCACGAGCTGCGCGCCCTCGACGATGACGCGGTCACCGTCCTTCACGCCCTGCTCGACCAGCCAGTTGTTGCCGACATTGCGCGAGGCCGCGAGCACGCGTTCCTCGACCTTGCCGTCGGCGCCGACGAACTTGGCCGTCGCCTCGCCCTTGGTGTTGCGGCCGACGGCGCGCTGGGGAACCAGGAAGCTGTTCTCGGCGATGCCCTCCTGGATGACGGCGCGCACGAACATGCCAGGCAGCAGCAGGCGGTCGGGATTGGGAAACTCGGCCCGCACCGTGAAGGTGCCGGTGGTCTCGTCGATATTGGCCTCGGCGAATTCGAGCTTGCCGGTCTGCGCGTATTCGGTGCCGGTATCGAGCTTGAGCTTCACCGCGACGTTCGGCCCGGTGAAGCGCAGGCGCCCCTCGGCCACCGCGCTGCGGAACTTCAGCAGATTGGTGCTGGACTGGATGACGTCGACATTGATCGGGTCGAGCTGACGGATCGTGGTCAGGGCCGTCGTCTGGTTGGCGGTGACCAGCGCACCCGGTGTCAGCGTCGAGCGGTCGACGCGGCCGCCGATCGGGGCCGTGACCTTGGTGAAGCCGAGATTGATGCGGGCCGTGTCGAGGCTCGCGCGGGCGGAGGCGACGTCGGCCCGGGCCTGGGCGAGCTGCGCGACGGCGTCGTCGTTCTCCTGCTTGCTGATCGCGTTCTGGCGGATCAGGTCGCGATAGCGATCGACCTTGGCCTGGGCGTTGGGCACCGCCGCCTCGGCGCGGGCGAGCGCGGCTTCGGCGCTGTCGAGCGCCGCCTGATAGGGGGCGGGGTCGATCTCGTAGAGCAGATCGCCGGCCTTGACCTCGCTGCCCTCACGAAACAGGCGCGTCTTGACGAGACCGCCGACCTGAGGACGCACCTCGGCGACGAGGCTGGCGGCGACGCGGCCCGGCAGCTCGGCGCTGATGGCAACGGGCTTGGACCGCAGAACGACCACGCTGACCTGAGCCTGGGGCTGGGGCGGCGGGGCGGCGGCCTTCTCGCTGTTGCAGCCGGCCAGAGCGATGCCGAGAACGGCGGCCCCTACGAGGAGCATCGGCCGAACGGGGACGGAGCGGTGACGGGACATGCAGTGTCTCTTTTTGGAAACTCTCGGGTTTCTTAACGCTTGATTTCTCGGCCTGTCAAACCCAAAGATGTTTCCCGGGAGTGACGGTTAATGATTGATCACGAGATTCGGGCGGGCGATGGCGGGCCGGTACGAGCCCGCGGACGGCCCAAGCAGCGACCCGATTCCGAAGAGCGCCAGCGCATCCTCGCCATCGCCTGCGAGCTTTTCCTGGATGTCGGCTATGGTGGCACGACGATGGATGCGGTGGCCGGTCGCTGCGGTATTTCCAAGAAGACGCTCTACCGCCTGTTTCCGGCCAAGACCGACCTGTTCAAGGCGATGGTTGCCGATCACCGGCGGACCATGCTCGCCCTGCCCCGTCCCGACGACGATCTGCCGCCGGCAGAAGCGCTCGCGGCCATCTTTCGGCTCGACATCGCCGAGGTCGAGAACCGCGAGCGTCTCGCCTTCATCCGGCTGGCCGTTGCCGATGCCGACCGCTATCCGGAAATCGGCGAGGCGATCGCGATGGAAGGGGCGCAGGCGGCGCTGAATTTGCTGGCTGATTGGCTCGGCCGACAGCAGGCACGCGGCGTGCTGCGGCCCTTCCCGCCCGAGGCGGCGGCCCGCATGCTGATGGACATGGTGTTCGGCGTGCTGGTGAAGCGCTATCCGGGCGATTCGCTGCTGTCCAGCGAGCAGCGGCTTGCGCATGCCAGGCGCTGCATCGAGGTCTTCCTGAACGGGCTGGCGGACCGGCCGGCTGCAGCTTGAAGCCCCGCCGCGGGCCAGGCTCAGCAGCAGCCGAGGCGCGTGACGTAATGTCGGGTGACCGCGCTCTCCAGCGCCGGGAGCGCTGCGACGAGGCCGGCGCGATCGGCGATGCCGGCGCGGTAGATGCCGCGCAGCTCGTCATGGACCGCATCGAGATCGACGCCCAGCACACGGCCATGGGCGACGATGCTGCGCCCGTCCACGATCAGCTCGCGGATCTGGCGGCGGGTGGCGCGCGCGAACATCAGCTCCAGCGGATCGACCGGCATCAGCGCGTCCTCGTCGAGCGCGGCGCGGTCGAGGATCAGCAGATCGGCCGCCTGCCCTTCCGCGAGTTGGCCGCCTGCCGGCGCGCCGAGCGCGATGCGCCCGGTCTCCAGCGCCATGGCGAGCGCGTCGCGGGGCTTCAGTTTCTGGTCGAAGCCCCAGCCGCCATGCAGCGACCAGAGCAGGCGCAGTTCCCGCAGCGCGTCGTCATCCTCGTCGAAGGCCTGGCCGTCGACGCCGAGCGCGACCTTGCAGCCGCGTGCCGCCATCTCGGCCACAGGCGCCAGCCCCGAACGCAGCGCCAGGTTGGAGGAGGTGTTGGTGGCGATGACGCAGCCGGCCTCGGCGATCATCTCCAGCTCGTCGGGCCGCACCCAGACGCAATGGGCCAGCGTCAGCCGCGGCGAGAGCAGGCCGATCTCCTTCCAGCGCTTGACCAGCCCGCCCGGATAGGTCCTGTCGGCCCAGTCGCGCTGGTATTTCGTCTCGAAGAGATGGGTGGTGACGCGGCGCCCGGTGCGGGCAGAGGCCTCGGCAATCGCCTCCCAGAGCGAGTCCGAGCCCCATTGCGGGCCGTTGGGCGCATACTGGACATCGACCATCGGGCCGGCGATGGCCGCCGCGACGGCGTCGACGCGGGCGATCTGCTCGGCGATCGGCAGCATCGGCGACAGATAGCGCGCCTCGATCTCGGCCCGGACGACGGGGTCGAGATCGTCCAGCACCGGGGCGTGGTCGCCATAGACCAGCGGGTTCTGGTCGCGCATGCCGACGCCAAAGGCGATGCGCACACCAATGTCGCGCGCGGCGCGGGCCATGGCCGTGGCCTCGGTCGGCAGATCGGTCAGGCCCATCGGCCGGACATGGTGGATCATCACCGCGCCCTGGCCACCGAGCGCGGCGCGCCCCAGCGGCGCCAGCGTCGCGAGATAGGGATCGACCGGGGCAAACAGCGCCAGCCGGTGCAGCCAGAGCTCGAGCGGCCGGGCGAAGCCGCCGACCGAGCTGGTGCGGATCGGGCGGGCATGGTCATGGGCGTTGACCAGCGCCGGCAGCACGACGACGTCGTCCGCGCTACCCGCCGGCACACCGGCGATCGCGGCGATGCTGCCGCCCTCGATCGTCAGCGCGGTGTCCTGCAGGCTGCGACGGGCGTCGAAGGCCTGGCCGGCGGTGATCTGGCGCACAATCGGTCTCCGTCGCGATAGGGCCCTGCCCCGGCCTCAGGCCGAGGCGACGTCGGTCTTGCGGTGGGCCCAGCCGGTGACGCGCCGCTCGATCAGAGAAAACAGCACGTAGAGCGTGACGCCAAGCCCGGCCAGGACGAAGAGCCCGGCGAAGACGAGGGGCACGTTGAAGCTCGACGAGGCGATCATCATCATGTTGCCGATGCCGCGGTTGGAGGCGACGGTCTCCGCCACCACCGAGCCGACGAAGGCGAGCGTGATCGCGACCTTCAGAGCGGCGAAGAAATAGGGCATGGCGCGCGGCAGGCTGACATTCCAGAGAATGTCACTCTTCGACGCCTTCAGCGTCTTCATCACGTCTTCGAGCTCGGGCTCGACGGTGGCGATGCCGGTCGCGACGTTCACGACGATCGGGAAGATGCAGATGATCATCGCGGTCAGGATCGCCGGCACCGTGCCGGCGCCGTACCAGAGCACGAAGATCGGCACGACCGCGACCTTGGGGATCGAGGAGAAGCCGACGAGCAGCGGATAGGCGGTGTCGTAGGCGAGCTTGGACGAGCCGATCAGGATGCCCAGCAGCAGCCCGATCACGACGCCGATGCCGAAGCCGACGATCGTCGTATAGAGCGTCTGCCAGGTATGCGGCCAGATCGCCGGCCAATACTGGATCAGCGCCGCGATGATCTGGGTCGGGCGCGGCAGCAGGATGTCGGAGATGCCCGCCATCAGGCAGAACAGCTCCCAGAACACGAAGACGCCGATGATGAGCGCCGTCGAGGCGCCCTTCTCGCGGATGATCTCACTGACGCGTTCCATCAGAGTCCCTTCCTCACGCCGCGCCGGGCGCATGGTTGACGATGCCGGTGCCGCCACGGGCGCCGACGATCATCGCCCGCAGGCGCTGGTTCAGCGCCACGAAATCCGGTTCGAAGGTCATGTCGATGGTGCGTGGCCGCGCCAGCGCGACCGGTGAATCGTCGAGGATGCGGCCGGGCCTGGCGCTCATCACGCAGATGCGGTCGGCGAGATAGGCGGCTTCCTTGAGGTCGTGCGTGACCAGAAGCACGGTGAGCTTCTTGGAGAGCCAGAGGTCCTGCATGATCGCCCAGAGCTCCTCGCGGGTGAACTGGTCGAGCGCGCCGAAGGGCTCGTCCAGCAGCAGGAGATCGGGATCGTGGATCAGGGCGCGGCAGAGATTGGCGCGCTGCATCATGCCGCCGGAGAGCTGCCAGGGATATTTGTCGCCGAAGCCGCCCAGCCCGACCTGCGCCAGCAGCGCCTCGACCCGGTCGCGGTACTCCGTCTTGCGCTTGGACCGGTAGCCCTGCCGGAAGGGCGGCACGATCTTGAGCGGCAGCATGACGTTGTCGCGGATGTTGAGCCAGGGCAGCAGCGTCGGGTTCTGATAGGCCATGCCGATGCGGATCGGCGTCGCGCCGATCTCGCGGCCGGCGACGAAGACATGGCCGGTCGAGGGCGCCAGCAATTCGCCGACCATCTTCAGGATCGTCGACTTGCCGCAGCCCGAGGGGCCGACGAGGGCAACGAACTCCCCCTCGGCGATCTTCAGCGAGGTCGGCGCCAGCGCCTGCACCGCCTTGGCGCCGCGGCCATAGGTGATCGAGGCCTGCTCGAACTCGATGAAAGTCGTGGCCGGGGCTGTCTCGCCCGGCCGGATATCGGTGAGGATGGCGTTCACGAACCCGCTCCCTTGGCGCTGCCGGCCGGCCCTTGCAAACAGGCGGCCAGCGTCTGGTCGGCGTTGCGGATGGTGGGTTTCGGCATGGCCTGGATCGCCGTGACCTGCCGGCCCCAGCCGCTCGTCTCGGGCACGAGCTTGCGGTCGCGCTGGACGAAGCGGCCGCGCACCAGCGTGTGGACGGGCACGCCCGTGACGGTGACGCCCTCGAAGGGCGTGATCTTGCCGCGCGAGTGCAGGGCGTCGGCCCGGATCGTCTCTGTCCGGTTCATGTCGACGACGGCGATGTCGGCTTCCGCGCCGGCCTCGATGCGGCCCTTGGCGGGCCAGAGCCCGAAGGCCTTGGCCGGCTTCTCGGCCGAGATCGCAACGTAATGCTCCAGCGTCAGGCGGCCTTTCGAGACCTCGTTCAGCATCAGCGGCATCTGCGTCTCGACGCCGGGGAAGCCGCAGTCGGCCTGCCAGATGACGTCCTTGGTCTTCTCCTCGACCGTATGGGGCGCGTGGTCGGTCGCGATCATGTCGACAACGCCCGATTGCAGCGCCGCCCAGATCGCTTCCGAATCCGAGGCTTCCCGCACCGGCGGGTTGACGCGGATGATCGAGCCGAGCCGCGCATAGTCGCGCGAGTCGAGCAGGAGATAGCAGGGGCAGGTCTCGCCGGTGATCTCGACGCCGCGGGCCTTGGCCTCGGCCAGCGGGCGCAGTTCGGCGGCTGAAGAGATGTGCAGGATGTGGATGCGCGCGCCGGTCCACTCCGCCAGTTCCGCCGCGCGGCCGACGGCTTCCGCCGCGACGATGGCGGGGCGCGCCGCGATATGGGCGAGCGGGTCGTTGCGGCCGGCCTCCATCAGGCGCTTCTGGCGCCAGGCCATGATCGAGGCCGTCTCGGCATGGAGCGAGATGCGCAGGCCCGAGGGCGCGATGATCTCGAAGCCCTCCAGCATAGCCCCCGTCGAGGGCGACGGCAGATTGCCGAAGGTGTTGCCCATGAAGCATTTGAAGGCGTTGACGCCGCCCTCGATCAGGCCCTGGAGCTCGTCGATGTTGTCCTCCGCCAGCAGCCCGTAGATGCCGTAGTCGACATGGGCCTTGGCGGCGGCCTCCTGCTTCTGGCGCAGTTCCTTGACCGAGCGCGTCGGCGGGTTGGTGTTGGGCATCTCGAAGACGGTGGTGGTGCCGCCCATCGCAGCCGCCGCGCTGCCGGTGCGCCAGTCCTCCTTATGGGTGTAGCCGGGCTCGCGGAAATGGACATGGACGTCGATGGCGCCGGGCAACAGGAACTGGCCGGACACGTCGACCGTTTCGCGCGCCGCCGGCATCGCGGCCGGCGCGCCGACCAGCGCGATCAGCCCGTCCTTGATCGCGACATCGGCACGATAGCGGGTCTGACCGGTCACGACGGTGCCGCCCGTGAGGACGAGATCGGCGATGAAGGGCGTGTCTGTCACGGCTTCACTCACAGCATGGCCCAGCCGCCATCGACCGGCAGGTCGACGCCGGTGATCTGGCGGGAGACGTCGGAGGCGAGGAAGAGGCAGGCATTGGCCACGTCCTCATCGGTCGAGACGCGCTTCAGCGCGTAGTCGGCGGCGTGCTTCTCGAAGGCGGCCTCCTCCGAAATGCCGAGGCGCTTGGCCATTTCGGGGACGACCTTGCCGCGGAAGCGCGGCCCGTCGACCATGCCGGGCGCGACGCAGTTGACGTTGATGCCATAGGGGCCGGCTTCGAGCGCGAAGCTCTTGGTGATGCCGCGCAGGCCCCATTTCGAGGCCGAATAGGCCATGCGCCCGGCCCGGCCGCGCATGCCGAAGGTGCCGCCGACATTGACGATCTTGCCGCCCTTCTGCGCGATCATCGCCGGCAGGCAGGCGCGCATGGTGTTGAAGCAGCCGCGCATGTTGAGATCGACGATCTCGTCGAACTCCTCCTCGGTCGTCTCCCAGCCGGTCTTGCCGATCGGCCCCGAGCCGCCGGCGACATTGACGAGGATGTCGATGCGCCCGCCATAGGCCGACAGCGTCTGCGCGATCGCGGCCTCGCAATCGCTGCCCCTGGTGATGTCGCAGGCGATGACGATGGCCTGCGCGCCATTCGCGCGGATCTCCGCCGCGACGGGCTCGATCGCGGCGGTGTCGCGGCCGATCAAGGCGAGCTTGCAGCCCTCGGCGGCAAACGCCCGGGTGACGGCGGCGCCCATGCCCTTGGCCGGGCCGGTGATGACCGCGACGCGGCCGGTGAGGTTCAGATCCATGCTTATGTTCTCGGCAATCGGGCAGGTGTTCGCGGGGGCTCTTGGGTTTGCTGTCATTCCGGGGCGCCCCGCAGGGGCGAACCCGGAATCCACGGGCGAGGTCGCGGCCAATCCGACCCTCAGGGTTCACCCGGTCGTGGGTTCCGGGTTCTCGCTGCGCGAGCCCCGGAATGACGGGTGAGGCTCACCCCAGCTTGGTGACGCGGTCGGCCAGGGGCGGCAGGAAGGCGCGGCTGAAGACCTCTTCGGGAGCCGGCACGCGCGGCAGGCTGTCGGCCTCGACGACGATCGCGATCGACTTCTTGAAGCGGGCGTCGTCGATATCGCCGATGCCGATCGTGGCGACCTCGGGATGGCTCATCTCCGAGGCGAGGGTGGCGACCAGGCGCTCCTTCTCGACGACCTTGTTGATCAGCGGTTCGCGCTTCGCCACCGCCTCGATCGCGGCGTCATTGTCCTTCAGCGTGTCCTTCAGTCCGCGGTTGATCGCGCGCAGCAGGCCTTTCAGCGCGTTGGGGTTCTCGGTTGCAAGCTTGCGCGAGGCGATCATGGCGTTGGAGTAGAGATCCATCCCGTAATCGCCGAAATTGATGAAGCGGAAGTCCTTGGCCGGGTCGATGCCGACGAGCTTGGCCGAGAAGGCGATGGTGTTGACGAAGCCGAAGACACCGTCGACCTGCCCGCGCTGCAGCATCTGCTCGCGCAGATTGGGCTGCATGTTGGTGATGGCGACCTTGGTGGCGTCGATGCCGGCGAGCTTGGCGAAGGCCGGGAAGAGCTTGAGCGCGCCATCATTGGCCGGCCCGCCGATGGTGCGGCCTTCGAGATCCTTCGGCGTCTTAATCGGCCCGTCGGCCTTGACCGCGATGGTGAAGGGCGGGCGGTTGTAGAGGGCCGAGATCGCCAGCGGCGTGGCGGCGCCCGGCTGGCTGCGCGCGACGAGCTGGATCAGCGCGTTGATGTCGCCGAAGCCGATGTCGTAGGAGCCCGAGGCGACCGCCCCGACCGCGGCGCCGGAGCCGTTGCCCTGGTCCATGACGATCTCGAGCCCTTCCTCGCGGAAGTAGCCGCGGTCATCGGCCAGGAAGAACCAGCCCTGCGGGCCCTGGTAGCGCCAGTTCAGGATCATTTTCAGGCGGGTGGGGGCCTGCGCCAGCGCCGGCCGCGGCAGGGCGGAGGCCAGTGCGGCGGCACCGGCCGCGAGGCTGAAACGGCGTCGGCTGATCGCGTGCGTCATGCGAACTCTCCCATCGCGGCCCTGTGCCGCGGCCATGGGAGAAGCCTAGGACGGCTTGACCGATGCCGTCTTGTGCTGACTTCTTGCATGATCTGTTCGTAAAACGCATCACTCAAAGGGCCGCGCCATGAGGCATCTGCGCCTGCTGAACTATATCGACGAGGTCGCGCGGGTGGGTTCGATCCGCAAGGCGGCGGAGCGGCTCAACATCACCGCCTCGGCGCTGAACCGGCGCGTGCAGGACGTCGAGGACGAACTCGGCACCAAGATCTTCGAGCGGCTGCCGCGCGGGGTGCGATTGAATGCAGCCGGCGAGCTGCTGATCCGGCACATCCGCAGCCAGCTCGCCGATATGGGCCGGGTGCGCTCGCAAATCGAGGACCTCTCGGGGTTCCGGCGCGGCACGGTCGCGATCGCCTGCAGCCATGCGCTCGCGCATGATTTCCTGCCGGTCGAGATCGCCGCCTATCGCAGCGCGTTTCCGCTCGTCGAGTTCGACGTGCGCGTCGCCAGCCATGGCGAGGCCCTGCGGGCGCTGGCGGGCTACGAGGTCGATCTCGCTTTGATCTTCCGGCTCGACACCAGCATCGGCTTCCAGATCATCGCGTCGGCCGAGCAGCGCCTCGTCGCGATCATGCGGCAGGACCATCCCCTCGCGAAGGAGGGCAGCATCCGCCTGCGGGAGTGCAGCGGCTACCCGCTGGCGCTGCCCGATCGCAGCTATGGCGGGCGTCAGCTGCTCGACCAGGCCGTCGCCAGGAGCTCGTTCAAGCTCGTCCCGGTGATCGAATCGAACTCCTTCGAGTTCCTGCGCAACTATGTCCGGCTGGAGGACGCGATCACGTTCCAGATCGAGATCGGCGCCCCCGCCAGCCTGAAACATCGCGACGGTCTGATCTCGCGCCCGATCGACGAGCGCGACATTCAGCCGGCCCGCTTCGCGATGGGCCAGCTCCACGGCCGGCCGCTGCCCGTGGCTGCCGCGAAATTCGCCGAACAGCTCGCCGCGCGCCTCGAGACCGGCCGGTCTAGAGCCATTTCGGAACGGTGACGCGCTCGAAGGCGACGAGCCCGTCGATCAGCCGGGCCGGATCGGGTTCGACGACGATGCCCTGCCGGTGGGCCGGCGGCAAAAAACCCTGGGCGATCATGTGGTCGATGAAGCCCATGAAGGGCTGGTAGTAGCCGGCGATGTCGAACAGCCCGGCCGGCTTGTCGAGATCGCCGAGCTGGTTGAGCGTCCAGGCCTCCATGAACTCCTCGAGCGTTCCGATGCCGCCGGGCATGGCGATGAAGCCGTCGGCGAGTTCGGCCATGCGCTCCTTGCGCGCGCGCATGCCGTCGACGATCTCGTGCCGGGTCAGCCCTTCGTGGAGATGGCCGAGATCGGCGAGGCGGCGGGTGATGACGCCGTGGACCGCCCCGCCCTGCGCGAGCACGGCATCGGCGACGACGCCCATCAGCCCCTTATGCGTGCCACCATAGATCAGCGTCAGCCCGCGCCGGCCGATCTCGGCCCCGAGCCGCGCCGCGCCCTCGCGATAGGCCTCGCCCAGCCCCGTGTTCGAGCCGCAGAACAGGGCGATGGCTTTCAGGTCTCTCGACATCGGCAGGGCTTCCTCGGATCGGGCGGACAGGACTGGCCCATGAAGGCAACCGGGCCAGGAAGGCAAGCGGGCGCAGCCGAGGGGCGCGTTATTTGCACTCGACAGTCCCTCCGGCCGCGGACCATCCTGCGGCCACGCCGCGCGGGAGCGATCATGACCCACCATCTCAAGGCTTCGCCCGAGACCTGCCACTGGGGCTATTTCGATGCCCGCGTACCGCCCGCGCTGACCATCGCCAGCGGCGAGAGCGTCACGATCGAATCCGTCAGCGGCACGGTCGAGACCCTCCCGCCCGCCGGCTTCCACGTTCCGCCCGAGTTGCACGCGATCCATGCGGCGCAGAAGGGCCTGCCCTTCGGCCCGCATATCCTGACCGGCGCGGTCGCGGTCGAGGGCGCCTGGCCGGGAGACGTGCTGCAGATCGACATCGAGGCGGTCTCGCTGCGGCAGGACTGGGGCTACAACCTCAACCGGCCGCTCGCGGGCACGCTGCCGGACGATTTTCCGCATTTCCACATGATGAACATCCCGCTCGACAAGGCGCGGATGGTCGGCACCCTGCCCTGGGGGCTGGAGCTGCCGCTGTCGCCCTTCTTCGGCGTGATGGGCGTGGCGCCGCCGCTGGAATGGGGGCGCTGCACCTCGATCATTCCGCGCGCCTTCGGCGGCAATCTCGACAACAAGGAGCTGGTGGCCGGCACGACGCTCTATCTGCCCGTCTTCGTGCCGGGCGCGCTGTTTTCGGTCGGCGACGGCCATGGTGTGCAGGGCGATGGCGAGGTCAACGTCACCGCGATCGAGACCGCCCTGTCGGGCACCTTCCGCCTGACGGTGCGCAAGGATCTGAAGTTCAGCTATCCGCGGGCCGAGACGCCGACCCATGTCATCACCTGCGGCATGGACCCGGATCTCGACCGCTGCGCCGAGAAGGCGCTGCGCGACATGATCGTGCTGATCGTCGAGCGCACCGGGATCACCCGCGAACAGGCCTATGCGCTCTGCTCGATGGCCGCCGACCTGCGCGTCACCCAGACGGTGAACCAGCACAAGGGCGTGCACTGCATGCTGAGAAAGAGCCTGCTCGAGCGGCGCTGACCGTCCGAACGACGACAGCCCCGCCCGAGGGGCGAGGCTGCGATTCGAGGCCGTGGGCGCCGGCTCGTCGCGCGCGAACGGGCCGGCATTGCCGACGGGTGGCGATCAGGCCTTGGCGCGAGGGGCGCGCTTGGCCTTGGCGGCCGGAGCGGCTGTCGCGGCTGCCTTGCGGCCCAGGCCCATCGACTTGGCGAGCGCCGAGCGCGCTTCGGCATAGGCCGGCGCGACCATCGGATAATCGGCCGGCAGGCCCCACTTGGCACGGTACTGCTCGGGAGTGAGATCGTATTTGCTGCTGAGATGGCGCTTCAAGGATTTGAAGGACTTGCCGTCTTCCAGGCAGATGATCGCCTCGGGCGTGACCGACTTGCGGATCGGCACGGCCGGCACCAGCGGCGCGGCCGGCGGGGGCTCCGGCTCACCGCCCAGCTTGGCAAGTGACGCATGGACACTCGCGATGAGTTCGGCGAGGTCGCCGCGCGGGACATTATTGCGGGCGACATAGGCTGAGACGATCGAGGTCGTCAGATCGAGCAGCTCTTCGTTATTATCTGCCATGGGGCGCTCCGATCGCAGGTAGAGGGTGGAAATGCTGTGAGAACAGATTCGGCCATAGGACGAAGACAAAGCGTTGTCTATCCGCGATTGAACGAAATCTAACCGAAAAGGTTGCCAAGCCCCTTCCGTGTCGCGAGAAAGTTGGGGATATGCACGCGCCGCGTGCAGTCTCATCGCTCGAAACAGGGTACGGCGCGCTCAGAACAGGAAGTCGTCGACATCGCCCTGCGCCGGTGCGGCGACGGTCACGGACACCGCCGCTCCGGCCACCGCCGGCAGCAGCGCGGCAACGATCGCCTGATGGATCGTGCGCTCGCCGACCATCGTGTAATTGGGCCAGACCTGGTCGTCGATGAGCTCCCGTACCGCTGCGGCCGCAGCCGGCTCGTCCGGCATCTGCGCCGTATCGCAGGAGCGCTCGAGTTCGGCGGCGCCCGAAGCGATCAGGTCGCTCATCGCACCGGCGTTCGAGAAGGACAGGCGCGCCTGGGCGACGACCGAGGCGAAGCCCCCGCCCTCCCGGGTGAGCTGGTCGAGGGCGGAACCCAGCCGGTCGCCGGCTCCGCGCATGGCCGCGAGCGAGGTCCCCATCGCTTCGTTCAGCGCCGCGAAATGGGCTGCGTCGAGCCCTCCGCCCTGCTTCAGCCCGCCCGAGGCCTGCTGCATCTGCGCGAAGGTCGGCGTGAGTTGCGCGGCATCGGCCGCGACCTGGTCGGCCGCGACCTTGAGCTCCTGGGCGATGACGACGAGGCTGCGGCCGCCGGTGCCGATGCGAGCCGCCCGAAGACCGGCATTCATGCCGATCAGGACGATGCTCGACACCGTGCCCGCCAGCGCCGCCACGGTCTGCTGGCAGGTTTCCAAAACCGTCGAGAGGGCCGCGGTCACCCGGTCGACGCCGGCGCGCGCGCGATCGCATTTGGCGAGCAGATCGGAGGCCTCGGCCAGATCCGCCTCGAGGTCGGCCAGGAAGGAGCCGGACTTGGCTCCGTCGCCCTGATAGAGCGAACGCACCAGATCGAGCAGGCCGGCGGTGTCTCCGGCCAGCACGGCCAGCGCGGCCTCGATCGAGTCGGCGTCCTGGGCCAGGATCTGCGCGCTCTCCTGAAGCTGGGCGGCTTCGAGGCGGCGCAGCACGGTGTCGGCGACCCGGCGCGCCTCGGCGTCCAGGCCGGCACCGGGGCCCGTGCCCGTCGCGACGGCGGAGAGCAGGCGCAGGGCCTTGATCGCGTGTTCGAGCTGCTGGCGGATGCTGTCGCCCGATTGCAGGGCGATGATGGCGCCGCCGGCCGCCATGGCGATCTTGCCAGAGTGGGTCGCGGCGTCGCTCGTCAGCACGACCCCGCGCTGCTGGCGCGCCGCCACCTCGGCGAGCGTCTGCTCCAGCTTGTCGGCGAGGCCCGCCAGGGCGAGCCCGTAATGCCCCTCGAAATCGCGCTGCGCCTCCAGCGCCGAGCCGAGCAGCACGCTGAGATGGTCGTGGTCGCGGGCACAGTTCTGGATGGTGCGCTGGGCCTGCGTCGTCAGGGCGACGATCTCGCTGGTAAAGTCGCCGAAGTCGCGGCCAGCGGCCTGCACCGAGACCGCCTCGATGCGGGCGCTGCGGGCCAAGATCGTGATCAGCCGCATGTGCTCGAGCAGGCGTTCGAGCGCCTGGGACGCATCCATGCTGTGGAGCGCGAGTTCCTGCAGCACGCCGGTCTCGTGGCGCAGCCCGTGATTGATGGCCCGCAGTTCGCCCGCCATTGTCGAGAGCGTGGTGCCGGCCTGGGCGATATCGTCGCCCGCCAGTTCGGCCGACAGCGTCGAGAGGCGTTCCTTCAGCCCCTCGAAGAGGCTCAGGCCCTCCCCGAGCTGCCCGCCCGCCCGGGCAAAGGTGACGTCGATCTCGCGGGCCGCGCCCTCGAGCGCCTGAATGATCCGCGGCAGGGCGGTGTCGTGCGCCGTCATCGTCATGCCCCCGCCACCACTCAACTCCAACGCCACACGCATGGAAATCCCCTCAGCCCGGCCCGCCCGTGGCCTGCGGCCAGGCCATGATCTCCTGCGGTACACGAGAGAGCTTGACGATCCGTTCCGCCGCGCCGAGGTCGATGGCTTCCTTCGGCATGCCGAAGACGACGCAGCTCTCGGCGTCCTGCGCCAGGGTGCGGCAACCGGCCTTGCGCATCTCCAGCAGGCCACGAGCGCCGTCGTCACCCATGCCGGTCATGATGATGCCGAGCGCATTGGCGCCGGCATATTGCGCGGCCGAGCGGAACAGCACGTCGACCGAGGGGCGGTGACGCGAGACATGCGGCCCGTCCTTGATGGCGACGCGGTATTGCTGGCCGACGCGCTGGAGCAGCATGTGGCGGTTGCCCGGCGCGATCAGGACACGGCCGGTCGAGACCTCGTCGCCATCCTCGGCTTCCTTGATCTCCATGGCGCAGAGGCCGTTCAGCCGTCTGGCGAAGGCGAGGGTGAACTTCTCGGGCATGTGCTGGACGATCGCGATGCCCGGGCAGTTGGCCGGGAGTTGCTCCAGCACCTCGCGCAGCGTCTCGGTACCGCCGGTGGAAATGCCGATGCAGACGATCTTGTCGGTCGAATGCCGCACGCGGCCGAGCACCGGCGGCGGCAGGATGGCATCCGCCGTCAGTTTCTTTTCAATCTGCATGCGCGGCTCGCGCGGGCGCAGCTTCGCCTGGGCGGCGGCGCGCACGGCGTGGCGCAGGCGGTCGGCCGTCTCCATCAGGGCCGCGCGGGTGTCGATCCGCGGCTTTGGCAGCACATCGACCGCGCCGGCCTCGAGCGCATCGAACAGGGCGCGCGACCCGGCCTCGGTCAGGGTCGAGCAGATGATCACCGGGATCGGGCGCTGCGCCATGATCTTGCGCAGGAAGGTCAGCCCGTCCATGCCGGGCATCTCGATGTCGAGGATCATGACGTCGGGCAATTCGGTCTGCAGGCGCCGTGCGGCGGCGAAAGCATCGGCCGCCGTGCCCATGACCTCCATCCCGGGATCCTCGGTGAGGATCGTCGTGAGCACCTGCCGCACCGAGGCGGAATCGTCGACGATGAGGACGCGGATCGGCTTCCGGTTCATGCGGCGGACCTCGTTCCGGCCATCGGCGCCGTCTGATAGACCGTGGGGACCACCTGGCGCAGCGGGCCAATTCCGCTGCCGGCCATCGATTCCGAATGGCCCAGCATCAGGTAGCCGCCCGGGCGAAGATGCGAAGCCAGCCGCGTCAGGACGGCCTGCTGCGTCGGCTTGTCGAAATAGATCAAGACGTTGCGGCAGAAGATGACGTCGACGTCGCGGTCGAAGGGATAGGCTTCGTCCATCAGGTTGAGTCGCTCGAAATGCACGGTGCGCCGCAGCTCCGGCGTCACGCGCACCACGTCCTCGCGGGGATCGCGCGAGCGCATCAAGTAGCGCTGCTGCATCGCGGCCGGCACCGGCGCGACGAAGGCGCGCGGATAGATCGCGGTGCGCGCCTCGCGCAGCACTTCGGTCGAGATGTCGGTGCCCAGGATCGAGAAGCGCGCGACCTTCCCGGCGGCGACGAGGTCCTGCAGCACCATCGCCGCCGTGTAGGCTTCGGCGCCCGTCGAGGAGGCGGCGCTCCAGACCTTGAGCTGTGGCGGCCGGCCACCCTGGCGCTGCGTCAGCTGCGGCACGGCAACCTCGCGCAGGAAGTCGAAATGGCTCGGCTCGCGGAAGAAGTCCGTCTTGTTGGTGGTGACGCAATCGATCAGGTGGACGGTCTCGGCCTCCAGCCCGCCCTGATCGAAGAGATGCGCGCCATAGGCGGTGAGGCCCGCCAACTGCAGGGCCCGCACGCGCTTGCGCAGGCGCCCCTCGACCATGGTCCGCTTGGTCTGGGGCAGCTTGATGCCGACCCGCGCCTCGATGAACTTCGCGATCGCGTTGAAATGCTTGTCGGAGAGGTGATCGTAGGCGTCTGCCGCCTGCTGCTTGCTCACGTCACGCAGCCCTTTCCGGTGCGATGGCCGGCAGCTGGGGCAGATCGTCCGCCTCCATCAGCCGCTCGAGATCGAAGACGACGATGAAGGATTCGCCCTTGCGGCCGATGCCGGCGATGTAGTTCGACTGCCAGCGGCCGCCGACGTCGGGCGCCGCTTCGGTCTGGTCGTCGTCGAGCCCGGTGACCTCGAAGACGCGGTCGGCGACGAAGCCGACGCCCATGGTGCGGCCCTTGACCGGCACGTCGAGGATGATGATCCGCGTCGCGTCGGTGGGCTCGGCGCGGGGCAGCCCGAGCTTGGTGCGCAGGTCGACGATCGGGTAACCGGCGCCGCGGACATCGATCATGCCGAGCAGGAAATTCGGGGCATGCGGCAGCTTCGAGATCGGCCGCATGTCCAGAATTTCCCGGACATTGCGGATATCGATGCCGAACAGCTCCTGGTCGATGCCGAGCGTCAGATATTGGGCGGTATCAGCCATGGCGACCTCGCGTTGAAAGCTTGAGGTGGCGGCCGGCCCCGGTCGTGCCGGGGCCGGTACGCCTCGTCAGTTACGGTGAAAGGCGGCGTCGTCCTGGTCCTCGCCGCCGGCGAGGTCGAAGGAGAAGCCGCCATTGGCGACCTTGCGGGCCGGCCTGGCAGCGGGCGCCTTCTTCGGCTGGATCGCGGCGGCCATGCTGGCGGCCTTGCCGCGCAGCTGCTTGACCGCCTTGGTGACGGGCTCGGCGGCCTGGACCGGCGTCGTCCGCTCGTCGAGCCTGAAGAAGGCGATGGTGGTCTGGAGCTGCTCGGCCTGGGCGGCGAGTTCCTCGGAGGTGGCGGAGACCTCCTCGGAGGCCGCCGCGTTCTGCTGGGTGACCTTGTCGAGCTGCTGGATCGCCTGGTTGATCTGCGTTGAGCCGACATCCTGCTCGCGGCAGGCGGCGGTGATCTCCTCGACCAGTTCGGCGGTCTTCTTGATGTCGGGCACCAGCTTGGCCAGCATCGAGCCGGCTTCCTGCGCGACCTTCACCGTGTCGACCGAGAGCGTGCCGATCTCGGCCGCGGCCGCCTGGCTGCGCTCGGCGAGCTTGCGCACCTCGGAGGCGACCACCGCGAAGCCCTTGCCATGCTCGCCGGCACGGGCGGCTTCGACCGCCGCGTTGAGGGCCAGCAGATCGGTCTGGCGGGCGATCTCCTGCACGATGTTGATCTTCTGGGCGATGGTCTGCATCGCCTCCACCGCCTTGCCGACGGCAACGCCCGAGGCTTCCGCATCGCGCGAGGACTGGGCCGCCATCTTCTCGGTGGTGGCGGCGTTCTCGGCGTTCTGCTTCACATTGGCCGCCATCTCCTCCATCGAGGAGGAGGCCTCCTCGGTCGACGAGGCCTGCTCGGTCGAGCCCTGCGAGAGCTGCTCGGCGCTGGCCGAGAGTTCCTGCGAACCCGCCGACATGTTCTCGGCGGCGCCGCTGACCTGGGCCACCACCTCGCGCAGCTTGGTGACCATGTTCTCGAGCGCGATGCCGAGCGTGTCCTTCTCGGAGAGCGGCCTGGCCTCGACCGTGAGGTCGCCCGAGGCGATCGAATCCGCGACCGCCGCGGTGGCGTTGAGATTGGCGGTCATGGTGTTGAGCGAGGTCACGAGATCGCTGATCTCGTCATTGCTGTTCACCGCGATGGTCTGGCTGAGATCGCCGATGGCCACGGCATTGGCGAGGCCGACGGCGCTGGCCAGGCCGCGGCTGATGCTCAGCGCGATCCAGGTGGCGGCGCCGATTGCGATCAGGAAGGTACCGAGGACGATCGCGAGGAGAAGGTTCTTGAAGAAGGCCGCTTCGTCCTGCGCCGCCTTGCTGATCTCGGCCATCTGGGCGTCGACCATCTTGCTGTAGGCGCTGTAGGCCTCCATCGCCTGCACGGCCGTGGTGCGAACCTCGGTGGTGGACAGCGTCGTCGCCTTGATCGGACCGGCTTCGGCGGCGATCTTCGCGACGCGCAGGATCGAGTCGATCGCATTGTCGAAGGCGCCGAGCATCGGCCCGGTCGCGATGCCGAACTCCTGCATCGGCGCGGCGCCCTTGGCGAGCACCTGCCGGACCACGGCGGCCTGGCTTTCGATCTGCTTGTGATCGCGTTCGATCTCCTCGACCGTCGTGCCCGAGAGCATGACCGAGACGAGGCGCGAGAGGCGCAGCCATTCGAGGCGGGCGTTGAACATCCCGATGCCGGCGCGCAGCATCTCGGGCGAGGCCGTGGGGGCGGTGGCCGCCGCGATGACAGGGTTGGTCGTCGCGGTGACGGCCGAGATCAGGGGCTGCGTCTCGCTGTCCCAGAGCGCGGCGGCACGGCTGGCGGAGTTCAGCTTGGCATAGGCCAGGGCGCGCGACTGGGCGTCGACATAGGCCTTGCGCTTGGCATGGGCCTCGTCGAGCAGCTTGCGGCCGGCCGGGCTGGCGAGATGATGAAGCTCGCCATGCAGCTTTTCGGTTTCGGCCCGCAGCGTCGCGTTCTCCGCGATGAAGCGCGCGATGTCCTGGTCGGTCTTGGCCAGCAACGTGTTCTTCTCGGCCCGGATCTCGAGCAGCATGTGGTTGTTGAGTTCGTCGAGCGCCTCGACCCGCTTGGACTGCTCGATGATCTCGGTCTGGGCTTCGGCCAGTGCGCCGAGTTTCCAGTAGGCGAGGCCGCCTGCCACCGTCGACAGGGCGATGACGACGCCGAAGGCGCCGGCCAGTTTGGCTTTGATGGTCAAACGCATGACAGGACTCACTAGGTTCTGGGGACTATCCGACATGGCAGGCCGGGCATTGTTGGGAGCCTCCGCTTAGACGGAGGCTCCGTTCGTCTTCAGGAGGCGCGGCTGAACGCGGCGTCGTGCTCGTCGCCCCCCTCGTCGAGGGCGAAGTCGAAGCCACCCTTCGAGGCCTTGGCGAAGCGCGCCGGCGCCTTGCGCGGCTGCGATGCAGCCTTCATCTGCTTCGCCTTGGCCTTGAGCTGGCCAACCGCCTGGTGCGTCGCGGCGACGCGCTCGTCGAGCTTGAAGAAGGCGATGGTGGTCTGGAGCTGCTCGGCCTGGGCGGCGAGTTCCTCGGAGGTGGCGGAGACCTCCTCGGAGGCCGCGGCGTTCTGCTGGGTGACCTTGTCGAGCTGCTGGATCGCCTGGTTGATCTGGGTCGAGCCGACATCCTGCTCGCGGCAGGCGGCGGTGATCTCCTCGACCAGTTCGGCGGTCTTCTTGATGTCGGGCACCAGCTTGGCCAGCATCGAGCCGGCTTCCTGGGCGACCTTCACCGTGTCGACCGAGAGCGTGCCGATCTCGGCTGCGGCCGCCTGGCTGCGCTCGGCGAGCTTGCGGACCTCGGAGGCGACCACCGCGAAGCCTTTGCCGTGTTCGCCGGCGCGGGCCGCCTCGACGGCCGCGTTGAGGGCCAGCAGGTCGGTCTGACGGGCGATCTCCTGCACGATGTTGATCTTCTGGGCGATGGTCTGCATCGCTTCCACGGCCTTGCCGACGGCGACGCCCGACGCTTCGGCGTCCAGAGCGGACTGGCCGGCCATCTTCTCGGTGGTGGCGGCGTTCTCGGCGTTCTGTTTCACGTTGGCCGCCATCTCCTCCATCGAGGAGGAGGCTTCCTCGGTCGACGAGGCCTGCTCGGTCGAGCCCTGCGAGAGCTGCTCGGCGCTGGCCGACAGCTCCTGCGAACCCGACGACATGTTCTCCGCGGCCGACGTCACCTGGCCGACGACCTCGCGAAGTTTGGTGACCATGTTCTCGAGCGCGATGCCCAGCGTGTCCTTGTCGGACAGCGGCTTGGCCTCCACCGTCAGGTCGCCCGAGGCGATCGCATTCGCAACCGCCGCAGTGGCGTTGAGATTGCCCGTCATCACCCCGAGATTGTCGCTGACCTCTTGGCTGAGCCCGCCATAGTCACGATCGATCGTCTTCGAGAGATCACCGAGCGAGACCGCGGTCAGCACGCCGGAGATGTCTCGGAATGCATTCTCGACGGCGAGCGCGCTGCCTTCCATCAGGCCGACTTCGTCGCGGCGGCCGGTCGTCACCGGGGTCGCCAGCGTTGCCAGCTTGGCGCTGACGAGCGCGATCGGGCGAGCGACGGTCCGCGTCAGCAGGAAGCCGATCGCCAAGGCGATGATGACGTTCAGCGCCATGCCGCCATAGATGACCTTCGCGGTCAAATCGAACGCGGCCTCCTGCGCTTGCTTCCGGGTGACCGACAGCGCGCTTTCGACGCCGACGATCTCAGCCACCTTGGCACGCAGGCCATCCATGGCTTCTTTGCCGGCGCCACTGATTTCGATCTGGCGGCCGGCCTCACGCGTGCCGGGATTGGCCATCAGCGCGATGGCACGCTCGGCGACATCCCTGCGCCAGGTTTCGCCGAACTTGCGCATTTCACCATAGCGCAGCTGCTGGGCAGGATTGTCTGACGTGAGCTGCGTCGCCTTGCTCACGGACTTTTCGAACTGCGCAATGCCGGCGCGATAGGGCGCGAGGAATTTCTCTTCGCCAGCCAGCAGGAAGCCGCGCAGGCCGGTTTCCTGGTCGATCATCGAAGCCAGCGCCTCGTTGGTCGTGGCGATGACCTCGTTGGTGTGGTCGGTCCACTTCGTCGTCTGCTGAATCTCGGCAGACTTGGTGTAGATCACGACATTGACCGTCAGGATCGCAATCAACATCAGCCCGAGAGCGACGACAAGTTTGCGCGGTATCGTCAGATTATCGAAGAATTTCATGTCAGTCCAAGCTCTCAGCTCAAGTGATGCGGCAGCGTTTTGTGTTGGGATGACGAGACTCGGCGGCCCGTCGCTCGATCGGGTCTAGCCCGCTATCCGGAGGCCCGGCTGAACGTGGCGTCTCGCTCGTCGCCCGCATCGTCGAGGTCAAAGTCGAAGCCGCCCTTCGAGGCCTTGGCGGAGCGCGCCGGCGCCTTACGCGGCTGGCCGACCGCCTTCATCTGCTTGGCCTTGGCCTTGAGCTGGGCAACGGCACGGTTGGTGACGCTGGCGGTATCATCCGTCTTGAAGAAGGCGATGGTGGACTGGAGCTGCTCGGCCTGGGCGGCGAGTTCCTCGGAGGTGGCGGAGACCTCCTCGGAGGCCGCCGCGTTCTGCTGGGTGACCTTGTCGAGCTGCTGGATCGCCTGGTTGATCTGGGTCGAGCCGACATCCTGCTCGCGGCAGGCGGCGGTGATCTCCTCGACCAGTTCGGCGGTCTTCTTGATGTCGGGCACCAGCTTGGCCAGCATCGAGCCGGCCTCCTGGGCGACCTTCACCGTGTCGACCGAGAGCGTGCCGATCTCGGCTGCGGCCGCCTGGCTGCGCTCGGCGAGCTTGCGCACCTCGGAGGCCACGACCGCGAAGCCCTTGCCGTGTTCGCCGGCACGCGCTGCTTCGACCGCCGCGTTGAGGGCCAGCAGGTCGGTCTGACGGGCGATCTCCTGCACGATGTTGATCTTCTGGGCGATGGTCTGCATCGCCTCGACCGCCTTGCCGACGGCGACGCCGGAGGCTTCGGCATCCTGAGCCGACTGAACCGCCATCTTCTCGGTGGTGGCGGCGTTCTCGGCGTTCTGCTTCACATTGGCCGCCATCTCCTCCATCGAGGAGGAGGCCTCCTCGGTCGACGAGGCCTGCTCGGTCGAGCCCTGCGAGAGCTGCTCGGCGCTGGCCGACAGTTCCTGCGAACCCGCCGACATGTTCTCGGCGGCCTTGGTGGCGTCGCCGACGACTTCGCGGAGCTTCTCGACCGTTCCGTTGAGCGCCGTCAGGAGGTCGCCGATCTCGTCATTGGACTTCGGCTCCACCGTGCGCGTCAGATCGCCGGTGGCGACGGCATTCGCCAGGGTGACCGCTCCGCCGATGCCGCGGCTGATGCCGATGGCGATCCAGGTGGCCGCCGCGAGGCCGATGAGCGCGGATGCCGCCAGGATCGCGACGAGGAGCATTTCGGCGAACAATGCGGCGGCCGTCCCAGCAGCTCCCATCTCGTCCATGCGCTTCTCGACATAGCGGGCATAGGCCTCCACAGCGGCGAGCGACTCACCCAGCGCCTTGCGGCCTTCGCTGCGGCTCAGTTCGGCCGCGCGGATGACGCCGCCCTCGCGGGCGATATCCACGGCACGGAGGGCGACGGTCTCGACCTGGCCGACCAGGCTCTGCAGCGTCTCGTGGGGGATGCCGACGGCTTTCAGCCGCTCGGCCGCCATGTCGGCCGCGCGCTTCAGCCTTTCCATCTCGGCCAGCGCCGTCCGGCGGCGTTCATCGAGAGCGGTGAGCGACGTCGCGGTAAAGGTTTCGACCAGCGAGCGCAGCATCCGGGCCGTCTGGTAGCGGGCGGCGACGACCTGCCGGGCAGCCTGTTCGTGCTCGACCGAGCCCCGGCTCTTGTCGAGGTCCGCCAGCACTCTGTCGAAGGCCGCATTCTGTGCGGCGAGCACGGCCTGGCCCTCGGATTGCCACAAGGCATCCGCCCGCGTCGCCGAGTTCAGCTTGGCATTGCGGATGACGGTGTCCTGCACCTCGTTCAGCGCCTTGGACGTGGCCATGACCTGGTCCATCAACCGCTTGCCCTGTTCGGACGCGGAGGCGTGGATGCTCCCGCTGAGCTGTGTCACCTTCTGGCGCCGTGCGATGAGCTCGGCCGCGGCCGTCTCCAGCTCGGCTTCCGAGGAGGCGATGATGGCGTTCTTCTCGGCCCGAACCTGGCCCTGGAGCTCATTCTGCAACTCGCCGAGCTTGACGATGCGATGGCCCTGGCCAACGATTTCTTGCTGCGAGCGGTCGAGCGCGGCGAGCTGTTGATAGGCCACGCCACCTGCGACCATCGACAAGCCGATGATCCCACCGAACGTCACGAACAGTTTGGCCTTGATCGAGAAGCGCATCGGAAGCCCCCTTCGCCCCAACAAGTGGGAAATCGTACTCAGCCCAGAATTCGGGACATGTCGGGAACGATGACGAACTCATCGCTCCATTTGGTGATGAATCGGATGAATTCGGGCCGCCAATGGCTGCCCAGGCGCGGCGTCTGCTGCATCTGCCGCGTCGAGATCTCGGTGACTTCGTAGACCTTGTCGGCGAGCAGCCCGAGCGTGACGGGATCGCCGTCGATGTCGACCTCGATCACGACGATGCGCGTGTCGGCGGTCGCTTGCGTCTTCCGCATGCCGAAGCGGATGCGCAGATCCGCCAGCGGAATGACGTTGCCGCGGACATTGACCAGCGCCGGCAGAAAGGCGCGCGCACCGGCGACGCGCGTCACCGGCACGGGGTCGATGATCTCGCGGACCATGTCGGTCTCGATCGCGAAGATCTCGTTGCCCAGCCCGACCATCAGCACCTGGAGCCGGGTTTCGGTTGCCGGCGGCAGGCCGGCCGCGCCCGCCTGCGAGGTTGTCTGCATCTGAGCCTGGCTCATCACGCGGCCTCCGGGGTTCTGTCGCTCTCGGCGCGGGACTGGCCGAGCGTGACGAGCTGGGCGACGTCCAGGATCAGCGCCGCCGAGCCATCGCCGAGGATGGTCGCGCCGGAGAACATGGTGACGTCGGAATGCAGCTTCGATAGCGACTTGATCACCGTCTGGTGGCTGCCGATGATCTGGTCGACGACGAGGCCGACGCGGGTGTCGCCGATCGAGGTGACGATGACCTTCTGGTGCGGATCGGGCTGGCCGTCGGCATCGAAGACGTCGCGCAGGCGCAGGAAGGGTACGAGGTCGCCGCGGACATTGAGGAAGCTGCGGCCCTTGGCGCGGGCTTCCGCCTCCGCCGTGAGCTCGATGCACTCCTCCACCGCCGAGAGCGGGATGATGTAGCGGGCCTCGCCGACCCGGATCAGCAGGCCGTCGATGATCGCCAGCGTCAGCGGCAGGCGCAGCGTCACCGAGGAGCCGTGGCCGGGGATCGTGGTGAGGTCGATCGTGCCGCGCATCGCCTCGATGGTGCGCTTGACCACGTCCATGCCGACGCCGCGGCCCGACAGCGCCGAGATCGTCTTGGCGGTCGAGAAGCCCGGATGGAACAGGAACTGGTGGATCTCGTGCTCGCTGAGATTGGCGCCCGGCGGGATCAGCCCGTTCTCCTCGGCCTTGGCGCGGATGCGGGCGGTGTTGAGGCCGGCGCCGTCGTCCTGCACCGTGACCAGGACCTGCGCGCCGACATAGCGGGCGGCGAGTTCGATGCGACCGGTGGCGGATTTGGCGGTCCTGGCGCGGTCCTCGGCACTCTCGATGCCGTGGTCGATGGCATTGCGGATGAGGTGGACCAGCGGATCGGCGAGACGCTCGATCATGGTCTTGTCCATCTCGGTGTCCTCGCCGACCGTGACGAAGTCGACCGGCTTGCCGAGATCGCGCGAGAGGTCGTGGACGAGGCGGCGGAAGCGGCCGAAGAGGGAGCCCATCGGCACCATGCGCACGCCCATGGTGGAGTCGCGCAGGCCCGAGGCCAGGCGCTCGATTTCCTCGGCGATCGCCTTGATCGCGAGGTCGGTGCCGGAATGGGCGATCTGGCTGAGGCGGGCCTGGGCGATGACGAGTTCGCCGACCCGGTCCATCAGCTCGTCGAGGCGCTCGGCCTGGACGCGCACCGTCGTGGTGCCCTTGTCCTCGGCGCGGCGGTTCAGCTCGGCCTTTTCCGGAGCGGGCGCGGCGGGTGCGGGCGCGGCCGCACGGGCGGCCGGCGCGGGAGCCGGGGCGGCCTTGGGCTGCATCGCGGGCTCGGTGACGGCGGGCGCGGCATCGCCCGGCATCGACATGTCCAGGCCGAAACCGCCCTGCCCGCCTGCATCGAGCGGGGTGATGACGAGCTTCATCTCGTCGCGGACGAACATGAAGACGTCCTCGATCTCGTCCTGCGAGCAGGCGCTCTCGAGCGTCACCGTCCAGGTGATCAGGCAGGTCTCCGGGTCGAGCTCCTCGAGAACGGGGATCGCACCGGTGTCGGCCTCGACCGTGCAGGGGCCGAGCGCGCGCAGATCGTCGAGCAGGACGAGCGGGTTGGTGCCGTTGCGCAGGATGCCGGGCTCGAAGGCGATCTCGATGCGCCAACCGGCGGAAACGGGAGCCTCCGACGCCGCCTCGGCGGCGGTCTCCACCGGGGCGGCGGCCTTCGCAGCGGCCGGGCCGGCCCCGATCAGGCGCTGCAATTCCTCGACGATCGCCTCGCCGATGATCGGGTCGGTCGAATCGGGGTCCTCGATCAGCGTGCGGATGTAGTCGCGGGCCGAGAGGGAGACCGTGACGATCTCGTGGTTGGCGTCGATCTTGCCCTTGCGGATGAGGTCGAAGGCCGTCTCGAAATCATGGGTGAAGGCCGCGACCTTGTCGAAGCCGAACATCGCGCCCGAGCCCTTGATCGTGTGCAGCGCCCGGAAGGCGGCGTCGATCAGGTCGCGGTTCTGCGGCGACTGGCCGAGGTCGAGCAGCACCGTCTCGAGCGAATCCAGCAGCTCGGAGGCTTCCTGCCGGAATGTTTCCGTCGGATCGAGTTCCATCAGGCCCTCACGAGTTTGGCGACGACGGCGAGCAGCTGCTCGGGCTTGAACGGCTTGGTGATCCAGCCCGTCGCGCCGGCGGCCTTGGCCTCCTGCTTGACGGCGTCGTCGGATTCGGTGGTCAGGAAGACGATGGGCGTGCCCATGAAGGCCGGCAGGGCGCGCAGCGCCTTGATCATCTGCATGCCGTTCATCACCGGCATGTTGAGGTCGGTGATGACGAGGTCGAAGCTCTGCGCCTTGGCCTTGGCCAGGCCTTCCGAACCGTCGCCGGCCTCGACGACATTGTGCCCGGCCGGGCCGAGCACGAGCTTGATCATCTGCCGGACGCTCGGCGAATCGTCGACGGTGAGGATGTTGGCCATGGTCAGATCCTGGACAGTTCGGAAGGCACAGTGCCGGGCGGCGTCACGCCGGCCCGGTGGAAGGCGGAAGCGACGACGTCGCTCATGCCGGTGAGGGCGAAAGGCAGGTCGCGGGCGCCACAGCTGCGGTGGGCGGCCATGAGCGTCTGCACGAAAGTGATGTCGGCCTGCTCGACGCTGGCGCAGTCTATCGTGATCCCGGAGCCGGCCTGGAGAAGACCGACCAGGGAAGCCGCCGTCGCCTTGGCGTTGCGAAGGGTACAATCCGCTCCTGCGGTGAATGATGCTGGTTTCCCGGCACTGTTCTTGCTCATCACGCCCCTCACTGAACGCTACGTCAACTTCAATCCGCGCGCTTCATACAGATAATCTAAGCCGATGCATTTATAATTTACTTAAAAATGCGGTTTTTTATTTTAATGTCTTCGATACGAAGATTCGCCTCCGGAGTCGGGAACGCGCAGCCGGAGTCGGCAGCGACCGGGACGGCAGCCTTTGGTTAACCATGATGGAGAGAGCTGCTTTACGCTTGGGCAACCAGGCGCTTGGTGGACCCGGAGTCTGCCTGTGGACCGGAGCGGCACGGTCGTGCCGGAATGGGTCAGCGGCGACGACGCGTCTGAGAGGGCTGCTCGCCGAAGGCGTTGCGATAGTCGAGCGCGAAGTGGCCGCGGTTGACGAAGCCCCAGTGCCGGGCGATCGCCTCGATCGATCGCGTGGAGGCCGGGTCCAGCAGTTCGCTGCGAGCCCGCGCGAGCCGCGTCTGCTTGATGTAGTCGTGAGGCGAGACGTGCTTGTGCTTGCGGAAGCCCTCCTGGAGCGAGCGCAGGCCGATGCCGACGGCGTCGGCGACCTCCTGGACGGTCAGGGCGCCGGCGTCATGGGCGTCGATGAAGGCAACCGCGCGCCTGATCTGCCAGGGCGCGGGCGCGGGCGCCGCGGTCTCGAACCAGGCGGCGTAGGGATTCGGGAAGCGCGCCAGCACCAGCAGCACCAGCGCGTCGCGCAGCAGGCGCGCGGCCTGTGGCGTCCGCGCCAATGGCGCCTCGCCCGTCAGGCCCGCCTCCATCGCCGCCAGCAATCCCGCGATCGTGGCGCCATCCGCCGAGGCCAGATCGAAGCTCGCGGCGATGGCGAGGCGCTCGGTCGCGGGCCGCCCGAAGCTCGACTGGATAATGCGCGCGACCTCCTCGCCCGCGAGCGTGAAGGTCGTGTGCACGCTGCCCCGGCCGTATTCGCCGGTCTCGCAGAGCCCAGTGTTGATCGCGAGCCCGCGGCCGGGCACCGCCGCCAGCGTCTGTGGGCCGGCGGAATAGAGGCTTCCGCCGGCCGCGACGATGCGGATCGTGAGGTCGTCATGCGCCTCGCCGCGTTTCAGCCGCATCCCGGCGGGATATTCCGCCCGGATGAGATGGGCACCTGCCAGCGTATGGGCGCTCAGCCGAACCTCGAAGCCGTCCGGCCCCAGCGACTCCAGCCGCACATCGCGGCGCAGCAGGGTGTTGAGCCAGGCTTGCGTCTCCGCGACGTCGCGGCTGACGAAGGCGTGAGTGGCCCTGTCGGCAGAACTCTCGGCCGTCGGCTGGTCACGGGGTCGTGGCGGCTGCATCGTCGTCACCGCCCTAGTTGATGTCGATGACGCAAGGTTAGCAATCCCTCCCGGCGCAGAGGGTGTCTGCCGAGGCCGGGCGGCGGGCTGGCCGGGCCGGAGCAAATGGACAGGAGAACAGCGAGCATGCAGCAGAATCTCCCGGGCCGGCCTCCTCGCGAAGCCGTCGACACGGCACAGTCCGTCATCGATTTCTGGCGCGACGCTGGTGCCGAGCGCTGGTTCAGGAAGGACGCGGCCTTCGACGGCTTGTTCCGCGAGCGCTTCATCGGATTGCATTTCGCGGCGGCGCGGCGGGAACTCGACGGCTGGGCGGAGAGCGCGCCGGGGAGCCTGGCGCTGGCGATCCTGCTCGACCAGTTCCCGCGCAACAGCTTCCGCGGCACGGCGCATATGTACGCGACCGACCCGCTGGCTCTGTACTTTGCCCGGCGCGCGCAGGCGATGGGCCATGGCGCCACCATCGAGCCGGCGCTGCGGCTGTTCCTGCACCTGCCCTTCTGCCATTCCGAGGATCTGGCGGACCAGGACCTCTCGGTCGCACTCAGCACGCCGCTCGGCGGCGAGGCGGCCGAGCATGCGGAGGGCCACCGCGCGGTGATCCGCCGCTTCGGGCGCTTCCCGCATCGCAATGCGCTGCTCGGGCGGGAGACGACGCCGGAGGAGGCCGCCTTTCTGGCCGAGGGCGGCTTCGCGGGCTGAGGGCGGTCAGCCCTCCGGGATCAGATCGGCGGCCGCGCCCGCCTCCAGCGCCGCGTCGCTCTCGTCCTTGAGCCCGACGCCGGTCAGCGAGCGGCGGAAGCCCTGATCGATCAGCCAGGCGAGCCTGAACGCCGCCTCGGCGAAACCCATCCCGCCGGGGCGGATGTTGGAGATGCAGTTGCGGGCCTCGTCGGTCAGCCCCGTGCGGGGCGCGAAGGTGAGATAGGCGCCCAGCGAATCCGGCGAGGACAGGCCCGGCCGCTCGCCGATCAGCACGAGGACCATGCGCGCGCCCAGCGCCTGGCCCGCCGCATCGCCGAGCGCGACGCGCGCCTGCGAGGCGATGACGACCGGCGCCAGCGTCAGCGACTGGCGCCGGAGGAAAGGCAGCAGCGCCTCGATCAGCGGCGCCGCGTTCTGGTGAACGGCCGTCGAGGACAGACCGTCGGCGACCACGATGGCGAGATCGAACCGACCCTGCCGCGCCTGCAATGCGGCCAGGCTCTCCCGCGACAGGCTGCGCCCCCAATCCGGCCGGCGCAGATAATCCTCGCGGGAGCGGGCCGCGCTTTCGACGGCAAGCGTCTCGATGCCGAGCCCCACGAGCGCAGCGGCGATCTCGTCGGGGCGGAACGGCGTGTGCACCGCATCGCGCGCCTGGGCATGGGCGAGGCCGAAGCGCAGCACCTCGCGCATCGGCAGCGAGGCGCCGGCCCGGCCGAGCGCGATGCGGGCGGGGGTGAGCCGCGCGAGCTCGGCGAAGCGGTTCGGGGCCGGCGGCTTCTCCGGCCCGCTCATGCGGCGCGGTCCTGCAGCGCGGCGAGCAGGGCGGGCCCGCCCTGCCCGGCGCTGAGGCGGCCGACTGTGTCGGTGATGTCCATGCGGGCGAGCCAGTCCTCGAACTCCGGCGCGCGCTTCAGGCCCAGGACCTCGCGGATGTAGAGCTGGTCGTGGAAGGAGGTCGACTGGTAGTTCAGCATCACGTCGTCGGCGCCGGGCACGCCCATGATGAAGTTGACGCCGGCCGTGCCCAGCAGGGTGAGCAGCGTGTCCATGTCGTCCTGATCGGCTTCGGCATGGTTGGTGTAGCAGATGTCGCAGCCCATCGGCACGCCCATGAGCTTGCCGCAGAAATGGTCCTCCAGCCCGGCGCGGATGATCTGCTTGCCGTCATAGAGATATTCCGGGCCGATGAAGCCGACGACCGTGTTGACCAGCAAGGGCTGGTAGGCCCGGCAGACGGCGTAGGCGCGCGCCTCGAGCGTCTGCTGGTCGACGCCGTGATGGGCGTTGGCCGAGAGCGCGGCGCCCTGCCCGGTCTCGAAATACATCAGGTTGTCGCCGACCGTGCCGCGCTTCTGCGAGCGGCCGGCCTCCAGCCCCTCCTGCAACAGCGCCAGCGTGACGCCGAAGGAGGCGTTGGCGGCCTGCGTGCCCGCGACCGACTGGAAGACGAGATCGACCGGCGCGCCCTGTTCGATCAGCGCAATCGAGGAGGTGACATGGGTCAGGATGCAGGCCTGTGTGGGGATGTCGAAGCGGGCGATGACGCCGTCGAGCAGGCGCAGGAGCTCGCCGATCCGGGCCGTGCTGTCGGAGGCCGGGTTGATGCCGATGACCGCATCGCCGCAGCCATAGCTCAGCCCGTCGATGGTCGCGGCGAGGATGCCGGCGGCATCGTCGGTCGGATGGTTGGGCTGGATGCGCACCGCCATCCGCCCCGGCAGGCCGAGCGTATTGCGGAAGCGCGTGACGACGCGGCATTTGCGGGCGACGAGGATCAAATCCTGGTTGCGCATCAGCTTGGAGACCGCGGCTGCCATCTCCGGCGTGATGCCCGGAGCAAGTTTGGCGAGGACCTCCGTCGTCGCGGCGTCCGAGCAGAGCCAGTCGCGAAAGGCGCCGACGGTCAGCGAAGCCACGGGAGCGAAGGCGGCGGCATCGTGGCTATCGACGATCAGTCGCGTCACCTCGTCGATCTCGTAGGGGATCAGCGCCTCGTGCAGGAAGGTCCGCAGCGGCAAATCGGCGAGTGCCATCCTCGCCGCCATCATCTCCTCCATCGACTCGGCCGCGAGCCCCGCCAGCCGGTCGCCCGAGCGCGGCGGCGTCGCCTTCGCCATCAGCTCCTTCAGGTCGCTGAAGAGATAGCTGCGCGTGCCGATCGCGACGCGATACCCCATCGACACTCTCCCGGGCGAACGGCCCGACGGCCGCGCCGCCATAACAACCCTTCGAGAGGGTCCAAGCAAGCGGCGGGCCGGGCTTCCGCTCGCTCCAGACCGCAGGCCGGGGTCGCCTCGGACGTGAGGCCTCACGCAAAGTCCATCCGCACTTAAGCGCCATTGCCGCCACAGGCCGTGCCGCTTATCCGTTGGCGCAGAGCGGGAGCGCACCCGCCGCAGCCCCGAGGGACGCCATGGCCGCAGCCGACCAGACCGACCGCCGCACGATCGGCCGTTTCGACTATGTCGTGATCGGCGCGGGTTCGGCGGGCTGCGTCGTCGCCAACCGGCTGTCGCGCGATCCCAAGACACGGGTGCTGGTGCTGGAGGCCGGCGGGCGCGACGACTGGATCTGGTTCCACATTCCGGTCGGCTATCTCTTCGCCATCGGCAATCCGCGCGCCGACTGGCTGTTCAAGACGGAGGCCCAGCCAGGCCTGGGTGGCCGGTCACTGGCCTATCCGCGCGGCAAGGTCGTGGGCGGCTCCTCGGCGATCAACGCCATGGTCTATATGCGCGGCCAGGCCGCCGATTATGACGGCTGGCGCCAGCTCGGGCTCTCCGGCTGGGGCTGGGACGACGTCCTGCCCTATTTCCTGAAGCACGAGGATCATATCGGCCCGGGCGAGAGCGGGGTCCACCGCAGCGGCGGGGAATGGCGCGTCGAGCATCCGCGCGTGCGCTGGGCGATCCTCGACGCCATCCGGGAGGCCGCGGCCGAGGCCGGCATCGCCAAGATCGACGACTTCAACACCGGCGACAATGAGGGTTCCTCCTATTTCCAGGTCAACCAGCGGCGCGGGCGGCGGCTGAGCGCCTTCAACGCCTTCCTGCGGCCGGTGCTCGACGCGCGCGAGGACAATCTGCGGCTGGAGATCAAGGTGCTCGTCGAGCGCGTCGTGATCGAGGACGGCCGCGCGACGGCGGTCGAGTTCAGCCATGGCGGCGAGAAGCTGCGGGCCGAGGTCTCGGGCGAGGTCGTGCTCTCGGCCGGCGCGATCGGCTCTCCGGCCCTGCTCGAGCGTTCAGGTGTCGGCGACGGAGCAAGGCTGCAGGGGCTGGGCATCGCGACGGTGGCGGACCTGCCTGGCGTCGGCGAAAACCTGCAGGACCATCTCCAGATCCGCCCCGTCTACAAGGTCGAGGGCGTCCGGACCCTCAACAGCGACTACGCCAAGATCTGGCGCCGGCCGCTGATGGCGCTGCAATATGCGGCGATGCGCAGCGGGCCTCTGACGATGGCGCCCTCGCAGGTCGGCGCCTTCGCCAAATCCTCGCCCGAGCACGCGACCGCCAATCTGCAGTATCATTTCCAGCCGCTCTCGCTGGATTCCTGGGGCTCGGGGCTGCATCCCTTCGACGCCTTCACCGCCAGCGTCTGCAATCTGCGCCCGACCAGCCGCGGCCATGTCCATATCGCGACGCCACACGCCGAGGACGCGCCCGCGATCTCGCCGAACTACCTCGACACGCAGGCCGACCGGCAGGTCGCAATCGACGCGATGAAGCTGACGCGCCGCATCGTCGGGCAGGCGCCGCTGGCACGGTTCCGACCGCAGGAGCATCTGCCGGGGCCGGCGGCGACGAGCGACGAGGATTTGCTCGACGCCTCGGCCCGGCTGGGAACGACGATCTTCCATCCCGTCGGCACCGCGAAGATGGGCCGACCGGACGATGCCCGCGCCGTGCTCGACGAGCGGCTGCGGGTGCGCGGCGTGGCGGGCCTGCGCGTCATCGACGCGTCCGTCATGCCCGCCATCACCTCCGGCAACACCGCCAATCCGACGATGATGATCGCCGAGAAGGGCGCGGCGATGATGCTGGAGGATGCGAAGGCGGGGTGAGCCTCCTTCGGTCACGAATCACCTGCGCTCGTCACACACGCGCGAGTCGTCCCGGGCGACCGGCAGGGAGACCCGGGACCCATTCCGGAACCTTTCCGGCAAGCGCTCCGGCATGGATCCCGGATCTCCGCTTCGCTGCGTCCGGGATGACCCGCGCTTGATGGGAACGCCCCAGAATTGCTGGGATCGCGCAGGATTAAGTCATTGCGACGGAAACCGGTGAACTCTCGGGCGATGCAAGGACCATCGATGACGCAGCCGCCGATCCGGGACGAGACACGCGGCGCCCTCGCCCGCCTCCTCTTCGCCTTCCTGCGGGCGGTGCTGACCGTCGTCGTCATCATCGACGAGATCGCCCGGCCGCTCTACCGGCCGCTGGTCGAGTGGGTCGCGTCGCTGCGCATCGTGGCACGGATGGAGGCCGTGATCGCGCGGCAGTCGCGGCTGGCGATCCTGGCGCTGCTGGCGGTGCCCTTCGCGATCGCCGAACCGCTGAAACTGCTCGGGCTGGTGGTGATGGCACAGGGCCGGTTCCGGACCGGGCTCGTCGTCTTCTCCTTCGCCCATCTCGTCAGCTTCCTGCTGGTCGAGCGCATCTACCATGCAGGCCGGGAGAAACTGCTGACCTATGGCTGGCTGAACTGGCTGATGACCCTGCTCGACCGGCTGCGGCGCCGGGCGCTCGGCTGGGTGCGCAGCAGCGCGGCTTATGCCTTCGCACTCCGGGCACGCGACGCGGCGCGGAGCTGGTGGCGCGGGTTGCGGGCGTGAGCGCGGAGCTTTCCCACGGACCACGCCGTCATCCTGGACAAGCTGCGAAGCAGCGCAGGCCGGGATCCATCATCGGGCGCCGCCCTGCCCTATGATGGATCCCGGTCGACCTGCGGTCGCCCAGGATGACGGCGCATTTTTTCGATCGTGACGAGCCTTAGACCACCTGATTGCGCAAGGTCGTCTCGCCGCGTGCGAGCCTGGCGAGGTTGTCCACGAGGAGGTCGACGACATTGGTTTCGTAGGCGCGGGTCTCGCCGGCGCTGTGGGGCGTGACGATGACGTTCTTCATCGCCCAGAGCGGCGAGGCCGCCGCCAGCGGCTCCTCGACGAAGGTGTCGAGCCCGGCCCCGGCGATGCGGCCTTCCGACAGCGCCGCGACCAGAGCCATCTCGTCGACGACCTTGCCGCGCGCGACATTGATCAGCAGCGCGCCCGGCTTCATCGCCGCCAGCGCCGTCGCGTCGATTAGGTTCTCGGTTTCCGGCGTCAGCGGGCAGGTCAGCGCGACGATGTCGGCCTGCGCCAGCACCTCGTGAAGCTGATCGGGCCGGACGATCGCCTCGATGTCGGGATGAGGCTCCGGGCTGCGGCGCACGCCGATGATGCGCAGGCCGAAGGCGGCGGCAAGCGTCGCCAGCCGCAGGCCGATGCGGCCCAGCCCGACGATGACCAGCGTCTTGCCGCCGAGTTCGTCCTCGCGCCGGGCGCGATCGCCGATCATCGGCCGCCAGGTCGCGGCGGTCTGGTTGTCGCGGGCGAGGTGGATCTGCCGGGTCAGGCCGAGGATCAGCGCCATGGCGTGCTCTGACACCGCGCGCTCATTCGCTCCCTGGGCGCTCGCCAACCGAATGCCGGCCGCCGCGAAGGCGGCCTTGTCGTACTGGTCGGTGCCGGCGCTGACCGACTGGACGAAGCGCAGCTTGGGGCAGGACGCGATCAGCTCGTTGCGCCAGAGCCCGGAGACCACCACGATATCGGCCTCCGGTGCCCGCGCCTTCAGCTCATCGAGCGAGCGGACTTCGAAGCTCTTCGCGGCATGCCCCCGCGTCGCGAATTCGGCCTGCAACTGATAGGCGGCATGGGCGAAGCAGATGGTCAGGTCGCTTCCGGTCGGCAGAGCAGGCATCAAAGCAATCCTCGGGGGGTGAGACGGGCGGCGGCCACCTTAGCCTGCCGCCGCGGCTTCCCGCCACGGCGCAGACGCAGCGCCCGCCGCTCAGCCGCCATGCGGGAAACAGGCCAGCGCCGCTTCGAGCCGCGCCCAGCCCGGCGCATCGCCGGGCAGGCCGAAGCGCAGCCTTGTCGGATCGGCCTGGAATCGTCGCACATAGAGCCCGCGGGCACCGAGATGGGCAAAGAGAGCCGGCGCCGCGGGCGTCGCAAGCAGCCGGAACAGCGCGGTGCCGCCGATGATCTCGCCCAGCGGAGCCATCAGCGCATCGAGCCTCGCGGCATCGGCGGTGCGCGCGGCGCCGGCCTGCGCCAGCCACTGGGCATCGGCGAGCGCCTGCGCGCCGATCGCCAAAGCGGGACCGGCCACGGCCCAGGGACCCATCGCGTCGCGCAGCGCCGACACCAGATTTGCCTCGCCGATGGCGAAGCCGAGCCGGACACCGGCCAGGCCATAGGTCTTGCCGAAGGAGCGCAGCACCAGCGTCGCAGGCGGCAGGGCGGGGATCAGGCTCGCCTCGGGCGCGAAGTCGCAAAAGGCCTCGTCGACGACCAGCAGACCGCCGCGGGCGGCGCAGCGTGCGGCGAGCATCGTGAGATCGGACGCCGACAGCAGGCGCCCATCCGGGTTGTTGGGGTTCACGACCACCACCGTCGCGGCCTCGTCCGTCTCGGCCGGCGTCGTCGCGTCGACGACCGTCGCGCCCATCTTCCGCCAGGCGAGCGCATGCTCGGCATAGGTCGGCCCTAGCACGGCGACCGGCCCGGCACCGACGAGATCCGGAACGACCCGTGGCAGGAGATCGATCAGGATCTGGGTGCCCGGCGCGGCGACGATCTCAGCGTCGGACCTGACGCGATAGGCCTTTCGCGCCGCTGCCAGCAGCGCCGCCTCGTCATCGGCGGCGGGCAGTCGCTGCCAGAGGCTTAACGGCAGCGCGGGAAGCGGATAGGGGATCGGGTTGATCCCGGTGGAGAGATCGATCCAGGGCTCGGGCGCTTCCGGAAACAGCGCCCGCGCCCGGCCGAGATCGCCGCCATGCCAGATGCCCTCCATTCCGTTTGCCTCGCCGCCCATGGCTTTGTCTGATCTCTGGCCCGACACACTGCTTCTGCTGCTGGCCGCGCTCGCGATCGAGGCCACGGTCGGCTATCCGCAGCGCTTGTATGCGCGGATCGGCCATCCCGTCACCTGGATCGGCGCGCTGATCGCATGGCTCGACCGGCGGCTGAACCGGGAGATGGCCGGGTTCGCCGCGCGGAAGGCGGCGGGTGTGGCCGCGCTCATCATCCTGCTGGCAATGGCGCTGGCGGGGGCGCTCGCGCTGACCGCCCTGTGCCGACAGCTGGGGCCGGCGGGGCTGTTGCCGCTGGCGCTTCTCGCCTCGACGCTTCTGGCGCAGCGCAGCCTGCACGAGCATGTCGCGGCCGTCGCCCACGGGCTGGAGACGGGAGGGCTCACCGAGGGGCGCAAGGCGGTGTCGATGATCGTCGGCCGCAATCCCGACAGCCTGGACGAGGCCGGTGTCTCGCGCGCCGCCATCGAGAGCCTGTCTGAGAATTTCTCCGATGGGGTCGTGGCGCCGGCCTTCTGGCTCGGGGTCGCCGGGCTGCCCGGCATCATCATGTACAAGGCGATCAACACCGCCGATTCGATGATCGGCCACAGGACGCCGCGCCATCTCGCCTTCGGCTGGGCCTCGGCGCGGCTCGACGACCTCGTCAACCTGCCGGCCTCGCGGCTGACCGCTCTGCTGATCGTGGCGGCTGCGGCGCTCGACCGCGATGCCGATGCGGCGGGCGCCTGGCGGGCCGTGCGCCGCGATGCGAACCGCCATCGCTCGCCCAATGCCGGCTGGCCGGAGGCGGCGATGGCGGGCGCGCTGGGCCTGAGGCTCGCCGGGCCGCGCATCTATGGCGACGTCACCGTCGAGGATGGCTGGATGGGCGATGGCCGGGCCGAGGCGACGGCGGCAGACATCCGGCGCGGCTTGCGGCTGTATCGGACAGCTTGCGGGTTATTGTGGGGGGTGGGGGGATGGGGCGCGCTGATCGCGCTGGTGCTGTCGTGGGGGTGAGGCTGCGCAGCTTCCGGCGCCGTGCCGGTTGCGATAAGATCGCGTCCGCAGCCGCTGGGAAGGCGATCATGGGCACGCATGTGACGATCGACGACGACGTCGTCCGCGCCGCCGAGAAGCTGGCGCGGGAGCAGGACCGCACCGTCGGGGAGGTGATCTCCGACCTGGCCCGGCGCGCTCTGCCAGCGGAGCCGGAGATCACCTACCGAAACGGCTTCCCTCAACTGCCGAGCCGTCCCGGCGTCGTGGTCACGTTGGAACTGGTGAACGCGCTTCGCGATGAAGAGCCGTGACGTATCTGCTCGACGTCAATGTTCTGATCGCGCTCATCAATCCGTCGCACATTCATTCCTCGGTCGCACATGACTGGTTTGCGTCCCGTGCGAAAGAGTCATGGGCGACCTGTCCGATCGTCGAGAACGGCGTGGTGCGTATCCTCGGAAACCCGCGCTATCCGTTTTCGCCGGCCCAATCTTCACCTGCTGGCGTTGCCCGGATTCTGAGCGAACTCCGCGCCATTCCCGGACACGTCTTTTGGCCTGATGCGGTCAGTCTGTTTGACGACGCGATCGTCGATCTCTCACGGCTGCGCCATTCAAAAGAGGTGACCGATACCTATCTGCTGGCGCTCGCGTCATCCAAAGGCGGGAAGCTGGCGACCTTCGATACACACATCGCCACCTATACAGTCCGTGGCGGTGCCGACGCGCTTCACCTCATTCCCACGGCCTGACACCCTTCTAAAACTCGATCCCCTCCTGCGCCTTCACGCCGGCGGTGAAATGGTGCTTCACCAGCGTCATCTCGGTCACGAGGTCGGCGGCTTCGATCAGCTCCGGCTTGGCGTTGCGGCCGGTGACGACGATGTGGAGATCGGGCCGGCGGGCCTGAAGCGTGGCGACGACCTCGGCCAGCGGCAGGTAGTCGTAGCGCAGCGCGATGTTGAGTTCGTCGAGCACGATCAGGCGGATGCTGTCATCGGCCATCAGCTCTTTGACCTTCCCGAAGGCGCGGGTGGCGGCGGCGATGTCGCGGGCCTTGTCCTGCGTTTCCCAGGTGAAGCCCTCGCCCATGGTGTGCCAGGAAATCTGCTCGCCGAAGGCGTCGAGCGCGCGGCGCTCGCCGGTCTCCCAGGCGCCCTTGATGAACTGCACCACGCCAACGCGCCAGCCATGGCCGAGCGCGCGCAGCATCAGCCCGAAGGCCGCCGTCGACTTGCCCTTGCCGGGGCCGGTGTTGACGATCAGAAGCCCCTTCTCGACCGTCTTGGAGGCGACCTCGGCGTCCTGCAGCGCCTTGCGCTTTGCCATTTTCGCCTTGTACCGGGTGGCGGCGTCGGTCTCGTTCGTCATCGTCGTTCTCACGTCACGAGCCTGTTCATTTCAGCTGCATCGGTAGGCCGGCCACCATGAAGACCACGCGTCCGGCCCTTGCCGCAATCGCCTGATGCAGCCGGCCGGCCTCGTCGCGGAAGCGCCGCGCCAGCGCATTGTCGGGCACGATGCCGAGCCCGACCTCGTTGCTGACGAGCACGATGGGGCTCGACGCCTGCGCGCAGGCCTCGATCAGGGCGCGGCCTGCGGCGGCGGTGTCCTGCTCGGCCAGGATCAAATTGGTGAGCCACAGCGTCAGGCAATCGACCAGCACGGGGCGGCCAGCGGGAAGCCCGCGAATCGCGTCGGGCAGGTCGAGCGGCGCGTCGAGCGTGAGCCAGTCCGCGGGCCGGCGGGCCCGGTGCTCGGCGATTCGCGCGGTCATCTCGTCATCCCAGGCCTGGGCGGTCGCGATATAGGCCCAGGGCGGCGGCAGCGCCTCGATCAGCGCTTCGGCATGGCGGCTCTTGCCCGAGCGGGCGCCGCCGAGGACGAGGGTGAGGTGGGGGATGTTCACAGGCAGCAACCTCCGCCGTCATGCTCGGGCTCGCCCCGAGCATCTCCTGCGAGAGATTCTCGGGTCTGCGCTCCGCTTCGCCCGAGAATGACGGCGCCCTGCATTGCACAGCCTCTCGCACATGGCTAATGATCGTCGCCGACGGTGCCTCCGCGAGGAGGTGAAAAGGGAACGCGGTGCAACGCCGCGGCTGCCCCCGCAACTGTAAGCGGCGAGTTTCGCGCCATCGGCCACTGGGAGCGATCCCGGGAAGGCGGCGTGGAATGACCAGACCCGCGAGCCAGGAGACCTGCCGTCGACAGTGTTCCTATGGGCCCATCGGACGGGGTGTTCCGACGGCGGCTGTGTTCGCGTGGCGAAGGTCACGCGGCTCCGTCCTTGGGAACGTAGGCCGGTCGCAAGATCGGCCGCCTTCTGACGGAGACCGGAACCATGACGCTGCGCAACCGCCTGACCCTCGCCTTCACCGCCCTGCTCTGCAGCCCGGCGCTCGCCCACCACCCGATGGGCGGCGCGACGCCTTCGACCCTGACGGAGGGGCTTCTGTCGGGCCTCGGCCACCCCATCCTCGGGCTCGATCACCTCGCAGCGCTGGTCGCGGTCGGCCTCGTCGCCTCCCGCTACGCGTCCGGCGCGCTGCTGCTGCCGGTGCTGTGGATCGCCGGCATGGGGTTGGGTGCCTTCGCCCATATGAACAGCATCGACCTGCCGGCCGGTGAGATCCTGGTTGCGGGCAGCCTCGTGCTGATCGGCGCCATCGGCGTGCTCAAGCCCTCGCTGCCGCTGCCTGCGCTGGCTGCGATCTTCGCGGCGGCCGGCTTCGCCCATGGCCATGCGCTGGCCGAATCGATCATCGGCGCCGACACCGCCGTGGTCGGCGCCTATCTCATCGGGCTGGTGGCGATCCAGGCCGCCATCACGGTCGGCACGATCCTGCTGGTGCGCCGGCTGTTCTCCATGCCCGCAACCCTGCCGGTGCGCGCAGCGGCCGCCGCCATGGCCTGCGTCGGCCTCGTCTTCCTGATCGCGGCCCTGCCCGCGACGGCCTGACGCCGGCCGGATCATGAGCATGTCCCTGCAGCAGCCGCGCCCGGAAACGGGCACGGCTCTCGTCCGTATCCTCGTCTGCGCGACCTGCCGCGCCGCCGGGGGCGACCCCGACGCGCCGCGTCCCGGGGCCCTTCTCGCCGCCGGCCTACGCGACGCGCTCGACCCCACTCTCGATGCGGCGGTCAGCGTCGAGACCGTCGAATGCCTCTCCGTCTGCAAGCGTCCCTGCACGGTCGCGCTCAGCGGCGAGGGCCGCTGGACCTATGTCTATGGTGATCTCGACCCGGCATTGGGCGTCGAGACGCTGCTCACCTTCGCGCGCCAGTACCGCGAAGCCCCGGACGGAATCGTGCCCTGGCGCGAGCGCGCCGAGGCGATCCGCAAGGGCGTGGTCGCGCGCCTTCCTCCCCTCCCGATCGCGGGTTCCCGATGAATTCCCTGACAAAGACCCCCTGCACCATCATCACCGGCTTCCTCGGCGCCGGTAAGACGACGCTGGTGCGCCATCTGCTCGAGAATGCGGAGGGCAAGAGGCTCGCGGTGCTCGTCAACGAGTTCGGCGATCTCGGCTTCGACGGCGAATTCCTCAAGGGCTGCGGCATTTCGGGCTGCACCGAGGAGGACGTCGTCGAGCTGCCGAACGGCTGCATCTGCTGCACCGTGGCGGATGATTTCGTGCCGGCGCTGGAAAAGCTGCTGAACCGGGCCGACCCGCCGCAGCACATCCTGATCGAGACCTCCGGGCTGGCTCTGCCCAAGCCGCTGGTCCAGGCCTTCAACTGGCCGGCGATCCGGGCCCGCGTCACGGTCGACGGTGTCATCGCAGTGGTCGACGGGCCGGCGGTGGCCGAGGGCCAGTTCGCCGACGACCCCGAGGCGCTCGCCGCCCAGCGCGCGCAGGACGCCTCCGTCGAGCACGACAACCCGCTGGAGGAGGTCTTCGAGGACCAGATCCTCTGTGCCGACCTGATCCTGCTCAACAAGAGTGACCTGATCGACACAGCGACGCGCGAGCGGGTCAAGAGCGAGATTTCGGCGCATCTGCCCAAGGCGATCAAGATCGTCGAGACCCGCCATGGTACGATCGAGCCCGCGCTGATCCTGGGCCTGAGCGCCGCGGCGGAGGCCGATCTGGCATCGCGGCCCTCGCATCACGGCGATGGCGAGGACCATGAGCATGACGATTTCGATTCGGTCGCGCTGGCGCTGCCGGACGGACTCGCCCCCGACGCACTGGCGGCCCGCCTCGGCAAGGCGGCCGAAGCGCAGGGCGTGTTGCGGCTGAAGGGCTTCGCCGCCGTGCCGGGCAAGCCGATGCGGCTCGTCGTGCAGGGCGTCGGCCGGCGCGTCAGCCATCATTTCGACCGGGCCTGGACCGAAGGCGAAGCGCGCGACGGGCGTCTCACCGTGATCGGGCTGAAGGGCTTCGACGTGAAGGCGGTGGAGGCCGCGCTCGCCGGCGCCTGAGCGTTCGGACTTTCTGAAAGACCGGCATGCATCTGCTCCCGACCAGCGAGATCAGGCTCGACGACGGCGAAGACGCCGTCGATCTTGCCCTGCCGCCGGGGGATGTCGTCGTCCTGTCCTTCGCCGACAGCGATCTCTCCGCCCTGGCGGCGGCGGCCGGCGACAGCGATCTCACTGTCCGCCTCGCCTCGCTGCGGCGGCTGCGGCACCCGCTCTCGGTCGATCTCCTGATCGAGAAGACGGTGGCGCAGAGCCGCTTCGTCCTGGTGCGCTGCCTCGGCGGGCTGGACTATTGGCGCTATGGCATCGAGCAGTTGAGCGAGACCTGCCGTACTAGGGGTATCGCGCTGGCGGTGCTGCCCGGCGACGATCGCGACGATGCGCGGCTGGCGGGCTACGGCACCGTGCCGCCAGCCTGCGCGCGGGCGATCCTGAGCTATTTCCATGCCGCTGGAGGGGCGGAGAACATGCGGCGGCTGCTGACGGTGGCGGCGGGATATCTCGGCCGCGACCGGCCGCCCTCCGACCTTGTGCCGCTGCCCCTCCCACCACTGTTCGCGCTGGGCGCCAACGCCGCGCCGACGCCCTGGCGCGAGGCGCTCGCCGCGCTGCCCGACCGGCCCTTCGTGCCGATCCTGGTCTATCGCTCGGCCGTCAGCGCCGGCGACACGGCAATGGGCGAGGCGCTGGCGGCGGCGCTGGCCGCGCGCGGCATGGCTCCTCTGATCCTCGCCCTGACCAGCCTGAAGGACCCCACTGTGACCGCCGAGCTCGCGGCACTGATCGCGACGCGGCAGCCGGCGGCGATCGTCACCACCACCGCCTTCTCCGCCCGCGAGGGCGCCGATTTCGTGCTCGACGGCGCCAATTGCCCCGTCTTTCAGGCAATGCCCGTCGGCAGCGCCCGCGAGGCCTGGGCGGCCTCACCGCGGGGCCTCTCGGCGGCGGATCTCGCGATGCAGGTGGCGCTGCCGGAGTTCGACGGGCGGCTGGGCACGATTCCGGTCGCCTTCAAGGCCGAGACGATCGACCCCGAAACCGGGTTGGTGACGCGCCGGCTCGTACCCGATCCGGACGGCGTCGCCGCGCTCGCCGACCTCGTCGCCGGCTGGATCGCGCTGGCGTCCAAGCCGGTCGTCGAGCGCCGGCTGGCGCTGGTGATGTCGGATTATCCCGCTCGCGGCGGGCGGGCGGGCTTCGCGGTCGGGCTCGACACGCCGGCGAGCGTCGCCGCGATCCAGGGGCTTCTGGCGGAGGCGGGGTACGACATCCCATCCCGTCATTGCGAGCGCAGCGAAGCAATCCAGGGGGACATCGAGCGAGACGGTTCTGGATTGCTTCGCTGCGCTCGCAATGACGGCCAAACCCTCATGGCCGCCCTCACCACCGGCCCCGCAAACCTCACCCTCTCCCTCGACGCCTACATAGCATGGCTCGCCACCATCCCCCCCGACGCCCGCGAGGCGCTGATCGCCGCCCATGGGGCGCCGGAATCCGACCCGGCCGTCAGCAACGGCGCCTTCCACTTCCGCGCCGTCGCTAACGGCCGCCTCACCATCGCGCTGCAGCCGCCGCGCGATGCGACGCCCGACCGCAAGGCTCGTTATCACGACCCCGACGCGCCGCCGGCCCATGGCTATCTCGCCTTCTACCGGGCGCTGCGCGAGATGGCCGGCATCGATGCGCTGATCCATCTGGGCACCCATGGCACGACCGAATGGTTGCCGGGCAAGGCGGTGGCGCTGTCGTCGTCCTGCTGGCCGCGGCTGGTCACGCAGGGGCTGCCGGTGGTGTACCCCTATGTGGTCGACGACCCCGGCGAGGCCGCGCCGGCCAAGCGGCGGCTCTCGGCGGTGACGCTCGGCCATCTGCCGCCGCCGCTGGCGCAGATCGGCGCCTCAGGCGAGACCGGGCTGCTGCGCGACCTGGTCGAGGAGTTCAGCCAGGCGCAGGTGCTCGATCCGCGCCGGGCCGACATCGTCGCGAGCGAAATCCGGGCGCGGGCCCAGGCCAGCGGGCTGGCGGAATCCTGCGGCGTGACGCCCGATCTGCCGATGAGCGAGGCGCTGACGCGGCTCGACGCGCATCTCTGCGACATCGCCGAACTGCCCTTCCGCGACGGCTTGCATGTCTTCGGCCAGTCGGCGCTCGATCCCGTCTCCGCGAAGGCCGAGGGCGAGGGGCTGCTGCGCGCGCTCGACGGGCGCTTCGTGCCGCCCGGGCCCGCCGGTTCGCCGCATCGCGGCCGGCCGGATGTGCTGCCGACCGGGCGCAATCTCTCGACGCTCGACCCGCGCGCGATCCCGACGCGGGCGGCGGCGCGGCTCGGCGCGCTGGCGGCGCAGGCCGTGATCGCGCGGCATCTGCAGGATGAGGGCGAGCCGCCGCGCCGGATCGTGATGGATCTCTGGGCCTCGCCGACGCTGCGCTCGGGCGGCGAGGACATCGCCCATGCGCTGGCGCTGATGGGCGTCGCGCCGCTTTGGGACGATGCCTCGACGCGCGTCACCGGTTTCGCGATCACGCCGCAACCCAAGCTCGAGCATCCGCGCGTCGACGTCACCGTGCGCATCTCCGGCGCCTTCCGCGACACGTTTCCAAGCCAAGTCGCGCTGCTCGATGCCGCTGCGCGCGCCGTCGCGATGCTGGATGAGCCCGACGAGTGGAACGAGCCTGCCGCCGCGCGGCGTCGCGGCGAGGCCGGGGCGCGGGTGTTCGGCGCGGCGCCCGGCCGCTATGGCGCGGCCGTCGCCGACCGGGCGCTCGATGGCGACTGGACCAGCCGCAACGAGCTGGGCGCGGCCTATCTCGCCGCCTCCAGCCATGCCTATGGCGGGCCGGAGGGGGCAGCCCATGCCGATGACAGCTTCTCCGCCCGCATCCGTGCCGCCGACGCCTTCGTGCATATCAGCGACACCGCCGGGCGCGATATCCTCGAAGCCTCCAGCGCCGCCGACGTCATCGGCGGGCTTGCGGCCGCGGCGCAATCGCTCGGGGCCGCGCCGGCGCTCTACAGCCTCGATTCCTCCAACCCCGAGGCGCCGAAGGCGCGCACCGTGGCGGAGGACATCGCCCGCATCGTCCATGGCCGGCTGACGCATCCGCGCTGGATCGCCTCCCATCTCGCCCATGGCTGGCGCGGCGCGGCGGAGCTCGCGGAAGCGGTGGACACGCTCTTCGTCTTCGCCGCCAGCACGGACGCGGTTTCCGACGGGCTGTTCGACGCGGTGTTCCAGGCCTGGTGCGCCGATGCCGCGGTCTGGAGCGCGATCGAGGCCGCCAATGCCCCGGCCGCGGAGGCGATCCGCTCGCGGCTGGCTGAGGCGGCGCGGCGCGGCCTGTGGACCAGCCGGCGCAATTCGGTGGGGGCGTTTCTGGAGCGAGTGGACGCCTCGACCAAGGGTGAGACTTTGACCGGCAAGGGCTCCTCCCTTCCCCCTGGTGGGGAAGGGTTGGGGATGGGGGGCGTCCGACCGGGTGAGCGATTGACCCCTTCATCCGCCCCCCACCCCTACCCCTCCCCACGAGGGGGAGGGGTTCCCGCGCCTGATCATTCGCGTGAGCCGCGCCGGAAGGCTGCGCCATGAACGCCCCCTCCCCCGAAACCCTGCGGCGCGGCTGGTGCCCGAGCACGCTCAAACCCATGGAGACCGGCGATGGCTGGCTGGTGCGGCTGCATCCGCCGGGTGCGCGGCTGACCCCGACGCAGCTGCGGCGCATCGCGGCGCTGGCGGCCCGGCACGGCAACGGGCTGATCGAGATTTCGGCGCGTGGCAACATGCAGCTGCGCGGGGTGACGGCGGACAGCCATCCAGCGCTGGTCGCGACGCTGCTGGCGGAGCGGCTGGTCGACGAGCATGAGGGCGACGGGCCGCAAAGGCTCACGCTGGTCTCGCCGCTGGCGCACCCGCCGCATCCTTCCGGGGCTTCGCGGAGCGACCCGATCGACGCGCTCGCCCTCGCCGCCGCCATCGAGGCGCGCGGGCGCGAGATCGCCGGCCTGCCGGCGAAGTTCGCCGTCATCGTCGACGGTGGTGACACGTCTTCACTCGAGGCCTTCGCGGGAGACATCCGCATCGTCGCGACCGCGCCGGGGCGTGTGGTGATCGCGCTGGCGGACCGGCTCTGGTTCGGCCCCGTCGCCGAAGGCGACGCAGGAGCCGCCGTAGCCCAGGTGATGGCCCGCTTCGCCGCGCGACGGGCGCAGGCGCCCGACGCCATCCGCCGCATGGGCGATCTCGGGGCCACGGAACTGGCGGCGCTCTGCGATCTCCCCCTGACCGAGCCGCCACCCCACCGCCCCGCGCCGCGGCGGGCCGGGCTGTTTTCGCTTCACGCGAGCCATGCCGCACTGATCGGCCTGCCCTTCGGACGGCTGGAAGCCGCGGCGCTCGACCGTCTCGCGCGGGCGTCCGAAACGCTGGGCTGCCCGGAGATTCGCCTCTCGCCCTGGCGCGGGATCGCCTTTCGCGGGCTGTGCGAGGCCGATGCGACGACCCTGCTCGAAAGCGCGGCGGCGGAGGGCCTGATCACGCGTGACGACGACCCGCGCCTGTCGGTGCAGGCCTGTGCCGGCGCGCCCGCCTGCAGCCGGGCTGAGGCTCCGGCGATGGCGGATGCGGCGCGGCTCGCCCAAGTGCTGGCGCCCGACCTCGCCGGGGGCCTGACCCTGCATGTCTCGGGCTGCGTCAAATCCTGCGCGCGGCCCGCAACCAGCGATCTCACGCTGGTCGGCGAGGGCGGGCGCTACCGCGTCGTCATCGGCGGCGGCGCACGGGACAGCGCCCTCGCCACCCTTGACCTTTCCGCCCTGCTGACGCGATTGCAGCCCGGACAGGACCTTCATGCCCGCCTGAGCGCGGCGGGCCGGCTTTCAGGACCGACCAAGTGACGACGGGTTACGACTATATCCGCGATGGCGGGGCGATCTATGAGCGCTCCTTCGCGATCATCCGGGCGGAAGCGGATCTTTCGCGCTTTGCCGGCCGCGCCGCCCATGTCGTGGTGCGAATGATTCATGCCTGCGGGATGACCGACCTGCCTGACGATGTGGAGATGTCGCCCGATTTCGCGGGTGCCGCCGAAGCCGCGCTGAAGGCCGGCGCGCCGATCCTCTGCGACGCCAAGATGGTGGCCAATGGCGTGACGCCGTCCCGCCTGCCGGCGCGCAACCCGGTGATCTGCACGCTCGACGATCCCCGCACCGCGCCGCTCGCGGCCGAGATGGGGACGACACGCTCGGCCGCGGCGATGGAGCTTTGGCGGCCGCATCTGGCGGGCGCACTCGTCGTGATCGGCAATGCGCCGACCTCGCTGTTCCGGCTTTTGGAGATGCTCGACGCGGGGGCGCCGAAGCCTGCTGCCGTGATCGGCATCCCCGTGGGCTTCGTCGGCGCTGCGGAATCGAAGCAGGCGCTGGCGCAGGACGGGCGCGTGCCCTTCCTCGTCGTGCATGGGCGGCGCGGCGGCTCGGCGATGGCGGCAGCCGCCGTCAACGCGCTGGCGCAAGAGAAGGAGTGAGCCGGTGAGCTTCGAACCGGCCAAACATCCTTTGGGAGAGACCCTGCTGTTCGGCGTGGGCCTCGGCCCCGGCGACCCCGACTACATGACCGTGCGCGCCCGCGACATCATCCTGAGCGCCGACCGGCTGGTGCATTTCTGCAAGCGCGGCCGGCGCGGCCATGCCCGCATCACGGCCGATGCCGTCGTCGGGCCCGATGCCGCCCGCGAGATCGCGCTCGCCTTCCCGGTGACGATCGAGGTGCCGGTCGAGGACGAGGGCTATAGCGGCCCGATCACGCGGTTCTACGACGAATCCGCGGCGCTGCTCGCCGCCGAGATGGAGGCCGGGCGCAGCGTCGCCGTGCTCTGCGACGGCGATCCGTTTTTCTACGGCTCCTTCATGCATCTGTGGCGGCGGCTGTCGCATCGCTTCCCGACCGAGGTGGTGCCGGGCGTCACCGGCATGGCCGGTGCCTGGACGCGCGCCAACGCGCCGATCACCTGGGGCGACGATATCCTCACCGTGCTGCCCGGCACGCTGCCGGAGGCCGAGCTGGTGCGGCGCCTCGCGGAGACTGATGCGGCCGTGATCATGAAGCTCGGCCGCAACCTCCCCAAGGTGCGCCGTGCGCTGGAGGCGACGGGGCTGATCGCGCGGGCGATCTATGTCGAGCAGGCGACGATGGCCGGCCAGGCGATCATCCGCCTCAGCGAGCGCGGCGACGCCGAGGCGCCCTATTTCTCGATGGTGCTGGTGCCCGGCGAGGGGCGGCGGCTGTGAGCGAGCGTCCTTCGCACCCTGATGCAGCCGAACCTCCGCCGTCATCCTGGGCGACCGAACGTCGTCCCGGGATCCATCATCGGGCGCCGTCGGGTTCTATGATGGATCCCGGCACTCCGCTTCGCTCCAGCCAGGATGACGGGGAGGAGACGGCGAAGCCAGAGCCAGGACCCGCTGCCCCCGCAGGCTCCCTCACCATCGTCGGCCTCGGCCCCGGCCCGGCGCAGTGGCTCACCCCGGCGGCGCAGGCCGCGATCGACGCCGCCTCCGACCTGATCGGCTACGGGCCCTATCTCGACCGCATCCCCGCGCGCGACGGCCAGACGAAGCACGCTTCCGACAACCGCGTCGAGATCGACCGGGCGACCCATGCGCTGCAGCTGGCGGCGGCGGGGAAGACCGTCGCGGTCGTCTCCGGCGGCGACCCCGGCGTCTTCGCGATGGCGGCGGCCGTGTTCGAGGCGCTGGAGGCGGGCGAGCCGGCCTGGCTTGCCCTGCCGATCGCGATCGAGCCCGGTGTCACCGCAATGCTGGCAGCGGCGGCAAAGGCCGGCGCACCGCTGGGCGGCGATTTCTGCGCGATCTCGCTTTCGGACAACCTCAAGCCCTGGGAGGTGGTGACCGCGCGGCTCGAAGCCGTGCTCGCCGCCGATCTGGTGACCTGCCTCTACAACCCGATCTCGAAGGCGCGGCCCTGGCAGCTCCGAGCGGCGCTGGAACTGGCCGCCCGCCATCGCGACGCGCAGACGCCGGTGATCTTCGCCCGCGCCGTCGGGCGCCCCGACGAGGCCCTGCGCATCCTGACGCTGGCGGAGGCGATCGAAGCGGCGGCGACCGCCGACATGGCGACGCTGGTGATCATCGGCGCCTCGAGCACGCGGCTGATCGCGCGGCCTGGCGACGTCGCGCCTTACGTCTATACGCCGCGCTCGGTGACGAGGAGCCCCTGCGCCACCAGCCAGGGAAGGACCTGATCGACATGGGCGACGGTCTCGACATCCGGCTTGGGCGGGCGGGCGACCATGATCACCGGCAGGCCGAGCCGGCGCGCGGCGACGAGCTTGCCGGCCGTGGCGTCGCCGCCGGAATTCTTGCTGACGAGGATCTCGATGCGCTTTTCGCGCAGCAGCGCTTCCTCGGCCTCGGCGCGGAAGGGGCCCCGCTGCTGGATGACCTCGACATGGGGCACGGGCAGACGGTCGCCGATCGGCTCGATGGCGCGCACGAGATAATGATGCTGCGGCGCCTCCGCGAAGACCGGCAGATCGAGCCGGCCGATCGTCAGGAAGACGCGGCGGGGCGCTTCGCCCAGCGCGGCGGCCGCGGCCTCCATGTCGGGCACGTCGCGCCAGTCGTCGCCCGGTTCCGGATGCCAGGGCGCGCGCCGGATGGCGAGCAGCGGCACGCCTTCGGCCTTGCAGGCATGCTCGGCATTGAAGGGCATGATCGCCGCGAAAGGATGCGTCGCATCGATGACGGCGATGATGCCCTCCTCGCGCAAATACTGCCTGAGACCCTCGACACCGCCGAAGCCGCCGACGCGCACGGGGAGATTCACGGGCCGGGGGTCGACGGTGTGGCCCGCCAGCGAGATGATGGCGCGGATTTCGGGCGCCTGCTCGGCCAGATGCTGGTCGAGCGCCGCCGCTTCGCCGGTTCCACCGAGGATGAGCACGGTCATGTCCCCAGTTACGCTTGAAACCGAGAGCCTGTCGAGCGGCGAGGCTGCGCCCGCGCCCTGGCTGTCCCTGATCGGGCTGGGCGAGGACGGCCCCGCCGGGCTGTGCCCCGCGGCGAAGGCGGCACTGGCCGAGGCCGAGATCGTCTTCGGCGGCGAGCGCCATATCGCGCTGGTCGGCTCCGTGCCTGGCGAGCTCCGGCCCTGGCCGCAGCCCTTCCGCAACGCTTTGCCGCAGATCCTGGCGGAGCGCGGCCGTAAGGTCTGCGTGCTCGCGACCAGCGACCCGTTCCATTACGGAATCGGCAACAGCCTGAGCCGGGCGATCCCGGCCGAAGAGATGCGCGTCATCCCGCAATCCTCTTCCTTCTCCATGGCCTGCACACGGCTGCGTTGGCCGCAGGAGGAATGCGCGCTGGTCTCACTGCATGGCCGCACGCTCTATCGCATCGTGCCGCATCTGCAGCCGCAGGCCCGCATCCTTGCTCTGTCCTGGGACGAGACGACGCCGCGGGCGGTGGCGGAGCTGCTGACCGCGCGCGGCATGGGGGCGAGCCGCCTGACCGTGCTGGAATCGCTGGGTGGCCCGCAGGAGCGGGTTCGAGAGACCCGTGCCGATGCCTTTGCCTTCGACGACATCGTTCCGCTCAACCTGATCGCGGTGGCCGTCGAGGCGGGCCGGGATGCGCGCGTGCTGCCGCTGGCGCCGGGGCTGGACGAGGAGTGGTTCGCCCATGACGGGCAGATCACCAAATCCGAGGTCCGCGCGATCACGATCTCCGCGCTCGCCCCGCGGGCGGGCGAACTGCTCTGGGATGTCGGGGCCGGTTCGGGCTCGGTCGGCATCGAATGGTGCCAGCGCCATCCGCGCAATGCGGCCATCGCTTTTGAAGCCAAGGCGGAGCGGGTCGAGCGGATCACCCGCAACAGCCTCGAACTGGGCGGGCTGTCGGTGAAGGTCACCGGCGAGGCGCCTGCGGGCTTTGCCGGGCAGCCCGCGCCCGATGCCGTCTTCATCGGCGGCGGTCTGACGGTCGAGGGGCTGTTCGAGGGGGCGTGGGCTGCGCTCAAACCCGGCGGGCGCCTCGTTGCCAATGTCGTCACGCTGGAGGGCGAGGCGAAGCTCGCGGCGCTGCATGCGCTGCATGGCGGCTCGCTGCGGCGCATCGCGATCGACCGGCTCGTTCCCGTCGGCGGCAAGCATGGCTGGCGGCCGGCGATGCCGGTGACGCAGTGGCGGGTCGAGAAGCCGTGAGTCTCACATTCACCCTGGCTGTCATTCCGGACAAGCCGCGAAGCGGCGCAGCTCCGGAATCCATCATAGAGAGCCAAGCCTGGCCGGGTTGCGCCCTCCGATGGATTCCGGGTCTCCGCTTCGCTGCGCCCGGAATGACGGTGAGGGTGTCACCAAGGTCTGAGCCATGACCGGCCGTCTCGTCGTCGGGCTGGGACTGCGCGCCGACACCAGCGAGGCCGACATCCTCGCCTGCCTCGACGAGGCGCTGGCGCTCGCCGGCCTGTCGGGCGAGGCGACGCCGCGTCTGGCGACGCTGGCGAGCCGGATCGGCGAGCCCGGGCTCGCCGCTGCCGCCGTCAGCCGGGCCGCCGAGCTCGTCGGCGTGCCCGACGAGGCGCTCAGAGGTTTCGAGGCCAGTTGCGCGACCCGCTCCACACGCATCGCCTCGCTCTACGGCGTCGGGTCGGTGGCGGAAGCCGCCGCGCTCGCGGCCGCCGGGCCGGGCGGGACCCTGGTGCAGCCGCGCATCGCCACCGCCCGCGTCACCTGCGCGCTGGCCCGGAGTGTATCGTGATGCACCCGAGCCAAATCGTCTTTCCGGGGCTTCGCGACGCGAAGAACCCGGAACCCACGACCGGGATCGGCCCTTCAGCGTTGCGTCGTCACATCCCTCACCCGGTCATGGGTTCCGGGTTCAGGCCTGCCGCCTGCCCCGGAAAGACAATGGTGCGGCACAGCGCGCGGACTCCTGCATGACCATCCATTTCATCGGCGCCGGCCCCGGCGCGCCCGATCTCATCACGCTGCGCGGGCGCGACCTGATCGCGGCCTGCGAGGTCTGCCTCTATGCGGGCTCGCTGATCCCCAAGGCGATGCTCGACTGGTGCCCGCCGGGCGCGCGCATCGTCGACACCGCCCCGCTCGATCTCGACGCCATCATCGCCGAGATGCAGGCAGCGCATGAAGCCGGGCAGGATGTGGCGCGGCTGCATTCCGGCGATCTCTCGATCTGGAGCGCGACCGGCGAACAGATGCGCAGGCTCGATGCGCTCGCCATCCCCTACAGCGTGACGCCGGGCGTGCCGGCCTTCGCGGCTGCCGCCGCGACGCTGAAGCGGGAGCTCACCCTGCCGGGGCTGGCGCAGTCGCTGGTGCTGACGCGCACCTCGGGCCGGGCCTCGGCCATGCCGGAGCGGGAGCGGCTCGCCACCTTCGCAGCCTCGGGCACGACGCTGGCGATCCATCTCTCGATCCATGTCGTCGAGCAGGTGGTGGCGGAGCTGTCGCCCTTCTACGGGGAGTCGTGCCCGGTCGCGATCGTGTTCCGGGCCTCCTGGCCGGATGAGCGCGTGCTGCGCGGAACACTGTCCACGATCGCGACGCAGGTGCGCGAGTCCGGGCTGGAGCGCACCGCGCTGATCCTCGTCGGCCCGGCGCTGGCGGCCGCGGATTTCGGCGAGAGCGCGCTCTACTCCACCGGCTATGATCGCCGGTTCCGGCCGGGGGGCGGGGTATGAGAATGACCGCCCAACCCCGTCATTGCGAGCGCAGCGAAGCAATCCAGACGGGCTCGCCCGACGACTTGCTGGATTGCTTCGTCGCATTCGCTCCTCGCAATGACGGGAGAGCCCGTCCATGACCACGCCCGGCCTCATCATCGCCGCGCCGCGCTCGGGCTCGGGCAAGACCACGATCACGCTCGGGCTGCAGCGGGCGCTGACGAGGCGCGGGCTCGTGGTGCGCGGGCTGAAATGCGGGCCGGATTATATCGACCCCGCCTTCCATGCCGCCGCGACGGGGGCACCGAGCGCCAATCTCGATTCCTTCGCCATGCCCGACGCGCTGCTGCGCGCCATCGCGGGAGATGCGGCTGATGGAGCCGACCTCGTCATCGCAGAAGGCTCGATGGGGCTGTTCGACGCCGTGCCGGGGCCGGAGGGGCATACCGGTGCGAGTGCCGACATCGCGGCGCTGCTGGGCTGGCCGATCGTGCTGGTGATCGACGTCTCCGGCCAGGCGCAGTCGGCGGCGGCGATTGCGCTCGGCTGCATGAAGTACGACCCGCGCATCACCATCGCCGGCGTGATCCTCAACAAGGTCGCCAGCGAGCGCCATCGCCGGCTGGTGGCGCAGGGCATGGAGAAAATCGGGCTCCTGGTGCTCGGCTCGCTGCCGCGCGAGGCCAGCCTCATCCTGCCCGAGCGCCATCTCGGGCTGGTCCAGGCCGGCGAGACCGCCGATCTCGAGGCGCGGCTCGAGGCGCTGGCCGATGCGGTGACGGCGGCGATCGATCTCGACGCGGTGAGGGGCGTCGCCCAGCCTACTCGTTTGCCGGCTATATCTGCGGCGATCTCGGGCCTGCCAACGCCCGGCCGGCGCATCGCGATCGCGCGCGATGCCGCCTTCAGCTTCGTCTATCCGCATGTCGAGGCGGGCTGGCGGGCGGCCGGCGCCGTGTTGGTGCCGTTCTCGCCGCTGGCGGACGAGCCGCCGCACGGGGATTGCGATGCCTGCTGGCTGCCGGGCGGCTATCCGGAGCTTCATGCGGGCGCGATCGCCGGCGCCGACCGCTTTCTCGGCGGCCTGCGCGCCTTTGCCGAGACACGGCCGGTGCATGGCGAGTGCGGCGGCTACATGGTGCTGGGGCGGACGCTGATCGATGCGGACGGCGTCTGCCACGCCATGGCCGGGCTGCTGTCGGTCGAGACCTCCTTCGCGAAGCGGAAGATGAATCTCGGCTATCGCCGGGCCATCCTCGAAGCCGATGCGCCGCTCGGCGCGGCCGGCGACGCGCTGACCGGCCATGAGTTCCACTACGCAACGATCGTCACCCAGGGCGAGGACCCGCCGCTGGCGCTGGTGACCGACCCGCATGGCTCCGCGCCCTCCCCCGCCGGCAGCCGGCGCGGGTACGTCACAGGCTCGTTCTTTCACGCGATCGCGGTGGCGGGGTGAGCGTGATGTCGCCTCCACGCCTCCGCAGCCCTCATCCTGAGGGGCCGCGCAGCGGCGTCTCGAAGGATGTTCCAGGAGGCTCCCGCACAAGCTGGATCATCCTTCGAGACGCGCTGCTGCGCAGCGCTCCTCAGGATGAGGGCTGAGGAGGATGTCCAACTCCCCTCCCCGGTTCGACGAGGCCTTTGCCGCGCAGTTCGCCGAACTGCTGGCCTGGCGACGCGATGTCCGGCGCTTCCGCCGCGACGCCCTGCCCGACGGGCTGGTTGAACGGCTGCTGGCGCAGGCGGAGTTGTCGCCCTCGGTCGGCCATTCGCAGCCCTGGCGCTGGGTTCGCGTCAGCGATCCCATGCAGCGCGCGGCCGCGCTGGCGAGTTTCGCGCGCTGCAACGCCGACGCGCTGGCGGATTTCGAAGGCGATCAGGCGCGGCTCTATGCGACGCTGAAGCTCGAAGGGATGCGCGAGGCGCCCGAGCAGATCGCGGTGTTCTGCGACCATGGCACGGCGCAGGGGCACGGGCTGGGCCGCAAGACCATGCCCGAAATGCTGGATTATTCGGTGGTCGCCGCGATCACGCAGTTCTGGCTGGCGGCGCGGGTTCAGGGCGTCGGTGTCGGCTGGGTCTCGATCCTGGAGCCGGAGGTCGTGCGGGCGGCGCTGGGCGCTCCGCCCGAGTGGAAGCTGATCGCCTGGCTCTGCATCGGCTGGCCGGAAGCCGAGAGCGACGTGCCCGAGTTGGTCAAGGCGGGGTGGGAGCTTGGACGGCCGCCCGCGCGCGCCGGAACGAGGTGACGATGCGCAGATTGCTGATCATCGGGATCGGCGCCGGCGACCCGGACCAGATGACGGTCCAGGCGATCGCGGCGCTCAACCGGGCGGATGTGATCTTCCTGCCCGACAAGGGGCAGGAGAAGGCGGCGCTGCGCCATCTGCGCGAGGCGATCTGCGCGCGCTTCATTGTAAAGCCCTGGCGCAGCGTGACGATGGAAACCCCGCGTCGCGCGGAAGCCGGCGACGATTATCGCGGCGTCGTCGACGACTGGCACGCCCGCATCGCCGCGTCCTATGAGGCGCTGTTCCGGCAGGAGCTGGCGGAGGGGCAGACCGGGGCGCTGCTCGTCTGGGGCGATCCCGCGCTCTATGACAGCACGCTGCGCATCGTCGAGCGCGTCCGCGCCGGTGGCCTGCCGCTGGAGTGGGACGTCATCCCCGGCATCAGCAGCGTTCAGGCGCTCGCCGCCCGCCATCGCATTCCGCTCAACCGCATCGGCGAGCCCGTGCTGATCACCACCGGCCGCAAGCTGGCGGAGGGCCTGGCGCTGGCGCCGGACGGCGTGGTCGTGATGCTCGACGGCGAACAGGCCTTCGCGAAGATCGCGCCCGAGGGACTGGAGATCTTCTGGGGCGCCTATCTCGGCACGCCCGACGAGATTCTGATCGCCGGCCCGCTCGCCGCGGTTTCGGAAGAGATCGTGCGGGTCCGCGCCGAGGCCCGGGGCCGCCATGGTTGGATCATGGACATTTATCTGCTGCGGCGGAGCGATTGAAGCGACGGCCGATTGGACAAGCCGCATCCCCTTCCCCCCGCTTGCGGTGGGGAAGGGTTAGGGATGGGGGCCGCAAAGCCGGAGCGCTGTCCGTCATCGTCTCGCCGAGCGGGACTGCCCCCCACCCCAACCCTCCCCACCGCAAGCGGGGGGAGGGAGACCGTCGCCATCCTTCAGTACCGGCCACCGCTTGCCCCGCGCCGCGCGGCCATGCCAGATGCCGACATCGACTGCGGGACGCGCCATGCCTTCGACCAGACGCGACAGAGCCGCCGGAGAGGGCGCCGAGCGGGATGTCCTCGATCTCGGCGGCTATGTCCCCTATTTCCTGACGGCGATCTCCAACACCTGGTCGCGCAGCTCGTCGCGGCTCTATCTGGAGCGCTTCGGCATCGGCGTCACCGAATGGCGGGTGATGTCGCAGCTCGCGATCGAGCCCGGCATTCCGGCGCAGCGCATCTGCGAGGTCATCGCGCTCGACAAGGGCGCCGTCAGCCGCAGCGCCGCGGCGCTGGTGGCGGCCGGCCATGTCGCGGAACGGCCCGACACGCGCGACGCCCGCCGCCAGCTCCTCGAACTCACGGCCAGCGGCTATGTCCTGCATGACCAGCTGATCGCGCTCGCGACCGCACGCGAGCAATTGATGCTCGAGGGCTTCAGCCCGCAGGAGCGCGCGCAGCTCATCGATTTCCTGCGCCGGATGCAGGCACGGCTGCCTGCGCTGCGCGATTTCGTTCCGCCCTCCGGCGAGCGCGGCTAAGTCACCAGCGGCGATAGCCGTAGCCGAAGCCATAGCCGCCATAGAAGCCGCCGAAATCCTGGTAGACATAGGTGCGCCGCGCCGCCGCCCGCTCGACGTCGATCGTCTGCATGCATTGCGCGAAGGCGTCCGTGCCCTGCCGGAAGCCATAGCCGCGACACTGCTCTATATCGAGCGCGCGGCGCTCCTCCAGCGTCATGCAGCCGCTGGCGGTGAGCGCCAGAGCGAGGGCGGCGAGCGGCGCGATCTTCATGTCCGGTGTCCTTCGGTCGGCACGATCCAGGCGATAACGGCCTCGAGAGAAGGCCGCAAATGAGTCGAGATTGCGAAGCCACTCAGGCATAGCGGCGCGAGGCCGCACCATGGGCGCGCCTGAGCGCGGCGAGATCGAGGCCGGGGATCGCCCCGTCGATCACCCGCCAGCGCCCGGCGACCATGACGCGGTCGGCCCGGTGCGCGCCGCAGAGCACCAGCGCCGCGACCGGGTCATGCGCGCCGGAGAAGCGCAGTTCGTCCAGCCGGTAGAGCGCGAGATCGGCCTGCATCCCCGGCGCGATCATGCCGATGTCCGAGCGGCCGAGGCAGCGCGCCGAGCCCTGCGTCGCCCAGCGGATGACGTCGCGGGCGGTCACGGCGGCGGCGCTCTCATAGCGCAGCCGGTTGATCAGCAACGCGTGGCGCAACTCCTCCATCAGGTTCGAGCCGTCATTGGAGGCCGAGCCGTCGACGCCCAGGCCGAGCGGCGCGCCCGCCGCCTCCAGCTCGCGCGTGCGGCAGAAGCCGGAGGCCAGCACTCCGTTCGAGGTCGGGCAGTGGCAGACACCCACCCCGGCCCGCCCCAGCCGGTCGCATTCCTCGCAGGAGAAATGCACGCCATGGGCGAGCCAGGTCTTCGGCCGCATCCAGCCGGTCTCCTCGAGCAGGTCGAGCGGGCGCTTGCCGTAGACCTGGAGGCAATAGGCGTCCTCGTCCTTCGTCTCGGCGAGATGGGTGTGCAGCGGCGCATCGAAGCGCGCGGCGAGATCCGCCGATTTCGCCATCAGCGACGGCGTCACCGAGAAGGGCGAGCAGGGCGCGAGCGCGATCTGGACCATGCTGCCCGGCGAGGGATCATGGAACAGCGTCAGCACGCGTTCGCTGTCGGCGAGGATCGTGTCCTCGTCCTGCACTATGGTGTCGGGCGGCAGCCCGCCATCCTTCTGCGACAGGTTCATCGAACCGCGCGAGATCGTGGCGCGGATGCCGAGCGCGCGCGCCTCTTCCACCGCGATGTCGACGGCATCCTCCAGGCCCGGCGGATAGAGATAGTGATGGTCGGCCGCCGTGGTGCAGCCCGAAAGCAAGAGCTCCGCCAGTGCCGCCCGCACGGCGAGGCGCAGATCCTCGGGCGTCAGCCTCGCCCAGAGCGGATAGAGCGCGGTGAGCCAGGGAAACAGCTCGCGGTCGATCGCGGCCGGATGAGCGCGCGTCAGCGTCTGGTAGAAGTGGTGATGGGTGTTGATCAGGCCGGGCAGGACGACATGCTCGGAGGCATCGAACACGGCATCCACCGGCGCGGCTGGCGTGGCCCCCGCTGCGACCAGCTCGGCGATGACGCCCCCCTCGACCACGACACCGCCCGAGGCGTTCTCGGCGACGATGCCGAGCGGGTTCCTGATCCAGAGGCGCATGGGAATTCCGGCAGGTTGGCGAAGTCGTGAGCGACACTGCCGCCGCGACCGGGCGAGGTAAAGCGTCGCCCCTCAATCCCAGGGCTGGTCGACCTTGCAGCGATAGCCGACGAAGCATTGCGGATTGTCGCGGCTCGGCACGAAGGCGGGCTCGAGGAACTCTCCATGCGCGCAGAAGCGGCGGTCCCGCACGAAGCGGTCATAGGTGAAGCCGCCGGTGCCAAGCACGATCGCGCCGCTTGTCGCGACGCTCTGGCGGTTGGCGGCGCAGCTGCGCTCCGGCGTCGAGGGGCGCGACTGGGCGAGCGCGGGCGCGGCTGCGAGCAGGAGCAGCAGGGACAGGGTCAGGTGCTTCATGGGGGCCTCCGGCCGGTTCGCGGCATCGTTGCCCACTCTAACACGGCCGGCGGCGTCGCGTTCCAGCGGCCGGGACGAGCCACGGGCGCCGGCCAAGCAGGGGCGAGGCAAGCCCGTGCGCCTTGACGGCGGGTCGCTCATCCGCCATCGCTCCCGCGTTTTCCCCAGACGCACGCCGGAGCCACGCCATGTCGCTGACCGATCTCGCCGCCACCATCGACGCCGCCTGGGAGGCCCGGGCCGAGATCGGTCTCAACACCAAGGGCGCGGTGCGCGAGGCGGTCGAGCAGGCGATCGAGATGTTGGACGCCGGCCAGGCCCGCGTCGCCGAGAAGCAGGGCACGGAGTGGGTCGTCCATCAGTGGCTGAAGAAGGCGGTGCTGCTGTCCTTCCGCCTGACCGACAACATGATCATCGCCAACGGCCCCGGCGATGCCGTGTTCTGGGACAAGGTACCCTCGAAGTTCGCCGGCTGGGGCGAGAACCGCTTCCGCGCCGCGGGCTTCCGCGTCGTGCCGCCGGCGGCCGCGCGCAAGGGCTCGTTCCTGGCGCCCAACGTCGTGCTGATGCCCTCCTTCGTGAACATCGGCGCCTATGTCGACTCAGGCACCATGGTCGACACCTGGGCGACCGTCGGTTCCTGCGCCCAGATCGGCAAGAACGTGCATCTCTCGGGCGGTGTCGGCATCGGCGGCGTGCTCGAGCCGCTGCAGGCCAATCCGACGATCATCGAGGACAACTGCTTCATCGGCGCCCGTTCCGAGGTCGTCGAGGGCGTCATCGTCGGCGAGGGCTCGGTGCTCTCGATGGGCGTCTTCATCTCGGCCTCGACCAAGATCGTCGATCGCGCCACGGGCCAGATTCATATCGGCAAGGTGCCGCCCTATTCGGTGGTGGTGCCGGGTTCGTTGCCGGGCAAGCCCTTCCCGGACGGCACGCCGGGCCCGTCGCTCTCCTGCGCCGTCATCGTCAAGACGGTGGATGCGCAGACGCGCTCGAAGACCGGCATCAACGAGCTGCTGCGGGATTGAGAAAACCCGTCATTCTCGGGCGAAGCAAAGCTTCGACCCGAGAATCTCAGGGGGGGGTGAGGCACTGGTTTCCGAGATGGTCGGGTCAAGCCCGACCATGACGCCAGCCCCCATCACCCCACCGACGTTGACCCGCCTGCCGCCGGCGCCGCTGCGCTCACCCCCGCCAGCGCATCGCGCAGGGCCTGCTCGCGTGAGTGGTCGAGCGAGGTCTTCAGCACCACGCCGCCAGTGCCCTTGATCGCCTCCAGCACCTTGTCGCCGGTGACGCGCTTGACCAGCACGAACAGCGCCGCATTGCCCGGCTGCAGGCTGGTGGCCAGCTCCTTCATGAACTTGTCGTCGACGCCGTAATCGGTCAGCGCCCCGCCGAGCGCGCCCGAGGCTGCGCCCAGCGCCGCCCCCGCCAGCGGCATCAGGAAGATCGCGCCGATCAGCAGGCCCCAGAAGGAGCCCGAGGCCGCGCCCATGGCGGTGGTGTTGAGAAGCTGGTTGAGCTTCACCTTGCCGCCCTCCTGCATCACCGCGATCGCGGCGTCGCCGATCTCGATCAGATACTCCTTCTGCAGGGCGAAGACCTTCTGGCGCATCTCCTCGGCGCGCGCTTCGGTCGGGTAGACGATGACGACGAGATCGGACATGGGGCTCTCCTGCCGCAGATGGTGTCGCAGACTAGACCACGCTTCTTGACGGGTCTGTGGCGAGGCTAGCCGAAAGCGGCAATCGCCGTACGATCTGGATCAATCGACCGCAGGCGCCTTGGCAGCCTGGGCCGCGCCGCTGCGCAGCGGCAGTTCCTCCATCCGCAGGAGGAAACCGAGGGCGCAGGCGAAGCCGAGGCAGGTCGCCCCGAAGACATACTGGAACAGCCGCACCATGGTGTCGCGATCGACCCCGTCGAGCCGGATGGATTCATGCGACAGGCCCGGCCCGGCGCCGCCGATGCCGCCGAGTACGATGGCGCCGAAGATCGCCACGATCAGCGCCCCGCCGATCTGGCGAAAGAAGTTGGCCGCGCCCGTCGCGGTGCCGAGCTGGTGCGGCAGGACCGCGTTCTGGATCGAGACGGTCGCGACCGGCAGCATGGTGCCGAGCCCGAGGCTGATCAGCGTCAGCAGCGCGCAGAAGGGCACCAGCGGCATCCGCCCGGCCTGCCAGGCCAGCAGCGCCACCCCGACCAGCGCGACGCTGAGCCCGATCACCGGCACGCGCTTGTAATGCGTCAGCCGCGTCATCGCCCGGCCCGACAGCGTCGCGCCCATGACCGTGCCCACCGTCAGCGGCAGCAGGCCGAGGCCCGAGGAGGCGGCGCTCAGACCCATCACGCTCTGGAAATAGATCGGCAGGTAGATCGTCAGGCCGATGAAGGTGCCCATGCCGAAGCCGGCCGCGATCGTTCCCATCCGCACCACCTTGTTGGCGAGGATGTCGAGCGGGATCAACGGCTCCTGCGCCGTGCGCAGGCGCCAGGCGAAGGCGAGCCAGAGCAGAAGCGACAGCGCCACGAGCCCGCCGATCCGCGCCGAAAGCCAGGGATAGCGCGTTCCGCCCCAGGACAGCGCCAAGAGCAGCGTCATCGTCGCGCTGGTGATCAGCAGGGCGCCGAGCAGGTCGAGCCTGTGGGGCCGTTCGTGTCGCGGCAGCCGCTTCAGCGCCGAGCTCGTCATCGCATAGGCGGCGGCGCCGAGCGGCAGGTTGATCCAGAAGATCACCGACCAGTGCAGCCGTTCGGCGATGACGCCGCCCAGCACCGGCCCGAGCAGCGAGGACGCCATGAAGACGGAGGCGATGTAGACCTGGTAGCGCCCGCGCTCCTTGGGCGGCACCATGTCGGCGACGATGGTCTGCGCCAGCGCGATCAGCCCGCCGCCGCCGAGCCCCTGGACGAAGCGCGCCAGCACCAGGAGCCAGAGCGAGGGCGCCAGCGCGCAGGCGAGCGAGCCCGCCATGAACACGACGATGCCACTGAGCAGCACGACGCGCCGGCCATGGATGTCGGCGAGCTTGCCATAGAGCGGTGTCACCGCGGTCGAGGCCAGGAGATAGGCCGTCACGACCCAGGGCAGATGCGTGACGTCGCCGAGCTCGCGCCCGATCGTCGGCATCGCGGTGGCGACGATGGTCTGGTCGAGCGCCGCCAGGAACATGGCGAGCATGATGCCGAACAGGATGCTGCGGATGTCCTCGTGGCGCATCGGCGCTGGCGCGGCCGCCGCCTGATGCGCCGGGGGATCCACCCGTTGATCCATGAAGTGCCGCGTCCGCCCGTGCGTCTGAGTAAGGCGCCAGTCTAGGTGCCGGCCCGGTCATGCGCCAGAGGCGGGACGAGCGGGGCCGGTCTGGCAGCCATGCGCCGCGGCATGGAACCAGCGAGCCCGGCCGCATGCCGTGGGAACGCCCCAGCGGCTGGCGCGAGCGCGGCTTATTTCCGGAGCAACCTTACAATCTCGACGGGGCTTGCCCATGTGCGGTGCACGGTGCGCGTGCGTGCCGCCTGTGGGCTTCCCAGTGGTGTCCGTCCGCCTCCGTCCGGCCCCATCACGGTGCCGGACCTGCGGGCCGCGTCCCCGGTGTGCCGGGCCGCAGCCACATCAGAGGGGTCGACATGTCTTTGAACTTTCCCAATCCCGTCCGCAGCTTCGATCCCGGCCGCTCCTGCGTGAGCTTCTGGGGCTCGGACGCCTCGCTCGAGATCGCCTTCCAGATCGAGATCGACGCGCTGCGCCGGCTCGGTGCCGAGCCGGGCGAGGCCCAGATGCTGGCGACCTTCGACAGCCATCGCGACGCCATCCTGAGCGCGGCCGCAGCGGCCTATGGCCGCCACAAAGGCAGCTATCACCGGCTCACCGTCGCCGACATCGTCGGGAAGGGCTGACGACATGGCGCGCCCCCCCTACAAGCTCGGCGATCTCGTCCAGCTCACCGCCGGCTTCCACAACCAGGTCCGGCCCGGCCCCTTCGAGATCACGCGGCTGATGCCGCCGCGCGACAACAAGGAGGAGCAGTACCGCGTCCGCGGCCCCGACGGCCTCGAGCGCGCCGTGGGTCACCACGAGATCGAGGAAGAGATTCCGCTTCCGGGCGGGACGCCGGGTTAGGCGGGGTCTCTGCCGGCCCACCCCAACCGTCATCCTGGGGCGGCCGCAGGTCGGCCCGGGATCCATCGGAGGGTGCGGCGCTCGACGATGGATCCCGGTCTTCGCTGCGCGAAGCCCAGGATGACGGGCGCTGATGAACCCATTCGAGTGGCTCGGGGATAGCGTCCGCACCTTATCCCCGCTTCCCAGACCCATGCCTATCCTGCGCTCGCTTTCCCCGACCGAGGGGGCTTCGCGAGGCGTCGTGTGGCCGGGGAGGGTGCGGTGTTCATGGGGGACGACCGTCGCGGGTCGGACGCCATGGAGGGGCTTCGTCGCCCGGGTCGACCACAACCCGGTCCGTGAGGGACGAAACGCGCGACGAAAGCACCAAAGAGAACCGCGCGCGGGGCGAGGTGGCGGCTGTTGGCGCTGCTTCGACACGACATTCGACATCGACATCGGCACGCAGCCCGTCGACTGCGACGCCGCCTTTCCCCGCGCATCCCCTCGGATACGCTTCGAGACCCGAAAACCCCGCGGCGATCAGCCGGCCGGGGCTTCCGGTGCCTCGGCGGCGCGTTATGATGACCGCAACCGGACGAGGCCCATGCCCCTGCTCAGCGCCAGCGACTCGACTCTCGTCCTGATCGATTTCCAGGCACGGCTGATGCCGGCGATCCATGAGGGCGCGGCCCTCGTCGCCAATGCGCAGAGGCTGGTCGCGGCGGCGGGCCTGCTCGGCGTGCCCATCGTGATGACCGAGCAGAATCCGGCGGGGCTGGGCGGCACGGTGCCGGAACTCGCCGGCGCCGGGCCGGTGATCGCCAAGACGAGCTTCGACGCCTGTGCGGAAGGAGCGTTCCTGGAGGCGCTGGCGGGCGATGGCCAGCTCGTGCTCTGCGGCTGCGAGGCGCATGTCTGCCTCGGCCAGACCGCGCTGACCCTGCTCGCCCATCGCCGCCGCGTCGCCGTGGTGCTGGACGCCAGCGGCTCGCGGCGCCCGGAGTCGAAGGACGCCGCTCTGGCCCGCCTCGCGCGCCACGGCGCCGAAATCGTCACCACCGAGATGGTGATCTTCGAATGGCTGCGCGACGCCGCCCATCCGCGCTTCCGCGAGGCGTTGAAGCTGGTGAAGTAGGGCGGGGGCTTCTTACCCGGCCCCCCGCCGTCATCCTGGGCGAGCGGCGAAGCCGCGAAGGCCGGGAGATCCATCATAGGGTTCGGCGGCGGCTTATGATGGATCCCGGTCGAGCTTCGCTCGCCCAGGATGACGGCGTCTGCCGCGGCAGCCAAAACCCTAAAGCGGCTTCCTGATCCATTTCGAGATCACGCCGACGAGGCCCTCGCGGAAGGTCATGACGCAGATCACGAAGATCACGCCCTGCACCACCGTGACCCAGGCGCCCAGCGAGGCGAGGTAGTTCTGCATGGAGACGATCACGATCGCACCCGCGATCGGCCCGAAGACGGTGCCCAGGCCCCCAACCAGCGTCATCAGCACGACCTCGCCCGACATCGACCAGTGCACGTCTGTCAGCGAGGCCAGCTGGAAGACGATGGCCTTGGTCGAACCGGCGAGGCCCGCCAGGCTGGCCGAGAGCACGAAGACGGCGAGCTTGTACTGGTTGGCGCGGTAGCCGAGCGAGATCGCGCGCGGCTCGTTATCCCGGATCGCCTTGCAGACCTGGCCGAAGGGCGAGTGGATGATGCGGTAGATCGCCAGCAGCCCGGCCATGAAGATCGCCGCGACCAGCCAGTAGAGCGTGCGGTCGTCGGAGAGGTCGATCACGCCGAACAGCGCGCCGCGCGGCACGGCCTGGATGCCGTCCTCGCCGCCGGTGAAACGCGGCGTCTGCAGCGAGAAGAAGAACACCATCTGCGCCAGCGCCAGCGTGATCATGGCGAAATAGATGCCCTGGCGCCGGATCGCCAGCGCGCCGAAGACGAGGCCGAGCCCGCCCGACACGGCGGTGCCGAGCAGGATCGCCAGTTCCGGCGTCAGCCCCCAGTTCTTGGCGCTGTAGGCGCAGACATAGCTCGCCATGCCGAAATAGGCGGCGTGGCCGAAGGAGAGCAGGCCGCCATAGCCGAGCAGCAGGTTGAAGGCGAGCGCGAACAGCGCAAAGCACAGGACCTTCATCACGAACACCGGATAGGCCACGAAGGGCGCGATCACGAGCGCGATCGCGATCCCGATCATGATGGCGCGGTGCAGGCGCAGCGTGCCCTTGTCGACCTCGCCCGAGAGGACAGCGGCGGGGGCGTCGGTGGCGGCGATGTCGGCCATGGTCAAATCCTCGTCTCGCAGCGGGCGGCCATCACGCGGCCCGTCCGAACAGGCCGGCCGGCCGCACGAGCAGCACCAGCACCATGATGATGAAGATCACCGTCGCCGAGGCCTCCGGATAGAAGACCTTGGTCAGGCCCTCGACCAGCCCGAGCGAGAAGCCGGTGACGATGGCGCCCAGGATCGAGCCCATGCCGCCGATGACGACGACGGCGAAGACGACGATGATGAGGTCGGCGCCCATGTTGGGGTTGACCGAATAGATCGGCGCGGCGAGCACGCCGGCGAAGCCCGCCAGCGCCACGCCGAAGCCGTAGGTCAGCGTCACCAGCAGCGGCACGTTGATGCCGAAGGCCTGGGTCAGCGTCGGGTTCTCAGTCGCGGCGCGTAAGTAGGCGCCGAGCCTGGTCTTCTCGATCAGGAACCAGGTCGCGAGGCAGACCACGAGCGAGGCGACGACGACCCAGCCGCGGTAATAGGGCAGGAACATGAAGCCGAGATTCTGCCCGCCCCGCAATTCGGCGGGGATCTGGTAGGGCAGGCCGGACGAGCCGAATTCGTTGCGGAACAGGCCCTGGATGATCAGCGCGAGGCCGAAGGTCAGAAGCAGCCCGTAGAGATGGTCGACATGGGCGATGCGTTTGAGCAGCAGCCGCTCGATCGCGATGCCGGTCGCGCCGACCACGAGCGGCGCCAGAAGCAGCGCGACCCAGTAGTTGATGCCGAGATAGTTCAGGCACATCCAGGCGACGAAGGCGCCCATCATGTACTGGGCGCCATGGGTGAAGTTGATGATGTTGAGCAGCCCGAAGATCACCGCCAGCCCGAGGCTGAGGATGGCGTAGAACGAGCCGTTGATCAGGCCGAGAAGGACCTGGCCGAACAGCGCCTGGGGCGGGACACCGAGAAGTTCGAACATGCGGGGCTCAGATCATCTTTGCGGGCATTGGCAAGGTGGATGCCATCATCCCGGACCGAGCGGTCCGGGATGATCGTCATCAGCGTCATGGTCGGGCTTGACCCGACCATCTCGGAAACCAGAGCGCTCTGGTCTGAGAGATTCGCGGGTCAAGCCCGAGAATGACGCTGTCTCAAACCCTCACTTCTTGACGAGCGGGCACTCGCTCTCGGCGAGCGGGCGGAAGGCCTGCTCGGCCGGCAGAACCGAGACCTGCTTGTAGTAGTCCCACGGCCCCTTCGACTCGGCGGGCTTCTTGACCTCGAAGAGGTACATGTCGTGCATCTTGCGGCCGTCGGCGCGCACCGAGCCCTTGCCGAAGAGCGGGTCGTCGGTCGGCATTTCCTTCATCTTGGCCATCACCGCCGCGGAGTCCTTCGACTTCGCCGCCTCGACCGCCTTGAGATAGTGCAGCATGCCGGAATAGACGCCGGCCTGGACCATGGTCGGCTTCTTGCCGCCATTGGCCTTGGCGAAGCGATCGGACCAGGTGCGGGTGCCGTCATTGGTGTCCCAGTAGAAGGACTCCGTCAGCACCAGCCCCTGCGCCGTGGCAAGGCCGAGCGAATGCACGTCGGTGAGGAAGACCAGCAGCCCTGCGAGCTTCTGGCCGCCGGCGACGATGCCGAACTCGCCGGCCTGCTTGATCGAGTTGATGGTGTCGCCGCCGGCATTCGCCAGCCCGATCACCTTGGCCTTTGAAGCCTGGGCCTGCAGCAGGAAGGAGGAGAAGTCCGTGCCCGGGAAGGGGGTGCGCACCGCGCCGACGACCTTGCCGCCGTTCTTGGTGACGATCGCGGCGGTGTCGCGCTCCAGCGCATGGCCGAAGGCGTAGTCGGCGGTCATGAAGAACCAGGAATCGCCGCCGGCCTTGACCATGGCGCCGCCGGTGCCCTGGGCCAGCGCATAGGTGTCATAGGTCCAGTGGACCGTGTTGGGCGAGCAGGCCTTGCCGCTGAGATCGGAGGAGGCCGCGCCGGAGTTGATGTGGATCTTGTTCTTCTCGCGGGTGATCTGGTTGACCGCCAGCGCCACCGAGGAGGTCGGCACGTCGAGGATCAGGTCGACGCCGTCCTGATCGTACCAGGTGCGGGCGATGGTCGAGCCGACGTCGGGCTTGTTCTGGTGGTCGGCCGAGACGATCTCGACCTTGATGCCCTTCTCGGCCGCCTTGAAGTCCTCGACCGCCATGCGGGCGGCGATCACCGAACCCTCGCCCGAGAGATCGGCATAGAGGCCGGACCGGTCGTTGAGGACGCCGGCCTTGATGCTGATCTGCTGTGCCAGCGCGGGCGCCGCCATCAGCGCGGCGAAGGCGGTCGTGGTCAGAAATGTCTTGAGCTTCATGATCTGTCTCTCCCTGAGATTGGCGTCGTTTTCGACGTGAGGTCCGATATGGATCGGATTGGGGGCCTTCGAATCCGCCAGGCGGCGCATTCAGACCCCGAGATAGCCGTGCAGCTTGTCGATATTGGCGTCGAGGTGGTCGTTCTCGATCATGTCGATCACCTTGCCCTGCTCGACGACATAGTGACGGTCGGCCACCGTCGCCGCGAAGCGGAAGTTCTGCTCGACCAGGATGATCGTGTAGCCCTGCTGCTTGAGCTTGCGGATGGTGGCGCCGATCTGGTCGATGATGACAGGGGCGAGCCCCTCGGTCGGCTCGTCGAGCAGGAGGAAATGCGCGCCGGTGCGCAGGATGCGCCCGATCGCCAGCATCTGCTGCTCGCCGCCCGAGAGCTTCGTGCCCTGGCTCTTCAGCCGCTCCTTGATGTTGGGGAAGAGCGTGAAGATCTCGTCGAGCGAGAGCCCGCCGGGCCGCACGCGCGGCGGCAGCATCAGGTTCTCCTCGACGCTGAGCGAGGCGTAGATGCCGCGCTCCTCGGGCACATAGCCGATGCCGAGCCGCGCGATCGCCCGCGAGGGCAGCCCGATCGTCTCGGTGCCTTCCAGCACGACCGAGCCCTTGCGCTTGCCGATGACGCCCATGATCGACTTCAGCGTCGTCGTCTTGCCGGCGCCGTTGCGGCCGAGCAGCGTCACCACCTCGCCCTGGGCGACGTCGAAATCGATGCCGTGCAGCACATGGGATTCGCCGTACCAGGCCTCGAGCCCGCGCACCTTCAGCATCGGCGCCACGGTGGCGGCGACGGGGGATCCCGCGGCCTCAATGAGCATGGCCGACTCCCGAACCGATATAGGCCTCGATCACGCGCGGATCCTTCGAGACCTCGGCATAGTCGCCCTCGGCCAGAACCTGTCCGCGTGCCAGCACGGTGATGCGGTCGGACAGCGAGGCGACGACCGAGAGATTGTGCTCGACCATCAGAATGGTGCGATTCGCCGAGACCTTGCGGATCAACGTCTCGATCCGCTCGACATCCTCGCGGCCCATGCCGGCCATCGGCTCGTCGAGCAGCATCATCTCGGGGTCGAGCGCCAGCGTGGTCGCGATCTCGAGCGCGCGCTTGCGGCCGTAGGAGAGTTCGACCGCCGGCAGTTCGGCGAAGGCCGAGAGGCCGACCGCCTCGACGAGGCGCAGCGCCTCGTCGTCGAGCGGCTTCAGCACCTCTTCCGAGCGCCAGAAATCGAAGGAATCGCCGCGCTTGCGCTGCAACGCGATGCGGACATTCGTCTTGACGCTGAGCTGCGGGAACACGGCCGAGATCTGGAAGGAGCGCACCAAGCCCAGCCGCGCGATTTCGGCGGGCTTCTGGCGGGTAATGTCGCGCCCGTTATAGACGATCGATCCCTTGGTCGGCGCAAGAAATTTGGTCAGGAGATTGAAACAGGTCGTTTTTCCGGCGCCGTTGGGCCCGATCAACGCATGAATCGTCCCGCGCCTGACCTTCAGGTCCACGCCGCTGACGGCCGAGAAGCCGCCGAAATCCTTCGTCAAACCCGTCGTGGCGAGAATGATATCCTCAGCCATGCGTAACGCTTGCAGTCATAACTTGGTCTTTCTTGTTCTGGACCGTCTCCCTTGTATGTCATGCTGCACCGCGCTCGCCGCATGAGTCAACGCTGCGCAACCGGCCATACGGCCTTGTGAAACAGGGCTCATCCCTTCGTCGTAGACAGCCGCCTCCGGACCGGACGCCTGCCCTTCCAGCGATCATCCAAATGGAGGATGCGCCGGGCGCCCCTCGCGCGCTAACCGAACCCCGTCTCGCCGACTTGAACCGAGAGCGCTCCCCGCGCGACGAACGTTTCGAAGACAGCCTGAAACCCGGTTTGCTCCGGTGTCGTTTTCAAGTAATGTTTCGGGCTGTTTCCTGGCGATCCTGCGGCCGCATGATGGTGGCCCGTCCTGCCGCTTTGCGCTTCCGCCGGCGCTGGAGCGGGCATTTCCGGCATTGGCGGACCGATCGAGGGAGGTTACCGTGAGCTTCGCGACCTTGGGTTCGGCGATCTCCGCCCGCTTCGCCATTCTGGGCTGCCTGCTGAGGCACGTTTTCGCGGCCGTGCCGCTCGGCCTCGCCGCGCTGCTGCTGGCGTCGCCCGCGCAGGCCGTGCCTGAGCGCCGCGTCGCGCTCGTCATCGGCAACAGCGCCTATACGGCCGTTCCCCGGCTCGCCAATCCGCAGCGCGACGCCACCGCGATCTCGGCTGCCCTGAAGCGCCTCGGCTTCGAGGTCGTCGAGGGCTATGACCTGCGGATGGACGAGATGACCGGGATCGTTCGCGAATTCGCCCAGAAGCTCGACGGCGCCAAGGCCGGCGTCGTCTATTATGCCGGGCATGGCATCGCGGTGGGCGACGAGAATTATCTCATTCCCGTCGATGCCTCGCTGAAATCCGAGGCCGATCTCGATTTCCGCGCCGTCAACGTGCAGCTGATCCTGCGCCAGATGCAGCGCGACGAGCGCGTCAACGTCCTCATCCTCGACGCCTGCCGCGACAACCCCTTCGCCACGCAGCTCGCCGCCCGGTCGCGCTCCGTCGCCCGCGGCCTGACCGCGATCGAAACGCAGTCGGCCTCGGGCATCCTGATCGCCTTCGCCACCGACCCGCGCTCCACGGCTCTCGATGGCGAAAAGGACGGCAACAGCCCGTTCACCGCCGCCCTGCTGAAGCATATCGAGACGCCGGAGGTGTCGATCACCACCGTCATGGATCGTGTGCGCGCCGATGTCTGGGAATCGACCGGCAAGAAGCAGAAGCCCTGGACCAATTCCTCGATCATCGGCGAGTTCAAGCTGAACCCGACGCTGAAGCTCGCCGCGGTCGATCCCTCCGTGACGATCAAGGCGATCGACGGCGCCGTGCCGGTGCCGGCCGCGCCCGCCCCGGTCGGCCTCGACCGCGCCCAGATGGACATCCGCATGTGGGAAACCGCCGAGCGCGGCAATACCCCGGGCGACTACAAGGCCTATCTCGACGCCTTCCCGACCGGCCAGTTCGCCGCCTTCGCGAAGAACCGGCTCGCCCGGCTCGAACCGGCGGCGCCCGCGGTCGCGGCGCTACCGGCAGTCTCAGCCACGTCGCGCGACACCCAGTCGACCGCGCCCGACGATACGGCCCTCAAGAGCGAGGCCGCCACGGCGCAGACGGAAGCGGCGCTGAAGCTGCAGGCCAAGGACCGCCGCGAGTTGCAGCGGCGCCTGAGCCTCGCCGGCTTCAAGCCCGGCAAGAGCAGCGCCACCTTCGGACCGAGCCAGCGCAGCGCGATCAAGGAATGGCAGACGACCCGCGGCCTCGAGCCGACCGGCTTCCTCGCCCCGCTCCAGCTCAAGGCGCTGCGCGCCCAGACGGAACCGGCCTATCAGCGCGCGCTCGCCGAGCAGGCCAAGCCCGCGCCGGCTCCGCGCACCCGCACCGCGCGCGAGCCGGTCGAGCCGCAGGTCCGCACCCGCGGCGGTGTCGCCTATGAGCACGATCCGGTGATCCGCCGCGACCTCGAGCGCGAGCGTGCCGGCGGCGGCAGTGCGGCGGGCGCCGCGATCTTCGGCACCATCGTCGGCGGCGCCATCGGCGGCGCGCTGGGGGGCGGCTTCCGCCGCTGACACGCCCCTGCCGCAGCGCGGCGGGATCCCTCCTGAACCGATCGCGACGCGGCGCACTGCGCCGCGTTTTGCTGTGACCTCGCGCCGGGCGCGGCAAGACGCCGTCTCCACCCAACGGGGAGTTGCCACCGTGCCGCCGGCTCGGCTAGTTCTGGACCGCCCCGTCCGGCGGCATCCTTTCAGCGGCAGAGGCGATATGATGAAGAAGGTCTATCCGGACGCCACGGCGGCTCTCGCCGGCGTCATCAAGGACGGCATGACGATCATGGCCGGCGGTTTCGGCCTGTGCGGCATTCCCGACATCCTGATCGAAGCGGTCCGCGCCAGCGGCGCGAAGGATCTGACCTTCGTCTCCAACAATGCCGGCGTCGACGGTGCCGGGCTCGGCATCCTGCTCGAGACCCGCCAGATCCGGAAGATGATCTCGTCTTATGTCGGCGAGAACAAGCTCTTCGCCGAACTCTATCTCTCCGGCCAGCTCGAACTCGAATTCACGCCGCAGGGCACGCTGGCCGAGCGCATCCGCGCCGGCGGCGCCGGCATACCGGCCTTCTTCACCAAGACCGGCGTCGGCACGCTGGTCGCCGAGGGCAAGGAGGAGCGCGAGTTCGACGGCGAGCGCTACATCATGGAGCGCGGCATCTTCGCCGACGTCTCGCTGGTGCATGCCTGGAAGGGCGACACCGAAGGCAACCTCGTCTACCGGAAGACGGCGCGCAACTTCAATCCGATGATGGCCTCGGCCTCGCGCTTCACCGTCGCGCAGGTCGAGCATCTGGTCGAGGCCGGCGAGATCGAACCCGATCACATGCACACGCCGGGCATCTTCGTGAAGCGGATCGTCCACACGCCCCAAAGCGTCAAGCGCATCGAGCAGCGCACCGTCCGCAAGCGCGCGGCCTGAGGAGACACCGACATGGCATGGACCCGCGAACAGATCGCCCAGCGCGCCGCCAAGGAGCTGAAGGACGGCTTCTACGTCAATCTCGGCATCGGCATCCCCACCCTTGTCTCGAACTACATTCCAGACGGCGTCTCGGTGCAGTTGCAGTCCGAGAACGGCATGCTCGGCATGGGACCGTTTCCCTATGAGGGCGACGAGGACCCCGACCTGATCAACGCCGGCAAGCAGACCATCACGCAGCTGCCGACGACGAGCTTCTTCTCCTCGGCCGATTCCTTCGGGATGATCCGCGGCGGCCATATCGACCTCTCGATCCTCGGCGCCATGCAGGTCGCGGAGAATGGCGACCTCGCCAACTGGATGATCCCCGGCAAGATGGTGAAGGGCATGGGCGGCGCCATGGACCTCGTCGCCGGCGTCAAGAAGGTCGTCGTGGTGATGGAGCACGTCGCCAAGAACAAGGACGGCTCCGAGTCGCCGAAGCTGCTGGCCGCCTGCGACCTGCCGCTGACCGGCGCCGGCGTCGTCGACATGGTGATCACCGATCTCGGCGTCTTCGCGATCGACGAGAACGGCGGCGGCATGACGCTGATCGAGCTCGCCGAGGGTGTCACGCTCGACGAGATCAAGGCGAAGACCGCGGCGTCCTTCGCGGTCGCCCTCTGAGGGCTCGGATCCAGGGCGAGCCCGCCGCGGCCGGCGCCGTTACAGGGCCCTGACGATCTCCAGCCGAGCGCCATGGGCGAGCGCGCGGTCGAGGCAGCGATCGGCAGGCCCGTAGAAGGACACGGCGTAGGCGCCCTGCCCGCGCCGACCGAGATGGCGCGTCAGCCCCTCGCAGGCCTCGCCGCGCGGCTCGGCGAGCGAGAGCATCTGGCGGCCGAGCCGGAACTGCGCCAGTCCGAAGCCCAGCCCCGGCGCCGCTCCGGTGGCGATCGGCTCCTGACCGAGCACTGCCCTGTAGCGCGCGACCGAGGCGGCGAGATCGCGGACCACGACGGTGATCCCGGCGACGCCCGTGACGCCGTTGGCGTGGCGGCGCGCCTTGCCTTCCGGCACGCGAAGCGCGCGATCCGTGACATCCTCGCAGAGAAAGGGGATGTCCGGCTCCGGCGGGCGCGACGAGCGCCAGGCGATCCGCGTCCCGTCCGGCTGCAGGCGCTCGCCATCGATCGGCCCCTCGATGGCGATCCCGGCGGCCCGGATCCGGGCGGTATCCTCGTCGAGCGACCCGGCCGGCAGCAGCGCGTAATCGACGAGGCCGCTGCCGGCCTCGTCCAGGACCTTCCACCAGCGGAAGCCCGGCACCGGCCGCGCGAAGGCGATGATCTCGAGATAGGCGCCGTCCGCCAGCACCACCAGCGCATTGCGCGAGCCGCGCGGATGCTCGCCGCCCGGCAGGACGGTGAAGCCCAGGGCGGCATAGTCGGCCATGGCCGCGTCGAGATCGGTGACGGCGATGACGATGTGGTCGATGGACTGCGTCATGAAGACCTCGCGGCATGGACAGCTACGTCATGCGTCGGCCGGAACGGCCGGCCCGGCAAGAGCGAGGCACGCAATCCCGCGATGCCGGTGCCCGGGTTGACGCGGGAAACCCGGCACCCGGCCGGGCATGAGCGTTCCGGGGATAAGGCCAGACGGGCGCCGCGACACCGCTCGCCAGCGACCTGCAATATTGATACGGTTCGTTAAGAGTAGCTAAGTTGTGCGATCGATTCGTCCAGGCGTTCCCCAGTTTCCCCACGGCACCGTCTTCGAGGCCATCCCTTTGAACGCCCTTCCCGTCGCCGATTCACAGGACTGGATCGCCAAGCGACCGGGACTGCCGGGCCCGACGAGCGCAGCATCGGCCGCTGCGCAGGCGGATCTCGACCCGCAACAGCGTCTTTCCCATGCCCAGCGAGGCTTTCTCGAACTTCGGCTCGAAGCCGCGCTCGGTCGGCTGGCCGCGCTGGAGACCCTGCTGGAGGCGGAGCGCCTGCATGTCCGGCAGGCCCAGGCGGCGCTGGGCGTCGCCGAGCGTGCCCTGGAGCGACACCGCGAGACGATCCTCCTCTCCGACGGGCAGCGCCAGGCTTCGGCGCAGGAGGTCGGTCGGCTGAAGCAGGCGCTGCACGAGGCGGCGCTCGAAAAGGGCCGGCAGGAGCATGCGATCGCCGCCCTGCGCACCGCGCTCGCCGACAAGGCGGCCGAGGTCGAGCGGCTCGCCGCGACGACCGGAAGCGCCGAGGCCGAGTTGCGGGCGGCGCGTGCGCATCATGCCGGCGCCACCGATGCGATGCAGCGCGAGTGCCTGCGGCTGGAGGAGCTGCTCCAGGGCGAACGCCGCGACAAACTTCTGCTCCAGCGCGCGCTGGATCTCGCCCGCGCCAACCGCCGCGCCCTGCAGGACCAGCTCTCCGAGCGGCGCAGCGTCGTGACGATGGCGGTCCAGCCGCCGGCTGCGCCTGTCGCCCTGCCACTCCTTCTCGGCGCTGCGACGGCACCGCCCCCCGCCGCCGACGAAATGCCTCCCTCGTTCACCCTCGGAGAGGGCGTGCCGCCGCCGCCCTCCCCGGCTCTCACGGAGCACCTCCATGCAGCCTGCCGTTAGCGACCTCGCCACCGTCACCACCCTGCGCCAGAGCCTGCCGGCCTCGGAGCAATTCCTCAACGCCTCCGACAAGATCGCGACCTTCCCGGCCGCGATGCCGGATCCGCGGCCGGCCCCGGTCGCCCCCGCGGCGGTGGCACCCGCCGCGCCGCCGGCGCCGCAGCGCGACTGGCCCTCGGCGCTCGCGCTGATCGAGGAGACCAGCGAGGCGATCCGCATCAGCGAGCTGCGCTACGCCCAGCTCGAGGAGCGGCTGCAGCAGACCATCGCGCAGGCGGCCGCCAACATGCGCGAGCTGGAAGCCCAGGTCGCGACGGCCAACGAGATGCTGTGGCGCTCCGAGGAGCGGGCCCGCCAGGCCGAGGCGCGCGCCCTCGAGGCCGAGGGCTGGCTCGCCCGCCTGCACGATGCCGTGACGACCGCGTTCACGCCCGCCCATCGTCCCCAGCCGCGCGACTGACCGTGAGCCAGGACGCGCCCAGCCTCAGCCGCGCCATGCTGCGCGCCCCGGCCTGGCGGGACGCGCCCGCGCCACCAGCCGCCGTCGCCGCCCCCATTCCGCTGCGGCCGCTGTCGCGGCGCGCGACCGGGCGGCCGCATCCGCAGGACACGCTCGCCCTGGTGGCGGGCGCCGGCGCCGCCTTCGAGACGATGCAGTTGCAACTGCTGAACGTGCTGCAGCAGGCGCGCAGCTCGCTGGAGGAGGCCGAGCAGGAAAAGGTCCGGCTGCAGAGCGAGATTGCCGCCCTCGCCAAGGAAAAACAGGACTGGAGCCAGCGGGCCCAGAAGGCCGAGGCGACGCTCGGGCGCGCCAACGAGGTGCTGCAGACGCAGCAGGGCGTTCTCGAGAAGGCGCTGCTGCGGGAGCGCGAGGCCGTCCAGCGCGCCTATATGCTGGAGTTGAAGCTGCGCCAGGGCGGCGGCGCCTCCCGCGCCGTCTGACCGGCGCGCCCGCGGGACTCCGGAAGCCGCCGCGCGGCCAAGAAGTTGTTTGCAACTCGCGCCGGGCGCCATTGCGATGTTGCCTTGGACCGCGGCACATCTTCTGCTGTGCTACCGCCTTAAGCTGTGGTTCGGGTGTCGCGATCGCCGGACCGAGGGAGGCGGCCTGCCCCGCGTCGAGAGGGGCAAAGTGGGGTGGGTTCGATGATCGGTTCCAGTCTGAGGCGTCTCATCGGCGGGCGGAGCGAGGCGCCAGCGCCGCAGCCAGCCCCTGTGTTCACACCGCCCGAGGCCGCCGCCAACGAGCCGGGCGAAGCGCCGGAGCCGCTGCTGCCGCCGCCGCCGAAACCCGGCAGCTCGCACGAGGTCGGCCAGCTGATGACCGCCATCAGCGAGCAGTCCAACGAGCTGCAGGTCGAATTCGCCAAGATCTCGAACTGGTCGGTCCAGCTCGACCTGCTGATGACGCGCACCGCGACGATGCAGCAGATCCTGCCGAAGTTCATCCAAACCTCGCAGGACCAGGCCGCGCAGATCGAGGAACTCAGCGCCATCTGCCACCGCCAGGAGCGCGAAGTCGCCGGGCTGCAGACCGAACTCGGTCATTACCGGCCGCTGGCGATGCGCTATGAGGAGGAACTCGGGCGCAGCCGCGCCGCGCTCGACCACACCCAGGCGGCGCTGGCCGCGCTCGAGATCGAGCATGGCAAGCTGCAGGGCGAGGTGAACGCGCTGCTGCAGCGGCTCTCCACCAGCGATTCGCGCGTGCAGCGGCTGTCCGAGGAGCGGCAGGTCGTCGACCAGAAGCTCCTGGAGAAGTCGGCCGCCGCGCAGAACCTCGCCCGCGAGGTCGCGATGCTGCGCTCCGACCTCGTCGCCGCGAGCGGCGAGAACAGCCGGCTCCAGCGCGACATCGCCGGGCTGACCGAGAAGCTCAGCGGCGAGCGCGAAGGCGCCAACGAGGCGGCGAGCCAGGCCCAGGCCCGCATCGCCACCGCCTTGCAGACGATCAAGGAGCTGGAGGCCCAGGCCGCCGCCGCCGCGCAGCGCGAGCGCAAGCTGGCCGAGGATCTCGCCCAGCGCGACAAGGCCGTCTACGACCTCGACATCAAGCTCTCGGCGCTGCAGTCGAAGGCCGACTTCCTGGCGGGGGTCAACCAGCAGCTGCGCACCGATCTGCGCCACCATATCGACCATGTCGGGACGCTGGAGCACTCCAACCGCCAGCTCATCGAGGCGATGTCGCGCAACCGCCAGGCGACCGAGGCGGCCGGGCCCGACGGGTTCGAGCCGCCGGCGCCGCGCTGGGCCGCCGGCGAGTAGCGCTCGCGCCCGGCCCGCGGGCCGTCAGCCCGCGGCGAAGGCGGCAGTGATGACGGCCTGCGCCTCCTGCTGGATCTCAGCGAGATGGGCTTCGTCGCGGAAGCTCTCGGCGTAGATCTTGTAGACCTCCTCCGTGCCGGAGGGGCGCGCGCAGAACCAGCCCTGCGCCGTGACCACCTTGACGCCGCCGATCGCGGCGCCATTGCCCGGCGCCTCGTTGAGGACGGCGGTGATCGGCTCGCCGGCGAGCGTGTCGGTGCCGAGCTGCGCGCGCGACAGGGTCTTCAGAACGGCCTTCTGCTCGCGCGTCGCGGGCGCGTCGATGCGGGCATAGAGCGGCGCGCCCAGGTCCCGCGTCAGCGCGGCATAGCGCTCGCCTGGGTCGGTCCCCGTTCTGGCGGTGATCTCGGCGGCGAGCAGGCCGAGAATGAGCCCGTCCTTGTCCGTGCTCCAGCTCGTGCCGTCCAATCGCAGGAAGGAGGCGCCGGCGCTCTCCTCGCCGCCGAAGCCGAAGCTGCCGTCGGAAAGCCCCTCGACGAACCATTTGAAGCCGACGGGCACCTCGACCATGCGGCGGCCGAGCCTGGCCGCGACGCGGTCGATCATGGCGCTGCTGACGATGGTCTTGCCGATCGCGGCATCGCTGCGCCAGCCGGGGCGATGGGTGAAGAGGTAGTCGATCGCCACGGCGAGGTAGTGGTTGGGGTTCATCAGCCCGCCGCTGCGGGTGACGATGCCGTGGCGGTCGGCATCGGTGTCGTTGGCGAAGGCGACGTCGAAGCGGTCCTTCATGGCGATCAGCCCGGTCATCGCATAGGGCGAGGAGCAGTCCATGCGGATCTTGCCGTCCCAGTCCGCCGGCATGAAGGCGAAGGTCGGGTCCAGCGTCTGGTCCACGATGGTCGCATTCAAGCCGTAGCGCTCGATGATCGGCGCATAATAGTCGAGGCCCGCGCCGCCGAGCGGGTCGATGCCGATGCTGACCCCCGTGGTGCGGATCGCCTCCATGTCGACGACGCTGCCGAGCTCGGCGACATAGGCTTCGCGGAAGCCATGGCGGCGGACATGTTCGCTGGCGAGCGCGCGGGCATAGGGCATGCGCGCGACACCGGCGAGCCCGGCCTCGATCAACGCATTCGCCTTGCGCTCGATCCAACCGGTGGCGTCGGTGTCGGCCGGGCCGCCATGGGGCGGGTTGTACTTGAAGCCGCCATCGGCGGGCGGGTTGTGCGAGGGCGAGATCACCACGCCGTCGGCGAGGCCGTGCTTGCGCCCGCGATTGTGGCCGATGATGGCGTGCGAGATCACCGGCGTCGGGGTGAAGCGCAAATCCTCGTCGACCAGCGTCGTCACGCCATTGGCGGCGAAGACCTCGATCGCGGTCTCGAAAGCCGGGCGCGACAGGGCATGGGTGTCGATACCCAGGAAGAGCGGGCCGTCGATCCCCTTCTCTCGGCGATAGAGGCAGATCGCCTGGGCGATGGCGAGGATATGCGCCTCGTTGAAGGAGCGCAGCAGCGAGGAGCCGCGATGGCCCGAGGTGCCGAAGGCGACGCGCTGGGCCGGATCGGCCGGGTCGGGCCGCTCGAAATAGGCCTGGCCGAGCCGGGCGAGGTCGACCAGCAGGCTGGGGTCGAGCGGCTTGCCCGCGAGCGGGCTGACAGTCGTGGTCATCTCAAATCCTCAACGGCGAAACGGCTCACCGGCTTCTACGACGCCGGGGTGAAGCAACGGTTCCCGGATCGGGAGCCTGCCGACGCGGCGGCAGGTTAGGCGCGCAACGCGCGGACTGTCGAGCGGCGGCGCCTCGCCGGCGCGGCGGGGAAACCCGGCTTGATCGGGATCAATGCGGGCACGGCTGCGTTTGACGATCACAGCCCTGCAGGTCCCCTCGCCCCGTCCCCGGGGCATCGGGCCAGACCCAGCCGAGGACTTCTCAATGCAACTCCCCCATGGTGCCGTGATCGCCCTCGTCGACGGGAAGCAGTTCGAACTGTTTCGCAACAGCGGCAACGAGGCCGAGCCGGCGCTCGCCGCCCTGCCCTCGCCCAATCTCGACGAGCACAACAAGGCCGGCGGCGGCGGGCGCGATTCGAGCTCGGCCAACCCGACCGGGCACCAGATCGACGAGGACGCCCATGCGGCCGCGGCGACCTCCTGGCTCAACCACCAGGTCACCGGGCACAAGATCAGCCATCTCGTCGTCATCGCCTCGCCGCGGACGCTCGGCGAGATGCGGCGCCACTACCACAAGCAGCTCGAAGGCGCGCTCGTCGCCGAACTGTCCAAGAACCTGATCGGCAAGAACGGGCCGGAACTGCTCGCCGCGCTGCAGGGCAAGTGACCTCGGCGGGGCCATCGAGCCCCCGGTCGAAGACACGCAGCGCCGGCCTTGACCTCGATCAAGGCCGGGCCGCCGCATCCGGCGCAGAGAGGGGTCCGGTGATCTCGCATCCGGAACCGGACATGACCCCAAGGACATCGACCGGCCGCATTGTCGCCTGGCGGATCGCGGCGCTCGTCGGCCTCGCCCTTGTTGGCAGCCCCCTGGCGGTAAAGGCGATGCCGGCCGATGCGCAGCGGCCCGACAATGCCGAGAGCGCCGCGATCGGCAAGCAGGTGGCGCAGCGCCATTGCGGCGGCTGCCACGCGATCGAGGCGAGCGGCGCCAGCCCCAACCCCAAGGCGCCGCCCTTTCCGCTGATCGCGGAACGCTACCCCGGCGACAACCCGGCCCCCGTCCTGATCGACGGCACCGTGGTGCGCCATCCCGGCATGCCCGAGTTCAACCTGATCGAGCACGAGACCGACGGGCTCGTGGCCTATATCCGGCGCGTTTCGCGCCGGTGGAAGCCGGCCTCCTGACGAGGGAGCGCCCGGCTCGGGACGAGGAGCCGCGGACGATGCGCGAGACCAGGACCAGCCGACCGATGTGCGAGACCGCCGCCTTCGCCCGCGCCGGGCTCGCGGCGCTCGCCTTTGCGCTGGCGGGCGCGGGCGCTGCCATGGCGCAGGTGGCCGGCGATGCGCAGGCCGGCCGGGCGGTGGCCACCGCTTTGTGCCGGCCCTGCCATGCGATCGACGGGGCGAGCCGCGACCCCGCCCGGGTGCCGCCCGATTTCGGCGCCGTCGCCGACATGCCGTCGCAGACGGCGCTGTCGCTGCGGGTCTTCCTGCAGACGCCCCATGGCAACATGCCGCGCTACCAGCTCACCGCCACCGAGACCGACGACGTCATCGCCTATGTGCTGAGCCTGAGGGCACGCTGAGGGACACGGGCGCAGGCGGCACGCTCTAGCGCTCCGGCAGCGGGGCGCGCTGAACGCCGGCCTCCTCCATCAGGGCCTCGACGTCGTCGGCGCCGATTCGGCCGGTCGCAGCGAGCCGGCGCGCGATGGCGTCATGGGCCGTTCGCATCGCCAACTGGTAGAGGATGGCGGTGGCCGCGCGGGCGCAGCGCGCCCGCAGCAGGCCGGCATCGGGCGGCTGCAGCAGGGCGATGAAGGGCTGCATCTGGTCGAGATCGTCGCCATGCGAGCGCAGCTCGCCGGGATACCATTTCAGCCCCTCGGCGCCGTTCCAGTAGACCATCTCGCCGCATTGGCCGGCGGCGAGGATGGTGATCTCGACCTCGGCACGGCGCAGATCGCCGGCGCGGTCGGCCTGGAAGCCGCGGCGATAGGGCTCGAAGCAGGTTTCGCCGGAGACGCCCTGTGGCGGCCGGAGCCAGGCATGGGTGATGGCGCGGCGGTGATGCCAGCCGACGGCGATGTGCCCGGCCTCGTGAAAGGCGCAAGCCGCGCGCCGGATCGCAGGGGGAATGGACTCGAGTTTCGGCATCGCGTGGGTCGTCGCCGGGCGCGGCCCGGCTCAGATCTGCGCGCGGCCGGCCGGCGTGATCGTGACGGTGCCGTTGGGCCCGTCCTCGAACCAGCCGAGAGCCTTGCCGTGCTCGTAGCTCGCCACGACCGCCGTGGTCTCCCAGCCGTTCATCGCCGCGATCGAGAGCAGGTTCCCGGCCGCCAGCAACTCACCCGGCTCGGTCTCGAAATGGGCGAAGACGTCCAGCGCCAGCCGGGCCTTGTCCGCATCGCTCGTCGCCATCGCACCCGTCTCCCGCCCGCGTCGCCGGCAGGATGTCCGCGCCGCCGCCGCGAAGCAAGCCCGGCCGTGCCGGCTCCGGCGCGACGTCATGACGGGCGCCGCCCGCCCGTCGCCCGTGCTAGGCTCACCCGATCGAAGCGCCGCGAACAGACGGGCGCCACCCCTCCGATGCGGACCAGGCCATGTGGACCTTCAAGACGCTGGCGCTCACGGGGCTCGGGCTCGTCGTCGGGCTCGCGGCGATCGCCATCGGGATCTGGATCTATGTGATGAGCACGATCGAGCAGCCGGCCTACGCCTCGGTCAGGCAGGACGGCGCCATCGAGATCCGCGACTATCCCGCGCTGGTCGTGGCGGAGGTGACGCGGCGCGGCGACCGGCAGGCGGCGGTGCGCGCCGGCTTCTCGCCGCTCGCCGGCTACATCTTCGCCAAGAGCCGCGAGGGCGAGACCGTCAGCATGACCGCACCGGTCATCCAGACGCCGGCGCAGGCCGCCGAGCAGAGCTGGCTGATCCGCTTCGTGATGCCGTCGAAATACACGCTCGAGACCCTGCCGAAGGCGGCGGGCGAGGATGTGCGCCTGCTGGAGCTGCCCGCCGCGCGGCGCGCCGCGATCCGCTTCTCCGGCGTCGCCACGGACGCGCTGATCGCGGAGAACGAGGCGGTTCTGCGGGCCTGGCTGGCGAAAGCGGGGATCGCAATCCAGGGCGCAGCAACCTACGCCTATTACAACGACCCGTGGACGCCCGGCCCGCTGCGCCGCAACGAGGTGCTGTTCGAGGTGAGCAAGCCGTAGCGCCTGCCGCTTTTGCTCGGAAACCACGTCGTCATCCCGGGCTTGCCCCGGGATCCATCATAGGGCTCCGGAGCCCGACGATGGATCCCGGATCTGCGCTGCTGTGCAGCTTGTCCGGGATGACGGAGTGGCTCGGGCGCCAAACAACAAGAGAATGCCGCCCCTCCCGCGCAAACTGCCCCTTGCATCGCGCCTGCCCGCTTGCGAACGGTAGCGCATGAGCCAGATCCTGATCCAAGCCTATCTCAACGACCTCGACCGGGCCCGGAAGTTCTCCGGCTCGCTCAACGAAGGTGTCATCAGCGAGGCGTTCAAGGATCTGCTCAAGGCGTGGTCGAAGCAGAACCATCTGCACTTCATCAGCCAGTATGAATTCGAATCGCCGCAGAAGAACCGCATCCGGCCCGACGGCACGATCCTTCACGATCTGCGCGTGCCGCTCGGATACTGGGAGGCGAAGGACACTGCCGACGACCTCGACGAGGAAATCCGCAAGAAGCTCGCCAAGGGCTACCCGCAGGACAACATCATCTTCGAGAATTCAGCGACGGCGGTGCTGATCCAGAACCGCAACGAGGTTCTGCGCTGCTCGATGACCGACGTGGCACAGCTCGGCAAGCTCGTCTCGCTGTTCTTCAGGTATGAGCGGCAGGAGATCCGCGAGTTCCGCAAGGCCGTGGCGCAGTTCCGGGCCGATCTGCCGGCGGTGCTGGAGGCGCTGCGGGCCAAGATCGACGCCGCCTATACCGGCAATGCCGCCTTTCTGGAGGCGGCCGAAGCCTTCCTCGCCCAGGCCAAGCAGACCATCAACCCGGTGGTGTCGGAAGCCGATGTCCGGGAGATGCTGATCCAGCACATCCTGACCGAGGAAATCTTCGCCAATGTCTTCAACGACAGCGACTTCCACCGCGAGAACAACATCGCCAAGGCGCTCTACGGGCTGGAGGCGAAGTTCTTTACCGGCGGCGTCAAGAAGGACACGCTCAAGGCGCTGGAGCCCTATTATGCCGCGATCCGGGCCAATGCCGCGCAGATCACCAGCCATGCCGAGAAGCAGACCTTCCTGAAGGTGATCTACGAGACCTTCTACAAGGTCTACAATCCGAAGGCGGCCGACCGGCTCGGCGTGGTCTATACGCCCAATGAGATCGTGCGCTTCATGATCGAGGGCGCCGACTGGCTCTGCCAGAAGCATTTCGGCAAGGCGCTGATCGACCGCGACGTCGAAATCCTTGACCCCGCCACCGGCACCGGCACCTTCATCTGCGAATTGCTGGAGCATTTCCGGGGCCAGCCGCAAAAGCTCGCGCAGAAATACAAGGACGAGCTGCACGCCAACGAGGTGGCGATCCTGCCCTATTACGTCGCCAACCTGAACATCGAGGCGACCTATGCGGCGATCACCGGCCAGTTCGCGGAGTTTCCGAGCCTGTGCTTCGTCGACACGCTCGACAATGTCGAAGGCCTCGGCATCCGCTCCGGCCACCAGCACGATCTCTTCGGGGCGATGTCGGCGGAGAATGTCGAGCGTATCAAGCGCCAGAACCGCCGCAAGATCTCGGTGGTGATCGGCAACCCGCCCTATAATGCTAACCAGCAGAACGAGAACGATAACAACAAGAACCGTACCTACAAGCGCATCGATGAGCGGATCAAGGCGACCTACATCAAGCAGTCGACGGCGCAGAAGACCAAGCTTTACGACATGTATGCCCGATTCTTCCGCTGGGCTTCGGACCGCATGCATGATGACGGCGTGCTGGCCTTCGTGACCAACCGCAGCTTCGTTGAAAGCCGGACCTTTGATGGCTTCCGCAGGGCTGTCGCGGACGAGTTCAACGAGATCTATGTCGTTGATCTCGGTGGCGATGTCCGAGCCAACCCTAAGCTCTCAGGAACAAAGAACAACGTGTTTGCAATTCAGACTGGCGTCGCGATCTCTTTGTTTGTTAAACGCCGCAAGCAGACGGGTTGCAGGATTTTCTACGCTCGTCGGCCCGAGATGGATACCGCTGAAGACAAGCTAGCTTGGCTAGGCAGCAATAGCATATCATCCGTCTCTTTTGATCGGGTGGTGCCTGATAATAATGCAAACTGGGTAAGCCTGACAACAAACGACTGGGATAATTTGGTTCGGACGGCTGATAAAATTACTAAGGCGGCAAAAAACCACAGACAAGAGCAGTCAATATTCCGACTTTTTTCCTTGGGCGTATCCACTAACCGTGATGAATGGGCGGTTGATATTTCGCAAAAGAGCCTTGAAACAAAAATTAGGTATCTCATCTCACATTATGAATCTCGAATTGGTCAAGATACTGTTGACGAAACTATAAAATGGTCTGAAACATTACTTCGAAGGCTAAAAAATCGCAATAGAGAGTCGTTTTCGTCCGAAAAATTAATCAAAACGCTTTATAGACCTTATTTTACGATCCACAATTACGTCTCTAATGTTTATACAGATAGGCCGGGACTAGTAGCAAGTTTTTACCCTTCTGACAGAGCGAACTATTCGCTCGCGTTTTTGATCGGTGATCGGCAACAATTTTCGGTTATCGCTTCAAATACGGTGCCTAACCTCAATATGTACTCAGCCGACGGCGCACAGTATGTGTGCCGCTACCGCTACACCCCGTCCGGCGAGCGCCTCGACAACATCACCGATTGGGCGCTGAAGGAGTTCCAAAAGGCCTATGGCAAGGACGGGCGGACCCAGCCGGCATGGTCGTCCTCGGGCTTGTCCCGAGGATCAGACCGACCATCCCCATCTTCGCTGCGCGAGGGCGGAGGCGAAGACGTGGATGCCAGCCCTAGTGGCGAGCATGACGGCACTCGTCCGTTGCCGGCGGCGCCACCTTCTCCCCCGAGGGTAGAAGGGAAGGGCAAGCGCGTCCTGACCAAGGACGACATCTTCCATTACGTCTATGGCGTGCTGCACGACCCCGTCTATCGCGAAACCTATGCGCAGAACCTCAAGCGCGAGTTTCCGCGGATCCCGTTCTACCCCGATTTCTGGCGCTGGGCCGGCTGGGGCGAGACGCTGATGGGCCTGCATATCGGCTATGAGAGCGTCGAGCCCTGGCCGCTGCAGCGGCTCGATGTCCCCGACGAGAAGGCGCGCGCCGCCGGCGTGACGCCCAAGCCGATCCTGAAGGCCGACCGCGACAACGGCATCATCATCCTCGACAGCGAGACGCAGCTTGCGGGCGTGCCTCCGCAGGCCTGGACCTACAGGCTCGGCAACCGCTCCGGCCTCGACTGGGTGCTCGACCAGCACAAGGAGAAGACGCCGAAGGACCCGACCATCCGCGAAAAATTCAACACCTACCGCTTCGCCGACCACAAGGAGAAGGTCGTGGATCTGCTGGGCCGCGTCGCTCGCGTCTCGGTCGAGACGGTGGCGATCACGGACGCGATGGCGGCGCTGAAGCGGGAGCCATAGGACCCAACCGGCCGTCAACGCGTCCGGGGCACGGGTGGGCAGCGGTGATAGGCGATGTCGGCCTCGCCCTGGCGGCTGATCGTCAGCCGGCCGTCGCGGCCGAGCAGAAGGGTGATCGCATGGCGGCCTTTCAGGCGGCCGGCTCCGCCCTCCTCGACCCGCGCCAGGGCGCGCCAGCCCTGATTCAGGGGTCTCCAGTCCGGCGACGACCAGTGCGAGGCCGCGAAGACAACCTCCGTCGCGGTGATCTCGATCCGGAAATCGGCTGCGCCTTCGGCCGAGCAATCGGAGGGCTCCAGCGCCCAGATGCCCAGGATCCTGTCCGGCAGCGGCTGGGCGCTCAGCCCCGTGCCCGCGGCGCAGAGCGCGACGAGCCCGGCCAGCGCGGCGCGCGCCGGGCGGCTAGAGCACGCTGATTTCACTCGGAAACAGACCGTCATTCCGGACAAGCGGCGCAGCCGCGCCGATCCGGAATCCATCGTAAGGCTCTGGAGCCCTCCGATGGATCCCGGGGCAAGCCCGGGATGACGACAGTGGTTCCGAGAAAACTCAGCACGCTCTAGGCATCGGGCTCGGGGCGGCGGGGCTTCCTGCGCAGGCCGAGGCCAACCAGGACGAGGCCGATCGCCAGCGGCGGCAGGAACAGACGCAGCGCATCGCGCGACATATCCAGTCTGACGGTCCGGCAGCCGGCCGTGTTCATCTCGCAGCCGAAGCCGCTGAGCAGATACCACGCGATCACGGTCATCAGGATCAGGGCGCCGCCGATGCCGATCAAAGCGCGTTTCATGGACCATCGCTACGATGCCCGTTAACGGTTTGCAATCGACCCCGGCCGACGCCGATGCCCCCACGAGAAAGCGGCTCATGACCTCACGGCACACATGGCTCGTCACGATCGGCGTCGTCCTGGTGCTGGCGACGCTTTCGGCCTCCTGCGGGCGCGAACCTCCGCGCTGCCAGACGCATCGCGTCGCGGGTGGCGAGGTGACCGAATGCCAGTGAGGCCGACCTCGCGCCGTCGGCCCTGCGTCACCAGTCAGTCCTGCGTCGCCAGGAACCAGAAGGCGGTGAGGCCCGAGCCGACCGCACCATGGCCGGCGAAGATGCCGAGCATCACCAGGAAGAGCTGGGTCTGCTCGGCCTCGGCCGCCAGCAGGCCGCCCACGAAGCCGATGTCGAAGGCGATGATCAGCAGATAAGTCGCGGCGCCCAGCAGCGCGCCCAGCGCCCCATGCAGAGGCACGGTCCGAAAACGGTCGGCATCGCGGCGATCCCGCATTGGCCCGCTCCCTCACCCGAGTCGTCTGCGTAACCGATCCGGACGGCGCGTTGTTCCCCGGCATGCCGTGGCCGCGGCGCGCGCGACGCGATGCCACCTTGCACCCCTGGCCTGAGGGGCTCTTCGCTCCGGCTGCCCGGGCCCGCCATCCGCATGGACGCCGAACGATCACCGTTACGGCCGCAACATGGCTGTGGGTGGCGCAGGCTCGCGTGGGGGCGCTCCGATCAACGCCTCCCGGATGCCTCAACCGGGGGTACCGCGCGCCGGCAGGCCGCGGCCGGGGTCCACGCCCGACATGACCAGCCGGCGCAGTTCATCGGCGAGGATATCGTAGACCAGACGGATGCGACGGCTGGTCTGCACCTCGCGATGCGTGACCAGCCAGAGCGGCACGGGCGTTCTCCTGAGGTCCGGCAGGAGCGCCACCAGGCCCGGTGTGCGCGCCGCCGCGACATCGAGGACCACGCCGACCCCGAGCCCCCGGCGCGTCATCTCCCAGAGCGCCAGCGCACTGTTGGAGACGACCCGGCACTGCTCCACCCCGAATGTCAGCCCCAGCATCTCCATATGGCTGACGAAGCGCTCGACCGGATCGAACGCCAGCAGCGTCGCGCCGCCGAGATCCGTGACGGACCGGGGCACGCCATGACGGGCGATCCAGCCCTCGGAGGCATAGAGATGCGCGGTCAGCTCGCCGATGAGACGGCCGATCAGTTCAGGCTCCGTCGGGCGCACATGGCGAATCGCGATGTCGGCCTCCCGTCGCCGGAGATCGCTGAGCGCATCGGTCGCCGTCACGACAATGGTGATTTGGGGGACCTCCTCCCGCAGGCGCTCAACGATGTCCGGCATGACATGCGTCGCGATCGCATCGGTGACCGACAGGCTGACGCGGCCGGCAACATCCGATGACTGACCCGCAGCCGTCAGCGCAAACGCCTCGGCAGCCGCGGCCATCTGACGGGCATGCTCCAGCATGCCGGCCCCGCCCGCCGTCAGGACGAGCCGTTTGCCGACCCGCTCGAACAGGGTGACGGCGAGTTGCTCCTCGAGGGCCGCCACCTGCCGCGACAGGGTCGGCTGGCTCAGACCGAGCTGTCGCGACGCCGCCGACAATGACCCGGTCTCGGCCGTGGCGCGGAAGGCCCGCACCCAATTCCAGTCGATGGCGCTCATGCATCATTGAATATCCGATCTTCGAAAACCGGCAAATCCAGATATCGCGACCTGTGCGATGAGAGGGGAGACGGAGCCCCCCATGCCGACCCGACCCGAGCCCCAGAACGATGTCGATGCCGGATTCTGGAACCGGACGGCGCGGACCTATTCCCACAGCGTGATCAAGGACCTCGCCGGGTATGAGCGCACGCTGTCCGCGACGAGGGACCTCGTCGGCGCCGCGGATCAGGTTCTGGAGCTCGGCTGCGGAACCGGCCAAACGGCGCTGCGGCTCGCGCCCTCGATCGGTCACATCACCGGAACGGACATCTCGAGCGAGATGATCGCCATTGCCAACGAGCGCAAGGCCGCGGCGGCCTGCCCGAACGCGACCTTCACAGTCACGGATGGACGCAGTGCGCCCTGGCCGGACCACACTTTCGATGTGGTGCTGGCGTTCAATCTCCTGCACCTGATCAGCGACCGGCCGCGCTTGTTCCAAACCGTCGGGCGGATCCTGAAACCGGGCGGCCTGTTCATCACCAAGACGCCCTGCCTGTCCGAGATGAACGCCGTCATTCGCCTCGCCATTCCGCTGATGCGGCTCCTCGGCAAGGCGCCCTCCCTGTCGTTCTTCACTGCCGATGAGCTGGCGAGCGAGGTCGCCGGCAGCGGCTTTTCGATCATCGACCAAGCGCACCACGGCTCGGGCCGCACGGATTTTCGCGTGTTCATGGCCGCACGGAAGGCGGAGCCATGAGTGCCGCCCGATCCGCTCGCCCGGCATCCGCACGCTCGTCCGTCGCTCGGGCAGCGGGCGGCGCCATCCGACGAAGCATGATGCCGAACCCTGCCGATGACGACCGACGAGGACCCGCCCCGATGAGAACCATGCTGCCGGCCGCGACACTGATCCTGTGTTTGGGCGCCACGCCCCTGTTGGCCCAAACCTGCGAAAGAAATTTCCGCGTCGAGGGCACGCCGATGCTCACGGCCCTGAATTTTCGGACCTCGCAGAGCTTCGCCGGCGTCGACAGGGACAGGGCGATCGACAATCTGCGGAGCGCGATGCTGGCCGAGGGCTTCATCCGCGTCGGTCTCGATCGATCCGCCGGGGCGCTGACGGCGTTTCAGGAGACCTCCGGATCCGGCCGTCCGCAGACGCTTCGCGTTTCGGCGCGCAGGGCGGGCAAGGGCACCCGGGTCGATGCCGTCTTCATGATCCAGGCGGGACAAGTCGCCGATGCTGCGACCGTCCGCGGCTATCTATGCCGGGTCGTCTCGGCTGCGCGGGACTGACGCCGTCCATCCCCGCGCGCGCTGACCGCCCGCCACAGCCCACCTCAACTGCGCAATCGACGTCTCCGCGATATGGCCGCCGCATTGGACCGGCGTGCGCAACATGAAAGCCGGCTTCGAGGCCATCGACCTCTCGACCTATCTAACGACGGACCCAATCGCCGAGGTCCGGCCGATCACACGAAGGCCATGCCAGTCATCCTCACCGAGCCTGCTGTGACGCAGAGGCAGTCGACAGCGGCAGCAAGCATCATCCTATCGCGGCACGACGCAGGCAACTTCGATCGGGCGGTGGATCTGCAATGTCGGCCATGGCATATTTCGTCCAGATAAGCGCCGCCTATAGCAGGTGTGGCGGCTGCGAGCCGTCAACAATCTGGGCGCCACATCTTTTGCGCGCTGGTGGCCCCCTCGCAAGTGTCTTTGCTGCAGCCGTTATTGCCCGTGGCCGTCAAGGAGTGGCAGGTTATGAACTGGCTCAGTGAACTCCCTGGACTGGTGTTCTGGTGGGGATGGTTCATGGTTACGCTGCTTGCGGGCGGTTGCCTCTACGCTGCCTGGTGGGCAAAGCGCAACAGCAAGGCGATTGCCGGGCAAAAACCCCTCGATGTTTCTGACTTGTCTGAAGGCTATCGTCTGACGTGGGGGCGAACGGTCGGCCCGGTTCTGAAAGCGCCGCTGACAGGCCGCTCTTGTGTCTGGTGGAAGGCCGAGGTCTGGGAGTCCGTGCGGGATCGCGACGCTTCCGGCAAACTCCAGTATGTCTGGCGCCGTGCCACCGAAGAAGAATCCGACCGTCCGCTGCTATTTGGTGATGGCAAGACCCTCGCAGCGGTCTGGCCGTATGGCGCGACCGTCGTGTCGTCGAGTTGGTCTGATTGGCGGGGTAACAGTCTTCCACCGGAGAACCGTGACCCCGACCTCAACACCAATGGTGTGCCGGGACAGGGTATTCGTCATGATATACAGGGTACGTTCGGGCCGCAGTATCGTTACATCGAGAAGATCGTCGCCGTTGACGCACCCTTCTTCGCCCTCGGAGAGGTCACGCGGATAGACCCTGGGCTCTATGAACCGGAGCCGGAAGGGCACGACGAAGAACAACTGGACAACGACCGACCGCGCGACAATACCGAAGCGGATTTCGAGGCCAATGATACGTGGAGCCCGGAACCTTCGCGGCTCGGATTGCTGCCGACGCATGATGATGTGATTGCCAAGGACATGTTGCGCGCCACTTGGTCAGTGTCTGCCGCCACAAAGAAACCGTTCCTTCTCTCGATCGAGCACCCGGAGGTGATGAGCGCCGAGCAGGAACTAGGCGCGAAAGGCGGCCTGATCATGGGCGCAATCTTCACCGCGCTCGCCATCGCCTTGCTCTGGCTGAGATTCGGCGGTTGAGCCATGGGGCGGGAGCACTGGAAGCTCGTTGCCGATGATCCGCACACCCCGATTGTAGCCTCTCTCTGGGGCTGGACGAGGCGCGAATGGGTCATCGCCTGCTTCCTGATCCTCCTGGGAAGCTTGATGTTCAACAATCCTTCGGAAAGAGGAAAATGGTCTCCCACGGGGCAGATGGTCGTGGCTGTCATCGTCATGGGGGCCGGAACTTTTCTTTTGATCCGGCGGTGGCTTCCGTCATCCGGCGCACGAAAAACACTCGTCGACATCAACGAGGGGGGCGTGTTCTTCAACCTGAGAAAGGATCATCCGCCGCTGCACATTCCATGGGGAGACGTGCGCGGCGTCGAGCGGAAGTCCTATGTGCGCTTTGTCGGCAAATGGATCGCGATCGCCATCAGGGAACCGTGTGTCGTCGTCTCGAGAGATTTCTATGAGCGCACCCTACATATTGACAGCCTGTGGCAGCGTGGACCCGTCTGGCACCTGACATTTGTCGCCGACGACACACGCTCCGTTGTGCACATTGTTCTGGATCACAATTGGTTCGGCTTGCCGAAGCGGTATCTGTTCGAAGCTCTCGTGACGCGCTGGAAGGCGTTTGGCGCGCCGCCGTCGCCTGAGGCTTCGGACCTGGCCCAACACCATGGCGTAGCCGGATTACTTGATCGCTACGATGAAGCACGAGCCAGCCTCATGGCGGTTCCCGCCATCAAGATTGCCGTTACGGGGCTCACACTCGGAACATTTGTCTGGGCATGGGTCACGCTCAACGATCTGTTGGCGCCACGGTTCACCTCCTATTTCAACACCGAAGCGGCAAGCCAGTTTGCTGGTAGGCTGGTCGCCGAACGGAAATTGCCGGTTCGGCTCGCCGATGGCCGGATGGTCATGATCGGCCATAGTGAACTGGCCTCGATAACGACGCGCAGTTGCCGGAAGCAAAACCTGCGCAATCCCGAAGCGAAAGATCGCAAGACACGATTCCAGGACCGCAGCACATGCTTCATGACCATCCGCCTCAAAGACGGTGCGCAAGGGATCGGAGTGTTTTTCGTGCTGCAAACCTATCGGACTGTCGACCTGGGGAGAGGGCAAACGTTCGAGGAAAGCCGTGATGAGGCGCAAACGATTTCCCTTCCCGAGGCGCAGGCCCTGATCTGCGCGGAGGGGCTGTGCACATGATGCCGCTTTGCTACCGACGACCTGCTTCATCGTTACCGAATGAAACGGTCATTTTCGCTGCGCTCGCAGGCGGACCGGCGATGCAGCCGTTGCTCTGCAAGGCGCTCCGCCATCCTATTCCAGAACATTCCCCGATGGCCGAGCTATGGCCACCGCCAGCTGTATCATCCCAGTGGACGGCTTTCGGCGGAGATCGTTTGTTCCCGACCGACCGCAGTGTTTGATCGAACAGCTGCAGGATAGGAGTGTGCGATGGAGGAGAGGGTCGAGTTCCGCCGGAATCCATGGCATATCTTCAGCGTCGGGATCGCTTTTATCGCAGTCGGCGCAGCTCTGATCTCCTGGTATTGGTGGAAGCCAGTGATTGTCAGGTGGGATGGGAGCCGGAGCCATCAGTTTGGGCTCGCCGTCATCGGGCTGATAGGCGTGGGTTGCGGGCTTTGGGAATTGTTAAAGCTGGGCAACCTCGGGGTGAAGGTTATGGTCGACGCCCATGGGATCACCGATCTCCGGGAGTGGGACGCACCGATTCCGTGGCCAGCGGTGGAGCGGATCGATCATATCCCCCTTCGTCAGGCGCTACGCTATTTGAAAACTGGCGGATTGTGTCTCGTCATGCGGGCCGATCCCGAGACACGCCTCCCCCTGCCGAGGCCGCGCGAGGTGTTGATCTGGGAGGGCGAACTGACCGGCGGAGCGATAGACCTCAGGCAAGCCATCGCCCGGCTGGCCCCGCAGGTGCCACGGAACTGGTAGCGTCCCGTGAGAAATCCTGCCCTGATCCACCCCTCGAAGGTCGTGTCCCGACGCGTGGTGTAGTTGAGGGTCGTCGTCGGCGATCGCCGGTTAGGTTTCCAGAGCACGCCACAACCGCGGCGCACCCGACACGGCTCGAACCTGTGACCCTTGCCTGACGGGCCCCCGCTCCGTCGCAATTCCCTCGTTGCCCCGCGCCGCGCGATCGGCTATCCAGCATCCACGGATTGCGCCCGTAGCTCAGCTGGATAGAGCGTTGCCCTCCGAAGGCAAAGGTCACACGTTCGAATCGTGTCGGGCGCGCCATTTAACTCCCTGTTAAAATTGATTTTTCGTTGCTGCTCTCGGTGCTTTGGCTTTGGTCTGCGCCGAGAATAGCCACGGGATAGCCACTGCACCGTTTCTGCAGCATTCCATTTTGGGGCAACGGGACTCCGGCTCAGTGAACCGGGCCAAAACTCAATCGGTTCCGATCGGAGACGTGGCCACCCGTGTCGAGTGCACTGCGCTTGCTGACGAATGGCGGCTTCGGGCCGCACAGGTGGGTCGCTCGTCAGGGTGAAATGCGCCATAGGCGGGACTTGGCGCCCTGCCTGAAACCAGGGATTTCGGAGCGGCGAGCCCGACGGATTTCGAGGTCACGCATCCTTGGGACTGGCGATAGATGTCGAGGGGTTGGCTTCGGCCGAACGTGCTGCACGAAGATTCTTCGCGAGGCGATCGGGCTCAGCACCTCGGGGCTACGGCATCGAAAAAGCAGACCCAGCGCAATATCCGCGGCCTTGGCAGCGTCCGGCGCTATGTTACCGTGTGTTTAGAGCGGATCCAAAAGCCGCCATCGGCTTCGCCGTCAGAACCTTCGGCGCGGCCAGCACGCAGGGAGGACTACGATGCGCAAGACGCTTGCGGCCGCCGTCGCGGCCTGTTTCGTCGCGGCTGCACCGGCCGCGCATGCCCAGGAAAAACTCAAGATCGGTGTGATGGCGACGCTGTCGGGCGCTCTGACGTCCGGCGGTGAAGACGGCGTCCGCGGCGTCCAGATCGCGGCCAAGGAACTCGGCAACAAGATGGCCGGGCGCGAGTTCGAATTCATCATCACGGCCACCGATGCGAGCCCCGATTCCGCGCTGCGCGCGGCCCGCAAGCTGGTCGAGCAGGACAAGGTGCAGCTCATCATCGGGCCGCTCTCCGGCTCCGAAGGCATCGCCATGCGCGACTACAGCAAGACGGTGCCCAACCTCGTCATGGTCAACGGCTCGTCGGGGGCGCTCGAGACGACCTTCGTCAATCCTTCGCCTAACTTCTTCCGCTTCAACAGCGACGGCGCGATGTGGATGGCGGGCCTCGGCGAATACGTGCTGAAGGACAAGGGCTTCAAGAAGATCTCGGTGATCGCCGAGGACTACTCCTTCCCCTACACGCAGGTCTTCGGCTTCGCGATCGGCTATTGCCGGGCGGGCGGCGAGATCGTCCAGCGCCAGTGGGTGCCGCTCGGCACCAAGGATTTCGGCTCGGTGATCGCCAACATCCCCGACGACGTCGACGCCGTCTTCCTCGGTCTGGGCGGCGGCGACGCGGTCAACTTCCTGAACCAGTACAGCCAGACCGGCGGCAAGGCGAAGTTCATCGGCGGCTCGATCATGGTCGACCAGACCGTGCTGTCGTCGAAGGGCGCCGCCAAGCGCCTTCTGGTCGGCACGCCCTCCTCCGGCGGCGTCGCCGACGCCTGGGACGATCCGCGCTGGAAGGCCTGGGTCAAGACCTATCAGGAGGCGTTCCCGGCCGACAAGCGCTTCGCCAGCCCCTCGCTCTTCGCGACCAACTACTACAACGCCGTGATGGCGCTCTCGATCGCGATGGACAAGGTCAAGGGCGAGCTCTCGGATGGTGGCGCCAAGCTGCGCGCCGAACTCGCCAAGGTCGAGCTGAACGCGCCCAACGGCAAGATCCGGCTGGACGACAACCGGCAGGCGATCGCCACGACCTTCATCACCGAGGTCGCCGAGCTGCCCAATGGCGATCTGACCAACAAGTTCGTGCGCGCCGTGCCGGACGTGACGCAGACGCTGGGCCTCTCGCTGGAGGCGTTCAAGGCGATCGGCCTGCCGTCCCGGACCAATCCGGAATGCAAGAAATAAGGGCGCCCGAGCGCCCGTTGGAGGGGACCCGCATCCCGCGTGCCCCCTCCGCTTCCGTCACGTCCCGACTCCCGGCGCCTGCGAGCGGATCTCGCGGTGCCGAGCCGGTGGCTTGCCTGACGAGGCCCAGCTTCCTGCGTCGGACCTACTTTCGCGAGGCATCATGAGTCGCGCAGTTGCGGTCTGCCACGGTCCCTTCGGCCGCGTCGCGATCTACGATCTCGACCGCCCGCTGGTGCTGCACGCCCACCGCGAGGCCCACCTGATCTTCTTCCTCGAAGGGTCGCGCGGCCTCGTCACCGTGAATGGCCGCACCACGCTGGTCGACCCCTTCATGGGGGTGGCGATCAACCCGTGGGAGCCCCACAATTTCCAGCCGGAACGGGCGGGCGCGCTCGGCCTCTTCCTCGTCGTCTATCTCAAGCCCGAATGGCTCGCGGCCCAGACCATGACGCCGCCCGGCGCGCTGGCCTTCCCCGCCTCCGAGCTCGTGGTCACCCGCGAACTCGCCGCCTGGCGCGACGAGGCGGTCGAGATGCTGCTGTCGGCCCATCGCGATCTCAACCTCGCGCCCGTGCTGATGGCCCTCGCCCAGGCCTCGAGCGAGCCGATCGGCCAGGACCTCGCCTCCGCCCTGCTGCATGTCGCGCCGGAAAGCGTGCTCGACCGGCGGGTGGCGCGGGCGCAGCGCCTGATCGAGGCCCATCCCGCCCATGAGGGCGCGCTCGCCCGTGTCGCCCGGGAGGCCGGGCTGTCGCGGGCGCATTTCTTCAAGCTCTTCCGCGAGCAGGTCGGCGTCACCCCGACCGTCTTCGCCAACACCGTCCGGCTCGATGCAGCGCTCGACCGCCTCGTGCTCTCGGGCGATCCGGTGACGCAGATCAGCCAGACGCTCGGCTTCTCCTGCCAGAGCGTCTTCACCCGCTTCTTCACCGCCCATATGGGCATGGCGCCGCGCGATTATCGCCGCGTCCTGCGGCGTATCGGCCAGGCGCCGCAGCTCTCCGGCCCGTCGCTGCGGGCCTGCCATGTCTGATTTCGTCGCCCGCCGCCCGATCTGGTCGCTGATCATCCTGCTGGCGCTGGCCGTGCTGGCCTGGCTCGTCTTTTCGATCTGGACGCCGGGGATGGAGGCGATGTTCGGGCGCAAGCGCGTCTTCCTGAGCGCGCTGTTCAACGGCATCACGCTGGGGGCGCTGTATTTCCTGGTCGCCAGCGGGTTCACGCTGATCTTCGGGCTGATGCGCAACGTCAACCTCGCCCATGGCTCGCTGTATCTGTTCGGCGGTTATGTCGGCTACAGCGTCGGCGAATGGTCGGGCTCCTGGCTTGTTGCCCTGCTCGTGGCGTTCCTCGTCGTCGCGATCGTCGGCATCCTCATGCAGGTGCTGCTGTTTCGCTGGATGGAGGGCCAGGACCTCCGCCAGACGCTCGTCACCATCGGGCTCTCGATCATCTTCGCCGACCTGCTGTTGTGGAGCTATGGCGGCGACACCTTCCAGGTCACGGCGCCGGACTGGCTCTCCGGGCCGGTGACGCTGCCCTTGGCGGTCGCGCTGCGCAGCAATGGCGAGGCGGTGATGATGACCTATCCGCTGGTGCGCATCGCCATCCTGATCGGGGCGATCGTCGTCGGCGTGCTGATGTGGCTGGCGCTCAACCGCACGCGGGTCGGCATGCTGGTGCGCGCCGGGGTGGACGACCGCGACATGCTGTCGGCGACCGGCGTGCGCGTGCAACTCGTCTTCGTCATGGTCTTCGCCTTCGGGGCCGGGCTCGCCGGCCTCGCCGGCGTCGTCGGCGGCACCTTCCAGTCGCTGCAGCCGGGCGAGGATACGCGCATCCTGCTGTCCTCGCTCGTCGTCGTCATCGTCGGCGGCATGGGCTCGATCCCCGGGGCGGCGGTCGGGGCGCTGATCGTCGGCCTCGCCGAGCAGTTCGGCTCGGTCTACATGCCGACCTATGCGGTGATGCTGACCTTCCTGATCATGGTCGCGGTGCTGGCGATCAGGCCCGAAGGCCTGGCGGCGAGGCGCTGACGATGGCCATCGCCGACCTCGATCTGCAGCAGCGCGCCCGCCCCCAGGAGGGCTTCGGGGACTGGGTCGCGCGCCGGGGCACGGCCTTCTGGGTCGTAGCCGCCCTGCTGCTGGTCATGCCCGCCATCGCCAGCCCGTTCTGGCTCGTCCAGATCATCGCCTATGCGATGATCCTGGGCCTGATCGCGCTCAGCCTGATGTTCCTGGCCGGCTATGGCGGCATCGTCAGCCTGATCCAGATGACGGTGGCGGGCTTTGCCGGTTACCTCGTGGCGATCCTCGGCGGCAGCGCCATCACCCAGATCAGCCTGAACTGGCCATGGTGGACGGCGGTGCCGGTCGCGATCCTGGTCGCGACGCTGTTCGGCACGCTGAGCGGGGCACTCTCGGTGCGCACCGAGGGCATCTACACGATCATGATCACGCTCGCGATCGCCTCGGCCTTCTACTACCTGACGCTGCAGAACTACACGATCTTCAACGGTTTCAGCGGCTTCAACGGCATCCTGCCGCCGGTCTTCCTGGGCATCGACTGGGGGCAGAGCCTGCCCTTCTACTACCTGACACTGGCCTGTGCGGCGCTGGCCTATGGCGCGGTGATCTATGTCTCGCGTGCCCCCTTCGGGCTCGCCTTGCAGGGCACGCGCGACAACCCCCGCCGCATGGCGGCGCTCGGCTTCGACGTCGTCGCGCACCGCATCGCCGCCTATACCTTCGCTTCGCTGATCGCCGCCTCGGCAGGCGTGCTGCTGGTCTGGTACCAGCGCCAGATCTCGCCCGGCACGGCCGGGGTCGGGCCCGTCGTCGACATGCTGATCATCGCGGTGGTCGGGGGCCTGAGCCGCCCGATCGGCCCCTTCATCGGCGCGCTGGTCTATGTGCTGCTGCGCACCTTCGCGCTCGACGTGCTCGAGGGTGTCGGCCTCGACGGGCGGCGCTACCAGCTGCTGATCGGGCTCGGCTTTCTCGTCATCGTGCTGTTCTCGCCCGACGGGCTGATCGGCATCTTCCAGCGGCTGCGCGAGCGCTATCGCCGCGGCCGCGAGGCACGCGACAGCCAGATGGGCACAGGCGGAGGCGCGCCATGAGCGCCGTCGTCTCCCGCGAGCGGCTGACGGCGGCGGGCTCCGCCAATGCGCTGGAACTGCGCGGGGTCTCGCGGCTGTTCGGCGCGCTGGCGGCGCTCACCGACATCACGCTCTCGGTGAAGCCCGGCGAGCGGCGCGCCGTGCTCGGCTCGAACGGAGCCGGCAAGACGACGCTGTTCAACTGCGTCACCGGCGATTTCGCGCCGAGCTCGGGCGTGATCCGCTTCTTCGGCGAGGACGTCACCGCCTTTCCGCCGCAGGAGCGCATCCGGCGGGGCCTGCGCCGGACCTACCAGATCTCGTCGCTGTTCACCGGACTTTCGGTGCTCGACAACGTCTATCTCGCCTGCCGGGGCGTCTCGCGGAACCGCTTCTCGCTGCTGCGCCCGCGCCGGGACGATGCGCTGGTCCATGCGGCCGAGACGCTGGTCGAGGCGGTGCATCTCTCGGCCGTCAAGGACAGGCTGGTCGGCGAGCTCGCCTATGGCCAGCAGCGCCAGCTCGAGATCGCACTCGCCCTGTCGGGGGCGCCGCGCTTCATCCTGTTCGACGAGCCGGCGGCGGGGCTCTCGCCGACCGAGCGGCGCGACCTCGTCCACATCCTGACCTCGCTGCCGAGCCATATCGGCTACATCATCATCGAGCACGACATGGATGTGGCGCTGCGCGTCGTCGAGAGCGTGACGATGATGCACAACGGCCGCATCTTCAAGGAAGGTGCGCCTGCGGAAATCGAAAGCGACCCCGAGGTCCAGGAACTCTATCTCGGCGGCGGTCATGTGGGAGGCGCGCATGGCTGAGCGCCTCAAGGCCCCGCCCGGCGTCGGCGTGCCGATCCTGCAGATCGCCGGCCTCAACGTGTTCTACGGGCGCTCCCATGCGCTGCAGGGCGTCGACCTCACCCTCCAGAGCGGCGTGCTCTCCGTGGTCGGCCGCAACGGCATGGGCAAGACGACCATGTGCAAGGCGATCATGGGGCTGGTGCCGGTCAGCTCGGGCTCGATCCGCTTCTTCGGCGAGGAGATCGCGGGGCGTAGCCCGGCCGAGATCGCGCGGCTCGGCATCGGCTATGTGCCGCAGGGGCGCCGGCTCTGGCGCTCGCTCACGGTCGACGAGCATCTGCGCCTGATGCAGCGCGGCAAACGCGGCGCCTGGACGCCCGAGCGGATCTACGAGGCCTTCCCGCGGCTGGCGGAGCGTCGCAACAATGGCGGCGCGCAGCTCTCGGGCGGCGAGCAGCAGATGCTGGCGATCAGCCGGGCCCTGCTGATGAATCCGCGCCTGCTGATCATGGACGAGCCGACGGAGGGTCTCGCGCCCGTCATCGTCGCCCATGTCGAGGAGATGCTGGTGCGCCTCGCCGAGCAGGGCGACGTCGCGATCCTCGTCATCGAGCAGAACATCGGCGTCGCCACCGAGATGTCGGACCCGGTCGCCATCATGGTCAATGGCCGGATCAACCGGATCATCGCATCAGTGACGCTGGCCGGCGACCGCGACCTGCAGCAGCGCCTGCTCGGCGTCGGCCGGCACAGCCACGACGAAACCGACGGCGCGCCCGAACCGGCGGAGACATCGGAGAGCGGGACGGCCCGCGCCCCTGCCCCGCCGAGCGGCCCGATGCGGGTCTACAACGCCAATCCGGTCATCCCGACGCGCTGGTCGCAGCCCGTCCCGGCGGCGCGGATCGAGGCGCAGGCGCGAACGATCTCGCGCCCGACGCTGGCGACGCGCGACGGTGCCCGGGTCGCGGACGGCCGGCGCCATGCGCCCTCGGGCAGCGGCGAGCCGCATGTCGTCGTCGTCGGCACGCTCGACACCAAGGGCGACGAACTGCGCTTCATCCGCGATCTCGTCCAGGCGGACGGGATGCGGGCGCGGCTCGTCGACATCTCGACCTCGGGCCGCAGTGCCGGGGGCGACGTCACCCCGCAGGAGATCGCGCTCGCCCATCCGCGCGGTTCTGCCGGCATCGCGTCGGGCGACCGCGGCGCGGCCGTGGCGGCGATGACGGAGGCGTTCAAGGCCTGGCTGCCGCGCCAGCAGGGCGTTCTCGGCGTGATCTCGGCCGGCGGCTCGGGGGCGACCGCCATGGTGACGCCCGCCATGCAGGCCCTGCCGATCGGGCTGCCGAAGCTGATGATCTCGACCATGGCGTCGGGCGATGTCGCGGCTTATGTCGGCGCCGCCGACATCACCATGATGCATGCCGTCACCGATGTGCAGGGGATCAACCGGGTCTCGCGGCTCGTGCTCGGAAACGGCGCACGGGCGATGGCCGCCATGGCCAAGGCGCGGCTCGCCGAGCTGACCAGACCGGCGACGACGCGGCGCGCCGAGCCCGAGAAGCCGCTCGTCGGCCTCACCATGTTTGGTGTCACCACGCCTTGCGTGCAGCAGGTCTCGCGGCTGCTGGAGGCCGACTGGGAGCCGCTCGTCTTCCACGCCACCGGCACGGGCGGGCGGGCGCTGGAGAAGCTGGTCGAGTCCGGGCTGGTCGGGGCCGTCATCGACGTCTCCACCACCGAAATCTGCGACATGATGATGGGCGGCTTCCTGCCGGCGACGGAAGACCGCTTCGGGGCGATCATCCGCACGCGCATTCCCTATGTCGGCTCGGTCGGCGCGCTCGACATGGTCAATTTCTTCGCCCCCGAGACGGTTCCAGAGCGCTACCGGGGCCGCAATCTCTATCCGCACAACCCCCAGATCACGCTGATGCGCACGACCGCCGAGGAGAACGCCCGGATGGGGCGCTGGATCGGCGAGCGGCTGAACCTGATGGAGGGGCCGGTGCGCTTCCTCCTGCCCGAGCGCGGCGTCTCGGCGCTCGATGCGCCCGGCCAGCCTTTCCACGATCCCGCCGCCGACGCCGCTCTGTTCCAGGCGCTGGAGCAGACCGTGCGGCAGACGCCGACGCGGCAGCTGATCCGCTGCCCGCATCACATCAACGACCCGGCCTTCGCCGCCGCCCTCGTGCAGCAGTTCCGCGCGCTGCATGCGGGGCGCCGGCGCGAGCGGGCGAAGGCAGGAGGGGCCTGATGGCGAGCTTCGACAAGAAGAGCCTGCTGAAGCGCTTCCGGGCGATGGTGAAGGCCGGCGAGCCGATCGTCGGCGGCGGCGCCGGCACCGGGCTGTCGGCCAAATGCGAGGAGGCCGGCGGGATCGACCTCATCGTCATCTACAATTCCGGTCGCTACCGCATGGCCGGCCGCGGCTCGCTGTCAGGCATGATGCCCTATGGCGACGCCAATGCCATCGTCATGGAGATGGCGGCCGAGGTGCTGCCCGTGGTGAAGACCACCCCCGTGATCGCCGGCGTCTGCGGCACCGATCCGTTCCGGCGGATGGACGTCTTCCTCGACGAGGTCGCGCGGATCGGCTTCGCCGGGGTGCAGAACTTCCCGACCGTCGGGCTGATCGACGGCGTCTTCCGCAAGAACCTCGAAGAGACCGGCATGGGCTACGGCCTCGAGGTCGAGATGATCCGTCTCGCTAATGCCAAGGGCCTGCTGACGACGCCTTACGTCTTCTGCGAGGCCGATGCGCGCGCCATGGCGAAAGCCGGCGCCGACATCATCGTCTGCCATCTCGGGCTGACGACCGGCGGGGCGATCGGCGCCGAGACGGCGCTCAAGCTCGCCGACTGCCCGGCGCTGGTCGACGCCTGGGCTGCCGCTGCCCTCGCGGTGAAGAAGGACGCGCTCATCCTCGTGCATGGCGGCCCGGTCGCCGAGCCGGCGGATGCCGACTTCATCATGAAGAACACCAAGCACTGCCACGGCTTCTACGGCGCCTCCTCGATGGAGCGGCTGCCGGTCGAGGTCGCGATCCGCGACCAGACGCGCGCCTTCAAGCGCATCGGGCGCGATCTCACGAACAAAAAGCCCGCCGGGAAGGCTGGCAAGGCGAAGTGACCCGGGCCACGGGTGGGAGGATGAGGACATGACGGGACAGCTGATCGGATCGCTGATCCTCTGGCTGATCGTGGCGGTGATCGTCATCGCCATCATCGTCTATCTGGTGAACTGGCTGTATCGGCGCTCGTCGAAGGAGGTCTCCTTCGTCCGCACCGGCCTGTTCGGCGAGCGGGTGGTGATCAATGGCGGCGCGTTCGTGCTGCCGATCATCCACGACGTCACGCCCGTCAACATGAACGTGCTGCAGCTCGCCGTGACGCGCGCCAGCAACGACGCGCTGATCACCCGCGACCGGATGCGCGTCGACATCGACGCAGAGTTCTATGTCCGGGTGAAGCCCGAGCGGGATTCGGTCTCGATCGCCGCCGCAACGCTGGGCCGCCGCACGCTCCAGCCCGACCAGCTCCACGCCCTGCTGTCGGGCAAGTTCATCTCGGCGCTGCGCACCGTCGCCTCCGAGATGACGATGGAGGAGATGCACGAGCAGCGCGGGATGTATGTCCAGCGCGTCAAGGAGGCCGCGGCCGAGGCGCTCGACCAGAACGGCCTGCTGCTGGAATCGGTCGCGCTCACCGACCTCGACCAGACCGACCTGCAGTATTTCAACCCCTCCAACCGCTTCGACGCCGCCGGCCTGACGCGGATCATCGAGGAAATCGAGGACAAGCGGAAGCTGCGCAACGACATCGAGCAGGACTCGATGATCCGCATCCGCACCCGCAACCTGGAGGCGGAGCGCCAGGCGCTCGACATCGAGCGCGACAGCGAGGCAGCGCGCCTCGAACAGCAGCGCGAGATCGAGATCAAGCGCGCCGTGCAGCGGGCCGAGATCGCCCGCGAGCGCGCGGCCCGCGACACGGAAGCCGAGCAGGCGCAGATCCTCTCGCGCGAGGAGATCGAGAAGTCGCGCATCTCCAACGAGCGCGCGATCAGCGAGGCGCGCATCGCCTCCGAGCGCGACATCCGCCAGCAGGAGATCGCGCGCACGCAGGCCGTCGAGGAGGCCGAGATCAGCTCGCGCGAGCTGATCGAGAAGGCCCGCATCGCCAATGAGCAGGCGATCAGCGCGGCCCGCATCGCCTCCGAGCGCGACATCCGCCAGAAGGAAATCGAGCGCGCGCAGACGCTGGAAGCCGCCGAGATCGCGGCACGGGAGGCGACCGAGAAGGCGCGCATCCTGCAGGAAACCGCGATCAGTGCCGAGCGCATCATCCGCGAGCAGGAGATCCGCAACCGCGAGATCGAGCGCACCCGAGTGCTCGACCAGGAGGACATCGCGGCGCGCGAGGCGGTCGATACCGCCCGCATCGGCCAGGAGGAGCGCGTCCGCGCGCTCGGCATCGCCCGCAACCGCGCCCTCGACGAGGCCGAGATCGCAGCCCGCGAGGCGGTGGAGAAGGCCCGCATCGCGCAGGAGAACGTGCTGACGGCCGAGCGCATCGCGCTGGAGCAGCGCAAGCGCCTGCTCGAGATCGAGCAGACCGAGACGATCGAGGCCGCCGAGATCGCGGCGCGCGAGAGCGTCGAGAAGGCGCGAATCAGCCAGGAGCGGACCGTCGCCAGCGAGCGCATCCGCCGCGACGAGGAGGTCCGCAATCTCGAGATCGCCCGCAACCAGGCGATCGACACCGCCGAGATCGCCGCGCGCGAGGCGACGGAAGCCGCGCGCATCGCCCAGGAGAAGGTCGTCGCTGCCGAACGGATCGCGGCGGAACTCGCCACGAAGGAGCTGGAGATCCGCCGCAACGCCGATCTCGACACCGCCGAGCTGAAGCGCCGCGACACCGTCGAGCGCCGGCGCATCGCCACGGAACTCGGTCTGGACGAAGAGCGCATCGACGCGGCGAAGTCCCGCGAGATGCTGCAGATCGCCCAGAAGAAGGCGGTCGAGGTCGCCGAAGAGGACCGCGCCATCGTGCTCGCCGCCAAGAGGGTCGAGCGCACCGACGCCGACAGCGCGCTGCGCCAGGCCGAGATCGCCGCCAAGCAGCAGGTCGAATCCGTCGACATCGTCCGCGAACAGGCGCTGGAGGCCGCCCGGATCGAGCGCCGGCGCGCGCTGGAGCAGCTCGAGATCGCCCGGACTCAGGCGCTGCAGGAGGCGCAGATCGCCTCGAACGAGGAGGTCGAGCGCGCCCGCATCTCGTCGGATCGCGGGCTCGACGAGGCCCGGGTCGGGCGCCAGCGCGAGCTGCGCAAGCTGGAGATCGCGAGGGAGCGCGATGTCGAGGCGGCCGCCATGGACAAGGCGATCGCGCTCTACACCAAGTCGCTCGAGGAATCCGCCGCCCAGGCCAATGCCGAGAGCGCCCGCGCCAAGGCGGTCGAGGCCGAGGAACAGGTCAAGACGATCCGCGAGAGCGAAGGTGCGAAACGGCGCAAGACCGTCGAGGTGCTGCTCGCCGAGAAGGCGGCGGAGGAATCCAACATCGCCGCCGCCGCCGACAAGGTCCGCCGGACCGTCGAGGCCGAGGCCCAGAAGCTGCTCTACGAGGCCGAGAACGTGCTCAGCGACGGCGCTCGCTACGGGCTGTTCCGGCGCCGCCTGCTCGACAAGATCGAGGGCATCGTGCGCGAGAGCGTCAAGCCAATGGAGAAGATCGAGGGCATCCGCATCCTGCATGTCGACGGTCTCGCCGGTGGCGGCGGCTCGGGCGGCTCGGGTGGCGCGGCGCGCTCCCCGACCGACGAGGTCATCGAGTCGGCGCTGCGCTACCGCGTCCAGGCGCCGATGATCGACCAGGTGCTGAAGGAGATCGGCATCGAGGGCGGCAATCTCGCCAAGATGGGCGGGCTGATGCGCGAAGCGTCCGACATGCAGCGCGTCGCCAAGGATGCGCAGCCGGCCAGGCCGAAGGGCGGCGGCGATGCCAAGAGCGAGCCTACGACCGGCGGCGAGGGCCCTGCCCCCGAAGCCGGCCCCGGCAAGACCTCCTGAGGCTGCAGCATCATGGCCCGCGTCTACGTCTCCAGCGTCATCTCCGCCCCCGCCGCCAAGGTCTGGGCCCGCGTTCGCGATTTCAACGGCCTGCCGAACTGGCATCCGCGCATCGCCGAAAGCCGGATCGAGAATGGCGAGCCCGCCGACAAGGTCGGCTGCATCCGCGCGTTCTCGCTGCGCAGCGGCGACCGGCTGCGCGAGCAGCTGCTCGGGCTCTCCGACTACGACATGTTCTGCACCTATTCGATCCTGGATTCGCCAATGCCGCTGACAAACTACGTCGCGACGCTGCGGCTGACGCCGATCACCGACCAGGAGCGCACCTTCATCGAATGGTCGGCCGATTTCGACTGCGCGCCGGAGCGCGAGGCGGAACTGGTCGAAGGCATCGGCACCAACGTCTTTCAGGGCGGTTTCGACGCCCTCAAGCGCGCATTCGGGGGATGAGGCATGCCTCACGTCGTCCGCAGCACGATCATCGACGCGCCGGTCGACCTGCTCTGGTCGGTGCTGCGCGACTTCAACGGCCATGACCGCTGGCACCCGATCGTCGCCCGTAGCGAAATCGAGCGCGGCCACCCGTCCGACCGGATCGGCTGCGTGCGCCGCTTCTGGCTGCAGGACGGCAGCGAATTGCGCGAGCAGCTCCTCACGCTGTCGGACCTCGAAATGACCTTCAGCTACTGCCTGCTGGATACGCCGATCCCGCTCTTCAACTATGTCGCCCATGTCCGGCTGCTGCCGGTGACCGACGGCAACCGCGCCTTCTGGCACTGGGAGAGCCGCTTCACCACGCCCCGCGGCCGCGAGGCGGAGCTCGCCCGCATCGTCGGCGACGAGGTCTACACCAACGGCATCGAGGCGGTGCGCCGCCTGCCCGAACTGGCGCGGGAGGCGGTCTGACATGCTCGCTGTGAGAAGCTGCGCGACGCTGTCGGAAGCCGCCGGCATCCTGTCCGGAGACCGGCAGGCGGTTCTGATCGGCGGCGGCACGCTGGTGATGCGCGACGTCAATGAGGGCCGGCTGACCGAGGGCACGCTGCTGCGCGTCACCGACCCGGCCTTCCGGCGGATCGAGGCCCATGGGGCCCGCATCGAGCTCGGCGGCGGGGTCACGATGGGCCAGATCCTGGCCAGCCGCGAGCTGGCCTTCCTGCATGCGCCTGCGCGGGCCATCGGCGGCCCTGCCGTGCGCAACATGGCGAGCGTCGGCGGCAATCTCTTCGCGCCCGCTCCTTACGGCGATTTCACCGTGGCGCTGCTGGCGCTCGATGCGCAGGTGGTGGTGCAGTCCGGCTTCGGCAGCGGGCGGGCGACGCCGCTGGAGGAGTTCCTGGCGGCCCGCGAGCGCATGGGGCCGGCGCTGGTCGCCGCCATCCAGTTCCCGCGACCCGCCAGCCCCGGCGATTTCCACTTCCGCAAGATCAGCCGGGTCAAGCCGAAGGGGATTTCGGTGCTGTCGATCGCCGCCCATCTGCCGCTGGCGGGCGGGCGCGTCAGCCAGGCGCGGGTGGCCTATGGCGCGATGGCGCCAACGCCGATCCGCGCGCGCGGCGTCGAGCGGGCGCTGGAGGGCAAGGCGCTCGATGCCACCGCCATCGCCGCCGCCAAACAGGCCGCGCTCGAAGGCTGCCGTCCCGCCACCGATGCGATCGCCAGCGAGTGGTATCGCCGCGAGGTGTTGCCCGTCCATCTCGGCCGGCTGCTCGCCGGCGAGCCCCGCTGAGGAGCGCGCCATGGCCAAGATCCCTGTCCAGTTCCGCCTCAACGGCACCGACCGCGCCGCCTTCGTCGATGCGCCGGAGACGCTCCTCAACACGCTGCGCCGGAGCCTCGGCGACTTCGCCCCGAAATATGGCTGCGGCCAGGGAGCCTGCGGCGTCTGCACCGTGCTGATCGACGGCGAGCCGCATCTCTCCTGCCTGACCCTCTCGGTCGCCTGCGAGGGCCGCCAGGTCGAGACGGCCTCGGGCATGGCTGATGGACCCGAGCTGCACCCGCTGCAGGCGCAGTTCATGGAGCATTTCGCCGCCCAGTGCGGGTTCTGCACGCCGGGCATGCTGACGGCGGCGCGAGCCCTGCTCGACACAAACCCCAACCCCACCCGCGACGAGGTCATCGAAGCCATCAGCGGCAACATCTGCCGCTGCACCGGCTACGAGCCTATCGTCGCGGCGATCCTCGCCGCCGCCGGTTCGCCCGGCCTGCGCCGCGCCTGAGGGAGGCCGACATGCTGGAAATGCGCAAGGACCTCTTCGCCGACGAGCGCGACGACAACCTCAACGTCGTCGGCAAGGGCATCCAGCGTCAGGACATGCCCGGCCATGTCACCGGGCTGACGCGCTATTTCGACGATCACGCCTTCGATGGGATGCTGCATCTCAAGGTGGTGCGCAGCCCCCATGCCAGCGCGCGCATCCGTTCGATCGACGTTTCGGCCGCGGCGCGCGCACCGGGCGTGAAGCGCGTGCTGCGCGCGGCCGACGTGCCCGTGAACAAGAACACGCTGCTCAGCCTGATCAATTTCGGCAAGGACGACGAGCCCTCGCTGGCGGTCGACAAGGTGCACTATGTCGGCGAACCGGTCGTCGCGATCATCGCCGAGAGCGAGGCGCAGGCGCTGGCGGCCAAGACGCTGGTCCGGATCGACTATGAGCCGATGCCCGCCGTGTTCGATGTCGAGGAGGCGCTGAAGCCCGGCGCGCCGGTCGTCAACGAGACCTATCCCGCCAATTACTTCGAGTATCACGAGCGCTTCGACCATCAGAAGCTGCGCTTCGGCGATGTCGAGCGCGCCTTTGCCGGCGCCGACATCGTGCTGGAGCACCGCTACCAGATGTCGCCGATCGAGCATGCGCCGACGGAGACCAACGGCTCGATCGCGGCGCCCGAGCAGAACGGCCGCTTCGTCGTCCATTCCTGCGCGCAGGGTCTGTTCTTCGCGCTCGGCACCACCGCGAAGATCGTCGCGGTCGAGTCCAACCGCCTGCATTTCATCGGCGGCACGGTCGGCGGCGGCTTCGGCGGGAAGGTCGACTCGCTGACCGAGCCGCTGGCCGTGCTCGGCGCGATGGTGACGGGGCGCCCGGTCCGCTTCGTGCTCGATCGCGAGGAGGAGATGCTCTACGGCTCGCCGCGCGGGGCCGAGCGCATCTACATCAAGGACGGGCTGATGCGCGACGGGCGCATCGTCGCCCGCTACATCCGCAGCTATTTCGATGCCGGAGCCTATACGCGGCTCTCCAGCTATGCCGCGATCAAGTGCACGGCGCATCTGCCCGGCCCCTACTGGATCCCCAACGTCGCCTCCGACGTCCATGTCGCCTACACCAACCGCTGCCCCTCGACCGCCATGCGCGGCTTCGGCATCACGGCGGTCGATTTCGCGCTGGAGGTCCAGATGGACCGGCTGGCCGAGGCCGCCGCCATGGACCCGATGGAGTTCCGGATCCTCAACGCCTATCGCGACGGGGACATGAAGCCGCATCGGCGCAAGGCCTCGAACACGGCGCTGATCGAATGCGTCCAGGTCGCGGCCGGGAAGGCGAACTGGCCGATCTCCGAGCAGGGGAAGCAGCAGTCGTCCCTGGTGGGCGGCGGGGCCGGCGAACGCGGGCAGATCCCCGCCACCGTGCTCGATGCACGCGGCCAGATCGGCCGGCCCGACAGCCGCAACTCGGGCCCGACGCAGACCCTGCCGGCAGGGACCTCCCGCATCGCGCCGAGCAAGCAGCCGGTGATGGAGGGCGCGCGCGACGGACGCGCCGCGCCGACCCAGGTGCCGCGCTACGAGCCGGCGCGCCCCACGACGCAGCCGGTAACGCAGCCCTTGGCGCCGGCTGCCTATGCGCCGCAGCCCTCGCCCTACCAACCGGTCGCCGGCCAGCAGCCCCCGCCCTATCAGCCGCCTCCGGCTCCGCCGTCGCCCGCACCGGCGCCCGCCGCCCAGACCCAGCATGGCGCGGTGCGCTTCTCGTCCGTCTTCGGCAGGAGGCGCTGAAATGGCCCGTCACGAAGGTCGCGGCATGGCGTCCGTCAACTATCCGATCGGCATGAATCTCGGCGGCGATCCGAGTCAGGCGCTGATCCATTCAAACCCCGACGGCAAATTCACCGTCGCGCTCTCGGCGATCGATCTCGGCCAGGGCATGAAGCAGGTCTCGCGGCAGATCGCGGCAGAGACGCTCGGCGTGCCCGTCGAGGACGTCTATGTCGACACCGCCGACAGCGACACCGGCCCCCATGACATGGGCTCCTTTGCCTCGCGCGGCACGCATCGCATGGGCAACGCCATCATCGTCGCGGCGCGCGAAGCGCGCGGCGTGCTCCTGGAGGCGGCGGCAGAGGAATTGGAGGTCGATGCCGGCGACCTCGTCACCGACGGGCGCGGCAACATCCATGTCCGCGGCGCGCCCTCGCGCTCGATCACGGTCAAGGCCACCGCCCAGGCGGCGCAGTTCAAGCAGGGCAAGACCATCGCCGGGCGCGGCATCTTCCTGATCCCCCTCTCGGCCGTCGATGCCGAGACCGGCGAGATGAACCCCAACACCGCCTTCGCCCATGCCTGCCTCGTCGCCGACGTCGCCGTCGACGACGAGACCGGCGAGGTCGAGGTGCTCCGGATGACCAGCGCCTATGAGCTCGGCCGGGTGATCAATCCCCGCATGGTCGAGCAGCAGCTCGTCGGCGGGGCCTGGATGGGCATGAGCCACGCGCTCTACGAGACGCCCGAGCCCTATTATCCCGACACCGCCCATGGCCCGCGCGACTTCAACGAGTATCTGATGCCGGGGCCGGGCGAGATCGCACCCTATCATGTCACGGTGCTGGAGCGCCCGGCGCCGGACGGACCCTATGGCGGCAAGGGGCCCGGCGAGATGTGCGCCAATCCGGTCCTGCCGGCGATCGCCAACGCCGTCTACAACGCGGTCGGCGTGCGCGTCGACGAGCTGCCGATCACGCCCGAGAAGATCCTGCGCGGCCTCAAGGCCAATGGCGGGGTCAAGCCCGGCCCGCGCCGGGGCGGCCCCGTGAACTGGCGGTGATCGCATGGCGCTGCGCACCACCGTCGCCGGAATCTCGAGCCCCGAGGACCTTGCCCAGGCCCTCACGGGCGCGATGTATCTCGCCGATGACGGCATCGCCACCGCCGGCTATCTCGCGCTGGCGCTCGGCAAGCCGCTGCTGCTCGAGGGCGCGCCCGGCGTTGGCAAGACCGAGGCCGCCAAGGCGATCGCCGGCATCCTCGGGCGCCAGCTGATCCGGCTGCAATGCTTCGAGGGCATCGACGCCTCGGCCGCGCTCTACGAATGGAACTATCCGCGCCAGATGCTGGCGATCCGCCAGGCGCGGGAGGGCGAGACGCTCGACATCTACCGCGACGATTTCCTGATCGAGCGGCCGATGCTGACGGCGCTGCGCCGGCCGGAGTCGACCGTGCTGCTGATCGACGAGATCGACCGCTCGGACCATGAATTCGAGGCCTTCCTGCTCGAATTCCTTTCCGATTTCTCGATCTCGATCCCCGAGCGCGGGACCTTGCGTGCTGCCGAGCGGCCGGTCGTGGTGCTGACCTCGAACCGCACCCGCGAGCTGCACGAGGCGCTGCGGCGCCGCTGCGTCTACCACTACATTGCCTATCCCGAGCCCGAGCGGGAAGCGCAGATCATCATGATGCGCTCATCGGCCGTCGCGGAAGGGACGGCGCGCGCGGTCGTTCATGCGATCGGGCTCCTGCGGCAGGAGCCGCTGGCCAAGCCGCCGGGCGTGGCGGAAGCCGTCGACTGGGCGGAGGCCGCGACCGCGCTCGCCCGGGCCGGCGCGCCCTGGCCCGAGGCCTTCCGCCGCTCGCTGGGCGCCGCGATCAAGGACGAGGAGGATTTCGTCCATCTGCGCCCCCGCCTGCCGTTGCTCATCCCGGGGCTGGCGGCATGAAACGGTTATCCCCTAACTCAGCTCTCATCCTGAGGAGCGCCGCAGGCGCGTCTCGAAGGATGGTTCAGAAGGCTCCCGAGATGACTGGAGCATCCTTCGAGACGCCGCTGGCGCGGCTCCTCAGGATGAGGGCTGAGGGTCTGTCGGAGGGGCGGCCATGATCGCCCCGCTCCCCGCCGCTGCACGCCTGTTCGTCGCCTTCCCTACGCTGCTGCGCGGGCATGGCTTCTCGGTCGCGCCGGAGCAGACGACGAGCTTCCTGATGGCGGTCGAGCTGCTCGGGCCGCGCAGCATCGAGCACATCCGCAAGGCTGCGGTGGCGACGCTCGCGCCCCATCCCGAGCAGCGCGAGCTGTTCGACGCGCTGTTCGACCTGCATTTCCTCGGCGCCATCGCAGAGCCCGGCGACGAGGATTTCGCGCCAGACGAGGAGATGGCGGTGCAGGAGGATTCCGGCTCGCGCGAAATCCTGGTCGGCGAAGAGGTCAACGAGACCGGTCAGGCTGCCACCGGGGCGGAGGCCCTGTCGGTCCGGGTACTGAAGCCGCTCGACGAAGCCGAAACCCTGCGCCGCTTCGCGCGGGCGCTCCCGGCCGCCCTGCCCCGCCGCCGCGGCTATCGCCATCGCGGCGCCCGGCGGGGGGCGAGCGTCGATCTCGCCCGCAGCCTGCGCGCCGCGATCCGCCATGATGGCGAGGTGATGAGCCTGAAGAAGCTCAGGCGCGTCACCCGGCCACGCCCGATCCTGCTGCTGATCGACGTTTCGGGCTCGATGAAGCAGCGCAGCGACGCCAATCTCGCTTTGGCGCATGCGATCGTGCAGGCGACCCCGCGCGTCGAGGTCTTCACCTTCGGCACGAGGCTGACGCGGGTGACGCGGGCGCTGCGCCGTCGGCGCCGCGAACAGGCACTGACGGAAGCGTCGGGGCTGGTGGCCGACTGGGATGGCGGCACCCGCATCGGCGATGCGCTGCAGGCCTTCCTCGCCGTGCCGCGCTTCGCGTCCTACGCGCGCGGCGCCGCCGTCGTGGTGCTGTCGGACGGGCTGGAGCGCGGCGATCCCGCGGCGCTGGTCGCGGCCGTGGACCGGCTTGCGGCACGCGCGCATCGCATCGACTGGCTGACGCCGCTCGCGATCGACCCCGGCTATCGGCCCGAGACCGAGGCGCTGCGCCTGATCGCGCCCCAACTCGCCAGCCTCGGCAACGGCGCCAGCACGGCGCGGATCTGCCGGCACATCCTTTCGCTCGGAGGCTCGGCCGCGGCATGACCGGAATCGTCGATTCGCATTTCCATATCTGGCGCCAGGCCGATCTGCCCTGGCTCGTCGGTCCGATGCAGCCGCGCATCTTCGGCCCCTATGAGCCGATCCGACGCGACTATCCGGTTGCGGAGTATCTCGCGGATTGCCGGCCTTGCGGCGTCACCGAGGCCGTCTATGTCCAGGCGAACTGGGCACCGGCGCGCCATCTCGACGAGGTCGCCTTCGTGTCCCGGGCCTCCGATGAGTCCGGTTTCCCGATCGCCATCGTCGCCTATGCCGACATGCTGGCTGAGGACGTCCGGCCGCAACTCGATGCGCTGGCTCGGAATCCGCGGGTGCGCGGCGTGCGGATGCAACTGCACTGGCACGAGAACCCGCTCTACCGCTTCGCCAGCGGACCCGATCTCTGCCGCGACCCGCGACTGCAGGCCAATGTCGCGCGGCTTGCGGATTACGGCTTCAGCTTCGACCTTCAGGTCTTCGCCCCGCAAATGGCCGGCGCGGCCGAACTCGCCTTCTCCTGCCCGAATGTGACCTTCGTGCTGCAACACGCCGGGATGCTGGAGAACCTCTCGCCGGACGGCATCGAGCAGTGGCGGGACGGCATGCGCGCGCTCGCCGGCCAGCCCAACATCGTCAGCAAGCTCTCGGGACTCGGTACCTTCCTGCGTCGGAACGACCCCGCGCATGTCGCTTTCGTCGCGACGGAGACGCTCACGCTGTTCGGCGCGGAGCGCTGCCTGTTCGGGTCCAATTTCCCGATCGAGAAGCTCTGGACGACTTATGCGGACCTGATCGGCGCCCATCGCGCCGCCGTGCCGCCAGACGCCGCCGATCGCATCTTCAGCCACACCGCGCGGCGGGTCTACCGCCTCGCCCAGCCCTGACGGGAGAGACTCCATGGCGCTCGAAATCAAGATTCTGGACTATGGCGACATCGAGCTGGAATCGAGCTTCCTCGTGCTCGGCCGCGATTGCGGGCGCACGCGGCGCGTGCCGACCTATGGCTTCCTGATCCTCGGCGGCCCCTGGCCGGTCGTCGTCGACACCGGTTACCGGCACAACCAGATCATGGAGACGCTGGGCATGCGCGGTCTCCAGTTCCACGAGAACATGATCGAGAACCAGCTCGCCAAATACGGCGTGCGGATGGGCGATGTGCGCTATGTCATGCACACGCATCTCCACATCGACCATGCCGGGAAGGACGAGCTCTTCCCGATGAACACGACGGTGATCGTCAACCGCCGCGAGCTCGAATACTCGGTCTCCGGCCTGATGCATCCGCAATACCCCGCGCCCGACATCAAGCACCTGATCGACCGGCTGCACACGCGCGATGCGCTGCGCTTCGAGGATCTGGAGCTGTCCGGGATGATCGAGCTCTTCCCCGGCTGCTATCTGGAGGCTGCCGGCGCCCACACCGAGGGCTCGATGAATGTCCATGTCGACACGATCGAGGGCCGCGCCATCATCTGCGGCGACGTGATCTACGACTTCAACGACCAGATCGTCACGCCCTTCCACGAGATCAGCGCCAACGAGCCACGCACCACCGGCAATCACGGCGTTTCCAAGCGCGAGGAGAAGGCCGCGATCAAGAAGCTGCTCTCGACGGGCAAGTTCCTGCTGCCGGTCCATGACAAGCCGGCCAAGATCGCCCATGGTCAGGTCGTCGGCCGCATGGATATGGCGGTTCCCGGCCCGGTCGTGCAGTCGCTGCCGCCGCGCAACTGGTTCGCGGCCTAGGGTCGTCGCCATGACCACACATACAGCCGTCCGCCCCGCCTTCGCCGAGCTGATCGACCTTTGGGCACCGGTACGCCAGCTCGGCACCGGTTTCGACTTCTGCGAAGGACCGGTCTGGCATCCGCGCGAGCAGCATCTGCTGTTCTCCGACATGCCCGGCGATGTCCGCCGTCGCTGGGACAAGAGCGGCGTGCGCGAGGTCAAGCGTCCCGCCAACAAATGCAACGGCATGACCTATGATGCCGACCTCAACCTGGTCGTCTGCGAACACGCGACGTCGTCGCTGATCCGCGAGCGGCCGGATGGTCGGCGGGAGGTCGTCGCCTCGCATTTCGAGGGCCAGGAGCTCAACAGCCCCAATGACGTCGTGGTGAAGTCGGACGGGTCGATCTATTTCTCCGATCCCTGGTATGGCCGCATGCCGGTCTTCGGCATCGAGCGGCCGCGGCAGCTCGGCTTCCAGGGCGTCTATCGCATCCCGCCGGGCGGGGGCGAACCGCAGCTCCTGGTCGACCGCTATCTGTTCGACCAGCCCAACGGCCTGTGCTTCTGCCCGACCGAGGACCGGCTCTTCGTCAACGACACGGTCCAGCACAACATCCGTGTCTTCCCGATCCTCGGCGATGGGCGGCTCGGACCGGGGCGCATCTTCGCCTCCGGCATCGTCTCGGCCAGCGAACCCGGCGTGCCCGACGGCATGAAATGCGACGCGCAGGGCAATCTCTGGGTCTGCGGCCCCGGCGGCGTCTGGGTCTACACGATCAAGGGCGAACTGATCGGCAAGCTGCGCGTGCCCGAACTCGTCGGCAACCTCACCTGGGGCGGGCCCGACTGGCGCACGCTGTTCCTGACTGCGACGCATTCTCTCTATGCCGTCGAGACCAAGGTCGGCCCGCGGATGGAGCCCTATATGAAGGCCACTGGCGGGCCGAGCGGCCGCAGTTCCCAGGCCGAGCCGGTGTCCGGCGTCAGGCCTGCCGCGACGATCGCCGCCAGCGGCGCGAAAAAGGCGGCCTCCGGCTACCGGCTCGACCCCGCACGCTGCGCGCTGATCATCCAGGACATGCAGAACGACGTGGTGATGGAGGGCGGCGCCTTCGCCTCCTCCGGCTCGCCGGAGCATTGCAAGCAGCAGAACGCGATCGCCAATGCAGCCCGTCTGGCCCAGGCCGCCCGCGCGCGCGGCATTCCGGTGATCCATGTCTGGTTCGTGGTCGAGGCGGGTGCGCCGGGCGTCACCATGAACGCGCCTCTGTTCGAGGGGCTGGCGGACGCCAAGGCGCTGGTGCGCGGCACCTGGGGCTGCGCGCCCGTGCCGGGGCTGGAGGCGCAGGCCGGCGACCATGTCGTCGAGAAGTGCCGCATGAGCGCCTGGGAGGGAACGCGGCTGGAAACCGTGCTCAAGGCGCTGGGCCGCGAAGTCGTCATCGTCACCGGCGCCTGGACGAACATGTCGATCGAGCACACGGCCCGCACCGGCGCCGACAAGGGCTATTTCATGCTGGTGCCGGAGGATGCCTGCTCGACCATGAACGCCGAATGGCACACGGCCTCGGTCAATTACGCGATGCAGAATGTCTGTGTCGTCACGGATGTCGATGCAGTCATCACCGCCGTCGAGTGAAACCCTAAGGTCGCCGATATCGACAGCGCCCTCATGCTGATCCGGGTCGAGCAGGGCAAGGGCCGCAAGAACCACTCCGTCACAAACCGTCGTGGTGGGTCTCAAGCGCGCCCAGAGCGCCCCCCCCGGCACAGAAGACACGCGCCAAGTTCCTGACACCGGGAGTCTGCCATGAAGCAGACGCTCCGGCGCAGCGCGAGACCAGCAGGCTCCGAACCGCGCCAGCGGTTGAGGGGTATCTGGTCAGACAAGGTCAGAGCGTCGTCGAGGATCAGTCACAGCATCCTCAAGACCGCCCTAAGCCCTGGCTCTTCCACAAGGTCAGCCGCATCCGTCAGGCTGAACCAGTGACGCTGGCGCTCAGCCCGCTCAGGCCATTCATCAAGGATGTCACGGATATCCATCGGGAACACCCGCACCCTGCAGAGTTCGAAATGGTCTTCCTTTCGCTTCCAATAGAGGTAGCGCCCGATGGCCCGTTTGCGGCACTTGCCGACGATACCCGCTTCTTCCATAGCCTCGCGTCCCGCCGCCTCATGCGACTTCAGTCCCTTGATCGGCCAGCCTTTTGGGATGGTCCACCGCTTCGTCGAGCGCGTCGTGACGAGGAGGACCTCCCGGAACCCGTCGGCCGATGTTCGCAGGGGCAGCGCGCCCACCTGCATCCGCGGTCTTGAGGATATCGCCTTCGCCTTTTTCAATCGGCTGCCCCGCTGCCGCTAGATCACGCGCGACCGGATCGTCGCCGTGACGATCTCCGTGATGACGACGACCACGAAGATCACGAGCAGCACCAGCCCGACCTGGTCCCAGTAGAGGTTGTCCATCGAGGCTTGCAGCGCGACGCCCAGCCCCCCCGCGCCGACCAGCCCGAGGACCGCGCTCTCGCGGACATTGATGTCCCAGCGAAACAGGCTCACCGCCAGAAAGGCCGGCTTCACCTGGGGCCAGAAACCCTTCAGCAGGATGGCGCGGCGCGAGGCGCCAGCGGCACGCAGCGCCTCGATGGGACCCGCTTTCGCTTCCTCGATCGCCTCCGACAGGAATTTGCCGGTGAAGCCGATCGAATGCACCGCGACCGCCATGACGCCGGCCAGTGCGCCGGGCCCGAACACGGCGACGAAGAGCAGCGCCCAGACCAGCGTATGGACCGAGCGTGTCGAGACGAGGATGAAGCGACCGAGCGCGTTGACCCAAGGCGAGGGCGCGACGTTGCGGGCGCACATCAGCGCGACCGGCGTCGCGAGCAGGACGGCGAGAATGGTGCCCAGCGTCGCGGTGTGCAGCGTCTCGACCAGGGCCGTGCCCACGGTCGTGCCGAAATAGCTCCAGTCGATCGGCCACATCCGGCCGAACAGGTCGGCGGTCTGCTGCGGCGCGTCGTAGAGAAACTCGGGAATGACCTCGATGGTCTGGACGGACCAGCCCAACGCCAGCGCCGCCAGCCCCCAGAAGGCGAGGCGCATGCCGCGCTCCAGCGGGGTGAACCGGTGCCAGAGCCGGCCCGCGGCGCTCTCGACGACGACGCCCGACGGCGCCTCGTCCTGATAGATCCGGCGCATGAAGGCGGAGAGCACCTCGCCCGCCATCACGGTGACGATGATCGCGATGATGATGGTCAGGACGAAATCATAGTCGAAGCGCTGGAAGGCGGTGAACAGCGTCGCGCCGATGCCGCCGCCGCCGACGAGGCCGACCAGCGCGGAATTGCGCAGGTTGGAATCGAGCTGGTAGGCGGCGAAACCGATGAACCGCGGCAGCACCTGCGGCACGACGCCCATCGTCACCACCGAGAGGAAGGGCGCGCCGGCGGCGCGCAACGCCTCGATCGGCTTCATCGACATCTCTTCGATCGCCTCGGCGATCAGCTTGGCGATAAATCCGAGCGTCGCCACCACCAGGGCCATGACGCCGGCCAGTGCGCCGAAGCCCACCGCCTTGACGAAGAGGATGGCGACGATGACCGGGTGGAAGGTGCGGCACAGCGCGATCACCCCGCGCGCCGCGACCGTGACGGGCAGGGGCATGAGGTTGCGCGCGGCGAAGAGGCCGAGCGGCAGCGCCAGTAGCACGCCCACCGCCGTGGCGATGATCGCGATCTGCAGCGATTCGAGCATGCCCGACCACAGAAGCTGCATCTTGTCGGCGGCGGTGTTGGGCGGAAACATCCGCCCGAGGAAGCGCGCGCCATTGTCGAGCCCCAGGACGAAACGCTCCCAACGGATGTCGAGGATCTGCGCGGCATAGGCGACATAGACGAGGAACAGCGCCGCGCCGATGCGCAGCGGCCAGTTGGGCGGGAAGGCGCGCGCGCGCAGGCTTCCGGACGCGATGGGAGACGCGCTCATTCCATCCAGCCTTCGCCGCCGTAGATCTCCGCCAGATGGCTGTCCTGCAGCCCGGCGGGCGGCCCGTCATAGACGACGAGCCCCTTCGACATGCCGATGATGCGCAAGGCAAAGCGCTTCGCCAGCGCGACGTTGTGGATGTTGACCAGCACCGGAATGTCGCGGTCGCGACCGACCTGGGCGAGCAGTTCCATGATCTCGACCGAGGTCTTGGGATCGAGCGAGGAGGTCGGCTCGTCGGCGAGCACGAGATCGGGATCCTGCATCACCGCACGCGCGATGCCGACGCGCTGGCGCTGCCCGCCCGAAAGCTGGTCGGCGCGACGGGTGGCGAACTCGCCCAGACCCACCGAATCGAGCAGCGCGAAGGCACGCGCGATGTCGGCCTCCGGAAAGCGCCGCGTCCATGCGCGCCAGACCGGCACATAGCCGAGCCGGCCGCAGAGCACGTTCTCGATCACGGTCAGGCGTTCGACGAGATTATATTCCTGGAAGACCATCCCAAGGCGGCGGCGGGCCTGCCGCAGGGCTTCGCCCTGGAGCTTCGCGAGATCGGTGCCGCCGAGCAGGATCGAGCCGGAGGTTGGGTCGACCAGCCGATTGATGCAACGGATCAGCGTCGATTTGCCGGTGCCGGACGGGCCGATGATGGCGACGATGCCCGGCTCGGAGACGGTGAGCGAAATGTCGCGCAGCACCGGCTGTCCGGGCCGATATTCCTTGACGAGGTTGTGGATGACGAGCGCCCGGCCCTGGCCGGACGCCACAGGCAGGGCGCTCATGATGGGAAAACCTCGTTCGACGACAGCGTGTTCTGATCAGGGCGCCTTGGCGGGCGCCGCCTTCTTCTTGGCGAGCGCCTCGGCCTCGCGCTTGGCTTCGGCGTCATAGGCCGACTTGTTGTAAGGCGTGCCGGACTTCTCGGCGACATCACGCACCACCGCCCAGTCCTTCTGGTAGGTGATCGGCAGGAAGCGGTCGTCGCCGTTGAACTCCTTGGTCATCTCGGGCGTGAAGCGGAAGGAGTAGAAGCAGTCGGTCAGCTTCTTGGCGAGTTCCGGCTTGAGGTCGTGGGCGTAGGCGAATGACGAGGTCGGGAAGATCGCGCTGCGGTAGATCTCGCGCACATCGTCCTTCTTGATCGTGCCGCGCACGATCATGCGCTCATAGACGTCGCCGGCGACCGCGCCCATGTCGTAATCGCCCGAGACGACGCCGAGGATCGACTTGTCGTGCCCGCCCGACATCAGCGGCTTGTAGTCGGTCTCCGCCGTCAGGCCGTGCTCGGGGAAGAGGACGCGGGGCGCGAGATTGCCCGAGTTGGACGAGGGCGAGGTGTGAGCGACCTTCTTGCCCTTCAGGTCCGAGAGTTTCTGATAGGGGCTCGAGGCCTTGACCACGGCGACGAGGTTGTAGCCCCGCACGCCCTCGGCCGAGCCCTTGGCGGCAAAGGGGACGGCGCCGGCGAGGTTGACGGCGAAACCGGTCGGGCCGGTCGAGAAGCCGGCAAAATGCAGCCGGCCCGAGCGCATGGCCTCGATCTCGGCCGAATTGGACTGGACCGGATAGTAGACGATCCGCTTGCCCGTGCAGGTTGCGAGATGGTCGCTCAGCGGCTTGAAGATGTTGGCATAGACGGCGGGATCCTCGACGGGCGTGTAGGCCCAGACCAGCGTGGAGGGATCCTTCCACTTTGTCGGATCGGTGGGCGCATCCGCGACGAGATCCTTGTCGGCATCGCAGTACATCGTGTCGAGTTGGCCCCGATTCGGGCAGGCGTCCTGCGCAGCGGCTTCTTGGCTCCAGCCGGCAAGGCCCAGGACCAGCAGCGACGCCGTCGCCGCGAGATGCGTCAGTTTCAGGCTCATTGAACGTTCTCCCGTGCTGCCGGTTGAACCGGCTTGCTGCAGGTATGTGACACAAAACCGTCATGTTCAACCCGGCACCGATCCTTGCGGAGGCGTTTCCTCGGCATGATTGCCCAAGGCGGAGGCATCATGGCCCGGCATTCGCCGCGCCTGGAGGCAGCCGGGGTGACAACGCGGGGCTTGATGTGACAGTTTGATGACGAGCACCGGCGTCGATCCGCCGTGCGACGCATGCCCGGCCTCGATGCCGGGCGCGGTCAATCAGTCTCGGGAGGTTATCGTGTCGCTCAACAAACTCGTTCTGGCATTGGGGTTGGCCCTGACGTCCTCGGTCGCCTGGGCCCAGGCGCCCGCGGGGAAGGTCACCGTGGTCACGTCGTTCTCGAAGGATGTGACCGACCCGATCAAGAAGGCTTTCGAGAAGGCGGCGCCGGGCGTGACGCTCGAGGTCCAGAACCGCAACACCAATGCGGGCGTGAAGTATCTCGAAGAGACCAAGGCGAACAACCAGGTGGACCTGTTCTGGGCCTCGGCGCCGGACGCCTTCGAGGTGCTCAAGGGCAAGAAGCTGCTCGCCCCGTACAAGCCGAAGGCGACGGGTATCCCTGAGAAGATCGGCTCCTATCCGATCAACGACCCCGCCGGCTTCTATGTCGGCTTCGCGGCTTCGGGCTACGGCATCATGTGGAACGATCGCTATGCCCGCGCCAACAAGCTGCCCGATCCGAAGGAGTGGCAGGACCTCGCCAAGCCGGTGTTCTTCGACCATGTCGCGATTGCCGCGCCGTCGCGCTCGGGCACCACGCATCTGACGATCGAAACGATCCTGCAGGGCGAGGGCTGGGACAAGGGCTGGCGCACCATCAAGGAGATGGCCGGCAATTTCCGCGCGATCAACGAACGCTCCTTCGGCGTGCCCGAGCAGGTCAATTCCGGCCAGGTCGGGGTCGGCATCGTCATCGACTTCTTCGCGTTTTCCGCGCAGGCCTCCGGCTTCCCGGTCAAGTTCGTCTATCCGAGTGTGACGACGGTCGTGCCCGCGAATGTCGGCATCGTCGCCAACGGGCCCAACCGGGCTGCCGCCGAGGCTTTCGTCGAGTTCCTGCTCTCGCCCGCCGGGCAGGAGGTGCTGCTCGAGCCCGGCATCCGCCGCCTGCCGGTCAACCCGGCCGTCTACGCCAAGGCCGGCGCCGACTATCCCAACCCCTTCACCGATCCCCGCTTCCAGAAGATGATCGGCTTCGACGTCGACAAGTCGGAAGGCCGCACCGCCGTCGTCGACACGCTCTTCGACCAGCTGATCTCGTTCCAGCTCGAGGCGCTGAAGGGCGTGACCAAGACCCTGCACGAGGCCGAGGCGGCGCTGGCGAAGAAGCCCAACCCGCAGGCCAAGACGCTGCTCGACGAGGCGCGCGCCCTCGTCGCTGCCATGCCGGTCAGCGAGGCCCAGGCCTCCAGCCCGGAACTCCGTGGCGCCTTCACCGGCGGAAAGGAAAAGGGCGCGCGGCAGGCCGAGGTCGAGGCGCAATGGGCGAGCTTCGCCCGCGACCACTACGCCAAGGCCAAGGCCAAGGCCGAAGAGGCGCTGAAGGCGGCGAAGTAAGCCGCCTGAACCTCAACCGTCATCCCGGACCAGCGGCGAAGCCGCGCCGATCCGGGATCCATCGTCGAGCGCAGCGCCCTGCGATGGATCCCGGCGCTCCGCGTCGCTGCGGCCGGGATGACGCCGCGCAAGATTCCCTGCCGAGTGCCCATGACCGCCATCTCCACCGCCCCTCCCCCCCGCGCCCGCCGGCTCTCCGCCACGCCCGGGCAGATCGCGCTGGCGCTGGCGATCGCGGCCTTCCTCCTGCTGTTCCTGGGGCTGCCGGTCGGGACCGTGCTCTATGTCGCCTTCACCGAGAAGGGCACCTCGACCTTCACGCTGGTGAACTTCTATGACTTCGTCCGCACCGAGCTGTTCATGCGCTCGCTGTGGAACTCCTTCTACGTCTCGGCGATGTCGGTGGTCTGGGCCTCGGTCTTCGCCCTGCCGCTTGCCTATCTGACGACGCGCTTCGTCTTCCGCGGCGCGATGCTGGTGCAGACGCTCGGCTTCCTTCCGCTGATCATGCCGCCCTTCGTCGGCGCGGTGGCGATGCAGCTCTTCTTCGGCCGCAACGGCTCGATCAACCTGCTGCTGGACGACTGGTTCGGCTTCAAGATCGGCTTCATGGAGGGGCTGAACGGCGTCATCTTCGTTCAGTCGGTCCACTACTTTCCCTTCATCCTGATCAATCTCTCGGCGGCGCTGCGCAACATCGACAGGGCGATGGAGGAGGCGGCGCAGAATCTCGGATCCTCGGGCTTTCGCCTGTTCCGCCGCATCGTGTTTCCGCTCGCCCTGCCGGGCTATCTCGCCGGCGCCTCGCTCGTCTTCGTCAAGGTTTTCGACGATCTCGCCACGCCGCTTCTGCTCAACGTCAAGGACATGCTCGCGCCGCAGGCCTATCTGCGGGTGACCTCGATCGGCATCGCCGACCCGATGGGCTACGTGATCTCCGTGGTGCTGATCGTCGCCTCCGTCATCGCCATGTGGCTATCGGCGCTGGCGCTGAAGGGACGCGACTACGCCACGACCCAGCGTGGCGGCGGCGGTTTGGCCCGCCGCGTCATGACGCCCTGGGAGGCCGTGCTCGGCTATGGCGTCGTCATCCTGATCCTGGCGCTGGTGCTGGCGCCGCATCTGGGCCTGCTGCTGCTCTCGTTTGCGACGATCTGGTCGTTTTCGCCGCTGCCGGACGCCTTCACCACGGCGCATTACGCCCGGGTCTTCGGCGAAAGCTCGGTCTATATCAAGAATACGCTGATCTATGCGTCGATCGCCGGCGGCATCGACGTCGTGCTCGGCGTCGCCATCGCCTATCTCGTCCTGCGCACCAAGCTGATTGGCCGCGAATGGCTGGACTGGGCAGCCTCAGCCGCGCTCGCCATTCCCGGCGTGGTGCTCGGCATCGGCTACCTCAGAACCTTCTATGGCGTCACCCTGCCGGACGGCACGCCGCTGGCTTCGCTGTGGATCACCATCGTGCTCGCGCTCGCGATCCGGCGCCTGCCCTATGCGCTGCGGGCCTGCTACGCCGCGCTGCAGCAGATCTCGGTCTCGCTCGAAGAGGCGGCCGAAAACCTCGGCGCGACCAAGGCCCGTACCGTCAGGCGTGTCGTCGTGCCGCTGATGGCGGGCGGCATTCTCGCCGGCTTCGTCACCTCGTTCTCGACGGCTGCGGTCGAGCTCTCGGCGACGCTGATGCTGGTCCAGTCGAACTCCGACGCGCCGCTCGCCTTCGGCCTCTACGTCTTCATGCAGTCGGCGGCAGGCCGCGGCCCTGGCGCCGCGCTCGGCGTCGTCGCGGTGCTGCTCGTCGCGCTCTGCACCTTCATCTCGCATCTGATCATCGAACGCAGCCAGAAGGCCAAGGGAATGGGCCACTGACATGAACGCCATCGCCCCGCTGACCACCCCGGCCGTCTCGGTCGACATCGAGGGAGTCAACCTCTCCTATGGTGATAACCACGTCCTGAAGACCGTCGATCTATCGATCCGGCCCGGCGAGTTCTTCGCCTTCCTCGGCCCCTCCGGCTGCGGCAAGACCACGCTGCTGCGCCTGATCGCCGGCTTCAACCAGGCCGATACCGGACGCGTGCTGATCGGCGGCAAGGACATTTCCGGCCTGCCGCCCTGGAAGCGCGATGTCGGCATGGTCTTCCAGTCCTATGCGCTCTGGCCGCATATGACGGTGGCGCGCAACGTCGCCTTCGGGCTGGAGGAACGCGGCGTCGGCCGGGCCGAGGTCGACCGGCGCGTCGCCGTCGCGCTTGATCTCGTCGGCCTCGGTCACCTCGCCGGGCGCCGCCCGTCGCAACTCTCCGGCGGCCAGCAGCAGCGGGTCGCCGTCGCCCGCACGGTCGCGGTCGAGCCGAAGGTGCTGCTGCTGGACGAACCCTTGTCCAATCTCGACGCCAAGATGCGTGTCCAGGTCCGGCGCGAATTGCGCGACCTGCAGCAGCGGCTCGGTCTGACGACGATCTTCGTCACCCACGACCAGGAAGAGGCGAACACGATCTGCGACCGCATCGCGGTGATGAACGATGGCGTGGTGCAGCAGGTCGGTACGCCGATGGAGCTCTATGAGCGCCCCGCCAACCTTTTCGTCGCGAATTTCCTCGGCACCGCCAACATCCTCGACGGCCGCGTGGTCGGCACGGGCGCAGAGCGCCATTTCGCCATCGAGGGCGGGATCCGGCTCCCGCTCGCCGCGGACATCGTCGTCCCGGACGGCGCCAAGCTCGTCTTCCGCCCCCAGCACGCCGCTCTGACCGTCGCCACGGGCCAGGCCGGCGACGGGCTGGCTCTGCCCTGTGTCGTCGCGCATCGCGAGTTCCTCGGCGCGAGCGTGCGCTACGGCGTGCGCGTCGGGGCCACCGAAGTTGCGGTCGACACTCCTTTCCTGTCAGGGCGCGAGTTGCACGAGGTCGGGGCCGCAGCGACCGTCACGCTCTCGCCCCACGCGCTGATCTGGCTGACTGACTGAGGTGTCGCCGCAAGCAAATATCGTTCAGTCGCTGAGTGTCGCCTGCTAAGACCGCAGAGGGGCTGATCGAACCCGTGTGTTGAACCCGCCTGGCCGAACCATCGTCGACTGCCGATTGAACCGCCCCGGGTTTGTCGGAGGCTCCGACTCCTGAGTATCCGTATTGGTCAAGCGCGGCTCGCGGTTCTACCGACGGCGGTCGCGGATGAGCGCGTTGGCCATCACGATGATTTTCCGCATGATCGCGGTTAGCGCGACCTTCTTCTCCTTCCCGGCCGCGATGAGCGCTTCGAACTTTCTCTTGAGATCGGGGTTGAAGCGTGCCGCGGCTATTGCCGGGAATTGGAGCGCGTGGCTGACGCGTATTTTGCCCAGGCGGAGCTCGACCGCCCATTCAAGCGATGATCGCGTTCATCGACAAACACCGAAGGGCCTGTGGGGTCGAGCCGATCTGCAGGGTGCTGCCGATCGCCCCGTCAACCTATCACGCTCATGCCTCGCGGCGTGGCGATCAGGCCGAACTTTCGATCCGGGCGACGCACGATGCTGTCGGCGCCTCTGTGCGGCTCAGCCGGATTGTCGAGGCGCTAAGCGCTGCGTGCGCCTCGATTTTGTGATGCGGCTTTGACGCCGTCTCAGTTCCAGCCCGCTTCGCGCTCGCAGGCCCGGCGCGCGTTGGGGTTGGCTTTTTCCCATTGCGTGATCGAGCGGGTCTCGTTGTCGCTCATCTTGTTGTTCATACAGACGCAATAGCTCCCCACCACCGAAGCGCTCACCTTCGCGTCCGCATTGTCGCTCAGGCACTGGGCAACCCATTTGCGGTCGTCGGCGCTCTGCGAGAAGGCGGCCGAGGTCAGGCAGAGCCCCCCGCCGAGCAGCAGCGGGGCGAGATCGCCCCCTCGGCAGTGACGGCCCCGGCCGGGGCCGGCCTGCCCAAATTCCATTCAAGCGACCGAAATTGTATCCATTATCGGCGGCGCGCGACAGCGCCCGTCGGGATCAAACATCGGCGCTTCCCGATCGGGTCCTCAACACGCAGAACGCCCTCGCAGGGCCGCCATGCCACTGACAGCGCCCTCCGACCCCGCATCGAGGGGACTTCGAGCGGTAATATGGATGCAATCCGGCGAAACCCCTCGTCTGCCCCCTTGCTTCATCACCATTTTCCGCAAGGAGGCCAGTGCAGATCCTTTTTTATTGGATACAATCATGGCGCCTTGGCACGCGCATTGCAGAACCCGGCCCGGGCCGCCTCGCGGCTCACCCATCCTGCCCGGAGGTTTCGCATGCGGTTCCCGGCTTCCATCCCCTCGCCCCGTTCCCGCGTCGCCCGCAGCGTGTCGGCGGCCCTTGCCGCGCTCGCCGTCGGCGCCACGCTCACGCTGGCGCCGTCCGCCCCGGCGGTCGCGCAGGAGAAGGTCCTGCGCGTCGCGATGACCGCCGGCGACATTCCCGACTGGACGGGCCATCCCGACCAGGGCGCCGAGGGCCAGCGCTTCGTCGGCTTCTCGCTGTATGACAGCTTCCTGAACTGGGATCTGACGCGCTCGGACCGCGAGGCGGTGCCGACCGGCGGTCTCGCCTCGAAATGGTATCCCGATCCCGCCAACACCAAGCGCTGGATCTTCGAGCTGCGGCGCGATGTGAAATTCCATGACGGCTGCCCCTGGAACGCGGAGGCTGCGCTGTGGAACATCGCGCGCATCACCGACGACAAGGTGCCGCAGTTCAATCCCGTCCATTACGCCCGCAACCGCTCGCGCACGGTCAATGTCGCCGGCGCGGTCAAGATCGACGACTACACCATCGCCATCGACACCAAGGTTCCCGAGGCGGTCTTCCCCTACAACATGGCCGTCTGGTTCGTGATCTCGAAATGCGCGCTCGAGAAGGCGGGCTACGACTACAAGGTCTACGCCCTCTCGCCGCAGGGATCGGGCCCCTACACATTCGGCTCGGTCGTGCCGCGCGAGCGGCTCGAGCTGGTGCGCAATCCCGACTACTGGAACCCGGCCCGCGTGCCCAAGCACGACCGGATGGTGCTGATCCCGATGCCGGAGGCGACGACGCGGGCGGCAGCGCTGCTCTCGGGCCAGGTCGATTTCATCGAGGCGCCCTCGCCCGACACGCTGCCGCGGCTGAAGGCGGCCGGCATGCGCGTGACGACGCTGACCTATCCGCACAACTGGCACTACCAGTTCAATTTCCAGCGCGGGCCCTTCAAGGACCTCCGGGTCCGCCAGGCCGCGAACCACGCCATGGACCGTCAGGAGATGGTCGACATGCTCGGCGGCATCGCCGAGGCGAGCCAGGCGCTGTTCACCCCGCATCAGGCGATCTACGGCAAGCCGAAGACCTACCCCTACGATCCCAAGAAGGCGACCGCCCTGCTCAAGGAGGCCGGCTGCTACCCCTGCGCCATTACGGTGGGGATCTCGACATCGGGCTCGGGCCAGATGCAGCCGCTGCCGATGAACGAGCTGGTCAAGGCGCAGCTCGAATCGGTCGGTTTCCGGGTCAAGTTCGAGGTGCTCGACTGGAACGCCCTGCTCGACCTGTTCTTCAAGGGCTGGGAGCGCGCGCCGACCTATGACGCGATCAACATCTCGCTGGGCTCGGTGGACCCGGTCTCGGGCATGATCGGCCATTTCGCCACCTCGCGGCGGGCTCCGGGAGGGTGGAACTGGGGCTGGTTCGACAACAAGGAGTTCGACGAACTGGCGGAGAAGGCGATGAACACCTTCGAGCCGGAGAAGTCGCTGGCGATGTTCACCCGGCTGCACGAGATCATCAGCGAGCAGGCTGGCCGGCTCTTCATCGTCCACGATCTGAACCCGCGGGCGATGTCGCCCAAGGTCAAGGGCTTCGTCCCGGCCCAGAGCTGGATGCAGGATTTCGTGACGATCAGCCTTGACTGATCGCCACCGGCGCGGGGGCGGTTTCCTCCCCGGCCCGCCCCCGCCGCCACCCTTTGCTCGAACCCGCCGCCCGCCACCGTCCGTCAGGAGGCCCGTGCCATGTCCGCTCCGCTGCATTTCATGACCGTCGCAGACCTTGCCAAGGGGATCGCGGCGAAGACCGTCTCCCCGGTCGAGCTGACGAAGGCGCTGATCGCGCGCGTCGCCGCGCTCGATGGGATGACCCATGCCTTCATCGAGGTGACGGCAGACCTCGCCCTCGCCCAGGCCAAGAAGGCGGAAGCCGAGGTCATGGCCGGGATCAGCCGCGGGCCGCTGCATGGCGTGCCGGTCGGGCTGAAGGACATCATCGACCTCAAGGGCGTGCGCACCACCGCCCATTCGCACCAGCTCATCGACAACTGGGCGACCGACGACGCCTTCGTCACGCAGAAGCTGAAGGCGGCGGGCGCCGTCATCCTCGGCAAGCTCGCGACCCATGAATTCGCGATGGGCGGGCCGTCCTTCGACCTGCCCTTCCCGCCGGCGCGCAACCCCTGGAACCTCGCGCATTTCACCGGCGGCTCGTCCTCCGGTTCGGGCGCGGCGGTGGCGGCCGGCTTCGTTCCGGCGGCGCTCGGCACCGACACCGGCGGCTCGATCCGCCTGCCGGCCGCCTTCTGCGGCATCGTCGGGATGAAGCCGACCTATGGGCTGGTCTCGCGGCGCGGCGTGCTGCCGCTGTCGCAGAGCCTCGACCATATCGGCCCGATGACCTGGACGGTCGAGGACAACGCCCTCCTCATGAAGGTTCTGGCCGGGCATGACCGGCTCGACCCCGCGAGCGCCGACCGGCCCGATCCCACGCCCGAGGCGCTGCTGGGCGCCGGCGTGAAGGGTCTGCGCGTCGGCTATATCCCGTCACTCGGGGCGCAGGCGGATGCCACGGACGAGGTGCAAAGCGCGGTCGCCGGGGTGGCCACGACGCTGGCGGATCTCGGCGCCACGGTCGAGGAGGTGACGCTGCCTCCGCTGGCCGATTTCGCCGCCTGCGGGATGATGATCCTGCTCTCGGAAGCCTTCGCCATCCACGAGCCCAATATCCAGGCCAAGCCCGAGCTCTATGGCGAGATCCTGCGCGACCGGCTGCTGCTCGCCGGGCTGATCGACGCCAGCGACTATGTCGGGGCGTTGCGGATGCGCACGGAACTGGTCGCGGCCGTGGCGAAGACGATGTCGCGCTTCGACATCATCGTCTGCGCGGCGACCGCGACGCCCGCCCCGGTGATCACCGAGATCCCGAAATTCGGCCTGTTCAGCAAGCCACCGCTGACCATCCCCTTCAACGTCACCGGCATGCCCTCGCTGACGATGTGCTGCGGCTTCTCGGCCTCGGGCCTGCCGCTCTCGGTCCAGATCGCCGGCCATGCCTTCGGCGAGGCGACGATCTACCGCGCCGCCCAGGCCTATGAGGCCGCGACCGCCTGGCGGGAACGCCGGCCGGCCCTGGAGGGCGCCGCGCCGATGAGCCTCGCCGCCGAATAACCCTGACCGCCCCTCTCATCCGCGTCCCGGAGGCCGCCATGACCGACACGCCCGCCACGCCGATCCCGATCGAGGCCAAACTCGCCGAATACGGCCTGAGGGTCGGCCCGGAGACGCTGGAATCCCTGAAGGGCTCCGTCGCCGATCTCGAAGCCGCCGCCCGCAACATCCGGGTCAAGCGCAGCTACCTGCAGGAGCCGGTCCACGCGCTCCGGCTCTGGACCAAGTGAGGGCCGCCATGACCGCGCTGCACGATTTGACCATCGCCGAGGCCGCTCCGCTGCTGAAGGCGAAGAAGCTCTCCCCGGTCGAACTGACCGCGTCCTATCTCTCCCGGATCGAGGCCTTCGACGGGCAGCTCAACGCCTATATCCGCGTGCTGCCCGAGCAGGCCATGGCGGCCGCGCGCAAGGCCGAGGGCGAGATCATGAAGGGCGGCTACAAGGGGCCGCTGCATGGCGTGCCGATCGGCCTGAAGGACATCTACAACACCAAGGGCATCGCCACGACCGGCCATTCCGCGCTCTACAAGGACCACGTTCCGGAGGAGGACGCGACGACGACGCGGCTTCTGGCGGAGGCCGGGACGATCCTGCTCGGCAAGCTCTCGACCTGGGAGTTCGCGATCGGGGGCACCTCCTTCGATCTGCCCTGGCCGCCGGCGAAGAACCCCTGGAACCTCGCCCATGATCCGGCGGGCTCCTCCTCCGGCTCGGGCGCGGCGATCGCGGCCGGGCTCGCCATGGGCTCGATGGGCACAGACACCGGCGGCTCGATCCGCGGGCCGGCCGCCTGGTGCGGGATTTCCGGCCTGAAGCCGACCTATGGGCTGGTCAGCCGGCGGGGCATCCTGCCGCTCTCCTTCAGCCTCGACCATGGCGGGCCGATGTGCTGGACCAGCGAGGATTGCGCGCTGATGATGGAGGTGCTGGCGCAGCACGACCCGCTCGACCCCGGCAGCGCCGACGTCGCCAAACCCGATTTCGCCGGCTCGCTCCAGAAGGACGTGAAGGGGCTGCGCATCGGCGTCATCCGGCACTTCTTCGAGAGCGATGCCGAGACCGACCCCGAGATCAAGGCCGGCATCGAGGCGGCGCTGGTGACCTTCCGGGAGCTGGGCTGCGAGGTGGTGGACGTGACGCTCTCGCCGCTGTCGGCCTATGGCGACGCGGCGACGCTGATCTCGCGCTCGGAGGCCTTCGCCTTCCATGAGGAGACGCTGAAGGCGACGCCGGAACTCTATGGCGAACTCGCCCGCCAGCGCATCATGATGGGCGCCTTCGTGCGGGCCTGCGACTATGTCAACGCGCTGCGCGAGCGCGGCCGCCTGATCGCCGAGATCGCGACCGTGTTCGAGAGCGTCGACGTGCTGATCTGTCCGACCATGCCGGGCGTGGCGCCCAAGCTCGGCGATCTCGGCAACATGATGTCGCGCTCGCGGCCTTCCTTCACCCGCGTCTTCAACCTGACCGGCTCGCCGGCTCTGTCGGTTTGTTCGGGTTTCTCGGCGGCAGGGCTGCCCTTGAACATGCAGATCGTCGGGCGGCCCTTCCAGGACGATCTCGTGCTGCGCGTCGGCAGCGCCTTCGAGAAGGCCACCGCCTTCCGTGACCTGCGCCCGGCACCATGGGTGCAGCAGGCGCTCGCTGCCGAGTGACCCGGTGCCTATCCCCCATTCGTGGAGACGACCATGAGCGAGACCATCTCGACCGAAGCCTTCCAGGTGCTGCTCGACCGGGCCGGCATCAGCGTCAAGCCCGAGCATATGGACGAGATGCGCAGCGCCTACATGCTGCTGCAGGCGATGCGGGAGCGTGTGCGCAAGCCCCGCGGCTATGATGCCGAGCCGGCTCATATTTTCGCACCGGCGGGCCGCTGAGATGACCAGCGATCTCACGCTGCTGACCATTCGCGAGGCCTCGACCCTGATCGCGGAGCGCAAGCTTTCACCGGTCGAGCTCACGAAGGCCTGCATCGCACGCACGCAGGCGCTCGACGCGACCTTGATCACCTATGTCGCCTTCACGCCGGAGCTGGCGCTGGAGGCGGCCGAGGCGGCCGAAGTCGAGATCGGGACAAGCGGGCCGCGCGGCCCGATGCACGGCATCCCGGTCGGGCTGAAGGACATCTACGACACGGCCGGCGTGGCGACGACGGCCCATTCCAACCTGCTGAAGAGTCGCGTACCGACCGAGGACGCCTTCACGGTCACGAAGCTGCGCGAGAGCGGCGCGGTCATCACCGGCAAGCTCGGGACTTTCGAATTCGCGATCGGCGGCCCCTCCTTCGACCTGTTCACACCGCCCGCGCGCAACCCCTGGGACCCGGCCCGCACCACGGGCGGCTCCTCGTCCGGCTCGGGCGCGGCAGTCGCGGCCGGCATGGTGCTGGGCGCGACCGGCTCGGACACCGGCGGCTCGATCCGCAGCCCGTCCTCGCTGTGCGGGCTGGCCGGCATCAAGCCGACCTATGGGCTGCTCTCGCGAAGGGGCATCCTGCCGCTGTCGCAATCGCTCGACCATGCCGGGCCGATGTGCTGGACGGTCGAGGATGCGGCGCTGATGCTGCAGGCGATGGCGGGGCATGATCCGCTCGATCCGGCCTGCGCGGATGTGGCGGTGCCAGACTTCACCGAAAAGCTCGACGAAACGGTGAAGGGCAAGACCATCGGGGTCATCCGCCATTTCCACGAGACCGACCATCAGGCGGCGCCGCCCGTGCTGGCGGCGATCGAGCAGGCGATCGCGGTCTACACATCGCTCGGCTGCGTCATCAAGGCGGTGACGCTGCCGCCGCTGATGGATTTCGCTGCCGTCGGCCTGATCATCATGTCGTCGGAAGCCTTCGCGATCCACGAGGCGGATCAGCGGGCGACGCCGGAGCTCTATGGCGAGATCGCGCGCGACCGGATCAGCATGGGCGGGCTTTTGACGGGCGCCGACTATGTCCAGGCGCTGCGGCGCCGGCAGGAGCTCTGCGCCGCCGTCGCCGAGGCGATGATCGGCGTCGACGTGCTGCTGACGGCGGGCTCGCCCTTCCCGGCGCAGCCGATCGACAAGGTGCCGAAATGGCTGATGTACCAGAAGCCCTCGATCACCATGCCTTTCAACGTCACCGGCCTGCCGGCGCTGGCGCTCTGCGCCGGCTACGAGCCGGGAACGGGCCTGCCGGTCGCGATCCAGCTCGTGGGGCACCCCTTCGCCGAGACGACGGTGTTCCAGCTCGGCCACGCCTATGAGCAGGCGACCCAGTGGCGTGCGACGCGGCCCGCCCTGCTCGCCGCCTGATCCTTTGCCGGGCGGCCCGCCGGGGCCGCCCGCTCCCCCCTGCCACCCCTCCGAGGAATTCGCCGCGCCATGGCCGAGGCCCGCAACACCGTCCAGGCCGGCATCCTCTGGATGATCCTGAGCACGGCCTTCCTGGCGGGCGGCAATTCGCTGGTCCGGCAGATCGCGACCGAGCTGCATCCGTTCCAGATCAGCTTCCTGACCAATCTGATCATGCTCGTCTTCGTCTGGCCGCAGCTGCGGGGCGGGGCGGGCCTGCCGGACCGGCGTGAGAAGCGCCGGCTCTACGCGATCATGACCGCGGTCGGCTGCGTCTCGAACCTGACCTGGTTCTATGCGCTCGCGCATGTGCCGCTGGCCAAGGCCACCGCAATGACCTTCGCTGCGCCGATCATCGTGACGGCACTGGCCGGCGTCCTGCTCGGCGAGAGCGTCTCGCGCAGCCGCTGGGCGGCGGTGCTGGTGGGTTTCGTCGGCGTGATGGTCATCGCCCGCCCCGGCTTCGTCGCGCTCGACGCCGGCACCATCGCGCTGATGATCTCGACCCTGTCGATGGCCTCAATGTACCTGATCTCGAAGCGGTTGACGCAGATCGAGAGCACCAGCCGCATCGTCGCCATCACCACCCTGATCCCGGTGGTCACTGGCCTGATCCCCGCCGTGCTCTACTGGCGGACACCGTCCTTCGACATGATGCTGTTTCTGGTGGTGATGGCGGTGGCGATGTTCGTCGGCCGGCTGACACTGTTCCTGGCTTTGCGCAACGCGCCGGCCTCGACCGTGATGCCTTTCGACTTCGCCCGCCTGCCCTTCATCGCGCTGTTCGCCTGGCTCGCCTACCAGGAGATTCCCGATCGCTGGGCGCTGGTCGGCGCCGCGATCGTGATGGGCGCGACCGTCTTCATCTTCCAGGACGAGCACCGCAAGCGTCGCCAGGTTCCGCTCTAGCCGGAGCCCGGCCCTTCGCCGCCCGCAGGCCTGCGGGCATTCGCCCCGCGTCACAGGAGAACCGCCAGCCATGCCGACACCGATCGCATCCGAAGCCGAGATGAGCGCCTTCCTGGCGCGCGCCGGCTTCATCCTGACGCCCGAGCAGGTCGCCGAATATGTCGAGGCCTATGGCTACATCGTCGAGATGTCCGCCCGGATCCGCGGCGAGCGCAGCTACATGGCCGAGCCGGCCCACATCTTCAGCTTCCCGACCGAGGAGAGCGCCCGATGAGCACGGACATCCTGACCATCAGCGAGGCCGCCGCCCTGATCAAAGCCGGCAAGCTCTCTCCGGTCGAGCTGACCGAGATGTGCCTGGCCCGCGTCAAGGCATTCGAGCCGGAGCTGCACGCCTTCGTCACCCTGACCGAGGACCGCGCCCGGGCCGACGCCAAGAAGGCGGAAGCCGAGATCAAGGCCTCGGGCCCGACATCGCCGCTGCACGGCATCCCGATCGGTCTCAAGGACATCATCGACACCAAGGGCATCCTGACGACCTGCCAGTCCGCTCACAACATCGGCAATGTTCCCGACGCGGATGCGACCTGCGCCGTAGCGCTCGATGCCGCCGGCACCGTGCTGATGGGCAAGCTGACCACGCATGAATTCGCCGATGGCGGCCCCTCCTTCGACCTGCCCTGGCCGCCCTCGCGCAATCCCTGGAACACGCAGCGCTTCACGGCGGGATCCTCGAGCGGTACAGGCGCTGCGGTTGCGGCCGGCCTCGTGCTCGGCGGGCTCGGCACCGATACGGGCGGCTCGATCCGTGGTCCTGCGGCGCTCTGCGGCATCGTCGGCCTGAAGCCGACCTATGGGCTGGTCAGCCGCGCCGGCGTCGCGCCGGCGGCCTATTCGCTCGACCATATCGGCCCGATGGCCTGGACGACGCAGGACTGCGCGCTGATGCTGCAGGCGCTCGCCGGCCATGACCCCGCCGATCCCGCCAGCGCGACCAGGGCGGTGCCCGACTACACCGCCGGGCTCGGCAAGGGCGCGAAGGGGCTGAAGGTCGGCGTGCTCAGCCGCTGGCACGAGACCGACAGGCCGGTCGCTCCCGCGGTCAAGGCCGGCATCGACGCCGCGATTTCGACCTATGAGAGCCTCGGCGCGGAGATCATCGAGATCAAGCTCTCGGCCATGCAGGAGTACAATGCGGCCGGCTTCTTCATCTCGACGGTCGAACGCGGCGCGGCCTATGAGCGAATGATGCTGAAGAACCCGGAGAAGTTCGGGCAGCGCTATCGCGACCGCCTGGTCTTCGCCGCGCTCTGCACCGGCATGGATTATGTCCAGGCGCTGCGGCGCCGGCGCGAGCTGATCGCGGAAATGGCGGCGGCGATGGCCGGCGTCGATGTGGTGCTGACCGCCGGCAACCCCGACGAGGCGCCGCCGATCGACCAGGTGCCGCGCTGGGACAATCTCGACAAGCCGAACTTCACCATGGCCTTCAACCTGACGGGGATGCCGGCGATCTGCGTGCCCTCGGGCTTCGGCCCCAATGGCCTGCCGGTGTCGATCCAGCTCGCGGCGCGGCCCTTCGGCGAGGCGGTTCTGCTGCAGGCGGCTCATGCCTTCGAGCAGGCCACGCCCTGGCGGCAGCGGCGGCCGGCCATGCTGGGACTGGCGAAGGCCGCGTGAGCAGAAGGCGCGTGAGCATGCCGCGCTAGACGGCACGGCCTCCGGGCCGTTCCGTTGACCTTGACGTCAGGCCGCGCGGGCCTTCGTGCCAGCGGCCGGCTTGCGCGTATCCATCTTGCGCCAATGTTCGATGATGCGCTGGCCCGAGCGGTAGACATGCTCCTCGGCGAGGCTCTCGGCGCGCACGACCTGCCCGCCGGTGATGGCGGCGAAGATCTGGCTGTGGTCGTCATGGGCGCGGGCCAGGGTGCCCATGTCGAACCAGCGGAACTTGAGCTGGTTGAGCAGGGGGATGGCGCGGGATTTGCGCAGCATCATCGCGAGATGCGAGTTGCCGGACGCCTCGATCAGGGTGTTGTGGAAGCGGTCGTTGAGATCGCGCCAGAGATCGGAGACCTCGTCGGTCCAGCTCTCGACAGTCTGCAGTTCCTCGCTTTCCGCCAGCACCTTGTGCAGGAGCCCGCGATGGACGTCCGACAGGCCCTGCTGCGCCACCAGCCGTGCGCAGAGGCCCTCGAGATTGGCCCGCACGACATAGATGCCCTCGATGTCCTTGGCGGCGAAGGTCTTCACCGCATAGCCGCTGTTGGGGCGATATTCGAGCAACCCTTCGGCCGCGAGGGTCGAGAGGGCGGCCCGGATCGGCGTGCGCGACACGGCCAGCGCGTCGGCGAGATCGACCTCGTTCAGGCGTGTGCCGCCGGCATAGTCGCCTCCGAGCACGGCTTCCCTGAGCTTGTTGGTGACCGAGACGCCGCGTGTCGCCATGATGTGCCGTCCTGTCGAAAAGGCGGATGAAGAAGGGCCCTGCCCGCGGCCGGAGAATGATCATGCCGGCGGCAGAATCATCACGATCGTGTACAGTCGGCAGGCAATTAGGGGGCGATGCCCCCTACGTCAACGCGATTCCGGCGGCGTTGACGAGAAAGTGTGCATGATGGGCGCTTCAGTGCTTCATTGTATGCAATACAAGCAACCGGATCGCCTCATTCAGCCGGCATCCCGCGCGGCGCGGGTGAGCCGGCCCGGTCCCGGCCGAGGCGGGCGATGACCGCATAAACCGGCGCGGCGGCCACCATCACCACGAAGATGCGGATGATGTGGTGGGCGGCGACGAAGGCGACCTCGGCATGGACGGCGAGAGCGATCAAGCTCATCTCGGCCAGCCCGCCCGGGGAGTAGGCGAGGATCAGCGTCATCGCGCGAAATCCGGTCAGCCACGACACGAGGGCGGCGCAGGCGGCGGTCCAGAACAGCAGGATCGCGGTCGAGCCCAGCGAGAGCAGGATGATGCGCCCGATCGTGCGCGGCGCCGTGCCGGCGAAGCGGCAGCCGATGACGACGCCGAGGATCAGCTGGGCCGCGTTGACGATCTCGAAGGGCGGCTTGAAATCGCTCCAGCCCGCGAGATGAACGGCAGCGCTGACCAGCATCGGACCGAGCAGATATTTCGCGGGCAGGTTCAGCCTGTGGCCGAGGAGGCAGCCGGCCAGCCCGCAGCCGAGCAGCCAGAGTTCCGCCGCCGCGGGCGTGGCGAAGACGGAGACGGCGCCGGCCATCCGGTTCAGCGAGACGCCCTCGAGCCACTGGATGGCGAAGGGCAGCGTCATGACGATGAGCAGGATGCGGACCGAATGGACGAGCGCGATGACCCGGCCGTCGCCGCCGCGCTCCTCGCCGATGCTGATCATCTCGACCAGCCCGCCCGGCATGCCGGCGAAATAGGCCGTGGTGCGGTCATAGCCGCCCACCGTGCGGAAGTACCAGACCACCGAGCCGCCGCAGAGCACGATGAAGGCGACGAGCCCGAGCGTGGCCGGCCACCATTGCGGGATGCGGGCGACGAGATCGGGGCTGAAGGCCGCACCCAGCATGACGCCGATCACCATCGTCATGGGCGGGCGGATGACCGGGGGAGCCGCCACCGGCAGGCGCAGCAGCGCCGCCAGCGTGCAGAACACCATCGGGCCCATCATCCAGGGCAAGGGCAGCGACAGGCGCTGGAACAGCAGGCCGCCCGCGATGCCGAGCGCCAGCGCCAGGGCGAAGCGGAGATAGGGGAAGCGGGAGGGTCGCATGGCGGCAAAGCCCGCCCGGAGGTCCCGCATCCAGGCCGAGACGGGCGATGTCAGGCGCTTCATGGGGTTTCTTCGAGCCTGACCGGGGCGGGCACGGGTTTGGGGGCCAGATAGACCAGCGCGCTCGCGGCAATCACGATCGCCGAGCCGCCGAGGACGAGCAGGGTCGGCACGTCGCCGAACCAGATGAAGCCGACGATCAGGGCCCAGAGCATCTTGGTGTAGGAGAGCGGCGCGATCGTCGCCACGGGCGCATGGAAGAGCGCGCGGGTGGTGAGATATTGGCAGGCCCCCGAGGCCAGGCCGTTGCCGATCAGCAGCGCCCATTGCGCCGGCGTCGGCTGCACCCAGTTGAAGGGCAGGCTCGGCAGGACGAGCAGGGCCGAGCCGGCCAGCGTCCAGAAGGCGATCGACAGCGAGGTCTCGTTGCGCGAGAGGCTGCGCTGCTGGATCAGCGAGAGCGCGCTGAAGACCGTGCCGATGACCGACATGGTCAGGCCGAACAGGCTGCCGCCGCCGCTCGGCTTGATCATCAACAGGACGCCGCCCAAGCCCAGCAGGAGGGCGATCCAGCCCAGCCGCGTCACCTTCTCGCCGAGCAGAGGCGCCGAGAGCAGCAGCACGAGAACCGGCTGCAGGAAGGAGATCGCGGTCGCGTCCGCCAGCGGCATGTGGCGATAGGCCACGAAGATGAAGAGCAGCACGGCCGTGAACTGCAGGGCCTGCAGCGCCATGCCGGGGCGGTTGTGGACCTTGAGCGCGGCAAAGCCCCCGAGCCCGCGCGCCATCAGCAGCAGGGTGACGAGCGCGAAGCTGTTGCGGAAAAAGACGATCTGGTTGACCGCGAAGGTCTCCGCCAGCGCCTTGACGACACCGTTCAGGATAGAGAACAGCGCCAGCCCGACGAGCATCATCACGACGCCGCGTCGCGCGTCGCGCTCCTCTCCCGCCGGCGCCTTCAGGATCACGGTCATCGTCAATAGGTCAGGAAGATGCGTTCGATCTCGGCCGGCTCGGCGCTGACCGTCAGCGCCAGCGCGAGCAGCAGCCGCGCTTTCTGCGGCGTGAGATTGTCGGTGATCAGGAAGCCGGCCTCGCGCAGGCGCTTGCCCTTGAAGGTGCGGCCCGAGCCGGCGCGGGTCGACTGCATCACCACGACGCCGTCCGCCACCGCCTGTTTCAGCACCTCGAAATCGGCCGGGCCGGCGAAGCCCGGCGCGAAGCCCGCCGAGATGATGCCCTTCGCGCCGGCGGCGACGAAGGCGCGGGCGGCCGTGCCGTCCGAGCCGGTATAGGCCAGCACGATGTCGACGCGCGGCAGGGCGTCGAGGCTGCGGATATCGAACTCCGTGTCGGGCGCCGCCTTCCGCATCGGCTTGCGGTAGAACACGACGGCATCGCCATCAGCATGGCCGAGCACGCCGAAATCGGGCGAGCGGAAGGTCTGCAGCCGGAAGGTCGAGGTCTTCGTCACATCGCGCGCGGCGTGGATCTCGTCGTTCAGCAGGACGAGAACGCCGAGCCCGCGCGCCTGCGGGCAAGCCGCGGTGCGGATCGCATTGGCGAGGTTCATCCCCGCATCGGTCGAGAGCGCGCTGGCCGGGCGCTGCGAGCCGACGACGACGACCGGCACCGCGACCTTCACCGTCAGGCTGAGGACATAGGCTGTCTCCTCCAGCGAGGCGGTGCCGTGGAGGATGACGATGCCGGCGAGGTCGGTATGCTCGGCGACCAGCCGGTCGCAGGTCAGGACGAGCGCCTTCCAGTCCTCGAAGAAGATATTGGGGCTCGGCACCGCCTTGAACGGAACGGCGATGATCTCGGCGAGCTGGGCGACGTCGGGAAACATCGCCACCAGTGCGTCGGCATGGAGCATCGTTTCATTGGCGCCGTAGTCGAGGATGTCGAAGGGACCGGTGCCGATGGAACAGATCGTGCCGCCGGTCCCAATGACCGCGACCTTGGGCAAAGCAGGCATATCTCTCTCTGGGTGTCGGGCGCGCGCGCCGGGTTACTCGGCCGCCTCGCGGAAGCGGGCGTTCGTCTCAAGACAGCCGATCAGCATCTGCGTGTCCATGATGTCGCCGAAGGTGAGGTAGAAGGCGATCAGCGAGGCGTTGTGCTCGGCATCGGAATTGGCCGCATTGCCGTCGGTGACCATGATCGTCCTGAAGTTCAGCATCATGGCGTCGCGGGCGGTCGATTCGCAGCAGACATTGGTCACCGTGCCAGTGATGATCAGGGTGTCATAGCCCTGCGCCCGCAGCCGCGCCTCAAGATCGGACGAGCCCTGAATGAAGGCGCTGAAGCGCGTCTTCTGGACGATTTCGTCCTCCGGACTGACCTCGAGATCGGCCCACAGCTCGTGGCCGAGCTTGCCCTCCGACATGGATTCGACGCGCGCGCCGCGCCGCTCCGGCCGGGTCAGGTCCTCGTGGAAATGCGACCAGGAGGTCAGGCAGCCTTCGTCATGGGTGTTCTTGATCCAGAACACCTTGCCGCCGGTGCGGCGCACGGCGTCGGCGATCCGGTTGACGTTGGGGACGATCTCGCGGGCCGTGTCGCAGAGCGCATGGGCGACGCCGGGCATCATGAAGCCGTTCTGCAGGTCGACGACGATCAGTGCCGTGCGCGCCGGATCGAGACCAGCATAGACATGCTCGACGCCGCGACGGGCGACGACATGCTGCGTGACATAGGCGGGGATCTCGACCTTGTGCATGGCGGGCTCTCTCGTGCGGGTTTCAGGAGGACAGGGCGGGCGCGCCGACCTTGAAGCAGCAGACGGTGCGGTCGGGCGCGGGCGAGGTTTCGGGCGGGCTCGCCGCGCGGCAGGAATCGTCGGCGAATTTGCAGCGGGGCGCGAAGGCGCAGCCCGGCGGCAGGCGGCGCATGTCGGGCGGCGAGCCGGGGATCGCCTCGATGTCGACGCCGCGCGCACTGCCATGGACGGAGGAGGCCAGCATGCCGCGGGTGTAGGGGTGCTGCGGGTTCATCAGCACGTCGCGCACCGGCCCGGATTCGACGACGCGGCCGGCATACATCACCGCGACGCGGTCGGCGATCTGGGCGGCGACGCCGAGATCATGGGTGACGAAGATCACGCTCATGCCCATGTCGCGCTGGAGCTTGCGCAGCAGCACCAACACCTGGATCTGCACGGTCGCGTCGAGCGCCGTCGTCGGCTCGTCGGCCAGCAGGAGCTGCGGCCGGCAGGACAGCGCCATCGCGATCATCGCGCGCTGGCGCAGGCCGCCGGAGAGCTCGTGCGGATAGGCCTTCAGGCGCCGCTCCGGCGAGGGCACCTTGACGAATTCGAGCAGTTCCAGCCCGCGCTTCAGCCCGTCGGCATAGGAGCAGCCCTCGTGCTTGACGACCGTCTCGGCGATCTGGTGACCGATCGTGTAGACGGGGTCGAGCGCCGTCATCGGCTCCTGGAAGATCATCGAGATCGTCGAGCCGCGGATCTGCGTCAGCTCCTTGTCGCTGAGCGCCATGATGTCGTGATCGCCGACGCGCATCCGCCCGCCGATCCTGGCGCGGCCCTTGGGCAGGAGCCGCATCAGGGCGCGCATCGTCACGGATTTGCCGGAGCCGGACTCGCCGATGATGCAGAGCACCTCGCCCGGCTGGATCGAGAAGGAGACGCCGTTGACGGCGGCGACGGTGGCCTCGCGGCTGACGAATTTGACCGAGAGGTCCTCGACCTCGACCAGCGGGCGGACCGCGGCGAGGGCGACGGGGCCGGGGACGGCGGATGGCGCGGTGGCTGTCGTCATCGATTCCTCCTCACGCGGTGGCGGCCAGCGGGGCGGCCTCGACCTTGGGACTGGGCTGGGACCTTGCGACCAGCACCGGCGCCTTGCCGGCGAGGCTGTGGCCCGAGCCCGGGTTCTGGACGTGGCAGGCGGCGACATGGATCTCGGCCGCGACGGCGCCCTCGAGCCGGGGCGAGGTTTCCGCGCAGATGCTTTCCGCCATCGGGCAGCGGGTGCGGAAGCGGCAGCCCGATGGCGGGTTGATCGGGTTGGGCGGATCGCCGGTCAGCGGCGCCTCATGGACGCGCTCGGCCGGATCGAAGGAGAGCCGCGAGGCCAGGAGCGCACGGGTATAGGGGTGCTTGGGATGGTCGTAGATCGCATCGACCGGCCCGATCTCGACGATCTCGCCGAGATACATCACCAGCACGCGGTCGGAGATGTATTGCACCACGTCGAGATCGTGGCTGATGAAGACATAGGTCAGGTTGAAGTGGCGCTTGAGCTGACGCAGCAGATTCAGGACCTGCGCCTCGACCGATTTGTCGAGCGCCGAGACCGCCTCGTCGAGGATCAGAAGCCGCGGCTCCAGCGCCAGCGCCCGGGCGATGTTGACGCGCTGCTTCTGGCCGCCGGAGAGCTCGTGCGGATAGCGCTGAGCGAAGAGGTCGGGCTTGAGTCCGACCTTGGTGAGGAGTTCGCGGGCGATCTCCTTGGCCTTGGCGGCCGGCATGCCATGGACGCGCGGGCCATAGGCGATCGATTCCTCGACCGGCAGGCGCGGGTTGAGCGAGGAGTAGCTGTCCTGGAACACCATCTGCATGGCGCGCCGGAACTCCTTCATGGTCAGGCCGCGGACGCCGCCGATCGCCTCGCCATCGAACAGCACCTCGCCGCCGTCATAGGGAATGAGGTGCATCAGGAGCCGCGCCAGGGTGGACTTGCCGCAGCCGGACTCGCCGACCACGCCGAGCGTCTCACCCTTGAGCACGGTGAAGGAGACGCCGTCGACGGCCCGGACATGCCCCTGGGTGCGGTTCAGCATCCCGCCCTTGATCGCGAAGTGCTTCTTCAGATCGGAGACGATCAGCATCGGCTGGAAGGGGCCGCCGCGATCGCGGAGGTCTCCATCCGGGACCGAGGAAAGCTGCGGCGGGCGGGAGATCAGCGCTTCTGTCGTGGACATGGCGGGCCCTTTCACAGTCTGACGTCCATCGCCTGGCGCAGCCCGTCGCTGACCATGTTGAAGGCGAGTGAGGTGACGAAGATCATCACGCCCGGCAGCGCGCAGACGATCGGGTTGACGTAGATCGACTGGCGCAGCGTCGAGAGCATCAGCCCCCAGTCGGGATGGGGCGGCTCGACCCCGAGGCCAAGGAAGGAGAGGCCCGAGGCGATCAGGATCGAGACCGAGACCAGGCCGGAGGCGTAGATGAAGATCGGGCCGAGCACGTTGCCGAGGATGTGGGTGGCGATGATCGAGCCGGTCGAGCCGCCCGAGGCCCGGGCGGCCTCGACGAAATCGAGCCCGCGGACCTGTGTGGTCGCCGTCTCCGCGATGCGGCAGAGCGGCGGGATGAAGACCAGCGTCAGCGCGACCATGCCATTGGCCATGCCGCCGCCCATGGCGCCGGAGATCGCGACCGCCAGCAGGATCGAGGGGAAGGCGTAGAAGACGTCCATGGTCCGCATGATCGCCATGTTCAGCTTGCCGCCGATGAAGCCGGCGAGCACGCCGAGGAAGCCCCCGATCAGCGTGGCGAAGACCACCGGCACCACGCCCATCAGGAGCGACATGCGCCCGCCATGGATCAGGCGCGAGAGGATGTCGCGGCCGAGTTCGTCGGTGCCGAGATGGAAGTCGCGGAAGCCGACCGGGCGCAGCCGGAAGGCCATCGAGGTCTTGTAGGGGTCCTTCGGCGCGATCCAGGGCGCGAACACGGCAAGGGCCACGATCAGGACGATGACCAGAGCGAAGGCGAGCGTGACGTAGTCGTAGCGCAGGCGGTAGCCGACATTCTGCCAGTAGCCGCGGACCTTGGTGGCCGGGGCCTCTTCTTCCGCTGCGAGAAGACGGGTCGCCGTGGTGAAATCGGTCATGGTCGCCTCCTCAGGAGCGCTTGATGCGCGGGTCGACCGCGGTCTGGAACAGGTCGACGACGAGGTTGGTGAAGACGAAGACGAGGGCGAGGATCAGGATCGTGCCCTGCAGCACGGGGATGTCGCGCGTCAGGATCGCCTTGTTCAAAAGGAAGCCCGTGCCTGGCCAGTTGAAGATCGTCTCCACCAGGATCGAGCCACCCATCAGGTAGCCGAACTGCAGCCCCATCACGGCCAGGATCTGGGGCATGGCGTTCTTGAGCGCGTGCCGGATCACCGCGAGTTCGCCGAGGCCCTTGGCGCGCAGCGTGTTGACGAACTCGTTGCCCAGCACTTCGGAGACGGCCGAGCGCGTGGTGCGGGTGATCATCCCGACCGGCACCATGCAGAGCGTAATGATCGGCAGAATCACATGCTTGAAATGCGACCAGTTGAAGAGGTCGAAGGTTTCCGAGCCGCGCGGGCCCATTCCGGTCGCCGGCAGCCAGTTCAGCTCGACCGCGAAGACGATGACCAGGACGATGCCGAGCCAGTAGTTCGGGATCGAGACGCCGACGATCGACAAGGCGGTGACGCCGCGATCGACCGCGCTGCCCCGGTAATAGGCCGCCAGCGTGCCGAGCACGAAGGCGATGCTGAAGGCCAGCATCACCGCGCCGAAGGAGAGAAAGACGGTGTTGCCCAGCGCGCGCAGCACCTCGTCGATCACCGGCCGGTTGGACTGGATCGAGACCCCGAGATCACCGACGACGGCGCGCGTCAGCCAGGTCCAGTACTGCACCGGCAGCGGCCGGTCGAAGCCGTAGGTCTTCATGATGAGGTCGACGACCTCCTGGCTGGCATCGGCCGGGAGCAGCATCTGGACGGGGTTGCCGGGCGCCAGGAAGACGAGCGCGAAGCAGAAGACCGTGACGCCGATGGCGATCGGGATCGCGTAGACGATGCGCCTTGCGATGTAGTGCCACATGGAGGTCTCCTTCGGTCGGCTCGGGTCCTGGATCGCTTTGGGCTCGGAGAGGGATGCGGCCCCGACGGGCCGCATCCCGAAGGCAAGGCCGCGTCAGTTCGTCGTGCCGACGGTGATCGGCGTCAGGTCCTGGAACCAGCTCTGGGCCTGGACGAAGCCCTTGACCTTGGGCGAGAGCGCGCGCGGGTTCAGGTCATGGGTGACGAAGAGCATGGCGGCGTCGTCGTTCATGATCTCGTGGACGCGGGTGATCATCGCGTCGCGCTTGGCCTGGTCGAAGGTGTTGTAGATCTCCGTGATCAGCTTCTCGATCTCGGGGTTCTCGTAATGGCCCCAGTTGCCACCGGCCGGAGCCCATTGCTTGCGCATGGCGAAGCGGAAGATGCCGGAGAAGGGATCCTGCGTGGCGCGGCTGACATTGACGGCGTGGTAGGCGGGGAACTTCTCGCGGCCCTTGAAGGTGACGTCGAGCAGGGCGTTCCAGTCCATCACCTCGAGCTTGACCTTGAAGCCGACGGCCTCGAGCTGCGACTTGACCAGCTCGTTCATCGGCAGCGGCTGCATTTGGCCCGAGCCCGAGGTCGAGATCGCCAGCGTGACCTCGCAGGGGTAGCACTTCGCCTCCTTGAGGAGTGCGGTCGCCTTCTTCGGGTCGAGCTTGTAGAGGACCGGCTTGCCGAAATAGGGCGAGCTCGGCGGCACGGTGCCATAGCCCTCCTGGGCCAGACCGTTGAGCATCTCGACCATTTCGCCGCGGTCCATCGCGTAGTTCGCCGCCTGGCGCACGCGCTTGTCCTTGAAGGGACCGTCGACGAAGTTGAACTGGTAGTGCCAGTTGTGCGGGTAAGGCAGGGTGATGACCTGCATCCCTGAGGATTTCAGCCGGGCGATCGTGTCCGGCGAGGGCGCCTCGATGAAATCGACCTGGCCGGAGAGGAGGGCCGCAGCGCGCGTCGTCGCCTCCGGCATCGGCTGCAGCACCAGCCGGTCGTGCTTGGGGACGCGCTTGGGGTTCCAGTAGGTGTCGTTGCGGGTCAGCTCCAGCCGCTCGCGCGGCACCATCCCGGCGAAACGGTAGGGCCCTGTGCCCGAGGGCATCTGGGCGTATTTCTCGTAAGAGCCCGCCTTCTCGAACTGCGCCTTGGAGATCATCATCCAGAAGCTCATCTGGATGTAGAAGAGCGAGTCCGGCTCCTTGGTGATGATCGCGACGGTGTGGTCATCGATTTTCTCGGCGCGGTCGATATTGACCGTGCGGGTGCGCATCGCCGCGAACTGCTTGGCGTTGAAATGCGGGACCTTCTCGTCGGTGATGCGCGAGATGTTCCAGAGCACGACGTCGGCGTTGAAGTCCGACCCGTCATGGAACTTCACGTCCTTGCGGAGGGTGAAGATCCAGCGCTTGCTGTCCTTGGGATCGATCTCCCATTTCGTGGCAAGACCCGGCGTCAGCGAGGCCTCGACATCCGAGCGCGAGAGGTCCCAGAGAATGAGCGAATCGTAGAGCGTGTAGCCGACGAAACGGTAGCCCTCGAAGCCCTGGTCCGGCTGGCCGGTGACGTCCGGGATGTCGCCCGCCGTCATCGCGACGCGCAGCGTCGTCTGAGCCTGGGCGGGAGCAATGGAGGATAGGGCAGAGGCCCCGAAAGCCAAGGCAATGCCGGCGGCGAGACAAGCGGCGATTTTCCGAAAAGTCTGGGTGTGGTGAGGCATGCAGGCTCCCTCCGGGATGCGATGAGGTCGTGAGCGGCGTCCCGGGGAATTTAGCAAGGGCCGTGCCAAGCCGGCTCGATTGTGTCCAATTTGGTCACGCGGCGCTGAACACTGCCGGGCAACGGCGCGCGCGCAGAGTTGGAAATCCGCTCAAAAAAAGCGCCTGATCCATCTGATCCGGCTTCGCCGCCATGACCGGGCGACGCGCGCCATAACGTCCCGATCACGTCATTGCACACAATTTGGCCATGGCCGCCAGCGGGCGAAGCGAACTGGCCATTGTGCAGGCCCCACCCTGCTGCGCTGCACAATATTTTGCCGAAGAAGCTGCGAGCACATCTTGGTTCCGCCGGGCAGGCCGCGCCGGCGAAGGCGCGGCCGCCTCGCGGGGTCGACATCACTCGGCGGCCCGCAGAAGCGCGGTGCCGGCGCCGATCGCGGCGATCACCTCGTCGGTCGACTGGACGTCGCCGAAGAGGGCCAGGACGTTGCCGAGCGTCGCGTTGTGCTCCTCGTCGGTGCGGCGGGCATTGGCGTCGGACACGAAAACGACCTTGTAGTTCATCATCATCGCGTCGCGCGCGGTCGACTCGCAGCAGACATTCGTGGCCGTGCCGACGATGATCAGCGTATCGATGCCCCGCTCCTGCAATTGCGCATGAAGCGTCGACGAGCCCTCGACGAAGGCGCCGAAGCGCTGCTTCTCGACCGTCCAGTCCGCGGGCAGAACCTTAAGCTCCGGATAGATGGCGTGGCCGAAGCTGCCGCGCGCGAAGGCAGCGATCATGCGCTGCTTGAAGTCGCCCTTGGTGAAGTTGTCGAACCAGACGCACCACTGCGACTGCGTCTCCTCCGTGATCGTGTTCTGGATGTAGACGACGAGGCCGCCGGCGGGCCTGAGCGCCTGCCCGATCCGGTTGACGTTGGGCACGATCTCGCGGGCAAAGGGGATTTCGGCCGGCTGGCCCGGCGCCATGAAGCCGTTCTGGAGATCGACCACGATCAGCGCCGTGCGGGCCGGATCGAGCGTCTCGAACAGCCTGACCTTGCCGCGCCGCTCGACGACGCGCTGGAGAACGTAATCCGGGATCGCGATGGTGTGCATGGGACGCTCCTGATCGACGGGATGAGGGTCGCGCCGAGACAGGCCCCGCCTCGGGCCGCGCGGGCGATAGCCCCAGCGCCGCAGCAAAGCCCATGCCGATATCGATTGATTGTATTCAATGCAGCGCTGCCGTCAAAATGGACGCCTCACTCCAGCGAGAGGCGGAAGCGTCGAGACGAGCGGCTTCTGTGCCGAATGAGCCGAGACAGATACGCCGTTTTATTGGGCGCATGCGCGCTTCGCCATCGCCATTTCCGGCAGACCGACAGGAAAATCGCCGCCCCTCGGCGCGCGAGGCGCCGGACAGTATTGGATACAATGAAGCGGGCATGGCATGGCGGTTGCATCGACCGGGCCGACGAAAGCGGACCAGGGGACAGGGCGATGAGCGAGACGAGCGCGGCTGATCTGAAGCGCGAACTGGAGGTGCTGCTGCGGCGCGCCGAAGTGGCGGTCCCGGCGGACCGGATGGACGCCGTCCTGGCCGGCTATGGCGACCTCAAGCGCCTATGCGCGCTGCTGCGCCAGCCGCGCACGGCGGCCGCCGAGCCGTCCAACACCTTCTCCCTCGTCACCCTGATGAAGGGGGCCTGACATGTCCAGCACCACCAAACCGCTGCACGAACTCTCCATCGCCGAGGCTGGCGCCGCCCTGCGTGCGGGCGAGGTGACGGCGACCGCGCTCGCGCAGGACGCGCTGGCGCGGATCGCCGCGCTGGACGGCGCCCTGAACAGCTTCATCACGGTCACCGCCGAGCGTGCTCTCGCCGATGCCGCAGCCGCCGACGCAGCCTTCAAGGCAGGCACGGATGCCGGCCCGATGCAGGGCATCCCCTATGCGCTGAAGGACATCTACGACACGGCCGGCATTCGCACGACCTGCCACTCCAAGCTGCTGGTCGACAATGTGCCCGCCGCCGACTCCGTCGTGGCGGCGAAGCTCAAGGCGGGTGGCGGCGTGCTGCTCGGCAAGCTCTCGACGCATGAGTTCGCGCTGGGCGGCCCGAGCTTCGATCTCCCATTTCCGCCGGCGCGGAACCCCTGGAACCCCGAGCACATTCCCGGCGGCTCGTCCTCAGGATCGGGCGCGGCGGTGGCGGCGGGGCTGTGCCGCATGGCGATGGGGTCCGACACCGGCGGCTCGATCCGCGGGCCGGCCGCCTATTGTGGCACGGTCGGGCTGAAGCCGACCTATGGGCTGGTGTCGCGGCGCGGCGTCTTCCCGCTCTCCTACACGCTCGACCATTGCGGCCCGCTGAGCTGGACCGTCGAGGACAGCGCGATCACCATGGAGGTCATCGCGGGCCATGATCCGCTCGACCCCGCCAGCGCCGATGTGCCCGCCCCTGACTTCCGCAGCGGGCTCGACGGCGATGTGACCGGTCTCCGGATCGCGCTGCCGCGTCATTTCTTCGCGCAGGCCGAGGGCGTCTCGCCCGAGGTCGTCGCAGCCATCGACAAGGCCGCCGCCCTGCTGGCGAAGGCCGGCGCGATCGTCGAGGAGGTCACGATCCCCGATTACGAGCTGTTCAACGCGGTCGGGCGGGTGATCATGTTCTCGGAGGCCTTCGCCATCCACGAGAAGGACTATCGCGAGCGGCCGCTCGATTTCGGCCGTCTGACCTTCACCCGGATGATCCTGGGGGCAACGCTGAGCGCCGCCGACCTGACCCAGGCCTATCGCCTGCGCCGGGAGCTGGCGGTCGCGGTCAACCATCAGCTGCTCAAGCAGTACGACGCGATCCTCTGCGCCTCGGCGCTGGCGCCGGCCGCGCGCTTCGACAGCATGTCGGACGCCTTCCCGCCGAACTGGCCGATCCAGACCATGCCGTTCAACGTCACCGGCAACCCGGCGATGTCGATGCCGGCCGGGTTCTCGGCCTCCGGCCTGCCGCTTTCGGTGCAGATCGTCGGGCGGCCCTTCGATGAGGCGACGGTGCTGCGCATCGGGGCGCAGATCGAGACGGCGCTGGCGCTCACGGGGCTGAGGCCGGCGACAGCCGCACTCAGGCAGGCGGCATGAGGCGCCGGTGCGCCGAGGGCCACACCCGGTGCCCCCATGAGCGAGGATGATGCCGGGGCGCGCGCCGTCGCCTTCCTGCCTGACGACGCGCTGCCGGAGCCGGCTCCGGAGATTGTCACCGTCGAGGCCTCGGCGGACAGCCTCGCGGCCGCCGCTTCGATCCTCGCCGCCAGTGCCCTGCCAGCCGCGGCCAACGCCCTGCCGACAGCGCGAGCACGCCATCGCGACCGCGCCCGCGGCTGGTGGCGCGCCGCCACGCCCAATCTGCGCGGCTCGCTGTTGATGATCGCCGCCTTCACCGCCTTCGCGGTGATGATGACGCTGATCAAGCTGGCCGGCGGGCGCATTCCCCTGCCGCAGATCCTGATCGTCCGGCAATTGGTGATGACGCTGATCCTGGCTCTGGTGGTCGGCCGCGCCCTGCCGCGGATCATGCACACGCGCCGGCCGGGGCTGCAGTTCCTGCGAGGGATGTTCTCGCTCGGCGCCATGCTCTGCGGCTTCACGGCACTAATCCATCTGCCGATGGCGGAGGCGACGGCGCTGGGCTTCGCGCAGGTGCTGTTCGTGACGCTGCTCGCCATCCTGATCCTGCGCGAGGTCGTCGACCGGCGGCGCTGGATCGCCCTGGCGATCGGCTTCGCCGGGGTCTTCGTCATGCTGCGGCCAGGCGGCGAGGCGATGAACGGCTATGCGCTGCTCGCCATCCTCGGCGCGCTGTTCGGGGCCGGCATCACCATCTCGGTGCGCGTGCTCGGCCAGTCCGAGCGCACGGAGACGATCCTGTTCTGGCAGGGCGCGGTGGTGCTGATCGCGCTGGGCTTGCCCGCCGTCTTCCTGTGGACGCCGCCGACGCCGGTCGAATGGGCGCTGATGGTCGGGATCGGCGTCGTCGGCACGGCCGGGCAATGGCTCGTCACCCGCGCCTACCAGATGGGCGAGGCCTCGGCGCTGGCCCCGCTCGACTTCGTCCGCCTGCTGCTGGCGACGGTGAGCGGCTATCTCGTCTTCGCCGAGCTGCCCAATCTCGTCACCATCGTCGGCGCCGCCCTGGTCGCCGGCGGCACGATCTACACGATGCGCCACAATGCCGGCGCACGCCGCCTGGCCGCCACGCCGCTGCCGGACAATCCGCCCGCCTGACACCATCTCCGCCCCTCTGACCCGGACGACGACGCATGACCCATCACCACCTGAGAGCCAGCGGCGCGACCTGCCATTGGGGCTTCTTCGATGCGGCGCTGAAGCCGAAGCTCGTGATCGCCAGCGGTGACACGGTCACGGTCGATACGGTGACGGGCGCGCCGGAGGTCCACCCCAAGCCGGGCAGCGGCTTCACCACCCCGCCCGAGATAGCCGATGTCCACGCCCATGCCGAGAAGACCCTGCCCGGCCATATCCTGACCGGGCCGATCGCGGTGGAGGGTGCCATGCCCGGCCATGTGCTGGAGGTGCGGATCGAGGATGTCCAGCTCCGGCAGGATTGGGGCTACAACGTCATCCGCCCGCTCGCCGGCACGCTGCAGAGCGATTTCCACGACGTCCGGCTGCTTCACATCCCGCTCGACCTCAACGCCAAGATCGGCAAGCTGCCCTGGGGGCTGGACCTGGAACTCGCGCCGTTCTTCGGCGTGATGGGCACGGCGCCGCCGCCGGCCTGGGGCCGCGTGACCTCGATCGTGCCGCGCGCCTTCGGCGGCAATCTCGACAACAAGGAGATGGTCGCGGGCGCGACGATCTTCCTGCCGGTGTTCGTGGAGGGCGGGCTGTTCTCCTGCGGCGACGGCCATGCCGCGCAGGGCGACGGCGAGGTCTGCGTGACCGCGATCGAGACCGCGCTGCAGGGCCGCTTCACCTTCATCCTGCGCGAGGACCTCGCCTTCACCTATCCGCGGGCGGAGACGCCGACGCATTACCTGACCATGGGCATGGACCCCGATCTCGACCGCTGTGCCGAGATGGCGCTGCGCGACATGATCGTGCTGATCGGCGAGGTGGCCGGCCTCTCGCGCGAGGACGCCTATACGCTGTGTTCGATCGCCGCCGATCTGCGGGTGACGCAGACGGTGAACGGCTCCAAGGGCATCCACTGCATGCTCGCCAAGAAGCTCCTGCTCCCGAAGGCGGCCTGAGATGGATCTGGGTCTGAAGGGCAGGATCGCGCTGATCACCGGCGGCAGCCGCGGCATCGGCAAGGCCACCGCCTTGCTGCTCGCCGGCGAGGGCGTCCGGCTCGCCATCGCCGCGCGCGGGGCGGACACGCTGGCGCAGACAGCAGCCGAGATCCGCGCCGCGGGCGGCGAGGTCCTGACCATCCAGGCAGATTTCCGCAACCCCGCGGAGTCGGCGCGGGCCGTGGCGGAGACGATGGCCGCCTATGGCGGGCTCGACATCCTGATCGCCAATGCCGGCGGCAGCTTCGGCGAGCGCGAGCTGGCAACGTCGAGCGACGCCGACTGGGACGAGACCTTCCGCTTCAATGTCGGCCATGCGATCGCGGCGCTGCGCGAAGCGACGCCAGCGCTCGCCCGCAGCGACATCGGCAACGCCGTCTTCGTCGCCTCGATCTCGGGGCGCGCTCCGGCCGCGCGCGGTGCGCAATATGCCGCCGCGAAGGCGGGGCTGATCCATGCCGCGCGCTCGCTGGCCTGGGAACTGGGGCCCCACGGCATCCGCGTGAACGCGGTCTCACCGGGCTCGACGATCTTCCCCGGCGGCGGCTGGGAGCGGACCCGGACCGAGCGGCCCGAGGATTTCGCCAAGTTCGAGGCGGAGGATTTTCCCGCGAAGCGGCTGAGCACCGTCGACGAGATCGCCGACGCGATCGCCTTCGTCGTCTCGCCGCGCGCAGCCGGCATCAATGCGGCCGACATCCAGGTCGATGGCGGCCAGCGGCGGCCCTCGATCCGCTGAGGACGGCTCCCGGGCTAACTCTAATCAGCGAGAACCCGCATCGGCCAGGACGCGCTCGATCGTGCGGCGGGCCATGTCCACGATGGCGGGGTTGGTGTCGCGATAATAGGGCCATGCGATCAGGGCGATCGACAAGGCCCAGCCCTTTCCACGCGCCCAGCCGGCTTCGTCGCAGGCAAGCTGCGCCCGAAAGATCCGGCGTTCCGAGGCCGAGAAGAGCGTCCAGGCGGGCAGCAGGTCGCAGGCCGGATCGCCGACGCCGAGGCCGCCGAAGTCGATCACCGCGACGAGCGCGCCGTTCCGCAGCAGCAGGTTGCCGGGGTGGAGGTCGCCATGCAGCCAGACGGGCGGTCCGCGCCAGGGCGGCGCGGCCAGCGCGGCATCCCAGGCTCGTGTGACCGCAGCGACGTCGATGTCGCCGGCGAGGGCGGCGATCGCCTGCCTGACGCGCTCGTTGCGTTCGAGCAGTGGCACGCCGCGCTCGACACCGGCGCTGCCGCTGCGCGGTCCCTCCGACGGGGCGATCGCCTGGAGCGCCTGGATGAAGCGCGCGAGCGTCAGCGCCGCCCCATTGCGGTCACGGATGCTGCCGCGATGAGCGTCCTCGCCGGGGATCCAGCGGCAGACCGACCAGGCAAACGGATAGCCCTCGCCTGGCTGCGCCGTGGCGAGAGGGACGGGAATGGCGAGCGGCAGGTGAGGCGCCAGGCGCGGCAGCCAGTGCTGTTCCTTGCCAAGGAGTGCCGTTGCTGCCGGATAACGCGGCAGGCGCAGACAGAGGTGCCGGCCCAGCCGAAACATGGCGTTGTCGGTGCCGCTCGATGCGATGCGCCTCAGGGTCAGGTCGCGCCAGAGCGGAAACCGGCAGGCGACGAGCCGGCCGACGAGAGCGGCGTCGATCTCGACCTCGTCGGCATGGAGTCGTGGTGGGCTCATCGTGCTCGCCACCCCGCCGGGCTCGCCGACGCCCTGGCCGGCAGCGTCAGGAGGGTTGGCCGGCGCAGGCGGGGCGCGCCAGGCGCAGGGTCATGGCGGAAGCGGCGAGCAGGAACAGGCACGAGACCACTCCGATCGAGGCAAGGCCCCAGCCACGATCCAGGCCATAACCCATCAGCCCGGGCGTCAGCGCAGACGAGACGATCATTACCGTTCCTGCCTGGGCGCGCACGAGGCCGAGCTGTCGCGGGCCGTAGAGTTCCGCCAGCGCGGCGGTGACGATGGCATTCGACGCTCCCGAGGTGATGCCGATCAGCAGAAAGAGCCCGAGGGCCCCGAGCGTGCCTGTCGCGGTCGGCAGCATGGCCGAGGCGCAGGCCAGCGGCAGCAGATAGAGGCGCGTCAGCGGCACCGCCCCGAACCGGTCGATCAGGCTGCCGGCCAGAACCGAGCTCGCGACCGAGGTCAGTGCCGTGACGGCGACGGCGAGCGCAAGGCTGTCGAGCGACCAACCGAGCAGGTCGCCGATGGCGCGCTGATGAAAGAAGTAGCCTGTGATGATGGCCGGCGGCCCCATCATGGCGGGCAGAAGCGCGAGAAATCGCGGATCGCCCGCCAGCGTCAGGCGCGTGACGGTGGCGCGGGCCTCGCCCGACGCATTCGGTGCCGGCGCGCCCTCGCGCGGACCATGAAGCAGGATCAAACCGGCTGAACCGATGGCGGCGACGGCGGTGGCGTGCCACAGGCTCACCCAGCCGGCCGCCCCAATGATCCAGCCCGCGACGGCCGGGATGACGGCCATCCCGACCTGGAACCCCAGCGTGGTAACTCCGAGTGCCCGCCCCCGGACGCCTTGCGACAGCCGGGCGGTCGAGGTGACCGCGGCATGGCTGAGGACGCCCTGACCGCACAGGCGCAATCCGAAGAAGGCCAGGGCCAGCGCGACGACACCCGGCGCGGCCGCCAGCGCGAGCGAGGCCAGCCCCAGCCCCAGCAGGGCGGCGGCAGCGACATGGCGCAGGGCCCGATGGTCGAGCGCCTCGCCGACCCAGCTCAGGAGCAGGCCCGACGCCAGCGTGGCGCCGGCGAAGAGCAGGCCGACATCGGCATGGGAGAGTCCATGCGCGAGTTGGATGCCGGGGATCGACAGGGCGATGAAATAGGTCTGGCCGAAGGAAGACAGGAAGGCCAGCAGGAAGGCGAAGCCGACGACCTTGCCGTGCTCGCGGAACAGATCGAGGGCAGTCATGGCGGCGCGGGGTTCCAGCGTTCCGGAGGTGCGACGATGGCCGCCCGCGCAGATGGCGGGCGGCCGGATCGGTCGCGAGGATCAGGACACGTTCGGCGGCAGGCGGCGGTGCCAGTCGGTGTCGCGCTGATAGGCGTCGGCGATCTTGAGCACGCGCGCCTCGGCGAAGGGGCGTCCCTGGATCTGGAAGCCGATCGGCAGCCCGTTGGAATCTAGCCCGCAGGGCACGCTGACCGAGGGCAGGCCGAGATAGTTGATCGGCCGCGTGTTGATCGAGACATCCTGGAAGGTCTCGATCGCCCCCGGCGTGCCAGCATCGATGTCGGTCGCCAGCAGCGTCGGCACCTTCATCCGCAGCGTCGGCGTGATGAAGGCGTCGCAGACGCCGAAGACCGCGGCCGCGACCGCCTTCAGGATCGCCCCGCGCCTTGCCAGCGCCTCGAGATAGTAGGTGCCGGGGATGCCCTGCGAGGGATAGAGCCGGCCGCTGAGATGCACGGCGTAGTCCTGGGGTCGCTCGCGCATCCATTGCGCATGGATCGTGCCGCCCTCGACGCGCGAGACGATGCCGCCATAGGTCGCGACCGCATCCATATGCGGGATCGTGACCGGGACGATGACGGCACCGCGGGCCTCCAGCACCGCGACCGCCGCGTCGAAGGCGGCCTGGACCTCGGGGTCGATGCCGTCGAAGAAGTAGTTGGTGGGCACGCCGATGCGCATGCCCCGGATGTCGCCGGTCAGCGCCGCCTCGTAATCCGGCACCGGCTCGGCCGACGAGGTCGGGTCCTTGGGATCGTGGCCCGCGATCACGCCGAGGAAGCGGGCGGCGTCGCGGGCGGTCTGCGTCAGCGGCCCGACATTGTCGGCCGAGAAGGAGAGCGGCATCACGCCATGGCGCGAGACGCGGGTCTGCGTCGCCTTGATGCCGGTGACGCCGCAGATTGCGGCCGGAAGCCGGATCGAGCCGCCGGTGTCGGAGCCGAGCGCGCCATAGACCAGCCGCGCCGCGACTGCCGCGCCCGAGCCGGAGGAGGAACCGCCGGTGCAGTAATCCGTATGCCAGGGATTGCGGCAATGGCCGTAATGCTGGTTGTGGCCGGTCGGGTTCTGCGCGAACTCGGCCATGTTCAGCCCGCCGAGCGTGACCGAGCCGGCATCCTCCAGCCGCTCCATCACGGTTGCGGTGTAGCCCGGGCGGAAATCCTTGCGGATCGCCGAGCCGCAGGTCGAGAGCTTGCCGGCCTTGTAGTACATGTCTTTGTGGGCCAGCGGCAGGCCGTGGAGCGGACCGAGCATCGCGCCGGATTTCCGCTTCTTGTCGAGCGCCTCGGCGGCTTCGAGCGCAGCGGCGCCCTCCAGCCAGATCGCCGAATTGATCGCCTTGTCGACGCGGGTGAAAGCTTCCAGCGCGACGGTGGTGAGTTCGACCGCGGTCACGGAGCCGTCCTTCAGCGCATCGGCGGCATCGGTCAGCGAGAGATGCAGGAGCGAGCTTTTGGCGGCGGCGTTCATGGCTGCGGCTCCTTCGTTTCCTGGAGCGCGGCCTCGAAGCTCGACGGCTCGTCCTCGAAGGCGAGCTGCCCGCGCAGCGCCTCGAATCCGGCGATGGTGGCGGCCAGCGCATCGGCCATGATGCCGGCCGCCTCATTGGGCTGTTCAATGCCTGACCAGGTCCGCGCCTGGACGGCCACGATCTCCCGCAGCGGGGTCTGCATGCCTCTCTCCTCTCTCCAACACATCAAGAATGTCGCTGTATTGTATGCAAACGGCGTGCCGATCCCGAATAACGGGAGTTGTTAATCCCGCTTTGGATACATTGATGCCGGCAGGACGAGGTGACGCGGTGATGGACCTGCCGAAGGAGCACACTTGCGTGCCCATCAAGTTTCGATACATTCCTATTTAACAATATAATGGGAGGTTTCGATGCTGGATCGCCGCTGGATGCTCGCCGCCGGAGCGGCCCTGCTCCTGCCGACGGGACGATTCCCCGCATCTGCCCAGGTCGTCGCGAAGACCGGCGATGGCGCAGCCGGCGTCACCGTCCTGAGCGATGGCGGCTTCGAGATGCCGGCGGCGATGCTGGCGCGCGACATCGACATCGCGCAGGTTAGGGACGCGGCCAAGGTCGAGGGTCCGCTCACGACCGTGCTCAACGTCACCTGCCTGAAGCGCGGCCAGAACACCATCGTCTTCGACTGCGGCTCGGGCGCGAATTTCCTGCCCGGCACGGGCAAGCTCGCCGCCAGCCTGGAGGCGGCCGGCATCGCGCCCGACAGCGTCACCCATGTGCTCTTCACCCATCTGCACCCGGACCATCTCTGGGGTGCGCTGGACGATTTCGACACGCCGCTCTTTCCCAATGCGCGCTGGCTCGCCGACGCCGCCGAGGTCGCCTACTGGACGAACCCCAAGGTCTATGAGGGTTTGCCGGAGGACCGGCACGCCTTCGCGGCGGGCGCGCAACGGGTGCTGAAGGAACTCGGCGACCGGCTGGAGACGCGCACCCCCGGGCAGGACTGGGCGCCCGGCGTCACCGCCTTTTCCACGGCCGGCCATACGCCGGGCCATGTCTCCTTCGCCTTCAACGATGCGCAAGGGCCGGTCTTCGTCGTCGGCGACGCGCTGACGCATCCGGTGATCTCGTTTGCCCATCCCGACTGGCGGCCGGCCTCCGACCATGAGCCGGACAAAGCAGTCGCTACGCGGCGCGCGCTGCTGGAGCGCGCCGTCGCCGAGAAGGCCCGCATCATCGGCTACCATCTGCCGGGCGCGATCGGCCGCGTCGAGAAACAGGGCGCGGCCTATCGCTTCGTCCAGCCGGGCTGACGCCGGGTCCGCCGGCTGCGGACGCGCCGGGCGCCGCAGCCGGCGAGGTCCTCAGAGTTTCTTGCCGTCCCTGCCGAACTGCTTGAGGAAGGCCGTCAGATCGGCGATTTCCTTCTCGTTCTTGATGCCGGCGAAGACCATCTTGGTGCCCGGGATCTTGGCGCGCGGGTCCTTGATGTACTCGGCGAAGACCGCCTCGTCCCAGGTGATGCCGGAGTTCTTGTTGGCGGCCGAGTAGCTGTAGCCCTCGACCGTACCGGCGGTGCGCCCGAACATCCCGTTGAGCTGCGGACCGACGCCATTCTTGGCGGTCTCGCCGATCTGGTGGCAGGCGCGGCACTTGTTCCAGGAGCGCTCGCCGGCGGCGATGTCCTGCGCCGCTGCGGGCGAGGCGGCCGCCAAGGCCGAGGCGACGAGGAGGGCGCGGGTCAGCACGTGCATGAGGTGTCCTTCATTCGACGGGAAAAAAAGGGCCGCGCCCCGGGGCGCGGCCAGGGGGGTCGCACCGCGCGGGAGGGCACGGTGCGGGGGGACGCTCAGCCGAACATGTCGGCGGTGATGGCGGCATACCAGCCCATGTTCTCGGCCTGGTTTTCCTTGCGTAGCGCGTCGCTCTCGCCCGGCTGCGAGACGAAGGTCTCGGTCGCCGTGATCTTGCCGTCCTTGGGCTCGTAGCGGCCGCCGACCTTGATGGTGTCGTCGGTGTCGACCAGCGACCAGCAGGTGTTGACGTAGCGTGCCGGGAAGGTGCGCGCGCCGGTCAGCTCGCCGCGGATCGCCATCGCGGCGACCTTGGCCTGGCTGTTGGCCGAGAAGGCGGATTTGGGCATGTCGCCGGCGATGCAGGCATCACCGAGGACGAAGATGTTGGCATCCACGGTGGACTTCATCGTCGCGGCGTCGATCGCGCAATAGCCACCGGCCGGAGCGAGGCCGGCGCTGCGGGCGATCTCGCCCGCCATCTGCGCGGGAATGACGTTGACGAAGGCGCAGTCCTTATAGGTCTCGAAGCCGGTGACGACGGTGCTGGTCTTCGGATCGACCGACTTGATGCCGTCATGCACCTTGGGGCCGAGCCATTCGATCATCCCGCCATAGCGCTTCTCCCAGTCGGCCTGGAACACGCCCTGCTTGGAGAAGGCCTCCTTCGGATCGAGGATGATGATCTTCGCGTCGGCCTTGCCGGCCTTCTTCAGCGCATGGGCGAACATCGAAGCGCGCTCATAGGGGCCGGGCGGGCAGCGGAACGGGTTGGGCGGAGCGATCATCACGATCAGCCCGCCATTGGGCACCGCGTCGAGCCTCTGCTTGATGAGCTGCGTCTGGCGGCCGGGCTTCCAGCCATGCGGCATGGCCTCCTCGGCCTCCTTCGACCAGCCCGGCACGGAATCGTATTTGAGGTCGATGCCCGGCGAGACCACGAGCCGGTCGTAAGGCAGGCGCTGCCCGGTCGAGAGCACCACCTCCTTTTTGTCGCGGTCGATCTGGGTGGCGCGGGCGCGGGCGACCGCGATGCCATGGGTCTTCGCCAGCGCGTCGTAGCGATGGACGATCTCGTCATAGCTCTTGAAGCCGCCGAGGTAGAGATTGGAGTGGAAGCAGGTCTGGTAGGTCTCGTTCTCCTCGACGAGCGTGACGGCGATCGCGCCCTGGCTGTCCTTGGCGAGATAGCGTGCCGCGGTGGCCCCGCCGGCGCCACCGCCGATGACGACGACGCGCGGCTTGACCTGGCCGAGGACGGCCGGCGCGCCCAGCCCCAGCGTCGCGGCCGTGGAGAGGCCCGTCAGAATGAGAGAGCGACGATCGAGATGCATGGCTGATCTCCCCTTTTTTCGTTTGTTTATGGGTTGCGCCCGTTGCCGCGCGCGCCGCTGGTCTCTCGACCGAGGCTAGCCCGGCGGCTTCAGGCTCTCGTAGTAGGCGGCCAGCGCGAGCAGTTCCTCCTCGGTCAACCGCGCCGCGATCGTCTGCATCACGACATTGCCGCGCTGCCTCGTCCTGTAGGCGTTCATCAGCACGACGAACTGGTCGGCCGGGTGGCCGACGATCGCCGGAATGCCGCCGACCTGCCGGCCGCTGGTCTGGTGGCAGGCCGTGCATTCCGAGGAGAGATATTCCCCCAGGGCCGCGTCTCCGGAGGCCAGAGCGGGACCGCCCGAGAGCGAGGCCGCGATGGCGACGAAGCTGAACCAGCCGGGTGACGGTCGGGCGCCGCGCATCAGTCGACCTTCGGGGCCGATTTCGAATCGGGCGTGACGTCGAGCACCGCGGCACGGCCCGTGATCTTCACCTCCGGTTTGCAGTTCGTCATGCAGGGCTCCTTGCCCCAGAACGCCTTCTCGGCCGTTTCGCGATCATCGTCGTAGAAAGTGCCGGCATTGGGCAGCTTCACCGTTGTGAAGTTCTTGTCCGACAATTCGAAGTCCTCATCCTTCACGATGTCGTTGAGGAAAAGCAGATAGGCCGTCAGCGCGTAGGTGTCGTCGGGGCTCAGCGACTGGGCGTTGCCGAAGGGCATCGCCCGGTGGATGTAGTCGTAGACCGTCGAGAGATCCGGCCAGAACGAGCCGATCGTCTTCTCGGGCCGGTCGGCGGTGAGCGTGCCCTGCCCGCCCGCCAGCACCGGCCAGCGGCCATTGCCCTGGCCGAACTCGCCATGGCAGCTGGCGCATTGGGCCTGGAAGAGCTCGTCGCCCTGCCGGACCGTGCCCTTGCCCGGCGGCAGGCCAACGCCGTCGGGGCGGACGTCGATATCCCAGGCCTTGATCTCGGCGGGCAGAGCGAGGCGGCCCAGCCCGAGCGGAGCGGGCTTCGCCGCAGCGGCAGGCGTGGCCGCCGGAGCCTGGGCCCGGGCGGCCGGGGCCGCCTTCTCCGCCGCAGGCGTCTTGGCCGTCTGGGCGATCAGCGGGCCGGCGCCGATGATGGCGAGAGCGGCCAGGCCTGAAAGCAGGACGGGCTTAAGCGATCTCGACATTCTCGGTCTCCCCGTTGGGCCGGACATGCCAGGTCTGGATGCCGTTGTTGTGGTAGATGGAGTTGACGCCGCGGACCTTGCGCAGCTCGTCCTTGGTCGGCTGGACATAGCCGGTCGAATCCATGGCGCGGGACTGGATCAGCAGTTCCTGGCCGGCCCAGTCGAAATCGACATAGAAGCGCGTCAGAGACTTCTCGAGCACGGGCCCGTCGATGCGGGCGGACTGCCAGTTCCTGCCGCCATCGAGCGTGACGTCGACCCGCTTGATCGTGCCGCGGCCCGACCAGGCGAGCCCCGAGAGCACGTTGCGGCCCTTGTGCTTCAGAGGTGCCTGCGGCGAGGGATTCGTCACCACCGACTTGGCGTCCATGATGAAGGTGTAGCGGCGCGAGCGGCCGTCAGCCAGGAGATCGGTGTATTTCGACGTTTCCTCGCGCGCCTGCCAGGGCTTGTCGCCGGCCTCGATCCGGCGCAGCCACTTCACCCAGATATTGCCCTCCCAGCCCGGGACGACCGCCCGCAGCGGATAGCCCTGCTCGGGGCGCAGCGCCTCGCCGTTCATGGCGAAGGCGATCAGCACGTCGTCGAGCGCCTTCTCCACCGGCAGCGAGCGGTTCATGCCGGAGGAATCGGCGCCTTCCAGCATCAGCCATTTGGCGCTGGGCTTGAGCCCGGCCTCGGCGAGCAGCAGCTTCAGCGGCACGCCGGTATACATGACGTTGTGGATCATGCCGTGGGTGAACTGGCAGCCGTTGAGCTGCGCGCCGCGCCACTCCATGCCGGAATTGGCGGCGCATTCGAGAAAGTGGACGTGGTTCTGGCGCGGCATCCGCCGGATGTCTTCCATCGTGAAGACCAGCGGCTTGTCGACCAGGCCATGGATCATGAGCCGATGATTGGCGGGGTCGATCTCGGCGATGCCGCCGTGATGACGCTCGAAGCACAGGCCCGACGGGGTGATGATGCCGTCGAGCTCATGCAGCGGCGTGAAATTCACCGAGGAATCCGGCGAGGCCGTCAGCCAGGAGACGTCACGGCGGACGATGTGCTTCTCGAAGGGCGACGGCGTGCCATAGGGGCGCTTGTCGACGCCCTCGCCGAGATAACGGTTCCAGTCCTGGACCTCGGTGATCAGCGGGTCGGGCTTGGCCTCCTGCGCCCGCAGCGGCAGCGCGGAGGCGGCGAGCCCCGCGCCGGCGAGGCCAGCGGCGCCCAGAAAGCGCCGGCGGTCGAGCGGTTCGGTCTTCGGGTCTGAGCTCATCGGCGGATGTCCCATGGTTGTGGTGCCCAGGATCGGCGGGGCGCGCTCAGGCGCCGCTGACCTTGACGGCGTCGTTGGGGCGGATGCTGACGGTCTTGCGGGCGGCGACATGGTTGCGGACCACGTCCCAGATCGGTGGGCCCTGTGTGCCTTCGTTGACGCTGGCCCAGCCGGCGACGACATATTTCCGCGCGGCATCGATCGGCTGGCCCGATTTCAGATGCGTCAGGCCGGAGATGCGGCTGCCCATCGGCTTGCCGACATCGATCGCGTAGCCCATGCCGCCGATGCGGACCATGTCGCCACCGCCCTGGAAATAGGGGTCGGGGTGGAAGATGTTGTCGGCAACGTCCTCAAGGATCTCCTTGAGCTGCGCGCCGGTCATCTCGTTGCGGTAGCAGTTGGGGTAGGTCATCGCCGTGGCGTTGGTGATCGCCTCCCAGGTGATGGCGTCGCCCGGCAGCAGCGTGCCGCCCCAGCGGAAGCCCGGCGACAGCGCGATCTCGGCATCGCGCTGCTCCAGCATGGCCTCGCAGATCAGATCGTCGAAGGTGCCGTTGAAATTACCGCGCCGGTAGAGCAGCGAATCCGTCCGGCCGATTTCCTTCGCGAGATCGGCAGCGAAGGGCGCGCGGACCTTGGTGATCAGCGCGGCCATGTCGGCATCGGGTTTAATCGCGTCCGAGAACACCGGCATCAGCTTGAAGCGGATATCGGCGAGCTTGCCGTCCTTGGTGGCGATGTCGAGCCGCGAGACGAATTTGCCATGCGAGCCGGAGCCGACCAGCACCGTGTCGCCGACGCGGATCAGGCCCGGCATCGCGTCATGGGTGTGGGCAGTGAGGATGACGTCGATGCCCTTGACCCGAGAGGCGAGCTTCTTGTCGACGTCGAAGCCGTTATGGGAGAGCAGCACGACCACGGCGGCGCCCTCGGCCCGCGCTTCGTCGACCTGCTTCTGGATCTCCTCCTCGCGGATGCCGAACTCCCAGTCCGGGAACATCCAGCGCGGATTGGCGATGGCCGTGCGCGGCAGCGCCTGGCCGATCACCGCGACCTTGACGCCCCCCTTCTCGAAGACCTTGCGCGGCGGGAAGACCGGCTCGTTCCATTCCCGGTCGCGGATGTTCTGGGCGAGGAAGGCGAAGGGCGCGCTCTCGGCGATTTCCTTGACGCGCTCGGCGCCGAGCGTGAACTCCCAGTGCCCGACCATGGCGTCGGTCTTCAGGGCCGACATGACGTCGACCATGTCCTGCCCCTTGGTCTGGAGCGAGGACCAGCTGCCCTGCCAGGTGTCGCCGCCATCGAGCAGCAGCACCTTGTCGTCACCACGCTCGGCCCTGACGGCCTTGACCAGCGTCGCGACACGGTCGAGCCCGCCCATCTTGCCGTAGGTCTTCGCCAGGGAGGTGAAGTCGTCCGCGGTCAGGGCGAAGGCGTCGGGCGAGCCGGCGGCGATCTTGAAATGCGCACGGAACTCGGCATCGACGAGATGCGGCGGCTGCCCCCTGGCCGGACCGACGCCGAGATTGATCGAGGGCTCGCGGAAATGCAGCGGCATCAGCTGCGCATGGATGTCGGTGACGTGCAGGATCGTCAGCGTTCCGAGTGCGTCGAAGCGCAGGATGTCGCTCTGCGACAGCTTCTGCTGCGCCGCCGCCCGCCCGAGCGGGCCGAGGCCCGAGGCTGCCGCAATCGCCGCGGCGGCGGCCGTCGCCTGAAGAAATTCGCGTCTGGAGACCATGATTCACCCTCTGGGCGAACGCGAAGCGCTGCCCATGGCGATGTCGTTCAGGACATCGCGCGTCACCTCATCAGGATTGTCGCCGGCCTGGCCGGCCCGTTCAGCCGACGGTGAGCTTGTTCTTCGCGGTGTACTCGGAGCCGTCGTCATCCTTCCAGACGAAGGTGAACTCGCCCGACTCGGTCGCCTTGAAGAAGAATGACTGGTAGGGGTTGGCCGAGATCGCCGGGTGCCAGTCGGCCGCGAAGACGGGCTTGCCGTTGAAGCTGGCGCTGAACTTGTTGATGATCCTGCGCGGGATCGTCTTGCCCTGGGCATCCTTGCGCTGGCCGGATTCCATCTCGTGGGAGATCAGGGTCTTGATCTCGATCAGCTCGCCGGCGGCGGCCTTGGCCGGGACGCGCACGCGCGGGGTGGGTTTGGTCGTCATGGCGTTATCCTCACCTGAAGTCGTTTTTTATGGGGTGGGGGCGTCGGCCGTCAGCCGCCGCAGCCGCCGATGGTCACCTTCACATTGGCCTTGGCCATATGGAGGGAGCCGTTCGACATCTCGGCGACGCAGACGATGTTCTGGGTCTGGGCGAGGCGCATGCGCGTCGCGGCCGAAGCCTTGCCGCAGGCAGGGGTGAAGCTGTAGCTGACGATGCCGGGCTGCGGATTGCCGTCGGCATAGATGTGGACGGCCTTGACGTAGTCGGCCTCCGTCATCGGGCTTTCGACCTCGACATTGACGGGAACGACGAGGCCGTTCTCGGCGATCTCGGGCACGTCGAGCTTGATCTTGCCCTCGGCCATCGGCTTGTCGCCATAGAGCTTCTTGATCTCCGCCATCACCATCTTTTCGTCGGCGAAGGCGAGGCGCGAGCCGAGAAGGCTCGCGAAAGCGGCGAGCGCGCCGGCCGTGAGGGTGCTGCGGCGGGTGAGACCCGCGTTCGGGAATGGCATCGGCTTCCTCCTTGGAAATGTTCTTGTTCCGCTCTTGACGGCAGGGCCGCCACGCGATCATCATTTGCACGTATCGTGATATTGTTTTCTATGAATGTAAAGTCCCTCCGACAGAGAGGGACGTGCAACAAAGGTCGCGCATCGCGGCCGCCTGAGGAAACGAAAGGGCAAGGGATGAAGCTCCCCATCATCGGAGCGGCTGTGCTGGCGGCCGCCATGACATTGGCCGCCGGGCACCTGACCGCACAGGCGCCGCCACAGGACGACAGCGAGAAAGAGATCGAGCGCTACCGGCAGATGCTGTCGGACCCGTTCTCGAATCCCGGCTTTCTCGCGGTCGACCGCGGCGAGGTGCTTTGGGCCGAGCCGCGCGGCGCCAAGAAGGCCTCGCTGGAGGCCTGCGATTTCGGTGAGGGCGCCGGCAAGCTCGAAGGCGCCTTCGCCAAGCTGCCGCGCTATTTCGCCGATGCCGACCGCGTCATGGACACCGAGCAGCGCCTGCTCTGGTGCATGGAAACGCTTCAGGGGCTGGACACCAAGGACGTCCTCGCGCGTCGCTTCTCCGGCCCCGGCCGCGCCTCTGACCTCGAAGATCTCACCGCCTTCATCGCCAACAAGTCGAGCGGGATGAAGATCGAGCCGCAGCTCAGCCATCCCAAGGAGATCGAGATGGCGGCGGTCGGCGAGGAGCTGTTCTACCGCCGCGGCGGCGTGATGGATTTCTCCTGCGCCACCTGCCATGCCGAGGAAGGCAAGCGCATCCGCCTGCAGGGCCTGCCGAACCTGTCGGTCGCAGGCGCCACGGCGCAGGCGACGATGGCGTCCTGGCCGACCTATCGCGTCTCGCAGAGCGCGCTGCGCACGATGCAGCACCGGCTCTGGGACTGCTACCGCCAGCAGCGCTGGCCGGTGCCCGAATACGGCTCCGACAGCCTGACCGCGCTGACCGTCTTCCTGCAGAAGCAGGCCGCCGGCGGCGAGATCGCCGTGCCTTCGATCAAGCGCTGAGAGGACGGAACCGATGATCCGAACCGCTTTCGCCGCTGCGGCCTGCGCCGCCCTCCTGACCGCCGGCCCGGCGCTGGCGCAGCAGAAGCCGAGCCAGGCCACGATCGAGGCCTATGTCAAATCGACCTTCGGCAAGGCCTCGCCCGAATGGCAGGCCCGCATCACGCCCGACGAGTCGCTCGCTGTGTGCAACAGCACGCGCAACAACGTCTCCTCCGCGGATTCGGAGGCAATCATCAAGCGCGAGCTGGCCAAGGTCACCTATCCGGCCGACGGCAAGCTGCTGGGCGACTGGAAGAAGGGCTATGCGGTGGCCAATAACGGCCGGGGCGGCCAGTTTTCCGATCCGCCCGGAACCGTCGCCGGCGGCAACTGCTTCGCCTGCCACCAGCTCGACCCCAAGGAAGTCAGCTATGGCACGCTCGGCCCCAGCCTCGCGGCCTATGGCCGGGACCGCAAATACGACGCCGAGGCGATCAAGGACGCCTACACCAAGATCTACAATTCGATGGCGGTGGTGCCCTGCTCGAACATGCCGCGCTTCGGCACCAACAAGGTGCTCGACGAGCAGCAGATCAAGGACGTGATGGCCTATCTGTTCGACCCGGAATCACCGGTCAATAAATAGGTGCTTCAGCCGCCGGCTGGCCTGTTACCGGGCCAGTCGGCGAAAGTTCCGCGCTCATAGGCCTTCTCGCGCACAAACCGGAACCAGGCGAGGAACGCGCGCGTGTCGGGCAGGCCCGGCATCCGCGCGACCTCCCGGGCGGCCGGCGCCTTGGACGCCAACCCCTCCGCCGTTTCCGGAAAGAACTGGATCGAGGGCGTTCCCTCGATCGCATAGCGCGCGGCGAAGGCCTTCTCGCCGGGCTGGCTGCCGTCGAAATCGGTTACCGGGCGCTGGCCGAGAATGTTGAGATGCAGGATCTCGAAATTCTCGCGGATGTAGCGTTCGGTCTGCGGGTCGGCGAGGTGGACCTCGTGCATCCGGCGGCAGGCCGGGCAGCCCTTGAGGCCCCAGAGGACGGCGAACCGCTTGCCGGCGGCGGTTGCCGCCGCGAGGTCGTCGGCGAGGTCGAGGAAGCTCTCAAGATACCAGTCAAGCTTGTAAAGGCCGTCCTCACCCAGCGTGGCCCGCGCAGAGGCGGCGCCCGGAATGGCGACACAGAGGCCGGCGGCGAGGATCGTGCGGCGCGTCTGCATGGCGAAACTCCCGGCACGAAACAGCCTTCGGCTCGTGACTCGCATAAACATACGAATACGACTATATTTCCGCAATGGGATTCATCCGTTCCTCCACGATGGCGTTCACGGCGCTGCTCGGCCTCATCTTGACCAGCGTCGCGCCGTTGAGTGCGACCGCGGCTGAACTGGTGATGTTCACGCGCGACGGCTGTCCCTGGTGCGCCCGCTTCGAGCGCGAGGTCGCCCCCGCCTATCACCGGACGGAGGAAGGCCGGCTCGCGCCCTTGCGACGCGTCGAACTGAAGGCCGGTGGCTCGAATCTCGCCGGGCTCGCCACGCCCGTCATCGCCGCGCCGACCTTCGTGCTGTTCGAAAACGGCCACGAAACGGGTCGCATCACGGGCTACCAGGGAGACGATGCCTTCTGGGGGTTGCTTGGCAAGATGCTTGCTGACATGCCAAGCCCCATTCACCGGAGCGGCACCGCCGCGAGACTGGATTGACCATGAGCGCGATCGTATCCAAGGCTCTCGAAGACGAACTGCGCGACGGCGCCGAGTTCTCCGCAGAACTCGACGTTCTGATGCGCAAGGCCCGCAAGGCGAGCGACTTCCTCAAGGCGCTCTCGCACGAAAACCGCCTGCTGCTGCTCTGCCTGCTCGCCGAGCGCGAGCGGACCGTGACCGAGCTCGAGAACATTCTCTCGCTGCGCCAGCCCATGGTCTCGCAGCAGCTGGCGCGGCTGCGGCTCGACCAGATGGTCACGACGCGGCGCGACGGCAAGGCGGTCTATTACAGCCTGGCCAATGACGATGTCCGCCGGATGATCGCCGTGATCTACGACATCTTCTGCGGTCCGCCGAAACCGTCGGCCGCAGAGTGATGCCGCGGCGCCGCCCACCGCTCCTGCCCTGACCGATGGGGCCGCTGCCCGCTTGGTCGGTCGCAATCGTCGGCATCGCCATCGGCGTGGCCTGCGGCTTCACCGCACGGCGGGCGAGGCTGTGCTCGTTCGGCGCGATCGAGGACGTCTGGATCGGCGGTGACACGCGGCGGCTGCGGATTTTCGGACTGGCGCTGGGCGTCGCCCTGCTGGGGACGCAGGCCATGGTCTGGAGCGGAGCGCTCGATCCGGCGCTGACGACCTACACCCCCAGCGCCCTGCCCTGGCTTGCGATCCTGCTCGGATCGACGCTGTTCGGCCTCGGGATGGCGCTGGTGGGCACCTGCGGCTTCGGCTCCCTGATCCGGCTCGGCACCGGCGATCTGCGCAGCCTCATCGTGATGATGGTCTTCGGCGCGACGGCCTATGCCACCTTGCGCGGGATCCTGGCGCCGTTGCGTATCGACTGGCTGGAGGCGATCGCCCTCCCCGTTCCCGGCGCCAGCCAGGGCGACCTGCCCTCGCTTCTGGCCTGGCTGGGGCTCGGCGACCTGCGGCTCGTGATCGCCGTCTCCGCCTCCGCGCTCCTCGTCCTCGCCGTCGCCCTCGACAGGCGACTGCGCCGCTCGCCGCGCCTGCTGCTGGCGGGCCTGACGCTGGGCCTCGGCGTCGTCACCGGATGGTGGGCGACGGGGGTGGCCGTCGACGCGTTCTCCCTTCACGCCCGTCCCCAGAGCCTGACCTTCGTGTCGCCGGTCGGGCGCGCGCTCTACGCCGTGCTGACGACGCCCGAGGGCCTGCTGGATTTCGGCATCGGCTCGGTCCTCGGCGTCGTTCTGGGCGCATTCCTGTCGGCGCTGGTCGACCGCGAGCTGCGCTGGGAGGCCTTCGATGACCATCACGAGATGCGCCGGCATCTGGTCGGCGCGGTGATGATGGGCGGGGGTGGCATCCTCGCCGGAGGCTGCACCATCGGGCAGGGCATCTCGGCGGGCTCGATGATGGCGCTGTCCTGGCCGATCGCCATCTTCGGCATGATGGTCGGCGCGCGGCTGGGCATCGCCTTCCTGATGGAAGGCTCGATCCGCCAGATCTTCCGCCGCTGAGCGGGCGGAGGCCTCAGTCGGTGAAGACGACGGTCTTGCGGCCGTTGAGCAGGACGCGGTCCTCGAGGTGATAGCGCACCGCACGGGCGAGCACGCGCCGCTCGATGTCGCGCCCCTTGCGGACGAGATCGTCGGGCTGATCGCGATGCGAGATCCGCTCGACGTCCTGCTCGATGATCGGGCCCTCGTCGAGATCGGCGGTGACGTAATGGGCGGTCGCGCCGATGAGCTTCACCCCGCGCTCATGCGCCTGGTGGTAGGGCTTGGCCCCCTTGAAGCCCGGCAGGAAGGAGTGGTGGATGTTGATGCAGCGTCCGGCCAGCCGCGCTGAGAACTCATCCGAGAGGATCTGCATGTAGCGGGCTAGCACGACGAGGTCGCTGCGGGTCTCCTCGACCAGCCGCCAGATCGCCGCCTCCTGCTCCGCCTTGTTGGCCCGGTCGACCGGCAGATGGTGGAACGGCAGATCGCCGAGATCGGTCGAGGCGATGTGCTCGCGCGCATGGTTAGAGACCACCGCGGTGATGTCCATCGGCAGTTCGCCGATGCGCCAGCGATAGATCAGGTCGGCCAGGCAATGGTCGAATTTCGAGACCAGCAGCAGCACGCGCTTGCGCTCGGCCGAATCGCGCAGCGAGACGGACATGGCGAAGCGCGAGGCGAGGTCGTCGATGCGGGCGCGGATCGCATCAGGCGCTGCGGCGCCCGGCAGCCGGTCGAAGACGACGCGCATGAAGAAGCGCCCGGTTTCGAGGTCGTCGAATTGCTGGGCGTCGCGGATGTTGCAGCCGGCTTCGGCGAGAAGCGTCGAGACGGCGGCGACGATGCCCGGCCGATCGGGGCAAGAGAGAGCGAGGATCATCGTGGATACGGACATGAGTTCGGCCCGCTGTGGCGGGTCCCTGGTCGAGCGGATTGCGGGAGAACGGACGGTGGGCAGCGCGCAGCGCGCAGCCTTCAACCTCGGGCGTCGCGACGCCCGCGCGGCCGGGCCGGGCCGGACCCGTTCGGGCTCCTGCTCGCCTGCATTGCCATCGCTCGTGCCGCACCGGTCATGACCGCATGACGCCTGCGCGGGCGTGTTTCGTCAAGGGCAAGGCATTCGGTCGGCAGCGGCCGGCATCGTCATGATTGCCGAAGATGTTTGCAGCCCTCAGTGTCGGCCGGCGGGAACGAATCGTCGGGCTCGCGGTTGACTTCAGCCGCCTCGCCGCGGCGCGAAAGGGATTTTCATGAAACGGTCTTCGCTCCTCGCCGGCTTCGTCGCTGCCCTCGCCCTGGCCGGGTTGGGAACGCTCACGCCTGCATCCGCCACGGAGGCGCTGCCCGCCGAGACGGCCCTGCGCCTCGACCGTCAGGATGCCGACTACACCATGACGGCCGCCAAGCAGCGCCGGCTCTACATGATGCAGGAATCCCAGCGCCAGCAGCGCTATGGCCGTGGCGGCTACGGGCGCGGCCCGGCCTATGGCCGTGGCCCCGCCTATGGGCGAGGCTACGGTCCAAGGCCCGGCTATGGCCCGCGCCCCGGTTACGGGCCGCGTCCGGGCTATGGCTATCGCCGCTACGACCGTTTCTGAGCAGCGCTGGCCGAGCCTCAAGAGGCCTGGTCACATCGCTCGATGGACAATGCCGCCGAAGCGCGATGCGCGACGGCGGCGTTTTGTTGTCCGAGTGCCGCCATACCCGCCCTCAGAGCACCTGACTGAGGAACAGCCGCGTCCGGTCGTAGCGCGGGGCGCCGAAGAACGCCTCCGGCGGCGCCTCCTCGACGATCTCGCCCTGGTCCATGAAAATCACCCGGTCAGCGACCTTGCGGGCGAAACCCATCTCATGGGTCACCACGACCATGGTCATGCCGCTCTCGGCGAGTTCCACCATCGTGTCGAGCACCTCGTTGATCATCTCGGGATCCAGCGAGGAGGTCGGCTCGTCGAACAGCATGATGCGCGGCCGCACGCAGAGCGCGCGGGCGATGGCGACGCGCTGCTGCTGGCCGCCGGAGAGCTGCAGCGGATATTTGGCCGCCTGTTCGGGGATGCGCACGCGGGTGAGGAAGGACATGGCGAGGTCTTCCGCTTCCTGCTTGGGCATGTGCCGCACCCAGGTCAGGGCGAAGGTGCAGTTCTCCAGCACCGTCAGATGCGGGAAGAGATTGAAGGACTGGAAGACCATGCCGATCTCGCGCCGGATGGCGTCGTTCTCGCGCGGATCCCGGCCATAGCTGCGGCCATGGATGCGGATCGTCCCCTCCTGATGGCTCTCGAGCTGGTTGATGCAGCGGATCATCGTCGACTTGCCCGAGCCCGACGGCCCGCAGACGACGATGCGCTCGCCTTCCTGCACCCGCAGGTCGATGTCCTTGAGGACATGGAAGGCGCCGAACCATTTGTTCAGCCCGATCAGCTCGATCGGCGGCGCCCCGGCAACGGCCTCGCTCATCGGCGCTCTCCCGCCGAGAGGCGCTGTTCGAGGTTGAGGCTGTACTGCGACATGCCGAAACAAACGACGAAATAGATCATCGTGACGAAGAAGAAGGGTTCGAGGAACAGCCCGAGCCAGCGCGTGTCCTCGCCGACGGCGCGCGACATGCTGAGCAGGTCGAAGAGACCGACGATCGAGACCAGCGTGGTGTCTTTGAACAGGCCGATGAAGTTGCCGACGATGGTCGGGATCATGATCTTCAGCGCCTGCGGCATGATTACCAGGCCGGTCGCCTGCCAGAAGCCCAGCCCCATGGCGGAGGCCGCCTCGTACTGGCCCCGCGGGATCGCCTGCAGGCCGCCGCGGACGACCTCGGCCATATAGGCGGCCGAGAACAGGCAGACGGCGACGATGGCGCGCAGGAGCTGGTTGACCTCGACGCCGACGGGCAGGAACAGCGGCAGCATCGTGTTGAACATGAACAGGATGGTGATCAGCGGCACCGACCGGAACAGCTCGATGAAAGTGGTCGAGAGCAGGCTGATCAGCGGCATGCGCGAGCGCCGGCCGAGCGCCAGCACGATGCCCGCCGGCAGCGAGAAGGCAATGCCGATGCCGGAGATCACCAGCGTCAGGAACAGCCCGCCCCAGACCCGTGTCGGCACGAAGGGAAGCGACAGGGCCTGCACGGCGATCACCGCGACGACGTAGATCGCCAGCAGCACCGCGATGGCGAGGCGCCGCCGGGCCTCGTCGCTCTGCCCGCCAAAGCCGAGCGCCGCCACGGCGAAGCGCGCGATGCCGAGCCCGAAGACGGTTTCCGTCACGGCCGTCAGCAGGGTCCAGAGAAAGGCGGCGAGACCGAGCGCGATCAGGGCGCTCCAGACGATCCCCTTCTCGCCACCCAGGAACAGGTAGGAGGCGAACAGCGGGAAAAGCAGGACGAGCGACAGCCCGATCTGGACCTTCGACTGCACCCGCGGCAGCCAGAGCGGGGCAGCCCAGAGCAGCAGGACGAGCCCGGCGAGATTGATGCGCCAGACCTGGTCCTTCGGGTAGAGCCCGTAGATCAGATTGGGAATCCAGGCGATGACGCCCGGCCAGCAGGCCCCGGCGCGGCCGACCTCGTCGAGGCATTCGCGGCGGCTTTCGGCCTGCCAGACGGCGTTGCCGACCGCCCAGCCGAACAGCGCGTCGAAGAAGGCGTAGACGATCCAGATGCCGATGACGGTGACCAGCGCGTTGGGAACGCTGGAGAACATGTTCTGCCGGATCCAGCCCTGCACTCCGAGCGTGCTCGGCGGCGCGCGGCGCGCCGGCCTGGGGCGGAAGATCTCGGCGGGGGGCGGGGCGGCGGCCGGGCCTGCGGCGTGATTCATGGCTCAGCGCTCCTTGATCAGGATGGAGCGGTTGTAGCGGTTCATCGCCAGCGAGACGGCCAGGCTGACCACGCAGTAGAAACCCATGGTCATCGCCACGATCGGGATCGCGCGGCCGGACTGGTTGAGCGAGGTGTGCATCCAGACGCTGACGAGGTCGGGAAAGCCGATCGCGATGGCGAGCGAGGAGTTCTTGGTGACGTTGAGATACTGGCTGATCAGCGGCGGGATGATCACCCGCAGCGCCTGCGGCAGGATGATCGAGCGCATGGTTCGGCCGGGCGGCACGCCGAGTGCGCGCGCAGCTTCGGTCTGTCCGCGGCTGACCGACTGGATGCCGGAGCGGACATTCTCGCCGATGAAGCAGGAGGTGTAGATCGAGAGCGCGATGATCAGCGCGCAGAAGGAGGGCGGGATGTTGATGCCGCCGACGAAGTTGAACCCGCGCAGCTGCGGCATGTCCCAGGCCAGGGGTGCACCGGCCGCCAGCGCCGCCAGCAGAGGCGGGACGATCAGCAGCGCCAGCACCGGTCCGAGGACGGGCCTGATCCGGCCGGCCTGCTCACGCTCGCGGCGGGCGTAGCGCGCCCAGCCGACGGCGCCCGCGATCCCCAGCAGCAGCGCGACCAGCGCGACGGAAAAGCCACCCCCGGCCAGCGGCGCCGGGATGTAGAGCCCGCGGTTGTTGAGGAAGACGGCATCGAGCCAGCCGAGGCTCTCGCGCGGTCGCGGCAGCAGCGTGAAGACGCCGAAATACCAGGCGATGATCTGGAGCAGCAGCGGGGTGTTGCGGAGGATCTCGATGTACCAGCGCGCGACGTTGCGGATCACCCAATTGTTCGAAAGCCGCGCCAGCCCGACGATCAGCCCCAGGATCGTCGAGAACAGGATCGCGACCACAGCCACCAGCATGGTGTTGGCGATCCCGACCATGAAAACGCGCAGATAGCTGTCGCCCTCGCGATAGGGGATCAGCGTGAACCCGATCCCAAAGCCGGCCGAGACGCCGAGGAAGTCGAACCCGGCCGACATGCCGCGCTGCGACATGTTCTCGATGGTGTTGCTGATGAGGTACCAGAACAGCAGCACCACGCAGCCGAGGGTGAGTGCCTGATAGAAGACGGCGCGGACCGAGGCGTTGTTGACGAACGCCAGCAGGCGGGTGCCCGCGCTCGACGGGGCCGTGCTTTCGAAAAGGGCCATGCTGCGACCTCGCGCCGAAGGGCTCATGCGACCGCCGACGGCGAGGTTGCGCCGTCAGCCCGGAGGATTGGCCTGCCGGGATGGCCGCGACAGCGCCCGAGCCACCTCCATCGCCCGGCATTGCGCCGGACGATGGAGAGACGTGGTCTCAGGCGTGGCGCGGCCTGCCCGGCCGCCCGCTCACCGGAACGGCATCGGGTAGAGAATGCCGCCCTTGGTCCAGAGCGCGTTCAGCGAGCCGTCGCGCGGGATGTTGACGGGCGTCTTGGCGCCGACATGGCGCTCATAAACCTCGGCATAGTTGCCGACATGCTTGAGCACGCGGACCATGAAGTCCTTCGGCAGGCCCATGCCCTCGCCGACATTGCCCTCGACACCGAGCAGGCGCTTGATGTTGGGGTTGCTGGACTTGAGCATCTCGGTGACGTTGGCCGAGGTGACGCCGAGTTCCTCGGCCTCGATCATGCCGAAGAGCACCCAGCGCACGATGTCGCCCCAGTTGTTGTCGCCATGGCGGACGACGGGGCCCAGCGGCTCCTTCGAGATCGTCTCGGGCAGGATGATGTGCTCGTCGGGCTTCGGGAAAGCGGACCGACGGGCGGCGAGGCCCGATTTGTCGTTGGTGTAGGCGTCGCAGCCGCCGCCCAGATACGTCTCGACCAGCACGTTGACGTTCTCGTTCGTCACCGGCTTGAAGGTCATGTTGTTGGCGCGGAAGTAGTCCGCGAGGTTGAGTTCGGTCGTGGTGCCGGTCAGAACGCAGACGGTGGCGCCGTTCAGTTCCTTCGCCGACTTGATGTTCGAGGATTTCGGCACGACGAAGCCCTGGCCGTCGTAGAAATTGACGCCCGCGAATTCGAGGCCGAGCTGGGTGTCGCGCACGGCGGTCCAGGTGGTGGTGCGCGAGAGCATGTCCGACTCGCCGTTGGCGAGCGAGGTGAAGCGCACGGCGGAGGTGACCGACTGGTACTGGACCTTCTTCGGATCGTCGAAGATGGCGGCCGCGACGCCGCGGCACATGTCCACATCCATACCCGACCAGGTTCCGTCGGAGGCCAGGGCATAGAATCCCGGAGTCGGCAGGCCCACCTGGCAATTGAGGCTGCCACGGGCCTTGACCTGCGCCAGCGTCGCCTGCGCAGAGGCCTCCATCGAGAGGCCCATGGTGGCGGCCGCGAAGGCCAGGAGCGCGGCGGTCTTCCTGATGTTCGGCATCTGCATCGGTCTTCGTTCCCCTGTTTTTGATTTGTGAAGGCCATTCTGGGTGGCTTTTGAGCGAGGCAAGGCTCGTGCCAGCCGAGGCTGGACCGCGATCGGCGTCTTGGGCATACGAGGCCGGACAAGGTCTGCACGCTCTCGCGTAGGCATGTCGGCAGGCATGTCGGCAGGCGACGCGACGGCGTTCGCCATCGACTGCATTCGGGTGAGAGCCCCTATCCGCAACGGCAGCCTATTCGCTACAACGGGCGCAACACAAGCGAGGACACGGACATGATCAGGAAGGTGGCGATCGTCACGGCGGGCGGCAGCGGCATGGGCGCGGCGACGGCGCGGCGCCTCGCGCGCGACGGCTATGCGGTCGCGATCCTGTCCTCGTCGGGCAAGGGCGAGGCGCTGGCGCAGGAGCTGGGCGGGATCGGGGTGACCGGCTCGAACCTCTCCGGCGACGACGTGAAGCGTCTGGTCGATCTGACGATGGAGCGCTGGGGCCGGGTCGATGCGCTGGTCAACAGCGCGGGGCACGGGCCACGCGGACCGATCCTGGAGATCACCGACGAGGACTGGCAGCGCGGCCTCGACGTCTACTTCCTCAGTGCGGTGCGCGCGATCCGGCTGGTGACGCCGATCATGCAGGCGCAGACATCCGGCGCGATCGTCAACATCACCACGGCCTGGGCCTCCGAGCCGGAAGCGATGTTCCCGACCTCGGCGATGGCGCGGGCGGGACTTGCGACCTTCACCAAGATTTTCGTCGACCAGTACGCGGCCGACAACATCCGCATGAACAATGTCCAGCCGGGCTGGATCGACAGCCTGCCGGAGCGAGAGGAGCGACGCGCCCGCGTTCCGATGCAGCGCTACGGCAGCAGCGACGAGATCGCCGGCACGATCGCCTTCCTGCTCTCGCCGGATGCCGGCTACATCACCGGCCAGAACATTCGGGTCGATGGCGGGCTGATGCGCTCGGTCTGAGCGCGCGCCTCAGCGGATATCGCGGGACGTCAGGTTCGGCCAGTTCCGCTCGGAGCGCGCCAGATAGGCCCTGGTATCCTTCGACCAGGTCGCGCGCACGCCGAGATCGTAGTTGAGATACAGCCGACCATCGACGATCGACCAGGCTTCCGGCTCGATCTTGACGAGATAGCCGCGCGAGGTGCCATAGGCGCAGAATCCGCCATAGGCTGGCTTGTAGCGCTCCGGATCGGCCAGAAAGAGCGCCCGGTTGGCGGCGCTGGCAAAATGCCAGGTGGCACCGTCATGGCGGACGGCGTGCTCGGGCGAGCCCCGGCGTGGGCCACCATCGCGGAAATAGGCGACGGGGTCATAGCCGCGGATCGCGATGCCTTCCGCCGAGCCCAGCGTGTTCACGGGCTTCCCGGTCATGGCGGGCGCGGCCGCGACGCCCGGCAGGGCCAAGAGCGCGACCAGGGCCAGCAGCCCGCGACGGCCGATCAGGGCGGATCGGTGAGAGATCATGGCGTCGGCCTCCTGGGGTCAGTGCGCGATGGCGATCGGGATGGCGGAAAGGGCGAGCGCCGCCAGCCCCGTGCGGTCCTTGCCCAGGCGAGCGAGCCGGCGGCTGGCGAAGAGATTGTGCCCGCCGCGGCGCGCCAGCCGCTCGCGCAGCACAGAGGACGCGCGGTCCTGCGCGCCGGAGCGGATCAGGCTCTCGACATAGGCCTGCTCGAAGAGGTCGCGCTGGGCATGGCTGCCGCCGATGGCGACGAGGCCACCGCGCGCGGCGCCAAGCAGGCGCGCCGCCTCGCCATAGTCGCCTTCGTGGAAGGCGATCAGCCCATGGGCAGCGAGCGCGCCGCTGCGGGCGGCCTCGCGCCGCTCGCCGCTGGCATGGCCGTGTGCGTCGGTGGCAAGCCCCCGCGCGATGGTGCCGGCCGCCCCGTCGCGCCCGGCACCGAGCAGGGCCAACGCGTAATGCAGATCGGCGAAGACGAGGCGGCGATCCTCGATGCGCGCTTGCGCCTTCTGCGCCAGTTCCTCCCAACGCGAGCCGACGTCGACGCCCGCATAATCGAGGCGGGCCAGCAGCGCGGCGCCATTGGCGATGTCACGGTAATCATCGGTCTGCTCGGCCCGGATGCCCTCGTCATAGAGGCGCAGCACCTCCGCCGTCTCGCCGCGCTCCAGCCGGAACAGGGCGAGATGCCAGGTGATGTGGAAGCGGAAGTTGTTGGCATGGGCCCAGCCCGTGCTGTCGGCCAGCCAGGCGACGCCTTCGTCGACACGGCCGGTCATTTCCAAGACATGGGCCACGGCATGGCGCCCCCAGGCGTCGCGCGGCGCCCATTCGACGGCGCGGCGACCGGCGGCTTCCGCCTCGCGGTAGAAGCCGCGCTCCTCCAGCGCGAAGGCGTAGCAGCCTGAGACATAGCCGCTGAGGCGGTGTCCGGCCGGAAAATGCGGCACGACCCGGCGCAGGCAGGACAGCATCTCGCCCTGGTCGCCGAGCATGAAGCGGATGCCGTGTGAGAGCTTGAGCGCCAGAACGTCGCGGGGATGGTCGGCCAGTACGGCCTCCAGCACCTGCGCGGCGCGGCGCGGCCTGTCGTCGAGCCAGAGGCCGAGGGCCTCGATGAATGTCGTTTCGCGCGGCGTCACCGGCCGCTCGGCGCTGGCGCGGCGCGCCTGAGCGCCGCAGTCGCGGGCCGTGCCGAGCAATTCGGGCCGGGCGAGCGACAGCAGCATCAGGCCCTTGGCGGCATGGGCCAGCGCGAAACCCGGATCGGCGGCGAGCGTCCGGGCGAGGTGCTCGGGCGCGGACGCAGCATGGGCCAGCACGGCCTCGAGCGTGTCGTCCCAGGCGAGCCGGGCCGCATCGTTGGCGACGCCGATCCTATTGCCGCAGAGGTCGAAGACCATGGAGTTCACTCTCGTTTCCGGCGAAGCCCGACTCCGCCGCCCGGAGAGGAGTTCGCAGCAGCGCGATCAACCGCTGTTCAACTCGCTTCACGCAGCCGTGAGGCGACGGGTGACGGTCTCTCGACAGGCGTCTCGCGTGGCGCGGGCGGCGGGCCGGCCCAGGGCGCGCGCTTGAACCACGCCACCACGGTCGCAACGCCGAGGATGGCGGCAAAACCGGCGAGGTTGAGCAGGGCGACCGTGATCTCGGCATGCCCCAGCATTTGGGACGCCGTCCAGGCGAGCCGCGACAGCACGATGCTCGCCAGGAAGGCCGCGAGCGACTGACGCCCGATCAGGATGACCAGATGGCCGAGGCCGGCATCCAGCCGGTCGCGGACCGGCTCGATCGCGCTCAGCACGAGGTAGGCGAGGGCGAGGAAATGCAGGATCCGCAGCGGGTGGAGGTTGCTCTTCTCGACATCGCCCGGCAGCAGGACGTCGCGCCAGCCCTGCGCGGCCGGCCAGATCTCGAGAATGCCCCAGAACGAGAGCGGCACCGCGGCGACCACGAACAGCCCGGCTGCCAGCAGCAGGACCGGCTGGCGCAGCGGCGGCAGGGGCAGCCACTTCATCGCAATGAAGAAGCCGATGAAGAAGATCGCCTGCCAGGCGAAGGGATTGAGGAACCAGCCGGCGCCGTTCCAGGGGTTTCCGGGCAGATTGAGTCCTTCCGTCCAGACCAGCGCATAGAGCAGCGCCACCATCAGGAAGGGCAGCCAGGGATGGATTCGCCGCAGCCCGATGGCGAGCGGGATCAGCGCCAGGATGACGAGATACATCGGCAGGATGTCGAGATAGTCGGGCTGCCATGTGAGCGTCAGCAGGCCCAGCAGGGCGCGCTCGGGATCGGCCATCAGCGGGCCGAACTGCCGCGCCAGCTCGGCGCTGCCGACCAGCGTGTCGAGCAGCGCGGCGAGCGCCACCAGCGCGACGACGAGGCCGATATGGGCCCAGTAGACCTGCCAGAGCCGCTGCAGGATGCGCGCCGTGCCGAGCCACCAGCCCCTCCGCACGAAGGTCGCGCCGAAAGCGAGCGCGCTGGCGAAGCCGGAGCAGAAGACGAAGAGTTCAGCGCCTGACGAAAAGCCGAAGCGGGCGGGAATCCAGGCGTTCCAGCTGTTCGCCGGCACATGGGCGACGAAGATGATCAGCATGGTGAGGCCGCGGAACAGGTCGAGGCGCTCGTCGCGCGGCCGTTTCGACGGGCGGGCGGGATCGGCCATCAGAAAGCCCCCTGATAGGCGGCGGCGTCGATGCGGCAGGCGAGCAGGCTGAAGCCGGGCCGCGCGAAAGCGGCCGCCGCTTCGCGGGCGAGGCTTTCGCGATCTTCCACCGTCACGCCATGGCCGCCGAAGGCGCGAGCGATCGCGGCGAAGTCGCTGAGCCCGAGGTCGACGCCGGCGCGGGCCAGCCCCATCTGCTTCTGCTTCAACGCGATCAGGCCGAGCGCCTCGTCGACCAGCACGACGACGACGACCGGCAGAGCGAGATCGCGCAGCGTCGCCAGTTCGCCCAGCACCATTTCGAGCCCGGCATCGCCGACGAAGCAGAGCGTCGGCTGCCCACTGCCAAGCGCTGCGCCAGTGGCGAGCGGCAGGGCGCAGCCCATGGTGCAGAGCCCGGTCGACTGCAGCAGGCGCCGCGGCCCGTCGCAGGACCAGAGCTGCGAGAGTAGGATGCGATGGGCGCCGGAATCGGCGGTGGCGACCGTGCCATGCGGCGCCGCCGCCCGCAGCGTCTCGAACACGGCATGCGGGCCCCAACCCGCCGGTGCGGCGAAAGCCTGCCGGAAGGCGGCGCGGACCGCTGTCGGCTCGCCCCGCTCCCAGATTGGCGCGGGCGAGAGCCGCGAGGCCAGCCGGTCGAGGATCGTGCCGACATGGCCTTCCAGCGTCATCGTCGCGCCATGCATGCCATGCGGCAGCGCCTGGGCGACGATGTCGATGACCGGCTTGTCAGCCGGCCAGGGGTTGCGCCAGCCCTGGCGCATCTCGATCGGGTCATAGCCGGCCAGAACGATCAGGTCCGCCGCCTCGATCAGAGGGCGGACCAGCGCATCTGCCTTCGGCGAGAGGCCGACGCCGCCGATGACGCGCAGATCGCTCTCGGGCAGCAGACCCTTGCCCTTGTAGGTGGTCAGCAGCGGCGCGCCGGTCCTGTCGATCAGCCGGGCGAGGGAGGCGGCGGCGTTCTCGTTGACGAGGTCGAGCCCGGCGAGGACGAGCGGGCGGCGCGCGCCGGCGAGCAGTGCCGCTGCACGGTCGAGGTCGGCGGGCACACCCACAGCCGCCGGGGCGGCCGGCGGCGGGGGAAGCGCGCTGGCGGGCGCCTCGGCGACGGCGATCGGCAGGTCGATATGGACCGGGCCGGGCCGGCCGGAGCGGGCGATGGCGAGCGCCTTGTCGACGACGAGCGCCTCGGTGCCCGGCGCGGCGCGGAAGCTCGCCTTGACCAGCGGCCGGAGCACCGCCTGATGGTCGAAGACCTGGTGGGTGTAGCTCTCGGCGAGCGCCTGATCGACGCAGCCGGTGATGAAGATCAGCGGCACGCGATCCTGCTGGGCATGGGCGACCGCCGTCACCGCATTGCTGACGCCCGGTCCCAGCGTCGCTACCAGGACGGGCAGCGCACCCGTGACGTGCCAGAGCCCCTCGGCCATGAAACCGGCCGCGTTCTCATGCCGGGCGAGTTCGAAGCGGATGCCGGCGCGCCCGAGTGCATCGACGAGCGCCAGGACCTCGCCGCCGGGAATGCCGAAGGCATGGGTCGCGCCCGCCGCCGCCAGCCTTGCCGCGATGATGTCGGCGCCCGTCAGCCTTGCTGTGCCGGCCGCCGCAAGGGCGGGCGGCGGGGTCTGGATCGTCATGCAGGCAACTCCTCGCGGGCGAAACGCCCAGGGCGGCGGTTCAGGATGACAATCGCGGCGCAGCCTCCCGGGGTTACCGCTTCACGGAAAGGTGATCAGCGCACGGCTCCGACTCGGGCATCGTCAGCCGCCAGGCCCGCTCGATCCAGGCGGGATCGACGACATGACCGCCCGGATGCAGGCAGAGTTCGAGGGGCGCCATGCCGTCCGCGCTCAGCGGCAGGCAGGCGAGCGCGTCCGGGCCGGTGGCTAAGTCCGCCACCGTGACCGCCCTCGCCTGCGGATCGAGAATGGCGAGGCTGCGGAAGACGTCCCCCTGGCGGTAGCCGCCGCGCAGGGCCCGGCCGGCGAGCGGCACGGTTGCGTCGGCCGTACCGTGGGTGTGGACCATAGCGGGCCGGGGTCCCGCACAAGCGGGCGGCAGCGGCTCCCAGAAGGCGCCGGCGACGGGCGCGAAGGCCCGGAAGCGCTCCGGCATCCGGCAGGCGAGATACCAGACCATCGAGCCGCCCTGCGAGAAGCCGCTCGCCATGATCCGGCGGGGATCAACCGCAAAGCGCGCCGCGACATCGTCGAGCACCCGGCCGACGAAGGCGAATTCGTCGCGGTGCCGGCCCGGCGACCCCGGATAGGACCAGGTGCGCCCGGCGCCGTCCGGCGCGATCAGCGCGATGCCGAGCCGCGTCGCCAGCGCGCGCAGGCCGGGATCGGCGGCGATCTCCTCGGCCGAGCCCTGCCAGCCATGGAAGAACATCAGTGCCGCGATGGGAGCCTTGGAAGAGGTCGGATCGGGCAGGATCAGCCGGTAATGCCCGCCCTCGACACGGCATCCCTGCTCGGCCGGGCAGGGCTCGAGCGGAGCAGCGCGACCCGGACCGGCCAGCAGGGCGGTCGCGAGGGCGAGCCAGAGCGGCCAGCGGCGGATCATCGTCGGCTCCACGGACGGCCCGCCGATCGCCGGCCGCGCCCGATGACGACGCTAGCGGCGTTCGGGAGCGACCGCGAGGCCCGCTCGCCGGCTTGTGAGCAGCGGGAAAGCCGTGCAAGGAGAACATCTGCGCCCCTGTTTCGGACCCCTCGCCGCCCGTGTCGCTCGACGATTTCGAAGCCGTGCTGCACCCCGCCTTCATGGCCGGGCTCGAGGGCGACGCTGCCGCCTATCGCCGCTTTCTCGACCTGATCGGGGGGCGGCTGCGCGGCTTTCTGCGCGGACATCTGGCGCGGGCGGGCCTGTCGGGCGCCGAGGAGGTCGAGGATGTGCTGCAGGAGACGCTGCTGGCGCTGCACCTGTCGCGCCATACCTATGACCCGGCCGTTCCCGTTTCCGCCTGGGCGCATGCGATCGCCCGCTACAAGCTGATCGACCATCTGCGCCGCTCCGGCCGCCATCGCGGCCATCTGCCGATCGACGACGAGGCGCCGATCCCGGTCGCCCCGGCAGGCCCCGCCATCGAGGCGAAGCTCGACATAGAGCGTGCGCTCGCGAGCCTGCCCGAGCGCACGCGCCGGCTGATCGACCGCGTCAAGCTCCAGGGCGGGAGCCTCGCCGAGGCGGCCCAGGCGGCGGGCATGACCGAGACCGCAGCCAAGGTCGCGCTGCATCGCGGCCTCAAGGCCATGGCGAAGATTCTCACGCGGCGCGGGACGCGGTCGCCGTGATCGCCTCCTCACTGAGCCACGTAACCTTTCCGGCCCTCCGCCCGAATTGCCTGCCATGCACCCTGTCCGTTCGAGCCCGCCATGAAGACCGATGATCTCGCTGCCATCCTCGCGAGCGATGCCGGCCCCGTTGGCACGGCGAACTTCGCCCGTGCCACCGGCCTGACGGCGCTCGCCGGGCTTGCCGCCTGCGCCGCCGCCATCCTGTTCACGATCGGGCCGCGGATCGACCTGGCCTTTGCCATGGCGACTACGCCCGTCCTCGCCAAGTTTGCGCTGGGCGCGTCGGTGGCCGGGCTTGCTCTGTTTGCCTACCAGCGCAGCCTGCGACCTGGCCGGGCGACGGCGGGCGTGCTCGCGCTCGTCCTGCTGCCGGTCGCGGCCGTGATCGCCTGGGCGCTAGCGGTGCTGACGAGCCAGCCGATGCCGGCCTGGCCCGCGCTCCTGCTCGGCCGGAGCTGGTCCGCCTGCCTCGTGCTGGTGCCGCTCTATGCGCTGCTGCCGCTGGCCGGGCTGTTCGCCCTCGCCCGGCGCGGCGCACCGGTGCGGCCACGCCTCACCGGACTCGCGGCGGGGATCGGTGCGGCGGGGCTCGCGACGCTGGCCTATGCGCTGCACTGCCCGGAGGACGCGGCACCCTTCCTCGCCACATGGTATCCGCTGGCGATGGCCGTGGCCGGGGGGCTCGGCGCCCTCGCCGGGCCGCGGCTGCTGCGCTGGTGAGCCCGTGCCTCAGGGCTTGCGGGCGGAGACGATGAAGCGGTCCTGGCTGGCGCGCTCCAGCCGCTGATACAGCGGCATGAAGCGTCCCTGCGCCCGGTGGATGGCGCGCAGGTCGCGATCAACAGCGATATCGACGAAGCCGGCTTCGGCCAGGAGCCGCGCGATCTCCTCCGGCCGACAGCCCTTCGCGAAATAGACGCGCGAGACGATGTCGTCATGCGTCGCCTTGTAGGGCGGCGGCGGTTTCGGCGCCGAGACCATGCGGGCGAGCTTCGCCAGCAGCCGCAGGGCCTTGCCGTTGCCGGGGCGCGGATTGGTCATGTCGACATCGACGATGGCGACGCGGCCGCCGGGCTTCAGCACGCGATGCCATTCGCGGAAGGCGGCCGGCGGATCGGGCAGCGTCCAGACGAGATGGCGCGTGGCAACGGCGTCATAGCTGTCGGAGGCTTCCAGCGTGTCCTCGGCATCGCCCGCATAGAGGCGGATCGGCTTGCCGACGGTCTTGGCGCGGGCGCGGGCGAGCATCGGCTCCGAGAGATCGAGCCCGGTGACGGCATAGCCGAGATCGGCCAGCAGCAGCGAGATGACGCCGGTGCCGCTGGCGAGGTCGAGCGCCTTCGCGCCGGCGGGCGGGCGGCCGAGATGGCGCGCGAAGAGGTTCATCCAGGCCTGCCGCTCCGCAACCGAGAAGATCTCGTGACCGGGCATGGTGTCGAAGGTCTCTGACCGCATCGACCAGAAGTCGCGGATCTCGTCCTTCAGGCTGAGATTATGGTGCAGGGTCGTCATGGCCGACGCTTCCGGTTCAAGGCTCTGGCCCGCGAGAACCACGGAAACGGCGGCATGGCAAGTCGTTTCACCTCAGACCGCAAATCGACGCATGATTACTGCCGAAAACGCTCCCACCGTTTTTGTTTACAATAATTCCAAAAGATAAGACTTGACCCGTTACTGAGGCGGACCTAGGGACCCGGCCACTTTTCCCGGAGAAAGCCCCATGTCCCTGCTGCGCGCCCTGCTGGCTGCCGCTACGGTCGCCGCCTCGCTCATGACCGGCGGCCCGTCCGCCTTCGCCGAGAAGGTCTCGGTCACCGATGTGCTCGGCCGCAAGGTCGAGGTCGAGGCGCCGGTGCGGCGCGTCATCCTCGGCGAAGGCCGGCAGATGTATGTCGTCGCCGCGCTCGACAAGGACGATCCGTTCCAGCGGGTCGTCGCCTGGCGCGATGACCTGCCCAAGGCCGACCCCGACAGCTACAAGCAGTATCTGGCGCGCTATCCGCAGATCGCGAAGCTCCCGAGCTTCGGCGGCATGAAGGAAGGCGCCTTCGACATCGAGCAGGCGATCGCGCTCAAGCCCGACGTGCTGCTGCTCAACATCGAGGCGAAGGTCGCGAGCGACGAGGCGAGCCTGGTCGAGAAGCTCGCCGCGGTCGGCATCCCCGTGGTCTATGTCGATTTCCGCGAGAAGCCCTTCCAGAACACCGAGCCGTCGCTGCGGCTGATGGGCAAGCTCTTCGGCCGGGAGAAGGTCGCCGAGGACTTCATCACCTTCCGCGCCGCCGAGATCGCCCGCGTCACCGACCGCCTCGCCAAGGTCCAGGGGCTGAAGCGCCCGCTGGTGATGATGGAGCGGGCCGGCGGCTACAGCGACGATTGCTGCATGTCCTTCGGCAACGAGAATTTCGGCAAGATGGTCGACATTGCCGGCGGCAAGAACTTCGCCTCCGACTTGATCCCGGGCACCTTCGGCACGGTCAACCCCGAGGCCGTCGTCGCTGCCAACCCCGATGTCGTGATCATCACCGGCGGCAACTGGGGCGCTTATGTGCCGGGCGGCGCCTGGGTCGGGCTCGGGCCGGGCAGCGACCTCACCGAGGCGCGCCGCAAGCTCGCCAATCTCGCCCGGCGGCCGGCCTTCAGCCAGACCAAGGCGGTGAAGGACGGGCGCGTGCACGCCATCTGGCACCAGTTCTACAACAGCCCCTACCAGTTCGTGGCGATACAGGAGATCGCGACCTGGCTGCATCCGGAGCTGTTCAAGGACCTCGATGCCGAGGCGACGCTGAAGACCCTGCATGAGCGCTTCCTGCCGCTGCCCTACCAGCCGGGCTACTGGGTGACGGTGGAGCGCAAGTGAGCGCGACCGTCGCAGCTACGGCCAGGCCGGCCGGGCTTGCTTATCGCGCGCTGACGCTGCGGCGGCGGTTGATCCTGCTGGCCATGTTCGGCCTGCTGCTGGCGAGCTTCGTCGTCGACCTGATGCTGGGCCCGGCGCGCTACGATGTCGGCCAGGTGCTTGCAACGCTGATGAACCCCTCCGAGGCGCCGGCCGCGCTGCGGGTGGTGCTCTGGGACATTCGGCTACCGGTCGCGCTGATGGCGGTCGTCACCGGGGCGGCACTGGCGATCGCCGGCGCGCAGATGCAGACGATCCTGAACAACCCGCTCGCCAGCCCCTTCACGCTCGGGATCTCGGCGGCAGCCTCCTTCGGGGCGGCGCTGGCGCTGGTCTTCGGCGTCGCGCTGGTGCCCTTCGCGATCGATTACATCGTGCCGATCAACGCCTTCATCATGGCGATGGGCGCGGCGATGCTGATCCATGTGCTGAGCCAGCAGCGCGGGGTGACGACCGAGACCGTGATCCTGCTCGGCATCGCGCTGGTCTTCACCTTCAACGCACTGCTCTCCCTGCTGCAGTTCTTCGCCTCCGAGCAGGCGCTCGGTGCCGTCGTGTTCTGGACCATGGGCTCGCTGACCAAGGCGAACTGGCACAAGCTCGGCATCACCACGGCGGTGCTGCTGTTCACCCTGCCCTTCTTCCTGCGCCGGGCCTGGGCCCTGACGACGCTGCGGCTGGGCGACGACAAGGCGGCGAGCTTCGGCATCGATGTCCGTCGGCTGCGGCTCGAGATCATGCTGCTGGTCAGCCTGCTCGCCGCCGTGCCGGTCTCCTTCGTCGGCACGATCGGCTTCATCGGGCTCGTCGGCCCGCATATCGCGCGCATGGTGATCGGCGAGGACCAGCGCTTCTTCCTCCCGGCCTCGGCGCTGGCGGGGGCCGCGATCCTCTCGGCCTCCTCGGTGGTGTCGAAGTCGCTGATCCCCGGCCTGATCTTCCCGATCAGCATCGTCACCGCGCTGATCGGAGTGCCGTTCTTCTTCAGCCTGATCATGACGAGCCGGAAGCGCTCCTGGTGAGGTCCTGATGGTCCAGCTCTCCCTCAGCGGCGTCGGCGTCGCCTATGGCAGGCGCCGCGTCCTCAGCGGCGTCGATGCCGCCGATCTCAGCGGCGGCGAGGTCGTGGCGCTGATCGGCGCCAATGCGGCCGGCAAGTCCAGCCTGTTCCGACGCATCGCCGGGCTGGCCTCCGGGGACGGCACGGTCAGCCTCGGCGGCACCAGCCGCGTCGCCGGCCGAACCGTCCCGCAGTGCTGCTACCTGCCGCAGGATACGGCGGTGAACGCGGTGCTCACGGTCTATGAATCGATCCTGCTGGCGCTCAAGCAGGGCGGGGCCTGGTCGGTCAGCGACGAGGAGTTGCGGCGCATCGACGGCGTGCTGCGCGATCTCGAGATCGAGGATCTGGCCTTCCGGGGCCTGGGCGAACTCTCGGGCGGGCAGCGCCAGCTCGTTTCGATCGGGCAGACGCTGGTGCGCGAGCCGGACGTCCTGCTGCTCGACGAGCCGACGAGCGCGCTCGACCTGCACCGGCAGTTCGAGGTGTTGAGCCTGGTGCGCCGGCTGGCGCGCGAGCGCGGCATGCTGGTGCTGATCTCGATCCACGATCTCAACCAGGCGCTGCGCTTCGCCGACCGGGTGATGGTGCTGGCGCATGCCCGGCTCGTCGCGATGGGCGACCCACGCAGCATCGTGACGCCGGCGCTGCTCGACGAGGTCTATGGCGTTCGCGCCCGCGTCGAAACTCTGGCAGGCGGCGAGCCCTATGTGCTGGTCGAGGGGTCGAGCCGGCAGGCCGCGTGAGGCCGGCCCGCTGCTTCAGGCCGCCGGCGGCGGCGGCAGCGGCTCGTCGGCGCGGGCGAGGCGGCCTTCCTCGGCCTTGTGAACATATTGCGCCGCCACCAGCCAGCCCTTGAGCGGCTGTAAGGGAGGGATGCAGGTCAGCAGGATCAGCGGCAGCGTCGTGACCAGATGCACCCAGGTCGGCGGCTGATAGGCGAGTTCGAGCCAGAGCGGGAAGGCGACTGCGGGAACGCAGACGAACATCATCACGAAGAAGGCCGGGCCGTCGGCCGGATCGGCGAAGGAATAGTCGAGGCCGCAGACCTCGCAGGACGGCCTGATCTTCAGGAAGCCGTTGAAGAGATGGCCCTTGCCGCAGCGCGGGCAGCGGCCGCGCAGTCCGGTCTGCATCGGCGACAGGGTCGGCCAGTGTTCGCCGGACATCTCATTTCCTTCCACGCAATGCCGCAAAAATGGGCATTCGCCCGAGATGGGAGCCATCCCCGCCAAACGCAATCGTCGCGCGCGCATCGCCGGGCTGCACCGGCAGCGGCAAGCCCCAAACCTGCTGAAAACAGCGGTCTATCGCACCGAACGCCCCTCGACGCGCGGAACCGGGACGGTTTGCCGCAGCCGGCTCAGATGTGGATGGCGTGGCCGAGCGCCTTGAGCGCCGCCTCCTGGAACCCCTCGCCCAGTGTCGGATGGGCGTGGATCGTGCCCGCGACATCCTCCAGCGTCGCGCCCATCTCGATGGCGAGGCCGAAGGCGGTGGAAAGCTCGGAGACACCGCAACCAACGGCCTGGATGCCGAGCACCAGCCCGTTCTGCGCCTGGGCGACGATCCGGACGAAGCCCTGCTCGCCATCGCGGGTCATGGCCCGGCCATTGGCGGCGAAGGGGAACTGGCCGATCCGGATCTCCTGTCCGCTGCGTCGTGCTTCTTCCGGCGAGAGGCCGACCGAGACGATCTCGGGATCTGTGAAGCAGACGGCGGGGATGGCGCGCTTGTCCCAGGCGCGCGGCAGGCCGGCGGCGATCTCGGCCACCATCTCGCCCTGCGCCATGGCGCGGTGCGCCAGCATCGGCTCACCGGTGACGTCGCCGATGGCATGGAGGCCGCGCATCGAGGTCTCGCAGCGGTCGTTGATGCGGATGAAGCGGCCGTCCCGATCCAGTACCAGCTCCTCCAGCCCGATCCCCGACGTGACGGGGGCGCGGCCGACGGTGACGAGGATGTTGTCGGCGGCGATGCGGCGCTCCTGCCCGTCCGCCGTCTCGACCAGCAGCGCATCGCCCGACGGCGCGGCGCCGCGCGCCTTGGCGCCGAGCAGGACCTCGACGCCGAGCGCGGTCAGCCGCTTCGCGACCGGGGCGGTCAGTTCTGCATCATAGAGCGGCAGGATGCGACCTTGCGCTTCGACGATGGTGACACTGCTGCCGAGCTTGGCGAAGGCGATGCCGAGTTCGAGCCCGATATAGCCGCCGCCGACCACGGCGAGACGCTGCGGGACCTGAGAAAGGGAGAGCGCCTCGGTCGAAGAGATCACCGGCCCGCCGAAGGGCAGGAAGGGCAGTTCGACCGGCCCCGAGCCGGTGGCGATGACGATGCGCTCGGCGCGGATCACCTTCGGGCCGGTCTCGGTCTCGACCACCACCGTCTTGCCGTCGCGGAAGCGGGCGCGGCCCTGCACGATCTTGACCTTGGCCTTGCGCAACAGGCCGGCAACGCCGTTGTTGAGGCGACCGACAATGCCGTCCTTCCAGGCAACCGCCTTGGCGAAATCGAGCGCCGGCGCACCCGCCGTCAGGCCGAAGGGCGTCTTGCCGGCGGCGGCGTGGGCGGCCTTCTCGTATTCCTCGGCGACATGGATCATCGCCTTGGAGGGGATGCAGCCGACATTCAGGCAGGTTCCACCGAGTTTTCCGGCCTCGACGATGACGGTGTCGAGGCCGAGCTGCCCGGCGCGGATGGCGCAGACATAGCCGCCGGGCCCGGCGCCGATGACGAGCAGCTTGCAGGTGATCTCGGTCATGGGCGGTCCTCGCCATCAACGCTCGTCATGGTGCTCTCGAACCTCACCGTCATCCCGGCCGCAGCGAAGCGGAGCGCCGGGATCCATCGGAGGGCGCGGCGCTTTACGATGGATCCCGGAGCTGCGCCGCAGGCGCGGCTTGTCCGGGATGACGTCGTGTTTCCGCGCTTCATCGCATCACCCATCGATGAACAGCGTCGCCGGGTTTTCCAGCAGCTCCTTGAGCCGCTGCACGAAGACGGCCGCGTCCCAGCCGTCGACGACGCGGTGGTCGAAGCTCGACGACAGGTTCATCATCTTGCGTGGGACGAAGGTGGTGCCGTCCCAGACCGGGCGGACCATCATCTTGTTGACGCCGACGATGGCGACCTCCGGGTGGTTGATCACCGGCGTCGTGGCGATACCGCCCATGGCGCCGAGCGAGGTGATGGTGATGGTCGAGCCGGTAAGTTCGTCGCGGGTGGCAGTGCCCTGCCGGGCGCGCTCGGCGATGCGGTTGAGCTCCAGCGCGCAGCCGAAGATGTCGCGCGCCTCGGCATGCTTCACCACGGGCACCATCAGCCCGCCCGGCGTCTGCGTGGCGATGCCGAGATGGATGCCGGCATGCTGGCGCACGATGCCGGCCTCGTCATCATAGAGCGCGTTGAGGTTGGGCTGCTCGGCCAGAGCCTTGGCCATGGCGCGCATCAGGAAGGGCAAAAGCGTCAGCTTCGGCCGCTCGGGCGTCGGCTTCCTGTTGAGGACGGCGCGCAGATCCTCGAGCGCCGAGACGTCGACCTCCTCGACGATGGTGATGTGCGGGATGCGCGCCTTCGCCAGCGCCATCTTCTCGGCGATCTTGCGCCTGAGGCCGACGACCTTGATCTCGCTGACGCCGGTCTTCTCCGAGAGGCCGGGCTTGCGCTCGGCTTCAGGCCCGCGCAGCAGGAAGGCGTCGAGGTCCTCGTGCAAGATGCGGCCGGCCGGGCCGGTTCCCGCGACCTGGCGCAGATCGACGCCGGCCTCTCGGGCTTTGAGCCGCACGGCCGGTGAGGCAAGAGGCCTCTCGCCCGGCGTGCGCCGCGGCAGGGCCGGGGCGGAAGTGGAGGCGGCCGCGAGCGCCTTGGTGGGCCTCGGCACGGTCATCGCCTGTGGAGGCGCGAGCGCGGCGGACGTCGGCTCGGTTTCACCGGCGCTTTTGCTCTCGGGCGCATCGCTTCTGGATTCCGGGCTCAGGCCTTCGGCCTGCCCTGGAATGACGGCGTGCTTTTGGTCGGGCTCGGATAGCTCCGCAGTGCCACCCTCGCCTGCGACCTCGAGCTTGACCAGCGCCGAGCCGATCGCGACCGTGTCGCCGATCTCGGCGCCGATCCAGGTGACCTTGCCGTCGACGGGCGCCGGGATCTCGACGGTCGCCTTGTCGGTCATCACCGCGGCGATGAGATCGTCCTCGCGGATGATGTCACCGACCTTGACGTGCCACTCGACCAGTTCGGCCTCGGCGATGCCTTCCCCGACATCGGGGAGCTTGATGATGCGCTCGGCCATCAGCGGCTCTCCATGATCTCGCGCAGCGCCTGGCCGACGCGGGCGGGGCCGGGGAAATAGGCCCATTCCTGGGCATGCGGATAAGGCGTGTCCCAGCCCGCGACGCGGCGTACCGGCGCCTCGAGATGGTAGAAGCAGTTTTCCTGGACCAGCGCGGCGAGTTCGGCGCCGAAGCCCGAGGTCAGCGTCGCCTCGTGCAGGACCATGCAGCGGCCGGTCTTGGCGACGGACGCGGTGATGGTGTCGAGGTCGAGCGGGACGAGGGTGCGCAGATCGATCACCTCGGCATCGATGCCGGTCTCCTGCGCCACGGCCTCGGCGACATGGACCATGGTGCCATAGGTGATGATGGTTACTGCCGAACCCTCGCGGCGGATCGCGGCCTTGCCGAGCGGGAGGGAAAAATGCCCCTCGGGCACCTCGCCGAGTTCATGCTTCGACCAGGGCGTGACCGGGCGGTCGTGATGGCCGTCGAAGGGGCCGTTATAGAGCCGCTTGGGCTCGAGGAAGATCACAGGGTCGGGATCCTCGATCGCGGCGATCAGCAGGCCCTTGGCGTCATAAGGGTTCGACGGCACCACGGTCTTCAGGCCGGAGACATGGGTGAACAGGGCTTCCGGGCTCTGGCTGTGGGTCTGCCCGCCGAAGATGCCGCCGCCGGTCGGCATGCGGATCACGATCGGGCAGGTGAAGTCGCCATTCGAGCGGTAGCGCAGCCGCGCGGCCTCCGAGACGATCTGGTCATAGGCCGGATACATGTAGTCGGCGAACTGGATCTCGATGCAGGGCCGCAAGCCGTAAGCCGCCATGCCGATCGCCGTGCCGACGATGCCGGCCTCGCTGATGGGCGCATCGAAGCAGCGATTGACGCCGTATTTCTGCTGCAGGCCATGGGTGCAGCGGAAGACGCCGCCGAAAAAGCCGACATCCTCGCCATAGACCACGACATTCTCGTCTCGGGCCATCGAGACGTCCATGGCGGAGCGGATCGACTCGATCATCGTCATGCGGGGCATGGCGTCAGACCCCCAGCTGCTGGCGCTGGCGGCGCAGATGCGGCGGCAGCTCGGCATAGACGCCCTCGAACATGTCGCGCGCCGAGGGCTTGCCGCCGGAGTGCAGCGTGCCGAAGCTCTCGGCCTCCTTCTGGGCCGCGATGACGGTGGCCAGGATCTCGGCCTCGGTCTGCTTGTGTCGCTCCTCGCTCCAGGCGCCGATCGCGATCAGGTGTTCCTTCAGCCGCAGCAGCGGATCGCCCAGCGGCCAGCCATCGGATTCCTGCTTGGGGCGATAGGCGGAGGGGTCGTCCGAGGTCGAATGCGCACCGGCGCGGTAGGTGACATATTCGACGAGCGTCGGCCCGAGATTGCGGCGGGCGCGCTCGATCGCCCATTGCGCGACGGCATAGACGGCGAGGTAGTCGTTGCCGTCGACCCGCAGGGCCGGGATGCCGAAGCCGAGGCCCCGCGCCGCAAAGGTGCCCGAGCCGCCGCGCGCGATGCCCTGGAAGGTCGAGATCGCCCACTGGTTGTTGACGACGTTGAGGACGACGGGCGCCTTGTAGGTCGAGGCGAAGACGAGCGCGGCGTGGAAATCCGATTCCGCCGTCGAGCCGTCGCCGACCCAGGCGGCGGCGATCTTCGTGTCGCCCTTGATCGCCGAGGCCATGGCCCAGCCGACCGCCTGGACGAACTGCGTGGTGAGGTTGCCCGAGATCGAGAAGAAGCCATGCTCCTTCGACGAGTACATCACCGGCAGCTGCCGGCCCTTCAGCGGATCGCGCTCGTTGGAATAGATCTGGCACATCATGTCGACGAGCGGATACTCGTGCGCGATCAGCAGGCCCGCCTGCCGATAGGTCGGGAAGTTCATGTCGCCATCCGACAGCGCGATGCGGAAGGCGCAGCTCACCGCCTCCTCGCCGGTGTGCTGCATGTAGAAGGAGGTCTTGCCCTGGCGCTGGGCCATCTGCATGCGGGCATCGAAGCTGCGCAGCGTCATCATGTGGCGCAGGCCGCGGATCAGATCTTCGGGGGTGAGGTCGGGCACCCAGGGGCCGACCGCCTGGCCCTCGCGGTTCAGCACACGGATGATCGAATAGGCGAGGTCGCGAATGTCTTTAGGGTCGACATCGACCGGCGGGCGCTCCACCGAGCCCGCCTTGGGGATCACGACATGGGAGAAATCCGGCTGCTCGCCCGGGCGGCTCGCCGGCTGCGGCACGTGAAAGCGAAGGGGTGTGTCGGTCATGCGCTCCGTCCCTGATCCGCCATATCGTCCGGTCAGACAGCATTCCGCCGTCCGGCCCGGACGGCAAGCCGTCCGATTATTGCGGGGCTCGCGTCGCGCGTGGCGACGCATCCCTCTTGGCGTCAGGCTAGCCCGGAGCCTGCGGAGATTCCTGTCGAAATCGGTTGCGTCCGGAACCGTCTGCGGAAATATCTTCCGACTTCTACCCACAACGCAGGATGATGTTCCGTGATACTGCGCAACCGCCGGAGCGATGAACCGGATGCCACCGATCTGCGGATTCTCTCCGCCCTGCAGGAGGACGGCCGCCTGACCGTGAATGCGCTGGCCGAAAAGGTCGGGCTCTCGCCCTCGCCCTGCTGGACGCGGGTGAAGCGGCTGGAGGAGAGCGGGGCGATCGAGAAATATGTCGCGGTGCTCGACCAGAAAGCGCTGGGCTTCGGCAATGTCGTCTTCGTCGAGATCACGCTCGACAAGCACGACGACAAGATTCTCGACCATTTCGGCGAGTCGCTGACGCGGATTCCGGAGGTGGTCGAGGCCTATCTGGTGACCGGCGAATACGACTATCTCGTCAAGGTCGTGGTCAGCGGCACCGACCATTACGAGCGCTTCCTGCGCGAGACGCTCTATCGCATCCCCGGCATCCGCCAGACGCGCACGACCTTCGGTCTGCGGACTCTCAAGCGCGCGATCTCGATCGACCCGCTGAAGATGCCGAGGCCGTGATCGCAACGCCACCCACCTCCCGCGTCATCCTGGACAAGCCGCGAAGCGGCGCAGGCCGGGATCCATCATAGAGAGCCGTTGCGCCGATGATGGATCCCGGTCGGCCTGCGGCCGCCCAGGATGACGGTGGTGGGTCAGTCCCTGAAATTGAAACGATCGTTGCCCTGGCGGTCAGGCTAAGACGAACCCCTCATCCGCAGCCGCCAGCGCGACTGCCGCCTCGAGATCCGGCGCGGCCGCGGCGTGGATCGTGAACAACCCCTCGCCCACTGCCACGTCATCGCCGACCGCACGCAGCAGGTCGATGCCGGCGCTCTTGTCGAAGGGTGCGCCGGCGCGGCGTGCGATGCCGGCGATGCGCCAGCCGTCGATCTCGCTGATCCGCCCGGCGCGGGAGGCGCGCAGGGTGTGGGTGAGGGCTGCGGGCTTCGCGACGATGTCGCGGCGTCCCTGAGCGGCGATGATGCCGTCCAGCGCCGCGCGCGCGGCACCCGAGGCCAGGAGTTCGGCGGCCCGCGCGCGACCCGCTACCGCTGAGCCGATGGCCGGGTCCCAGGCGAGGATGCGGCCGGCGAAGTCGAGCGCCTTCTCGCGCAGATCGGCCGGGGCCTGCGCATCGCCCTCCAGCACCCAGAGCACGTCGCGGACCTCGAGCGCCGGCCCGATGCCGCGGCCGATCGGCCCGGCGCCGCAGGTGGCGACCGCCTCGACATGCAGCCCGACGGAACGCCCGACGCTCTCGAACAGCGCGCCGAGTTCGCGCGCCTCGATCTCGCTATGGAGCTTGGCGCGGCGGCCATAGGGCAGATCAACCACGACATGGGTCGAGCCGGCGGTGAGCTTCTTCGAGATGATCGAGGCGACCGACCAGCGGTTGGAATCGATGCCGAGCGGGCGCGTGATCGCGTTCATCACGTCGTCGACGGCGGAATGGTTGAGGCGGCCGTTCCAGGCGATGCAGGCGCGCGCCTGCACCACCGTGCGGCGGACGTCGTCCTCCGTCAGGTCGACCCTGGCCAGCACCTCCATCGCATCGGCCGTGCCGGCGGCCGAGGTGATGGCGCGCGAGGAGGTCTTGGGCATGGCGAGCCCATGTGCGGCGACGATCGGCGCGACGATCAGCGTGATGCGGCTGCCGGGGATGCCACCCATCGAGTGCTTGTCGACGACGATCGGCTCGTCCCAGTGCAGGGGCGTCGAAAAGCCGGCGCGCACGCTCGCCAGTGCCGCGACCTCGGCATCGCTGAGCGAGCGCGTCGCGGCAACGAGGAAGGCCGAAATCTCGCCTTCCGGATAGCGCCCCTCGACGATGTCGCGCAGCAGCATGGCGTAGTCGGCGGCGCCGAGTTCGGCGCCCTGGATCTTGGCGCGCAGCGCATCGCGGCTGTGCTGCGGCGGCGTGCGCGTCAGCGTGATCTCGCTGCCTTCGGGCAAGGCGAGCTGCGCGAAGGCCTCGCGCGACAGGCCGATCTCGTGCGGCCGCAGCAGCCAGCCGGGATCGACGACGTTGATGCGGGCGCGGATGCTGCGGCGGGTTCCATCCCGCTCGATGGGGCCCGCCACATCGACCTTGCCCGGCCCGTCGAAATCCGCGACGCCGATGAGGCTGTCGCGTGGCAGATAGGCGATGCTGTCGCGCCAGCCATCGATCGGGACAGGCTTCAGGGACAGGCGGCGCGTGGCGGCGTCGATGGCGGCGAGGAAATGCTCGATGCCCTCCTCGACCGTGCCATCGTTGGAGACAGTGATGGTCTCGATGCCGTCTGGCCATTGCGGCGGCTTGCGGGCGAGGCGCGCGGCGATGTCGCCCGCCGTCTCGCGTCCGCGGGAGGCGAGACGGCGGGCGAGCGTCTCGGGCGAGGCGGTGACGTTGATGATGATCAGCCGCGGCACGGCGCCGGCGAGCGTCTCCAGCACCCCGCGCGAGCCATTGGCGACGATATGGCGGCCGGCGAGAAGCTCATCCCGCAGCCCCGCGCGCAGCCCGTAATGCAGCCCATGCGCCTGCCAGGAGACCAGCAGCCCGCCGGCGGCCGCGAGCGCGGCGAAGCCGGCCTCGTCGATCGCCTCGTGATCCTCGCCGCCGGCATCGGCCGGGCGGGTGATCAGGCGACGCGCGAAGCCGAAGCGCCCGCCCTGCGCCAGGGCCCGCCGGGCCCCGTCCATCAGTGTATCCTTGCCGGCCCCGCTCGGCCCGACGACGACGAAGAGGATGCCTGGCCGCATGGAGTTCCGGTCGCCTTCAGGCCTCGTCGAGCCCGATGTCAACGGCGGGCGCCGACTGGGTGATCTTGCTGGTGGAGATGTAGTCCACGCCGGTCTCAGCGACGGCGCGGATCGTCTCGTAGCGGATGCCGCCGGAGGCTTCCAGCTTGGCGCGGCCGGCGACATAGGCGACCGCCTCCTTCATCTCCGGCACGGGCATGTTGTCGAGCATGATCACGTCGGCACCGGCGGCGACCGCCTCGCGCACCTGCTCCAGCCGGTCGCACTCGACCTCGAGCTTGGTCAGGACAGGCAGCTTGCGGCGGGCGCGCTCGACCGCCTGGGCGATGCCGCCGCAGACGGCGATGTGGTTGTCCTTGATCATCACGCCATTATCGAGCCCGAGGCGATGGTTCAGCCCGCCGCCGCAGGCGACCGCGTGCTTCTCCAGCATGCGCAGGCCGGGCGTGGTCTTGCGGGTGTCGATCAGCCGGGCGTTCGTGCCCTGGATGATGTCGACATAGCGCGCCGTCTCGGTGGCGATGCCCGAGAGCCGCTGCACGATGTTGAGCGCCGTGCGCTCGGCGGTGAGGATGCCCTGAGCCGGCCCCTCGACCAGGATCAGCGTCGCGCCCTTCTCGACGCGGTCGCCATCGGCGGCCTCGACCTTGACCGACAGCCTCGGCTCGTAGCGGGCGAAGACGGCGGCCGCGACGTCGATGCCGGCCAGGACCATCGGCTCGCGGGCGTTCATGCGGAAGGCGCCGGTCTCCGTCGGCTCGATCATGAGCTGGACGGTCAGGTCGCAGGAGCCGATGTCCTCGCTCAGCCAGAGATCGATCAGCCGCTGGGTGGTGAAACGGTCATACATGATCAGCCCTGCCCTGCGCCCCGCCAGCTCCTGCGGGCTTCGCCATGGGGAGCGAATAGCATGGATGGCCCGATCCGGTTACCGTTTGTGTACCAACGATGGGAAGGGGGGCCCGACCTGTCAAGCAGGGATTGGTCGACGCCACCCACCGAGGCGTAGCGTGGCACAACAACGAGCCATTTCAGCGCAGCAATCGCAGTCGTCGCGTGCAGGTTGCAAAAATTTGCTGCAGTGCACGCCGCCCGTTTGGGCGAGGAACAGCATTGACAACCCATATGCACACCAACAAACTCCTCGTTGTGCTGCGCAAGTCAGCATTCGACAAGGCGGCTTGAAGCCGCCGGGGAACGGCAGCTACGTCAGATCATCCACCGGCGGCATCCGTCGGTGGCCTTCGGTTGAGCGGCCCGCTCCCGGGCCGTGTCCGACACGAGGCTGGGAGGGAACCATGAAGAGACTGACTTTCACGACACTCGTCGCGGCCGCGCTGGCACTCGGCGCTGTTCCGGCGGCGGCGCAGACCGCGCCGGCAAAGAAGATCACCCTGACGGGCGGCTCCGTCGGCGGCGCCTGGAGCGCCATCGGCAACGCCATCGGCGAAACCATCCGGCGTGAATCGCCTGGCGCCGCCTTCGGCTATGAGCCCGGCCGCGAGGCGGCGAACATCCAGCTGGTCTCGACCGGCAAGGTCGAGCTCGGCATCGCCCATGCGCAGCTGGTTAAGCGCGCGCAGGCCGGCGAGGAACCCTTCAAGGCGCCCGTGACCAATCTGCGCGCCATCGCGCTGATCGACCCCAAGGCCGCGGTCCAGATCCTCGTGCGCGAGGATGCCGGCATCGACAGCTTCGAGAGCGTTCTCGCCGCCAAGAAGCCGGTCCGCGTCGCGCTCAACCAGCGCGGCACGCTGATGGCGGTCACCGGCGAAGAGGTGTTCAAGGCCTATGGCATCACCGCCAAGGACATCGAGGCCTGGGGTGGCCGCATCCACAATGTCGACTACAATGCCGGCCTCGAGATGATGAAGAACGGCCAGGTCGACATCATCATCAACATGCTCGCCTTTCCCTCCGGGCAGATCAACAACGCGACGCGCGAGATGAAGGTCAAGATGCTCGGCATCTCGCCCGAGGCGACCGCCAAGCTCGGTGCCCTGCTCGGCACGGCGCCGATCACCGTTCCGGCCGGGACCTATGCCTTCCAGCCCGCGGCGGTGCCGACCATCACCGGCAGCGTCGTGCTCTTCGCCTCGGCCGAGATGAAGGACGAGGATGCGGCCCTGATCGCCAACGGCATGATCAAGCATTTCGACTATCTGCGGCAGGCGCATGCGATGATGGCCAAGCTCGAGCCGGTCAACCTGACGCAGACAGCGCCGCTGGCGCTGCATCCCGGCGCAGAGGCCGCCTATCGGAAAGCCGGCCTGCTGAAGTGAGGCGCGGCCTTCTCCGCCGCCTCCGGACCGATCATCTGGAGACTTCGCGATGCCGCCCCTGCTGACGATCCTCGCGCCGGGGCGCTCGCGCGACCTCGGCGCGCCGGAGCAATGGACGGTCCATCTCCTCGGCGTCGCCACCGCGATTCTGCTGATCGCCATCTCGTTCGGCTGGTATGTGAAGCGCGAGATCGCGCTGTTTCTCTTCCTCGGCGCGGTCCTTTCGCTCGCGTTCCTGACGACCACAGCCAATCCGGCGCGTCCCACCGGACGCTCCCTCGTCGCCTGGCTTTTGGTCGTGCTCTCGCTCGCCTCCTGCGGCTACTTCGTCGCGATGCAGCCGGTGCACGAGCTGCGGCTGCCGATGATCGACGAATTGTCGGCCCTCGACATCGCGGCGTCGATCGTGCTGATCGCGCTGGTGATGGAGGCGACGCGGCGCTGCATCGGGATGATTCTGGTCGTGCTCGTGACGACCTTTCTCGCCTACGCCGTCTTCGGCAACCGGCTTTCGGGCTCCTTCGCCCATCGCGGCTTCAGCACGCAGGAAATCGTCGACCATCTGGTCTTCTCGACCAACGGGCTGTTTGGACCGGCGCTCGAGGTCGCAGCCTTCCTGGTCGTGGTCTTCGTCGTCTTCGGTGCGCTGCTCGACCGGATCGGCGGGGCGGATTTCTTCTACGACATCGCCAACAGCCTGGTCGGCAAGCAGGTCGGTGGGGCGAGCAAGGTGGCGGTGGTCTCGTCGGGGCTCTACGGCTCGATCTCCGGCTCGCCGACGGCCGACGTCGTCACCACCGGATCCTTCAGCATCCCGCTGATGATCCGCACCGGCGTGAGCCGAACCTATGCCGGCGCGATCGAATCCGCCGCCTCGACGGGCGGGGCCCTGTTGCCGCCGGTGATGGGCTCCGCCGCGTTCCTGATGACGGATTTCACCGGGATCCCCTATGCCACGATCGTGCTGGCGGCGCTGATCCCGGCGCTGCTGTACTATCTGTCGGTTTTCCTCGCGGCGCATTTCCGCGCGCATCGGGACGGTCTCCAGCCGATGAGCGAGGGCGAAGTGCCCTCCATTTTCGCCGTACTGCGGCGTGACTGGGCCTATCTGCTGCCAATCGGCCTTCTGGTCTGGGGCGTGCTCAGCCTCAACCGGCCGGCCTTCGCCGGAGCGCTCGCCTGTGCGGCCCTGGTTCCCGTCGCCATGTTGCGCCACCCCAACCCTCTGGCTCTGATCAAAACGCTGTTCTTCGGCCTGAGCGACGGGATGCGCGGGATGGTGGGCGTCGGCGTCGCCTGCGCCATCGCCGGCCTCGTCGTCGGCACGCTCTCGATGACCGATCTGACCGGGAAGATCAGCTCCGGCCTTTTCCACATGTCCGGCGGCAGCCCGATCCTGACCATCCTCGTGGCCGCCTTCGTCATCATCGTGCTGGGCATGGGCATGCCGACCCCCGCCGTCTATGCCCTGTCGGCCGTGCTGGCGGCGCCGGCCCTGATCGCGCTGGGCGTCGAGGTGCTGCCGGCCCATCTCTTCATCGTCTACATCGCATCGATGTCGGCGATCACGCCACCGGTGGCGGTGGCGGCCTTCGCCGCGGCCTCGATCGCCAAGGCCAATCCGGTGATGATCGCGGTCGTCGCCTGCCGGATCGCGATGGTCGCGTTCCTGCTGCCCTTCGTCTTCATCTATCAGCCGGCGCTGCTGATGATGGGCGCGACGGGGCAGATCGTGATCTCGGCCGGCACCGCCGCGCTCGGTGTGCTGGCGCTCAATGCCGCGCTGGAAGGCTATTTCCTGGTCATGCTGGACGGCATGAAACGCGCGCTGCTGTTCGTCGCCGGCGTTTGTTTGTTTCTTCCAATCGCCGCGACCGAAACCATCGGTGCGCTGTTGCTGGCAGGCATGACGGGCTGGATCTGGACGCTTCGCCGGTCGAAGCGGGCCAGGCCGGGCGTCGCCTGACGACCGCGCTCAGTTGCCGAGATCGCGCGCGACGCGAAAGCCTGCGACCTGGTCGCGGATGCCGGGCTCGCTGACGATCCGGGCATCGAGCCGCCGCGCCGCCGGCGGATCCGCCCAGGAGCCGCCCCGCAGGATGCGGCCCTCCTCCTCGCGGCAGATCGGCGGCGGGAAGGGCTGGCCGGGCACGGAGGGGTCGGGCGGGCAGGTATCGACCCATTCCCAGAGGTTGCCACTGAGATCGGACAGACCCCAGGGGCTGGCGGCGAAACTGCCGACGGGCGCCGTGGTGCGGAAGCCGTCACGGCAGGGCGCTGCGGTCCAGCTCGGCATCGCCTGTTTCGCGGTCTCGTCGGCGCCGTTGCCGATCGCGCAGAGGCGCGCGGGATCGGCCATGTCCTTTGCCGAGGAGGCCGCGACATGGTGCCATTCCGGGTCGGTCAGCAGGCGGTAGCGCTGGCCGCTGCGCTTCGAGAGCCAGGCGAGATAGGCCTTGGCGTCGCCATGGCTGACGCAGGCGACCGGGTCGTTGTCCGTCTGCGGAAAGCCGGGATCCTGCCAGGACAGGGTCGGATCGAGCTTCCAGACCGGCGAGCGGACATGACAGCCGAGTTCGACGACATGGCCGGATTGCTGCACGAAGGCGCGGTACTGCGCCCGGGTGACTTCGAAGCGGCCGACCGCGAAGGGTTGCGGCAGGGCGACGTCGACATTGCGCGGCGTCGCGCCGGTCGAAAGCTGCATGCGGACATCGCCATCGGGCACCAGGACGAGCTCGGGGCAGTCTGCACAGTCGCGAAATCCTTCGCCAGAGCCCGGCTTGACCCAGAGCCGCTGGTCGCCGGCCGCGAGGTCGACATAGCCCAAAGCGGCGAGCCTTGCCGTCACCCGGCTCTTGTCGACGCCCGCCGCGAGCAATTCGAGCAGGGCCGCACGGTCGGTCGTGGCAGCAATCCGTGCCGCCATGTCGGCGGCGGGATCCCGCGGCGGCGCCAGCGGGCTCAGCTTGAGGGAGGGTCCGATGGAGGCTGAACCCGGCTGGGGCGGCAGCGGCTGGGAAAGGGCTCCGACCGGCAGGGCGAGGCCGAGCGCGGCCAGCGCCACGCCCAGGGCGGCCCGCCGTCCGGCGGGCCGCCGCGCGGGCAGATGAGCCGCGGCGCTCATGCGCAGGGCGCGGTCTTGAATTCGACGCGGCGGTCGACCGCCGTGCTGGCGTCGTCGCGCGGCAGGCCGACCAGCACCTCGCGAAAGCCGACGCCGGAGGGGCGCAGCCGCTGCGACATGCCGGGCGCGGTCGCAGCCATGAGCGCCACGATACGCTCGGCGCGCTCACGCGACAGCTTGTCGTTGAGGCTCTCCGGGCCGGTGCGGCTGGCATGGCCGACCACGTCGAGGCAGACGCCGGCCTGGGTCGCCCGCGCCGCGATCTCGCGCAGCCAGGCCGGGTAGCTAGCGGAGAGCTTGCGGTCGGCGTTGAAGGCGGTGGAGTTCGGCTCGAACAGGAACTTCACCCCGAGCTGGCCAAGGGAAAAACCGCGCTCGACCATCTGGCCGAAGGTCTGGTCGGCCTCGCTGGTCTCGCCCAGCGCCGCATAGGAGAGGTAGAGGCCGTTGAGCACGCGCAGCTGGTCGCCGCCCGGCTGCGCCTGGGCCTCGCGATAGAGATCGCGCGCCCGACGGTGGTCGCCGGCCTCATAGGCGGCGCCGGCCTCGCGGATGCGGGCGGCTGCGCCGAGCTGGTCGATATAGGCGGGCGAGACGGGCGTGCCGGGCTGCGACTTCTGGCAGGCCTCGATATAGGCGCGGGTCGCCGCGTCCAGCCCCCAGACCGGCGTGTCGGCATAGGAGGCCGCTGGAGCGATGTCGACATTGCCGACTGTCGAGCGCGCGACGCTGCGAGCATAGACCGTCTTGGCCTCGCGCTCGACCAGGGCGAAGCAGATCCAGAAGGCGTCGCGATCGCCGCCGGGCTGCCCGGCATTGTTGATCGTGTTGAAGGTGCCGATGAAGACGAAGCGGGCCTTGGCGACGTTCTCGGGCGTGAAGGCCAGAATCTTCACATGCGGATAGCGCTCCGCCACCAGCTCGGCGATGCGCCGATCGAAGCCGCGCGTCGCCGCCGACTGGATGCCGGTGACGCCGTCGATCAGCGGATCGATGACCACGGTGACCTCGCCGGCGCTCGCCGGCAGCTTGGCGAAGAGGTCCGTCGCGGCCTTCATGAAGGCCTGCTCGAGCGGGACCAGCGCGGGGGCCCGCGCAGCGGCGACGGGCTGGGCGATGGCGGCGGGCGCGCTGCCGACGGCTGCGAGCGCGAGCATGACGGCGGTGGTGACGGTACGCAGGGTCATCGGGCGGCTCCGGCGAGGCCTGTCGCCGCCCTGCTCCCCAGCCGGATTGCGACGAAGGTCGATCGAGTGCTGAACCATAGCGTCATCTCCTTTTCCCGAGCAATCCTTCCTTGGTCCGGGAGGATCGGTGTGAGGAGAGAGTGAAGCAGTGGCGCGGTTATGCCTGTCTCCGAGGGAACAGCCCGCGCAGGACGCTGCGGCAGGAGCGGCTCAGGCCGGCGCGGACACTTCGACGCGTCCGACTCCGCGCAGAGCCACGGTTCCGAGCGGGCGCAGCAGGGCGGGGTCGCAGCGGCTCGCCGCGACAGGACCGATGCAGATCGACGAGCCGAGTTCCTTGTTGAGCGCCTCGAGCCGCGCCGCCGTATTCACGGCGTCGCCATGAGCGGTGTAGTCGAGCTTGGCGCCGACGCCGACGTCACCGACGATGGCGATGCCGGTCTCGATGCCCTGACGGGTGCGTCCCAGACCGATCGTGGCGGCGAGACCGGTGGCCCGGTAGGCCTCCGTCCAGGCGAGGATCGCGACGGCGCATTCGAGCGCGCGGCGCGGGTGATCTTCCAGATCGAGGGGGGCATTGAAGAGGGCGTGGACGGCGTCACCGACGAGCTTGTCGACCATTCCTCCATGCGCGCCGACGATCCGGGTGACACCCTCGAAATAGCCGTCCAGCACCGCCACGAGCTGCTCGGGTCCGGCCTCGCGGGTGGTCTGCGTGAAACCCTCGATATCGGTGAAGAGTGCGGTAACCTCGCGCCGCTCGCCCGTCAGTTTGAGGCTGTCGGGATCGGCGACGATCCGCTCGACCACGCCGGGCGCCAGATGCTGCTCGAAGCGGCGGCGCAGTCGCGCCTCGCGCCAGCGCGATTCCGAGAAGGCGGTGAGCGAGGTGGCGAGAAAGGCGAAGGTCCCGGCGATCATCGGGATGCGCGGGTCCAGCAGCAGGTCGCGCAGGGCCAGCCACCCCGTGCCGACCACGACGACCGCGAGCAGACAAAGGAGTGCAGCCGTCGCGATCGCGGGCCGCCAGAGCCGCGCCATCGCGATTGCGATCGACATGACGACCAGCGCGAGCCCCAGTTCCACCGGGTCAGCCCAGTCCGGCCGAACCGGCATCACGCCGGTCGCGATCTGGTGGACCGCCTGCGCATGCAGCAGGGAGGACGGGGTCAGGGGATCGCGGGCGCTGGCCCGCAACGCTCCCAGCTCCGGAGAGACGCCGCCGATGAAGACGATGGCGCCCGCCAGGGCGGCCACGTCCGTATCGCCGCGCAGCAGATCCGATGCGCGAATGACGGGCACCGCCGGCCCGCCCGGCACCAGTCGCAGCAGGCCGTGCGGCGGCAGGGGGCGCGTCATTTCACCGATGGTCACCCGCAGCGGACCGGCAGAGAGCAGGTAGCCGGAGGCGCCGGCAGCCAGTCGCATGGCTTCGAGGGCCAGCCCAGGACGGTTCTCATCACCGACCGTGACGAACAGCGGAACGCGGCGGACGAGCCCGTCATCGTCTCCGGGGAGGGACAGCGTGCCCGAACCCGCCGCTGCGGCCGCCAGCCCGGGGGGCGGCGCGCTCGCCCCCTGCTCGCGCCAGAGCGAACCGAGAGCCACGCCCGGGCGTGTCAGCACAGGTATGGCGCCGACGGCATCGCGCCCGTGCGGGTCGAGCACCCAACCGAGCACGACGGGACCGGTGCCGACGGCGTCCGCGAGCATCCTGTCGCCGTCCTCGAGCGTCGGCGCCAGCGCAGTCAGGGCGGCGTTTCCGGTTTCCGCGGCGAGCCGGCGCGCCAGCGCAGCGGGGGAGCGCGTATCCTCGCCCGCCAGCAGCAGATCGAGCGCGATCGCAGCGGGCCTCGCCCCATTGACGGCCGCGATCAGCCGCGCCAGCGTTTCCCGACGCCAGGGCCAGCGACCGTTCTCGTCATGGCTTGCGGCATCGATCGCGACGATGGCGAGCCTGGGCGCGGGCTTGGGGCCGCGCCAATCCGCGACCTGCTCCAGCAGGACATCCATAACCCGCTCGCGCTGGGTCTCGCGCCAGAAGGTCGGGGCGAAGAGGGCGAGCAGGATCAGGCCAAGGCCGACCACGACACCTGCAACGACGGGTCGCCACCGTCGCAGCCTTTTCTCAGCCATCTCCGATTCCAGCACATTTCGCGAGCAGGTCGGGATCGCAGAACAGGCGGTCGGCGGTGCGGCGGATCGCGCCCGTCTGTTCGAGGGAGCCCAGCGCCGCATTCACCTTGGGCCGGCTGGCGCCCAGCAATTGCGCGAGTTCGCCCTGGGAGAACGCCAGTTCGAGCGGCACCCGCTTGCCCGGCGGGGCGCGACGGCCGCCGAGGCCGACGAGGAGGAAGCGGGCAAGCCGGACCTCGATCGAATAGAGCGCGATGCCCTCGAGCTGGTCGGTGGTCTCGCGCAGCCGGCGGCAGAGAAAGGCGATGATCCCGGCCGCCAGTTCCGGATGGCGCAGCATCAGCTGTTCGAGCGCCGTGCGGCGCAGGCCATAGGCCAGAACCGGCGTCATCGCCACCGCGTCGGCGCTGCGGGGACCGCCGTCGAGCAGGGCGATCTCGCCCAGCAGATCGCCACGGGCCGCGTGGCGCACGCTGAGTTCGCGGCCATCCTCGGTGGTCACCGCCAGCCTCACGCGGCCCTCTGCGACCAGCAGCAGACGATCACCGGCATCGCCGCGACCGAAGAGCATCTGCCCCTGCTCACAGCGCAGTTCGCGGAACTCGGCGGCGCAGTCCGCGAGGGCCCCGCCCGAGAGGCCCGAGAAGAAACCGGCCTCGGCCAGCAGCGCCATGATCGGGGCCGGTTCCATCGGTCAGGTGATCTGGGCGAGCGCCGCAGCAATGCGCGCCTCGCCCCAACGGCGTGCAGGCGTCGGCGCGGCGCCGCGTCGGGCGATGTCGGTGCCCTCGCCCCCCCGCAGCACGACCTCGCGGCCGGCAGCCCGCACGGCGACCTCCCCACGCGCGACGAAGACGCCGAAGACGCCGTCGCTAGGGCCCGCGAAGAAGCGTGTGCCGCGCACGGCGATGAGGCCATAGGAGGACCGGATGCGGATACGCCCGGCCTCGCTGCCGGGGGCCTTGTCGACCAGCAGCGCACCCGCTCCGAGCGTGATGGTGCCGCCGGCGTCGATGATGAAACGGTCGATGGTGATCCGCGCCTTCTCGCCGAGCCGCAACTCGGTGGCGCGCCCGAGCCGGAAGCCGGCGCGGGCATCCTCGCCCGTCTCGACGCGATCGCCGACGAAGACAGGCCCGTCGGTCGCGAGCCTGCGCCGGGTCTCCCTGAGCTCGGCCATGGCGTCTCCGCGGAGATCGGTCACCAGACCGGCGGCCGGGGCGCGATTCGCCTGCGTCTGAGCCAGGGCCGGCAACGGCAATCCGCCCAGGCCGAGCAGCATGGCCGCTCGCACCAGGACACGGCGGTCCAGCGCGCCGTCACCCGAACCGATCAGGTCGTCCTCGATCGCCGCCATGCCTCTCGCCTTCTCCCGCCCGGACGCAGTTGCCCATGACCGACGCATCGCGGTCAAGCCAAGCAACCCGGGATTGGCCGATACCTCATCGGTCGCTCGGGAGCCACGCATGGTTCATGCGCCACCGCCCTGCGCCGACTGCGTCTCTCCCCTGCCGCTGCGACCATGGCGGTGCCCCGCCGCCTGCGCCATCCTTGGCGCAGGGCCGGGCAGCAGTGCACCGGCGCAGAAGGAGGTTGCCCATGAACCCACAGCAGAGCGATCTGCCGGCGCCGGCGCAGTTCGACGCGCGGACGGCCGATGGCGCGGTGCTGCGCGTCTTCGCCGAAGGCCGGGGCCGACCGCTGCTGCTGGTGACCGGGCTCGGCGGTACCGCCGGCTTCTGGGCCAGCATCTCCGAGACGCTGGCGCGGTCCTTCAGGGTGCTGCGCTTCGATCAGCGCGGTCTCGCCGCCAGCACGCGCGGCAGCGCGCCCTGCAGCATCGAGACACTGGCGCAGGACTGCCTGAGCGTGCTCGACGAGGCCGGCATCGAGCAGGCGGTGGTGCTCGGCCATTCGACCGGGGGCTGCATCGCGTTGTCGCTCGCGCAGCTCGCGCCAGGGCGCGTCGAGGGGCTGATCCTGAGCGGGAGCTGGCTGAAGCCGAGCCACTACATGGCCGCTTATTTCGGCGCGCGCCGCGCGATCCTGGCGAGCCATCCCGAGGCCTATGCAGCGGCCTCCGTACTCTGCGCCTATCCGCCGGCCTGGATCGAGGCCAACTGGCCCGTCTACGACGCCGCCCTGGCCGCCGCGCCGCTGACGGCGCAGCAACAGGCGGTGATGACCGAGCGCATCGACGCGCTGCTCGCCTTCGACGGGTCGATGCAGGCCGCCGCACTCGACCTGCCGGTGCTCGTGCTCGGCGCCCGCGACGACATGGTTGTGCCCGCCTTCCTGCAGGAGGATCTCGCGGCGGCGCTGCCCGGCTGCGCCAAGACCATGCTCGATTCCGGCGGGCATCTCTTCCCGGTTTCGCGGCCGGATGCCTTCACGTCGACGGTGGCCGACTGGATCGGCCGGCTGGGCTGACGCGGGGCCGGAGCGGGGCGCGGCGAATTGGCCCCTAGGCAACCTCCTGCTTTGGATTATGCCCATTCGAGGGACGGTCGCTCGCCAGTCCCGCGCCGAAAGCCAAGGACCTTCGCATGACAGCCATTCGCCTCGCCCTGCTGGCCGCCCTCTTCGCCCCCGCCCTTGCCGCACCCGCCGCGGCGCAGGACGTCGCCGCGGGCGAGCGCTCCTGGAACAAGTGCCGTGCCTGCCACCAGATCGGCGAGACCGCCAAGAACATCGTCGGTCCGCAGCTCAACGGGCTGTTCGGGCGCACCGCCGGCACCGTCGAGGGCTACAGCTACTCGGCCGCCAACAAGAACTCCGGCATCGTCTGGGACGAGGCGGTCTTCGCCGAGTACATCAAGGACCCGCGCGCCAAGATCCCGGGCACCAAGATGGTCTTCGCCGGCATCAAGAACGAGAAGGAAATCGCCGATCTGACCGCCTTCCTCAAGCAGTTCGGCAAGGACGGCAAGAAACTGTGACCCACCGCGGGCCGGGGGGTGCGGTGCGGGCGCGTCTGCAGCATCGCGCCCCCTCCGACGGCATGGGTTGACGCAGCCTGCCAAAGGCCCCGAACTCGGTGCTCCCTCGTGACGGAGCCTGCGCCCATGCCTCTCGACCCCGCCCTTCGCGACACGATCCTGGCTTCCGTCGAGGCCGGCTTCGCCGAGCAGATCGCCTTCACGCAGGAGCTGATCCGCTTTCCCTCGCTGCGGGGCGAGGAACATGCCTGCCAGGACTTCGTCTACAGGGCGCTGCGGGAGCGGGGCTTCACGGTCGACCGCTTCAAGATGGATGAGGCGGCGATCAAGGCCCATCCCGGCGGCGGGCCCTTCTCCGCGCAGCATTCCGATGCGCCGATCCTCGTCGGCATCCATCATCCGCGCGAGGAGAAGGGGCGCTCCCTGATCCTGCAGGCGCATGTCGATGTCGTGCCGACCGGCCCGGTCGAGCAGTGGACCCATGCGCCCTTCGACCCCGTGATCGAGGGCGACTGGCTCTATGGCCGCGGCGGGGCCGACATGAAGGCCGGGCATGGCGCCAATTTCGCCTGCCTCGACGCGCTGCGCCGGATCGGCCTGCAGCCGGCGGCGACGCTCTATCTTGAATCGGTGGTCGAGGAGGAATCGACCGGAAACGGCGCGCTGATGACGCATCTGCGGGGCTACCGCGCGCAGGCCGCGCTGATTCCCGAGCCGGAATACGAAATGCTCTGCCGCGCCAATGCCGGCGTGATCTGGTTCCAGTTCGAGGTGCGCGGCGTGCCGGTGCATGTCCGCGAGATGGGCGCCGGCGCCAATGCGATCGACGCCGCCTATCGCGTGATCGCGGCGCTGCGCAAGCTGGAGGAGGAGTTCAACGCGGAGAAGGCCGGGCGCGAGCATTTCGAGGACCAGGCCCATCCGATCAACCTCAACATCGGCAAGATCGAGGGCGGCGACTGGGCCTCCTCCGTGCCGTGCTGGTGCCGCGTGGACTGCCGCGTCGGGCTCTATCCCGGCGTCACCGCGCAGGAGATCGCCCAGCGCATCGAGGACTGCATCCGCACCGCCTCGCGCGCCGACAGCTTCCTCGCCAACAACCCGCCCAAGGTCACCTTCAACGGTTTCTGGGCGGAGGGCTATGTGCTGGAGCCCGGCAGCGAGGCCGAGGCCGTACTCGGCCGCGCGCATCAGGCGGCGCTGGGCAAGCCGCTGCAATCCTTCATGACGCCGGCCTATCTCGATGCCCGCGTGCATGCGCTCTACGACAAGATCCCGGCGCTCTGTTACGGGCCGATGGGCGAGAACATCCACGCCTTCGACGAGCGCGTCAGCCTTGCTTCGGTGAAGCGGATCACGGGCGCGATGGCTCTGTTCGTCGCCGAATGGTGCGGGGTCGAGAGCCTCTCCACCTGAGCGGCACCTGCGACGCAACCGCCTCTTGTTTCATCCGGCCCAGCCCCCAAATGCATCACTGCGACATATGGAATACGCTTTCCATATGGGAGCGTTGGCGCAATATTTGGACCGTCGAGGCGGCGGGCCGAATCAGCCGCAGACGCCACCAGAGGCGAGGGCAGCAGCGACCGATGAAGAAGAAAGGCCCTCCCGGCACGATCCGGCCGCAGGTCGCGGCCATGCCGATCCGGCGCCTGCCGGGTGGGGGGCTGGAGGTTCTGCTCGTCACGTCGCGCACCACGCGCCGCTGGATCGTTCCCAAGGGCTGGCCGATCAAGGGACTGACCGATCCGGAATCGGCGGCGCGGGAGGCCTATGAGGAGGCCGGCGTCGTCGGCCACATCGTCGAGGAACCTGCGGGGCGCTACACCTACTGGAAGCGCATGTCCGACCATTTCGTGCTGTGCGAGGTGACGCTGTTCCTGCTCGACGTCGAGCGGCAGTTGCCGACCTGGGCGGAACAGGGCCAGCGCCAGAGCCAGTGGTTCAGCCCCGAGGATGCCGCCGACCTCGTTGACGAGCCCGAACTCGCCTCGGCGATCCGCAACGTCAGCCTCGCCGCCGCGGCCTGACCGTACGGGTCCGTCCGCGTCAGGGACCCGTCTGGGGCGCCGGCAGCAGCGCCTCACGCTCGTGCCTTGCGCGGGCCTCCTTGCTCTCCATCAACCGGCTCTCGCGCAGGACATTGGCACTCTCCAGGATCGGATAACCGATCGAGGCGACATGGCCGTGAATGCGCTTGAGATCGCGGATGATGTCGAGATGGATGGCGCTGGTCTCGATCGATTCCGGCCGTCCGTCCCGCAGCCGCTCGAAATGGCTTTCGGTGGCCCGGCGCTCGGCCTCCCGCATCGTCGCCTTCTCGGCGAAGAGCTGGCGTGCCAGCGCGAGATCGCGGGTCGCGAAGACGTTCAGCGCCAGCCCGAGCCCCGAGGCGACACGCTGATGGAACTCGCGAATCTCGGCCAGGCCCTCGGGCGAGAAGGAATAGCGCTTGCGGATCTTCTTTTCGGCGAGCTCGCGCAGGTTCTTGTCGATGATGTCGCCGATATGCTCGAGATTGGTGATCAGGGTGATGATCTCCAGGAGCCTGCGCCCTTCCTCGTCGCTCAGCTCGTTGCGCGAGACCCGCACGAGATAGAGCTTGATCGATTCATGGATGGTGTCGACGCCGTCATCGGCCTCCGCGATCGCGCGCGAGAGCCTGAGTTCGTCCTTCTCCAGCAGGGTCATGGTGTCGCGCAGCATGCCCTCGACGCGGTCGCCGAGATGCAGCGCCTCGCGCATGGCGCAGGCCAGGGCCTCGGTCGGGCTGTCGAGCGCATTGGTGTCGAGATAGCGCGGCGCCACCACCGTCTCGGCCGTGTCGCGGTCCGGCATGAGGCGGCCGACGAGCGCCGTGACGGGATGCACGAAGGGCAGGAAGATCAGCGCACCCACCAGGTTCAGGGCGAGATGGAACTCGATGGCCAGCCGCGCATCCGCAAAGGGCAGCGCCAGCAGCCAGTTCGACAAGGGCGCCACAAAGGGCACGACCATCAGGGCCAGCAGCAGCCGCGTCGCCAGATTGGCGACGGCCGCCCGGCGCTGCGCGACGGGGGCGCCGAGCTGGTCCAGCACCGGGATCAGCGCATTGCCGAGATTGGCGCCGACGACCAGCGTCAGCGCCGTCGCCGGCGGGACGAGGCCCGAGGCGGCGAAGGTGACGATCAGCAGGACGATGGCGATGCTGGAATGCGTCAGCCAGGTCGCGGCCGCCGCGACGACGACCGCCAGCAGCGGCTCGCTGCCCAGCGCCGTCAGCAGGGTGCGGAAGGTCGGCGACTGGGCGAGCGGAGCGGCCGCGCCGTTCAGTTCGATCAAGGCGAGCAGGATCAGGCCGATCCCGACCAGGATGCGGCCGATGTTGCGCGCCCGGTCCATCGCCTCATGGCCGAGATAGAGCGCGACGCCGATGGCCAGGCACAGCCCCCAGAGCCAGCCGAGATCCATCGAGATGACGAAGGCGGCCAGCGACGTGCCGAGATTGGCCCCGAGCAGGACCGCCAGCGCCATCGCGGGCGCGATGAGCTTGCGGGCGGCGAAGGAGGAGACGAGCAGGGTCGTCGCGGTCGAGCTCTGCAGCACGATGGTGACCGCGGCGCCGCTGCCGAAGGCGGCGAAGCGGTTGCGCGTGAAGCTCTGAAGCGCCTGCCTGAGCGAGGCACCGAAAGCCCGCATCGCGCCGGTCCGGACGAGCCGCACCGACCAGATCAGCAGCGCGACGCCGCCGGCGAGGTGGAACAGGATCATCGTCGCGCTGTCGTTGGTGGTCATCGCAGCCGGGTCTTTCTCCGCTTCGGATGGCGAACTTACCGCATCAAGGCCGCATTTTCATTAGCCAACTTATCACTCTTGCGCGCAAATTGTGCTGATCTTGCGGCCATGGACCCGAAACTGCCCGGTTCGAGGGCGGTTCCGGTCAGTTCGGCGGAATCAGGGTGACGCCCGAGTCGGCGAAAGCGAGGTTGACCGGCGTTCCGGGCTTCCACATGTCGTGATGTCCGTACTGGACCACGAAGAGTTCGCCCACCTCGGTCTCGATCATGATGTCGAGATGATTGCCGAGATAAGCGCATTTGCGCACGGTCCCCGGCAACGAATCCGGCCCCGCCGCCTGCGACAGCAGCAGGCTTTCGGGACGGATCGCGACCTTGGCCGGGCCCGGCCCCAGTTCGCGCGCGGGCAGGGACACCGTGGCGGAGCCGATCGCGACCGCGGCGCGCCCGTCCGCCACTGCCGTGATGGTGACGTCGATCAGGTTGGCGTCGCCGATGAAGTCGGCGACGAAGGCGTTAGCCGGGGCCTCGTAGAGCGCACGCGGCGCACCCTCCTGCGCGATCCGCGCATTGGACATCACGATGATCCGGTCCGAGACGGCCAGCGCCTCCTCCTGGTCATGGGTGACATAGGCGACGGTGAGGTTCAGGTCCTGCTGCAGTTCGCGGATTTCCTCGCGGACACGGCGGCGCAGCTTGGCGTCGAGATTGGAGAGCGGCTCGTCGAAGAGCAGCACCTGCGGCTCGAGCACGAGCGCGCGTGCCACCGCGACCCGCTGCTGCTGGCCGCCCGACAGTTCCGACGGATAACGGCTCTCGAAGCCCTTGAGGCCGACCAGCGCGAGTTTGTCGAGCGCCATCTCGCGGGATTTCTCCTTGCCGAGGCCTTTCACGGTCGGACCGTAGGCGGCGTTCTCCAGCACACTCATATGCGGAAAGAGCGCATAGGACTGGAAGACCATGCTGACGTCGCGATCGGCGGCCGACAGCCGCGTGACGTCGTGCCCGCCGATCAGGATCTGCCCGTCGCTGGCGATCTCGAGCCCGGCGATCATGCGCAAGGTCGTCGTCTTGCCGCAGCCGGAAGGGCCGAGCAGCGTGACCAGCGTCCCGGCCTCGATGGTGAAGGAGATGTCGTCGACCGCCGTCACCGCGCCGTAGCGCATCGAGACATTGCGGAATTCGACGGATGCCGGGCCGGCCTTTGCCATGGTCACGCTGTCCTTATCCGACCGCCGGGGCGGGCACCGGCGTGGCGACCGTCGCGACGGCCTTGCGGCGCCCGAGCTTGCGCTCGCCGACGCCCAACTGAATCAGGCCGATGCCGAACGCCATGAAGACGATGAGCACCGAGGAATAGGCGATCGCGAGCCCGAACTCGCCGGCCTCGACGCGCCCGACGATGTAGGCGGTGGCGAGGTTGTACTCGGCCGAGACCAGGAAGATCACGGCGCTGACGGCCGTCATCGCGCGAACGAAGGAATAGACCAGGGCCGAGACGAGCGCCGGCTTGAGCAGCGGCAGCATGATGCGCCAGAGCGTGGTGAAGGAGCGGGCCCGCAGCGTGGTCGAGGCCTCGTCGAGGCTCTTGTCGATCTGCGACAGGCCGGCGATGCCGGAGCGGACGCCGACCGGCATGTTGCGGAAGACGAAGGCGAGCACGAGGATCAGCCCCGTGCCGGTGATCTCGATCGGCGGGACGTTGAAGGCGAGGATGTAGGCGACGCCGATCACGGTGCCGGGGATCGCGAAGGAGAGCATCGTCGCGAATTCGAGCGCGGCGCGCCCCGCAAAGCGCTGCCGGGTCAGCAGATAGGCCGTGATCAGGCCGATCACCGCCGTCAGCGGCGCCGAGATGGCGGCGATCTTGATCGTGGTGAAGAAGGAATCCCAGGCCGCCCCCTCGAAGAACAGGCCGCGGCTCCAGTCGATCGAGAAGCCGGTGCGGTAATGCTCCAGCGTCGGCGTGTAGTCGCGGCCCATCGCCTTGACGAAGCCGCCGATCAGGATGACCAGGTAGATCACGAAGGTCAGCGCGACCCAGGGCAGGATGACGAGGCCGGCCAGCCAGGAGACGCGCCGTGGCAGCGGCGTCGGCAGGCCGGAATCGCCCTTGCCGGTCACCGTCGTGTAGGATTTGTCGCCGAGCCAGCGCTGCTGGATCCAGAAGGCGCCGAGCGTGAAACCGAGCAGCACGATCGCCAGTACCGCCGCCTGCCCCTGATTGTGAGAGGCCCCGACCACGGCGAAGAAGATCTTGGTCGAGAGCACCTCGTAATTGCCGCCCAGCACGAGCGGGTTGCCGAAATCGGCCATGCTCTCGACGAAGCCGAGCAGGAAGGCATTGGCCAGGCCCGGCCTGAGCAGGGGCCAGGTCACGGTCCGGAAGGTCTGCCAGCGCTTGGCGCCGAGCGTCTGCGAGGCCTCCTCGAGGCTCGGGCTGATGCCCTGCACGACGCCGATCAGCACGAGGAAGGCGATCGGCGCGAAGGCCAGCACCTGCGCCAGCAGCACGCCGGGAAGGCCGTAGATCCAGCGCGAGCGCGGGACGTCGAACCATTCATACATCAGGTTCGAGACCATGCCAGAGCGGCCGAACAGCAGGATCAGCGCGAGACCGATGACGAAGGGCGGGGTGATGATCGGCAGCACCGTCAGCGCCCGCATCACCCGCTTGCCCGGCATGCCGGTGCGCAGGATCAGCAGCGCGCAGGCGAGCCCCAGCAGCGTGGTGATGACGCCGCAGAGGACGGCCAGGAACAGCGTGTTCCAGGCCACGCCGCAATTGGTGTTGGCGGTGAGGCAGCCCAGGCCCCAGATCGAGGAATCGAAGAAGCGGCTGGTGAAGGCCGAGAGCGCGAAGGCGCCGTCCTGGTCGATCAGCGCGCTCTCCAGCACGGTGACGACCGGGAAGAAGATGAACAGCCCGATCAGCAGCACGATGATGCCGATGGCGCTGGTGGTGAACAGGTCGCCGCGGCAATAGCCGCGATAGGCCAGGCCGTGACAGAGCAGCAGCAGCAGCGACAGGATGCAGAGAAAGGCACCGGCGCCCATGCCCGGCTGGGCCGCGCCGGCCCCTCCGAGCAGCGCCGCGAGCCCGGGAATGCCCTGGCCGCGGATACCGATGGCGAAGCCCTGCGCGAAGAACAGCGCGATGCCGGCGGCCCCCGCCAGGATCAGGATGCGAGCCACGATCTTCTCGTCGCGCAGCCCGCTCGCCACCGTCGCGGCCAGCAGCGCCAATCCGACCGGCAGCAGCCAGGGCGCCTCGCCCGAGAGCGAGAGCGCCAGGGCCGTGCCGACCCGGCCGAAGGGATAACCGTTCAGCCAGGCGACGCTGACGAGGCTCGCACGCTCGACGAGATACCAGGGCAGCAGGCCGTAGCCGAGCCAGCCCATCAAGAGCACGAGCTTCGTCGTTCCGCGCATCGCGGCGTCCCCCCGTCGTCCGCCTGGCGTGGCCGTGCTTACTTCGGCAGCACCTTCACCTCACGGTCCCACTTGCTGAGCAGGCGGGTGCGCTCGGCCGACGAGCCGTATTTGGCGAAGTCGTAGTCGATCAGCTTGACCTCCTCGAGCTTGGGCGCCTGCGGGGGCGGCACCACGCTCTTGTTGGACGGCACCTGATAGGACTTGGCCTGGGCAGCGAGGGACTGGGCGGCCGGGGTCAGCGCCCAATCATAGAACTTCTTGGCGCTGTCGGGATTGCGGGCGCCCTTGATCATCGACATCGAGCCTATCTCGTAGCCCGTGCCCTCGCAGGGCGCGACGACCTTCACCGGGCCGCCATCGACGACCATCGTCACCATGTCGTGCATGAAGGTGATGCCGACGGTGGTCTCGCCGAGGCTGGTCGCCTTGGCCGGCGCGGCGCCCGACTTGGTGTACTGGTTGATGTTCTTGTGCAGGGCCTTGAGGTAGTCGAAGGCCTTGTCCTCGCCCATCAGCTGCACGAGCGTTGCCAGCATGGTGTAGGAGGTGCCCGAGGAGTTGGGATCGGCGACCTGGACCTCGTCCTTGAGGTTGGCCTTGATCAGGTCGGCCCAGCACTTCGGCTCGTCGATCTTGCGGGATGCGACCTGCTTGGTGTTGAAGCCGAAGCCGAGCGCGCCGGCATAGACGCCGATGGTGCGCCCCTTGGACTGCTTCCACTGCTTCACGGCCCAGTCATGCAGATCGGCGTTGCGGGGGCTCTCATAGGCCTCCGACAGCCCTTCCTCGGCAGCCTGGAGATGGGGGTCGCCCGTGCCGCCCCACCAGATGTCGCCGCGGGGGTTCGAGGATTCGGCCTTGATCTGGGCATAGGTCTCGCCCGAGCTCTTGCGCGTCATCGAGACCTTGATGCCGGTTTCCTTCTCGAAGGCCTGGGCCATCGGCCGGCACCACTCCTCCTGGACGGAACAGTAGAGCACAAGAGACCCCTGCGCCTGGGCCGGCGCGGCCCCGAAGGAAGCGGTGGCGAGCGCGGCGAAAAAGCCGGCCCGGAGCCAGGACTGCGTCTGCATGATAACCTCCCTGATCAGAACGTTCTGTTCTTGTTGTCTTTATTGCGACAGTGAAACGACACGCCCTCAAAAAAGCAATGGGCGTGACGCCAGCTAAGCGATTCCCGTGATCCGGCGAAGGTCCCCCGCCAACCCGGGCGTGCAGCAGAGGATCGGATTGCCCTTCGAGAGGCCGGTGCCGGCGAAGAAATCGTTGATGGACGCACCGGCCTCGCCGGCGATGACGATCCCGGCCGCCACGTCCCAGGCGTTGATGTGAAGCTCGGCATAGGCATCGCTGCTGCCATTGGCGACATGGCAGAGCCCGAGCGTGCCCGAGCCGCCGCGCTTGACCGCCGCGCCCGCAGAATAGGTCCGCCCGATGATCTCGACATAGCGTTCCGCCGGAACGCGGGTTGACCAGCCGAGCTCGATCGAGGCGCGCGCGATGTCCGCGCCGCCGGAGACGCTGATCGGCGCGCCGTTCAGCGTCACCCCGCCGCCGCGGCGCGCGGCGTAGAGCTCGCCCAGCGCCGGCGCGGCGACGACGCCGATTTCGGGCCGCCGATCCGCGAGGAAGCCGATCGAGATGCACCAGTTGCGGTCGCCATGGGCGAAATTGGCCGTGCCGTCGATCGGGTCGAGAATCCAGACGGCGTCTGAGGCTTCGCCGCCGCCCTCCTCGCCGATCACCGTGTCCTCCGGGAAGAGCTGCGAGAGGCGCTCGCGCAGGAAGGCCTCGACCGCGCCGTCGGCCACCGTCAGCCAGTCCTGCGCACCCTTCATGGTGGTGCCGAGGGTTTCGCGGCGGCTGAAATAGCCTTGCGCCAGATGGCTCGCCTCGGCCGCGAGGCCGAGCGCCGCATAATAACGGAGATCGCGTTCGGCCGGCGTCATCGAACCGCCTCCAGAACGACGGCAACGGGCTTGCCGGTCTGCGCCGACTGCGTCGCGGCGTCGGCCAGGATCTGCGCCTTGAGCCCGTCGAGACCCGAGGGCGTCGGGGCAACGCCGCCGCGGCAGGCGGCGAAGAAGGCCTCCAGCTCGGCGCGGTAGGCGGCGGCATAGCGCTCCAGGAAGAAGTTCTGGACGGGATCGGCGCGGAAGCCCTGAGCGGTGGCGCTCTCGACGGTGGTCTCGTGGATGTTTCCGGCGCGCAGCATGCCCTGCGAGCCATGGATCTCGATGCGCTGGTCATAGCCGTAAGTCGCGCGGCGGGAGTTCGAGATCTGCGCAATCTTGCCAGATGCCGTCTTCATCAGCACGGCGGCGGTGTCGACGTCACCGGCCGCACCGATCGCGGGATCGACCAGCGCCGAGCCCAGCGCGAAAACCTCGACCGGCTCCTCCGCGAGGAGGAAGCGGGCCATGTCGAAATCATGGATCATCATGTCGCGGAACAGACCACCCGAGCGCTTCACATAGTCGACCGGGGGCGGCGAGGGATCGCGCGAGATCACGCTGACGATCTCAACGACCCCGGCCTCGCCAGCCCGCAGGCGGCGTTCGAGAGCGGCGAAGTTGGGGTCGAAGCGGCGGTTGAAGCCGATCATCAGCGGCCGGCCCGACTTCTCGACCGTGGCGAGGCAGCGGCGGATGCGGGCGGCGTCGAGATCCACCGGCTTCTCGCAGAACACGGCCTTGCCGGCCGAGACGGCGGCCTCGATCAGGTCGGCATGGGTGTCGGTTGGCGTGCAGATCAGGATGGCGTCGATGCCGGCATCCGAGAGGATGGCCTCCGTGCTCGTCGCCCTGGCACCCGTCTCGGCCGCGATCGCGGCGGCGGCGGCGGGCACGGCATCCGTCACCGCGACGAGTTCAGCATCGGCCCGCGCCGCCACGTTCAACCCGTGGATGCGGCCGATCCGGCCCGCTCCCAGCAACCCCACCCGCATCTTCGGCAATCCCGTCGTCATCTCGTCTGTCGTCCTGTCATGGCCCTCAGCGGGCCGTAGTCCCGTCGGCGGCGGTGTCAATCATGGGCGCCCAGAATCGTCTGGTCGAAATCGATGTTTGAGCCGGTCATCAAGCCGGATTCATCCGAGGCCAGATAGGCGACGGCGCGCGCGACCTCGCGGGGGTCGAGCAGCCGACCAAAGGGCTGGCCCGCCGCGGCCTGCTCGAGCCAGCCATCCTGCGCGCCATGATGGCGGCGCATCACCGCATCCTCGCCCGGCGTCGACATCCAGCCGATGTTGAGGCCGTTGACGCGGATGCGGTGCGGCAGAAGCGCATAGGCGGCGTTGCGGGTCAGCGTCGCGAGCGCGCCCTTGGAGACGCTGTAGATGGAGAGGAAGGGCTGGCCGCCATGTGCCGACATGGACTGGATGTTGACGATCGAGCCGGCGATGCTCTGGCGCCGCATCAGCTCGGCAGCATCCTGGATCAGGAAGAATGGCGCGCGCAGATTGACCGCCATGAGGCGCTCATAGAGTTCGGGCGAGGTATCGAAAATCGTCCCACGATCGGTGTCGCCCGCCGCGTTGACGAGGATGTCGAGCCGGTCGAAGGCCCGCTCGGCCACTGGCACGATCTCGCGGACGGCGGCGAGGTCGGACAGATCGGCGGCATGGAAGCGGGCGTCGCAGCCGGCCACCCGCAGGCTCGCCGCCACGGCCTCGCCGCGCTCGCGGCTGCGCCCGGTCAGCAGCAGGCCTGCGGCGCCGCGCGCCGCGAGCTCGCGCGCGATCGCCTCACCGAGCCCTTGACTCGCGCCGGTGACGATCGCGACACGTCCCTGCAGGACCCCACAGGTGGCAGACGGTTCCTTGATCAATGACGCCTCCCCGGCCGATGGCACGTTTTTTTGATTTTGCCGCCATTTGGAACGTACATTCCATTACGGCGCAGCGCCGTCAAGCCGCACGGGATCCGGCGCCTGGATATCGCGGGCGGGGCAAACCCGGTGCAAGCGGGCTCGAAGCCCACCGGACAGCCCCTGCCGCTGGGTCCGATGGGCGACCCTCGGCAGGAGGGCGCCGTTACGTCAGCTATCGACGCTGCCTGCGACTGTTCCACACGTTGAAATGCTGCGCGTCCCGCGCATGGTTGACGTGCGCGTTGGCACATGGCTTGCTGACGGCGACCGAGAGGGAAACGGCGCGCAAAGCGCCGAGCAATCGTCAAGCTATGAGTGGAGACTTCGCATGAAAGACCAGGATCTGGGCAAGCTGATCGCCCGCGTGAAGGAAGGTGCCCTGTCGCGGCGCTCCTTCATCAAGAAGGCAGCGGCGATCGGCCTGGCTGCGCCGTTCGCGAACCAGCTGCTGGCCTTCAACGGCGTCGCGATGGCGAACGCCACCCTGCCCTACAAGCCGACCAAGGCCGGTGGTGGCGGTCCGCTCAAGATGCTGCTCTGGCAGGCCCCGACGTTGCTCAACCCGCATTTCGCCTCGGGCACCAAGGACCAGATCGCCTCGCGCATCTTCTTCGAGCCGCTCGCCGGCTGGGACAAGGAAGGCAACCTGATCCCGCAACTCGCGGCCGAGGTGCCCACGAAGGCCAATGGCGGTCTCTCCGCCGACGGCAAGGAAGTGATCTGGAAGCTGAAGCAGGGCGTGAAGTGGCATGACGGCAAGCCGTTCACCGCCGACGACGTCGTCTTCACCTGGGAATACGCCGCCGATCCGGCGACCGCCGCCTACACCACCGGCGCCTACAAGGACATTCAGGTCGAGAAGGTCGACGCTCACACGGTCAAGGTCATCTTCAAGAACCCGACCCCGTTCTGGGCCGACCCCTTCGTCGGCGTCGCAGGCATGATCCTGCCGAAGCACCATTTCGGCGAGTACAAGGGCGCCAAGTCGCGCGAGGCGCCGGCCAACCTGAAGCCCGTCGGCACCGGCCCCTACAGGTTCGTCGAGTTCAAGCCGGGCGACATCCTCACCGGCGAGCGCAACCCCGACTACCACGTCGCCAACCAGCCGCATTTCGACACGCTCGAGGTCAAGGGCGGCGGTGACGCGGTCTCTGCAGCCCGCGCCGTGCTGCAGACCGGCGAATACGACTACGCCTGGAACCTGCAGGTCGAGGACGAGGTCCTCAAGCGCATGGAAACTGGCGGCCGTGGCAAGATCAGCGCCGTGGTGTCGGGCGATATCGAGTTCATCATCCTCAACACCACGGATCCGTGGACCGAGGTCGATGGCGAGCGCTCCAGCGTCAAGACCAAGCACCCGACCCTGTCGGACCCGAAGGTGCGCGAGGCGATCAACCTGCTGATCGACCGCGACTCGATCCAGAAGTTCATCTATGGCCGCGGCGGCATCGCCACCGCGAGCTTCGTGAACCAGCCGGCCAAGTTCAAGTCGACCAAGCTCAAATACGAGTTCAACATCGACAAGGCGAACAAGATCCTCGACGACGCCGGCTATAAGCGCGGCTCCGACGGCATCCGCGAGAAGGACGGCAAGAAGCTGAAGTACGTCTACCAGACGTCGATCAACGCGCCGCGCCAGAAGACGCAGCAGATCATCAAGCAGGCCTGCCAGCGCGCCGGCATCGACCTCGAGCTCAAGTCGGTCACGGCGTCGGTGTTCTTCTCGTCCGACGTCGCCAACCCCGATACCTACACCAAGCTCTATGTCGACATGGAGATGTACACGACGACGCAGCCCCAGCCCGATCCGGAGCGCTTCCTCAACCAGTTCGTGTCCTGGGAGGTTGCCACCAAGGAGAATAAGTGGCTGGGTCGCAACGTCTCGCGCTACACCGACAAGGCGGCGGACGAGGCTTATCTCGCCGCCCAGAAGGAACTCGACCCCGACAAGCGTGCCGCGCTGCTGATCAAGGTCAACGAGATCTTCTGCGAAGCCCATGTCATCCTGCCGCTGCTCTCGCGCACCCGCGTCGCCGCTTCGGTGACCAACCTGATGCACGACCATAGCGGCTGGGACGTCGACAGCTGGAACATCGCGGCCTGGCACCGGGCCTGATCCTGCCGGGAGCAGGCCCCCGGCGCGGCGAAGGCCGCAAAGGGGGCCTGCTCCCTCTTCATTTGGAACGTAAGACAGGCCGCCGCCCTCCCGGGGACGTGCGGCACTCGTCCATGGCGGCACAAGACCGCGCACGAAAAGAGTTTGTTTGATGGGCGCTTATCTGCTGAGGCGACTGCTGATCGCCATACCGAGCCTGCTCGGCATCAGCCTCATCCTGTTCACCGTGCTCGCCCTGGCGCCGGGCGACCCGTTCTCGGAAATGGCGACCAATCCCAATGTGCCGCCAGAGGTACGCGAGGCCCTGCGCGCGAGCTTCGGCCTCAACGACCCGATCATGGTGCGCTATCTGCGCTGGCTGTCGAACATGGTGCAGGGCGACTGGGGTTTTTCCTTCGCCAGCCGCATCAACGTCGATACGCTGATCATGCAGCGCGTTCCGACCACGCTCTTCATCGTCGGCTCGTCGCAGCTCCTCGCCCTGTTGATCGCGCTGCCGGTCGGCATCTATGCCGCGACCCGGCCCTATTCGGTGTTCGACCAGATCGCCAACACGCTCGCCTTCGTCGGCTTCTCGCTGCCGACCTTCTTCACCGGCCTGCTGCTGATCCTGATCTTCTCCGTGACGCTGGACTGGTTCCCCTTCGTCTACCGCTCCGACATCGCGGCCACCGGCGGACGCTGGTACTGGGAGATGTTCCGCCAGGCGATCATGCCGATCACGGTGCTCGGCCTGTTCCAGGCGGCGTCCTACACGCGCTATGTCCGTTCGGCCGTGCTCGACGTGATCCGGCTCGACTACGTCACCACGGCCCGGGCCAAGGGCCTCAGCGGCAAGGCCGTGACCCTGCGCCACGTCACGCGCAACGCGCTGATCCCGGTCGTCACGCTGGTCGCGCTGCAGATGCCGGCGGTGTTCGGCGGCGCCATCGTCACCGAGCAGATCTTCCGGATCCCCGGCATCGGCTCGCTCCTCATCGACGCGATTCTGGCCAACGACACGCCGGTCATCATGGCCGTGACCTTCGTCTTCGCCTGCCTCGTGGTCCTGTTCAATCTCATCGCGGATATTCTTTATGGCTGGCTCGACCCTCGCATCTCCTTCAGCTGAGCCGGTGTCCGGCCCGGCCCCGACGAGCGCCGCGACCTCGCCAGGGCGCGAGACGTGGAAGCGTTTCCGTCGCCACAAGCTGGCGATGGCGAGCAGCTTCGTGCTCGGCACGATGATCCTCGGCGTGATCATCGGCCCCTGGATCTGGCCGGTGCCGATCAACGAGATCGACTTCTCGGCGCAGTTGCAGACGCCGTCCTGGAATCATCCGTTCGGCACGGACGACCTCGGCCAGGACCTGCTGGCGCGCATGATCTATGGCGGGCGAATCTCGCTCGCCGTCGGCCTGGCCGCGATGGTCGTGGCGACCTTCGTCGGCATTCTGATCGGCGCGATCGCCGGCATGTCGCGCGGCTATGTCGACAATTTCCTGATGTGGGTGACGGACCTCTTCCTCTCCCTGCCGCAGCTGCCGCTGCTCCTGCTGGTGATCTATTTCTTCCGCGAGCAACTCAAGGCGGTGTTCGGCGTCGAGGGCGGCGTCTTCATCCTCATCGTCGTCGTGATCGGCGGGCTGAAATGGATGCCGGTGGCACGACTTGTGCGTGCCCAGTTCATGTCGCTGCGCGAGAAGGAGTTCGTCGAGGCCGCACGGGCGCACGGCGCCACCAAGTTCCGGCAGATGGTCCACCACATCCTCCCGAACGCGATCGGGCCGGTGATCGTGGCCGCGACGATCGAGGTGTCCTCGGCGATCATCGCCGAATCGACGCTCTCCTTCCTCGGCCTGGGCTTCCCGCCGGACATCCCGACCTGGGGCCGGCTGCTGTTCGATGCGAAGGACCATCTCGATTCGGCGCCGCACTGGGCGCTGTTCCCCGGGGCGGCAATCTTCCTGACCGTGCTTTCGATCAACTTCATCGGCGACGGCCTGCGCGACGCACTCGATCCGCGCCGCGTCATCTGACCCACAACACCCGGAAGGCATCCGCATGACCACTCCCATCCTGTCCGTCAGCAACCTCAGCACCTCCTTCCGGGTCGAGGGCGCCTGGAAGCAGGTCGTCCGCAACGTCTCCTTCGACATCGCGCCGAAGGAGACCGTCGCGGTCGTCGGCGAATCGGGCTCGGGCAAGAGCGTGACGGCACTGTCGATCATGCGGCTGACGCCCCAGGGCTCGAGCAAGATCGAGGGCTCGATCAAGCTCGCCGGGCAGGAACTGCTGACGCTGCCGGAGCCGCAGATGCGCCGTATCCGCGGCAACGACGTCGCGATGATCTTCCAGGAGCCGATGACCTCGCTCAACCCGGTGCTGACGATCGGCTTCCAGATCGCGGAAGCGCTGATCCTGCATCGCGGCATGTCGCGCTCGGAGGCCGAGGCCGAGACGGTGCGCCTGCTGGAGAAGGTCCGCATCCCCGCGGCGAAGTCGCGCTTCCACGAATATCCGCACCGCTTCTCGGGCGGCATGCGCCAGCGCGTGATGATCGCGATGGCGCTCGCCTGCAAGCCCAAGCTGCTGATCGCCGACGAGCCGACGACCGCGCTCGACGTGACCATCCAGGCGCAGATCCTGCAGCTCATCAAGCTGCTGCAGGAAGAAGAGGGCATGTCCGTGCTCTTCATCACCCACGACATGGGCGTGGTCGCCGAAATCGCCGACCGCACGGTCGTGATGTATAACGGCCAGGCGGTCGAGACCGGCGGGACCGAGGATATCTTCGCCCGCGCCAAGCACCCCTACACCCGCTCGCTGCTGTCTGCGGTGCCGAAGCTCGGCTCGATGGACGGCCGCTCGCGGCCGATGCGCTTCCCGGTCGTCGACCGCGCCACCGGCGAGTCCGACATCCCCGAGGAGACGCCCGATACGGTGAAGAGCGCCGAGCGGCCGGTGCTCGAGGTCTCCAACCTCACCACCCGCTTCGAGATCCGCTCCGGCCTGCTCTCCTCGGTCACGGGCCGCGTCCATGCGGTCGAGAACGTGTCCTTCAGCGTCCAGGCCGGCGAGACCCTGGCGCTGGTCGGCGAATCCGGCTGCGGCAAGTCCACGACCGGCCGTTCGGTGATGCGTCTGATCGAGCCGCTGGCGGGCTCCGTGCTGCTCGACGGCGTCGACGTGCTGAAGCTCAACCAGACCGACCTGCGCGAGCAGCGCAAGCGCATGCAGATGATCTTCCAGGATCCCTTCGCCTCGCTGAACCCGCGCATGAATGTCGGCGCGGCCATCGCCGAACCGCTGCTGATCAACAAGCTCGCGACCCGCACCGAGGCGCGCGACCAGATCGCCGAGCTTTTGCGCCGCGTCGGCCTGCAGCCCGACATGGCCAGCCGCTTCCCGCACGAATTCTCCGGCGGCCAGCGCCAGCGCATCTGCATCGCGCGGGCGCTCGCGGTCGAGCCGCGACTGATCGTGGCGGACGAGGCCGTCTCGGCGCTCGACGTGTCGGTGAAGGCGCAGGTGGTCAATCTGATGCTGGAGCTGCAGGCCCGCATGGGGCTGGCCTATCTCTTCATCTCGCACGACATGGCCGTGGTGGAGCGTGTCAGCCATCGCGTTGCCGTGATGTATCTCGGCGAGATCGTCGAGATCGGCCCGCGCGAGGCGATCTTCGGCAATCCGCAGCACCCCTACACCAAGCGCCTGCTCGCGGCGGTGCCGATCGCCGATCCGACCCGCCGGCACGAGAAGACCCCGCCCTCCAACGACGAGATCAAGAGCCCGGTGCGCGCGCCGGACTACGTCCCGCCGGTCCGCCAGTTCCGCGAGGTCTCTCCGGGCCACGCCGTGATGATCTGGGGCGAAGAGTGGGAGAAGAAGACGATCGAGGCGGTGGCCGCCTGATCACTGACTTACGTCCAACGGACTCGTCATCCTGGACCAGCCACGAAGCGGCGCAATCCGGGATCCATCTTAGGGCGATGTCGTGCCCCAGGATGGATTCCGGTCGGCCTGCGGCCTCCCAGGATGACGGCGGTGGTTTAGAGCGGAATCCTATCAGGTTGCGTCGTACCCTGCCGCGCTGAAGTAGTTTGCGCACTCGGCGGGCGGGAAGAGGTCGATGATGCGGCCGATGGTGTCCCAGAGGGCGCCGATGGTTCGCTCGGC